>Ga0114979_10001725_pt1 | contig 14736 bp, 10 predicted proteins | sample S_140625_EF_Meta_FD_87315 | JGI IMG/M metagenome (GOLD analysis project Ga0114979, IMG submission 87315) | Freshwater microbial communities from Lake Simoncouche, Canada to study carbon cycling - S_140625_EF_MetaG | ecosystem: Environmental > Aquatic > Freshwater > Lake | place: Lake... | reverse complement strand
TATCGGTAATTAAAATTTCAGATGGATTTAAAACCTCCTTCAAACCATCACCATTCATCTCGTAAATACCCATTTCGTTGGTACTTCCAAATCTGTTTTTTGTAGCACGGAGTAATCTGTAAATATGATTTCTATCGCCTTCAAATTGTAACACGGTATCAACCATGTGTTCTAGCACTTTTGGACCTGCCAAACTTCCCTCTTTTGTAATATGTCCAATCATAAAAACAGGCACATTTGTTTCTTTGGCAAACCGTAAAAATTCAGCTGCACATTCTCTTACTTGACTCACACTTCCCGGGCTGCTATCAATATAAGCTGTGTGTATGGTTTGAATAGAGTCAATAACAACCAACTGCGGCTGAACAATATTGATTTGAGTAAAAATATTTTGAGTATTTGTTTCTTGAAGAATAAAACAATTTTCGGTAGTAACGCCAATACGTTCTGCCCTCATTTTTATTTGTTGTTCACTTTCTTCGCCACTTACATAAAGCACTTTTAAATTCTTTAATCTTAAGGCAAGTTGTAACATTAAGGTTGATTTTCCGATGCCTGGTTCTCCTCCAAATAAAACCAAACTTCCTGGCACAATGCCGCCACCTAATACTCGTGTTAACTCTTGACCAGGAACAGGGATGCGAGGATATTCCGAAATACCAATTTCCTGTAATAGAATGGATTGGTTGGATTTATGATTTTCGTTTTTACTTGCCGAAAATAATTGCAAGCGATCATTCTTAGTTTCTTTATGAATGACTTCTTCAACTAATGTATTCCATTCGTTACAACTATTACATTTTCCAGCCCATTTAGCAGCTTGAGCGCCACAACTTTGACAAAAATAAGAGGTTTTTGTTTTCGACATATTCTGATTTTTTATAAATCAAAAGTAATGCGTTTTATAGGAGTGTATTGCTACAATTTGTAGAATCTTTAATATTCGATATCTAAATCAAATCTTTTTTTAAGTTCTAAAAGCATAGGATTCTTTTCAGACATTAATTTAAATTTATCCATTGGCTTATATGCCTTAAGCGAATCAACGGTTTCTAATACTTTGATTTCTAACTGCGCTTGTTTATTTTTTAAAATTGTTCTGATTTCATCCAACATATCTTGCTTAATGGTTGTAAGCATTTCACGTTGAACTTCATTAGTTAATTCAATCAAGATTGTTGGAAATTGAAAGCTAATTTTACTAGATGTTAATGTGGCGTATAATTGTCTATTTCCACTTTGCAATTTTAATTCGGCAAACTGTTTAACACCCTGTAAAGCATGTTCACTTATTAACTCGGTTTCAACTTCAGCGACGGAAGGTATTACAAGCTCAGAAACACTGATAGGACTTACTGATTGTTGAACGCCATTTTCTTTCAACAAAAACTGTGATTTAATTTTAAGTTCATTAAATCCAACGACAGGTGTTTGCGTTGTTTGAATTTGCGGAATAGCATTAAACTTTGCAACAGGAGTAGTGGCTTGATCTATGTCGCTGGCAACTTTAACGTTAACCGAATTTACGAATTCATCTTTTTTTTTTCCGCATTTGAAAGTGCGGCAGTTAAATTATTAATTTGTAAAAGTGTCATTTCCACTTGGAGTCGCTGATTTTTGGCAGACTTATAGTTTACGTCACACTTACTGATATAATTTAATGCATTCAATAAAAAAGGTACTTCACACAATTTTGATTGATCTAAAAAACGTTGCTTTAATTGATCACTCACTTCAAGTAATTGAACCGTAAATTGATCTTTACTCACTAATAAATTACGAAGATGTTCTCCAAATCCAATAATGAAATTATGACCATCAAATCCTTTCTTTAAAATTTCATCAAAGGTGACCATCACTTCGCCCATGCGATTATTTAATACAGCATCTGTTAGCTTAAAATAATAATCATAATCAAGCACGTGTAAATTTTCAACAACGTCCTTGTATGTTAAATGATTACCTGTAAATGTAACCATCTGATCAAAAATAGAACAGGCATCACGCAAACCACCATCGGCTTTTTGCGCAATAATATTTAAAGCTTCTTGTTCGTAGGTAATTTGTTCCGTTTTGGCAATATGAGCCAATTGAACCGCAATGTCTTCTGGTCGTATTCTATTAAAACTAAACACCTGACACCGCGATAAAATAGTAGGAATAATTTTATGTTTTTCGGTGGTAGCTAAAATAAATTTAGCGTGCTTTGGTGGTTCTTCCAATGTTTTTAAAAATGCATTAAATGCAGAAGGTGATAACATATGAACCTCATCAATTACATATACTTTATAATCTCCTAGCTGAGGCGCAAACCTTACTTGATCCACTAAATTTCGAATATCGTCAACCGAATTATTTGATGCCGCATCTAATTCATAAACATTTAATGACGCGCCTGAATCAAATGATACGCATGAATCGCAAGCGCCACAAGCTTCACCATCCGATGTTAAATTGGTGCAGTTAATCGTTTTTGCAAAAATACGCGCACAGGTTGTTTTACCAACACCACGGGGGCCACAGAATAAATAGGCTTGAGCCACTTTCCCGTTTTTAATGGCTTGTTTTAAAGTATCGGTAATATGGCTTTGACCCACAACTGTATTAAACAACTGAGGACGATATTTTCGGGCTGAAACTATAAAATTATCCATATCTCGGAGATAAATTTACACTAAAAATGGCGATAAAAAAGGTTAAATTATCAACTGATTGTGAATAAGTATCTATATTTGAAATATGAGGTTTTTTAACAACTCGATATATCTTTTATCTTTTTTAATTGGACTATTTTGCGTTGTTACATCTGCAGCTCAACAAATTTCATTAAAAGGTACAATTGTTAGTTCTGATAGCGCCAGCGTCATGCCGTTTGCCTATGTTATCAACACGCGAACCGGACAAGGTCAATTGAGTGATATGAATGGTGAATTCGTTATTACGGCTAACCTTTCTGACTCTGTACTATTTTCTTTTATTGGTTATCAGAGGCTGAAAATACCGGTAAAAAAACTATATGTAGGAATTGATAAGATTTGCAAAGTCATTATGAAAGAAACTACCTATAAAATAAATCAAGTCGTTGTTAGTGAATTTAAACTAAAACCTTACGAAAGGGATTACATGAAACGTGTTATTTCAAATTCGAAACTAAAAACCATTAATGCAGTTGAAAGTCCGATTAGTGCTTTATATATGGAGTTTAGCAAAAAAGGAAAAGAACAAAAAAAATTAGCGAAAATTTTTGAAGAGATATTTATTCAAGAAGAAGTAGGAAAAAAATTTAATGGAGAAACCCTTCGTAAACTAACTGGCGATGAAACAATTGATTTTGAAAAGTTCAGAAAATACTGCTATTATTTAAGCAATGATTTTATTATTAATACAGAGGGATACGATTTGTATTACCGCGTAATGGACTGTTATTACAGGTGGAAAGAAGAAGGCAAATAAAAACTACAATAAGGTTTCAATCGCCTTTGGTAAAAATTCCATTTCTAATTCATGAATTTTTTTTGCTAAAGATTCAGCAGTATCATTTTCATCTATGTTGCATTCTTTCTGTAAAATAATTTCGCCTTTATCGTATTCTTCATTCACAAAATGAATGGTAATACCACTTTTAGATTCCTTATTAGCGATAACCGCTTCATGCACAAATGCGCCATACATGCCTTTTCCGCCGTATTTAGGCAATAACGAAGGATGTATATTTATTATTTTATTTGGAAATGCTTTGATAAATGCTTCAGGCATTTTTAGTAAAAAACCTGCTAATACAATAAAATCAATATTTTCGGTATGTAAAAATTCAATAATTTTATCGGTGTATTCGTTGAGCGCAGTTTTACTGATAAGTTGAATGTTTTTTTTATAACGTTCAGCCTTCTCAATAACTCCCGCTTTTTCATTATTAGTAACAACTAACTTTATTTTTACCCGTTTATCATTATTAAAATACTGAAATAAATTTTCGGCGTTTGTTCCTCCTCCTGATGCAAAAATGGCAATGTTTATCATAACTATTTAATTAACTTTTCCTAAAGCATAATAAAAACCAAAACCAACTGTAATTAAACTAGTATTCCATTTATTACTGATATGGGTATAATCAAGCCATTTATCAAATCCAGCATAGGCAGGGTTAAACTGAGAAAAATTATAATGGTATGATATGTATCCTCCAAAAGCAAAATTAGACTCCACTAAAAAATTAACGCCAACAGTTGGTTCAATAAACGAACTAGTAAACTGTGTTGGATACTTTCCAATCAAGGAATCATTTTTGTATTTAATAGCAGAAAACTGAGTTGACCCAAATCCAGTATTTAAACTCATTGTGGTAAATCCTCTATCGCTAAAAAAATGATCGTAGCCAATTTTCAAATAACCATTTTGCATTTGCATAGAGGTATTGATAAATTGTTCTCTAAAATGTTTTTGTGATTTATAATAAACATGGTTGAACCCTACTCCTGCAAAAAAACCACCAAATAATTTATAATTAACATTTATATCTAATGATGATACGCCTGAAAAAGAACTCCGAAGTGCCTTGCTTGATGCGACTTTCGGAATACCAACATTAGCACGTATTGAAAATTTAGGCAAACTTGTTACCTTAATGTCTTCTTGAGCTAATGATGACAAAGTAAAAAATAACACGAACCATACAATGATACATTTCATTGTGGAAAACGAAAACGATTTGTAATTATTGTTTAAATATGAAACTCGGTTTTGCACTAAGCAAATTTAGATTCAAAATGTTTCATCACATCAACAAGCACTTGTACGCTTTCTAACGGCAACGCATTATACATAGATGCTCTGTAACCACCAACATCTCTATGCCCTCTAATTCCGCTGATATTAGCTTCTTTTACTAACTTATCAAATTCAGATTCCAGTTCAACTTTATTCAGAAGAAAACACGCATTCATATTACTTCTATCTTCTTTCACTGTTGTACCCACGAACTGTGTGTTTCTATCGATTTCATTGTAAAGCAAATCTGCTTTTTGTTGATTGATGGCTTCAATCCAACTTACTCCACCGTGCTCTTTTAACCAACGTAATGTTAACATAGTTACGTAAATTGGAAACACTGGCGGTGTATTATACATACTTCCACCTTTGATATGGACTTGATAATCCAACATGGATAACATTTTTCGGCTCGTTTTACCTAAAATACCTTTTTTAACCATAATCATGGTGCTTCCAGCAGGTCCTATATTTTTTTGCGCGCCAGCATAAATTAATGAAAAATCCTTAGCGTTAATTTTGCGACTGAAAATATCTGAACTCATATCACACACTAAAGGAATATCGCACTTAGGAAATTCTTTTAATTGTGTTCCGTAAATTGTATTATTTGATGTGATATGCAAATAATCCGCATCTTTCGGAATTTCATATCCTTTAGGAATGTAACTAAAGTTTTTATCTTCTGAGGAAGCAATCACATTCGTATTACCTATAATTTTAGCTTCTTTTATCGCTTTAGTTGCCCAAACGCCTGTATTTACATAAGCAGCAGTCCCACTTTCTCTTAACAAATTATAAGGAACCATGGCAAATTGAAGACTTGCGCCACCGCCCAAATACATCACATCATAATCATCACCAACTTCAAATAAATCTTTAATCAATTGATGAGATTCATCAATAACAGCCTCATAGTTTTTACTACGATGAGAAATTTCGAGTAACGATAAATTTAAATAATCAAAATTTAAACACGCATCCGATGCTTGTTGTAATACTTCTAAAGGCAAAATACCTGGACCTGCACTAAAATTATGAATTTTCGACATATGGATTTTATTTTTTAATGTAGGCTAAATTAATAAATTAATATCAATTTATACTAATCAAAAAACAACCAATTTATACCAAATTTAAAGGCTCTGTCATTCTGAATATAATTTGGGGTGAGGCTGTAATTGCTGCCAAAAAAGCCTTGAGTCACATGATCAATTTTAATAAAAAATTGAACGGGTTTAATTCGTGCATTTATAAAGAAATCAACATAAGGATAATTTCCAACCTTTTTTTGAGTTTGAACGTAATACATATTTAAAGCAGGTGAATAAGCCATACCGTTAAATTCGCTGAAATACGTGGCGTTAAATCCAACTTGAAGTTGTAAAGCGTTTTTAAATAAATTCCCTTGGTAAAATAATGCGGAATTTAAAATATGAGTTGGCAAAGAAGTGATTGCTTGATAGGAAGATGATTGGTAATTATATTTTACATTTAAACCTAAATGCTTTAGTATTAAAAAATCTTTGTAAATAAATGCAGTTATATTTTGAATCGTTGCGGATGTTTGTTCAGGTAGAACAAGCTCATTCAAGTATATTTGATTCTTTATGTTTTGAGATATAACACCAAATCCAAAACGATTATTTAAACTTGATATGCCAATAGTCGACTGAACTTTTTCAATTGGCACAAAATTATTTTTCCATTGATAATGATTACTAATCCACCTATTGTAAATATAATCGGCATGGCGTTGTTCTCTCGAAAAATTAATTAGCCATTTATATGAAAATGATTTATCCTTAATAACTATTTTCTTGATTATTTCATTATTAATTTCAATTTGATAATCAGTTGCATTACCACCATTCACAATATAACTTACCTTTATCAAACCATTATAACTTTTGTCATTAATATAAAAGCCAGCCTGCACACTACTATTTTTAATAACAGAATCAAAACCATGTTGATAGGTTTGATTAAATTCATTTCTAAAACCTACTTGTAATTTAGACTGAATGGGCTTTATATCTAATACATAATTGATTGCATTTGAAAAATTACGCCAGTGGCTAGAATCATTTGTTTTTAAAGTGTCAAAATAAAACACGTTATAATACTTATCTGTTGAAATGCCATTATCTAAATACTTTGAATAATTACCTCGATATTCCAATTCATAATTAATATAATGTGAAAAAATAGTTGAACTATCCTCTTTTCTATTTAAGCGATACCAAGGATTAAAATTAACCGTCGTTTGCCTTAACTCTCGCTTTGCGGCACTTAAATTCAAGGCTAAGAGTTGTTTATTGATATTGATGTTTTCCTTAAAAACGGTATCGTACTTTAATCCACCATTTTCAAGGTGTTTATTTTTATTGAATAGAAAAAAAGCAAAGTAGCCGACTCTATTGGATTTGCTTTTATAATGACTAGTTGTGTAAAAATTATTGGTAAATGTTTGCTGTAGTTTGTAAAACCCTAAACTACCGTAACGTTTAAACCCTAATGTGACGTTTAATTTATTTTTTAAAGTATTACTGAATAAAAAATCGAAATTCTGTTCTTGCTTACTGCCAGCAATACCAGTTAAACAAGCATAAGGGCCTTTCGTTTGATGATATACAATTTGATTGTGATTGAATACATCATTTTGATAAGGAGCACGGTAAAAATTAAAACCAAGTCTGTATGTTTCGTATTTAAAGCATAGTGGCGAGGATGGCAAACCATAACTGCCATTCGTATTGCGAGGTGAGTAATTTTGAATATGACTAATTGATGTATCTATTTTTTGAAACTTGAATGACTTATAATTTGTTTTTTGTTCATGTGTTAATACAGAAATATAACTACTATCTACAGGATAGAAAACTTGGGATTTGATCTCCAAGAATAAGCCTATAAAGAAAATTAAACTAAGGGTGTTTTTCACTTCCGTAAATACTATATTATAAATTAACCTTGATGAACGTTAGCATTTTATTGTATAAATGTGTGCGCGTTAAACCACCAGATATCCCATGGTTTTTATTGGGGTATGTCATGAAGTCGAATGGGATATTATTTTTTACCAATTCTCGAGACAGTTCCATTGAGTTCTGAAAATGAACATTATCATCACCACTACCATGAATTAATAAAAACTTTCCTTTAATTTTTTTAGTAAAATTAATTGGTGAATTATCTTCGTAGCCGCTTTTGTTATCTATGGGCTTTCTCAAAAAACGTTCAGTGTAAATATTGTCGTAAAATTTCCAATTGGTAACAGGTGCCACAGCGATTGCCGCTTTAAAATAATCTGCACCTTTACTAATTAACAATGAGGCCATATAACCACCATAACTCCAACCCATGAAACCAATGCGTGTTTTATCTACAAATGGCAAATTACCAATGTATTGATTGGCTTCGATTTGGTCTTGAACTTCTAATTTACCTAACTGTAAATACGTACTATGCTTAAATTCTCTTCCTCTACCTAAAGTGCCTCTGCCATCGACACATACAACCATATAACCTTCTTGATTAAGCAATGAATGCCACCAAAAATCTGTTCTATCCCAAGCATTATTACATTTGTTAGAACCCGGTCCATTGTATGCATACATGTAAACTGGATATTTTTTTGAAGCATCAAAATCCCGTGGTTTCATCATCCATCCGTTTAGCTCAACACCTTCTGAGTTTTTAAATGAAAAGAATTCTTTTTTTGATAAGCTGTAATCTTTCATTTTTAAATTTAAATCAGCGTTATTTTCTAGAACTTTAATCAACTTTCCATCGGCACTATGCAGCTCATACACTGGCGGAGTATTTGCATCCGAAAATGTACTCACATAATATTTGAAACCATTAATAAATTCAGCGTCTGTAGTACCTGACAATGAAGATAAACTATTTTTTGTTTTTCCATTTAAACTGATACTATATATGACTCTGTTAATTGGTCCTTGTTCCGTACTTTGATAATATAACCGATTAGTTTGTGAGTCATATCCGTAAAAAGCAATAACATCCCAAGCTCCTTTAGTAATTTGATTTACTAAGGTTCCGTTATTATCATAAACATATAAATGATTAAAATTATCTTTTTCGCTCGTCCATATAAAACCTTTCCCATTTGGTAAAAACGCTAAATCATCACTTACATCCACATACGTTTTTGATTCTTCAGTTAAGATAACTTTGGCATCACCCGTTGAAGCGTTAGCATAAAATAACTCTAACTTATTTTGCAATCGATTCATTTTTTGTATAGATAAACAATTTGGATCTGTTGTCCATTTAATTCTCGGAATATAAATATCTAATTCAGTACCTAATACAACATTAATTATCTTAGCCGTTTTTACATCATATATATGCACAGAAACTAAGGAATTATCTTCTCCAGCTTTAGGATATTTAAATGTTACTTTATCCGGATATAAATTATTGTTATATACATCAAATGAATATTCCTTTACCTTCCGCTCGTCGAATCGAACGAAAGCAAGCTTCGATCCATCCGCATTCCATTCAAAATAATCTGCTTTACTAAATTCTTCTTCATAAACCCAATCAGCCCAACCATTTTTTATTTCATTATTTTTTCCATCCATTGTGATTTGTGATTCTTGATTAGAATCTAAATCTTTGATTAATAAATTATTATCGCGAACAAATGCTACTTTATTGCCCAGAGGAGAAACAGTAGCAAACATTTGTTTGCCATTATTAGATAATTCCGACAGTGTACCTTTATTAATATCGTAAATAAAATATTCAGCTTTAGATGAGCGACGGTAAATCTCTTCAACGTTTATTTTAAATACAATTTTTGACTCATCCGGACTGAAAGAATAATCGCTTATATCAATAGGATTTCCTGCAACTTTCAGGCTTTTATCATCTAGTATAATAGCTAGCTTTTTGCCAGTTTTCAAATCGTACTTCACAAGTTGTTTACTCCCATTTTCGGAGAGGATGTCGGTATAATGCATCCCATTTTTTAAGGCCTTGAAACCAGAGGCAGATTTGGAGGAAAATTTCCTAAATGTGAAAATGTCTTCTACTGATATGTTTTTTTGCGCAAACATATTTCCTAAAAAAGTCGTCAAAAAAACAACTATAATCAATCTTAAAATCATAATGAAATATTTAATAAAAGTGCAAGTTAATAAATACTCTGTTTCAAAAAACACGAATAGATATAAAAGGTAAATTATTGAATAAAAGTATTGGATTTTAGTTTAAATTTGATTAGATTAGCTTAAAAATAATAAGAGATGCAAACCTATACTACCATAATCATTGACGACGAAGAAAATAGTCGTAGCAACACCAAAACGATGCTTGAAAGCTATTGTCCGGAAATAGTTGTCATAGCAGAAGCTTCAAGCGGTATGGAAGGAAAAAAATTGATACAAGACTTGAAACCACAAGTTGTTTTTTGTGATATCAATATGCCCGGAATGACTGGTTTAGAGATGATTGATGGATTGGCGCATCGAGATTTTTGTTTAATATTTTTAACGGCATATAGTGAACATGGTATTAATGCTGTTAAAGCTGGAGCCATCGATTACCTTTTAAAACCTTTGATATTAAAAGAACTGCAAGAGGCAGTAAAAAAAGTGGTGCATAATTATGAACAAAAAACAGTTGTTACCAATACTGCTAACGTAGATAAAAATCTTGTTTTAATTAACCACAGTAAAGGATTTACATTAATAGATTATAAAGACATTGTTTGGTTAGAAGCTTCAGATAATTACACGAATATTTTTTTAAGTAACAACAATAACAAAAAAATTGTAGCTTCAAAAACATTGAAAGAATTTGAAGCCATATTACCTACAAATGTTTTCTTCAGAATTCATCGTTCATCCTTGATCAATATTGATTATATCAAAGAATATTCTAATGCGGAGGGTGGAACGATTATTATGTCAGATGGCACAAGCATTCAAGTTTCAAAAGCTCGCTCACAAGAGTTTTCCGAGTTCTTAAAAACCAGAGCCGTTACGCCAAAGTAATTTATAAAACATTAATAAATTATTAGGAACCTAACAACATTAAAAAGTTGTTATTAAATGTATGAGGCTATTCGCTTATAAATATCTATTTTTTGTTGCCGTAATATTAATTACGCATACTTCAATTGGTCAAAACCGAAGTTTTTCGTTTCAGCATTTTGGTCCGGAGGATGGGCTCAGCAATGCCAATATTTTCGCCATCAAACAAGACGCTAATCATATTTTATATTTAGCAACAGAAAATGGTGTGTATAATTTTGATGGTTATAATTTTCAAAAAATAAAACCAAAAACGTCTTTAAAGTCTAACTACATTAGAAATATTGGATTTAATTTAGAAAATCAATTAGTTATTATTAACAGAAAAGAAGGTGTCTATAATTTTAATAATAAAACAAATACAGCAACATTAAATGAAAAATTAAAATTTAATAACTCCGTCGATGAATTAATTTTTACAAAAAATTACATCTATTCAATCACAGATCAAATTTGTGTATCGTCTCTTGAGATAAAAACAAACAAAATAACTGGAGATGATTTGTTTATTGCTAATAAAGACGATAGAGCTCATTGCATTTTTAAAACAAAATCAGGCAAAGTTTTAATCGGAAGAACAAATGGATTGTATTTTTTTAATGGTGATAAACAAGCAAAAATCAACATCGATAAAAAATGCCCTATTTATTCAATCACGGAAAATGAGGATGGCGTTATTTATTTAGGAACAGATAATGCTATTTTATGCTTAAAAGAGAATGAAATCATTAAAATGATAAGTGTTAACACACAAAAAGCAAATAGTTTTTTTAGTTCAAATAATGTGGCAAATGTCAGCAAATTGCTTGTTGATAAGTATAATAGGATTTGGTTTTCAAACGCACCAGATGATAACTTATACGTTATTGAAAACGATATCACGTATAATGTTTTTGATATTTTAGGAATCGACAAAGTATTAGTTAATTGCATTGTAAAAGACAATGATGAAAATATTTGGATTGGAACTTTTAATGATGGTGTTTACTTGATTCAAAATTCCTTATTCAAGAATGTAAATTTTACATCGGGCAGAAAAATATTACCAGTAACCTGTGCTGCTTTTGTAAACGACAATGTTTGCGTAGGAACCATAAATGGGTTGTTTGTTTACGATAAAAAAACAAGTAACACACAAACAATTGTATCTCCTGACGATATTTTTCGAGAAGAAATTTTCGACATTAAACCGATTGGTAAAACTGTGATTTACTCGAAAACAAATTCAATTTCAAATAAAACAAAATCAGTTTTAATGAACGAAGTATATTACAACTTTGTTCCCATTCAATCTCGTTTATTCGAATATTCTGAAAAACCAAACGAAGCATACATAGCTGATGGAACGGCCACATTATATAAAATAAAAAATTATAGTTCAGGAAAATTTGTTCTTACGGATACCTTGATTTCTTATATCGATTACAGAACAAAAATAAATAGTTTAAATGATAGGAATGGTAATTTATATATCGGTACATCAGAAGGTTTGTCTATTTATAATTTAAAATCAAAAACGTTTAAGCAATATAAAAAAGAACTATTTAACTATAACATTAATCACATTCAAAACTATAAAAACAGAACATACTTGGCTCATGATAACGGTATTACAATTTTAGAAGACTCAACCATTATTCAACAAATTGGAGAACATAGATTAACATCAGTTAAAAAAATAAAATTTTACAAAAATAAAATATGGGTAGCTACATTAGACGGATTATTTATTTGCGACGAAAAATTTAACCCCATTGTTATTTATAACAAAACAAATGGGCTTCAATCTAATACAGTTAATGATGTGGTATTTGACAATGATAACTGTTGTATATGCACTAATAGAGGCACCACCATATGTAACATTAGTGATTTATTATCTAATATTAAAATCGCGAAAAAACCATTTATATCCGCTATTGAAGTAGATGAAAAAACCACACATGTTATTAATGATATTCTATATTTAAACAGTTCAGAAAGTGATATTGTCATCACATTTATTAGTCCGTTATTTATAAAGCCTAATAAACAATATTATAAATATAAATTTGATAAGAGCCGATGGTTAAATTTAGAAAACACACAAGTTCATTTAACTTCATTGGAAGGTGGTAAACACAGCCTTGAAATTACGTGTTCTTATGATGGCATTAATTGGTCTGATCCAATTTTAATTTCTATAAAAAAAGACATTCCATTTAAACAAACCATATGGTTTAACCTTAGTTTAATATTCGGTTCTTTATTTGTATTAAGTATATTCTCTTACTTCGTAATTAAGCGAATTAAAAAGAATGCTACTCGACGTGTTCAAGAAGATAGACAAGTTAACTTATTAAAACATCAAGCCATGAACTCGCTCATGAGTCCACATTTTATTTTCAACTCTTTAACAAGCATACAAAATTACATTAACATCAACGACTCATTAAAAGCGAGCGAATACCTTGCTAAATTTTCGAGGTTAATTCGTATGATTATTGAAAAGGCATCACAAAGTGAAATTTTACTGAGTGAAGAAATTGTTCGATTAAACTATTATTTAGAGTTAGAGAAGGAACGGTTTAAAGGAAAATTTGACTTCCAGATAGATGTGGATTTGGAGTTAAAAACTGATGAAATAAAAATACCAAATATGATTATTCAGCCGTATGCTGAAAACTCTATCATACATGGTATATTGCCAAAACATGAACATGGCACTTTATTTATTCGATTGAAAAAAATAAATAAAAAAACACTATTAATTATCATAGAAGATGACGGTATTGGATACAAAAAAGCAAAAGAGCACGCCAAATCTGATCATAAATCATTAGGAACAAAAACTATTGAAAATATTTTAGAACTAAATACCAAACTAACTGGAAAAAATCAAAAAGTAGAAATTATTGATAAACAAGACCATGATGAGTCTGATCATGGAACGATTATAACAATCACACTACAAATCTAATTGTCAAATCAAAAATAATTAAACCGTACTATATAAAAAATAATGCAGTCCTCTAGTAAAAACATATCCTACCTCATTATTGGTTTCATTTTCATGTTTTCACATGACCTTAAAGCTCAAACTAATACAAGTATTTTTTTGAAAGATACGACTTATGTCTGTTTGGGAGATTCTATTTTAATTGATTTTAAAACATCGGCTTTAACAAAAGATGCGGTGATACAGTGGGACACGCCTTATGGTTCAATTTATAATTCCAAACAATATTATATAAAATATAAAGGCCAGTATTTACTAAAAATAAGAGATGGAAAACAAACCTATTATGAAACAACTTTTGTAAAAACATTTGAACGCCTGAAATTTAAAATAAGAGATACATCCTTATGCTCTGGATCTGTATTATTAATTAATCCTAAAATAAAAACAGCTAACTATTTATGGAGTACAGGCGAAACAACGGATCAAATAAAAATAGAAAAAGCTAATACATATTGGTTAAAGTGCTACAACAAAGGATGCTCTTTTACTGACACATTTAGAGTAAGAAGTATTGCTGGTTCTATACCGAATTTTGGAAAAGAATTAGTTGTGTGCGAAAGTGAACCAAATAAAACCCTTTCCATTAAGGCAAATAGCGATGTGAAACTGTATTGGAATACTGGGTCTAATTTAGCCTCAATAAATGCAACTAAAGAAGGAATTTATTGGGTAAGATCAGTATCAAAAAATTGTGGCTCAAAAACAGATAGTGTTATCGTAAAATATAAAAATTGCGATTGTGAAATTTATCTTCCAAATAGTTTTACGCCTAATGAGGATGAAAAAAATGATTTATTTTCTCCCACATTTCAATGTGAGTATTCTTACTGTTTATTGATTGTTTCGGACCGATGGGGAAATGTAGTTTACACCTCAAATAACATCAATAGTAAATGGGAT
>Ga0114979_10001724_pt1 | contig 14737 bp, 12 predicted proteins | sample S_140625_EF_Meta_FD_87315 | JGI IMG/M metagenome (GOLD analysis project Ga0114979, IMG submission 87315) | Freshwater microbial communities from Lake Simoncouche, Canada to study carbon cycling - S_140625_EF_MetaG | ecosystem: Environmental > Aquatic > Freshwater > Lake | place: Lake... | reverse complement strand
CTTTACTGCAGGTGCTGGAGTTTTTGCTTCTTCAGTAGATTTCTCTGAGCCACAACCAGTTAGGACTAGAGCAAGGGGCAAAGCTAGGATTAATAGTAATTTTCTCATATCTTTATTATACGAGATCTAGTTTTTTTAGCAATCATTTTAGTGGAGAATATGAGTTGCTACAGGCATATTTCTTCTAATTTCTTCCTGTTCTTTCATTATTTTACATTGTATGGTATCAGAACGCTGGTCCTTTCTAGCCTTGGCGCAGACATAATCTGCGTAATTTTCTTTTGAATTCAATATGGTGCGATTAGAGATTAAGTTACCATAGCAGGACCACATAGCATTATCAAATTTTGCTGTACTACATAGCCTAGTGGCTTCTGTGAAATCGGTTGAGGTTTCAAAACCTAGTAAGAATCCAACATTTAGCCAACAGGTATTGCTTGTTATCTCTGGAAGCGTTTGACAGAGATCAAGGTAGTGTTTTATGGTGGTGATATTTTTATTATAGATACCTCCTGCAAAAGCCCAACAACCTGATTGTTGTTTTAAATCTTTTATGGTTAGGCAGATGTTTGATGGTTCTTCTGGATCGGTGGTTACAAATCTTTTTAACTCCGCAGGTGCATCTTGGTAGGCATGTGCCCAATTCATGGCGACTCCTGATATGCAATTTTCTTGAGGTGAGAGAACACTATTAGCGTCTGAGGGAAGTTCTCGGCAGAGTTTTACTGAGGTACTAAACTCACCGCCAGTTCTTATCCAGACCATATGGCCAAGCGAGTGGTAGCAACTTCCTTGATTGAAACCAAATTGGTAGTTAGAGCAGAAGGTTTTCATAACTTGAGTTAATTTATCATTAGTATACTTCATTGCAAATCCTTCCATTAAACCGTGGTAGTAACCATATTCGCAGATATTACTTCCTTTGTTGTAATCCTTTGCAAAGTCATTGCTTAGTATACCAGCGGTCTGCCCTAGTACATGGATGTAAGCATGACAGTTGGTTTTTAGTTCGGGTTGCTTAGCTAATAGTGCATTAAGGTTTCCTAAAGTTTTTGTTACATCTTTTTCTTTAATGGTCTTGAGATAGAAGTAGCGTTTTAAACAGAGAACTAATTCGTAACCGTTAAGTTCATTACAATTACTAATGGTTGGCTTTAATTTTGTTGTAGTAGATTCTTTGATTGTGAAAGGAAGGTGGCGTTTATTAATTATAAAGTCGTAGTTAGAGGAGAGTAGTATTGGTACCCTGATTGAGATTTCACCACTATTTATTTTTGTAATTGCAACTGGTATATTAATTTTTGTCGTATAATCCGCTAATAGATTAAGTGAGATGGTTTTCATACTTTTATCAAGTATGGCTTCAGAGTTGAAATATACTTTAATGGTTGGGTCAATATTATTAAAGTTTGTGGGGCTTATTTGAGTAGATGTTAATAGTGGTAACTTTACTTTATATTCATTTTTTTTCACATTTTGATAGATTGCCAGACTAGTAGATGATAGAATTATTGCCATGAGCAGGGCAATATATTTTTTTCTCATATTACTACTATGCTTAAATTAAAAGCCTGTCGAGTGTTTTAGCATTACCTAAAGGTGTTTTTGGCTTCTCCCCTCATCCATAATTAGGTATATTCAGTTTATTGCCTTATGAATACTTTTAGGCAGTATTAAATTGTGAAATCATTTATTCTTAGACCAGCTATAGCATGGATTTACGGTATATTGATAGGAGTAATTCTTGGCATAGCGCTAGCGTATCCACTTCCTGAGTTTAAAGGTCGTATAGCTCCTTTGGGTGATGGGATAGGCGCGATTCTTGTTAGTAATAATGGCCCTAATATTTTGCAGATTTTAGTTAATAAGCCTTTTAGTTATAGCTCTGCTACGGCTTCTAGTGTGCATACGATAGATCAGGTTGAAGCGGTACTTAATGCTTATGGAACGAGCAAAGAAATACTTAATGAAAAGAGTAATCATGGTTTATTGCTAAATAATGTTTTTAAAAATTCAAAAGCTTACTCTATTGGTTTGCGGACTGGAGATATTCTTTCTATACCTGAAAATAAACAATACGCTTTCTTAAGGAGTTCGCGACTTAAGAGTTCAGCTTATCTACAGAAGGTTATTCGTAATGGTGGTGATGTAGAACTGTATAGAGAAAATAAAGCCGTTAAAATTTTGTCTTTACCTAAATCGGCTAATGAAGATGTCGGTTTTGTAGAAGTAGCTTCGAACATTTTTCCTTCTGGCCATAAGCTCCCAACACAAATTTTATTAGCTAACGGAAACAGCAGTGGTTTGGCTTTAGCATTACACTTTATTGATATCAATACTGCAGGTTCTTTAGCGGGGAAATTTACTATTACCGCCACTGGTGCTATTGCTTCTTCTGGTATAATAAATACTATACAGCCTATCGGGAGCTTGGTGGATAAGTATAATGCATATATGCGAAGTAATTATGATATTATGCTGATTCCTGAAGGTAATAAGTATGATACTCTTCCTAAGAATTCCGATATCAAAGGTAGGGTTTATGTAGTTAAGAATGTAGAGGATGCTTTAAAGATTATTTGTGGATTGGGTTCAGAGGATGCGATATGTAAAAGATTTTAAGCTTTAGGTAGTGCTTTGGCTCATAATAAATTGACAATCTTCTTCATTGTATCGTTTAATCTCTCTAGCATAAGCACATAATATTTTATTGGCATTAGGTTCTAAAGTTCCCATGTATGTGGTAACAGTTTCAGAAAAGCATCGCCACATCGCTTTGTCTAGCGGTGCAGTAGCGCAGGATTTCCCAATGTCTTTAACTGTGGTATCCCTAATTAGTTGCACATACATAGCTAGAGATTGATAGCAACCTATTTGTTTACTTCCTTCTAGAGCTTGGCAAGCTTTAATGGTGAGCTCAGTAGGATTTTTTTCGTAGTAGTATACATTTGTTATATCAGCGTAACAAGCCTGGTAGTTAAGGTCATCTCCTTCAAAAGAGTCGCAAATATGTATGGGGGAATCTTTTCGGGGGTACATTTGTTTTTTAACTTCATCGTTTCCGGTGGAGTAGTTAATTCCCCACTGCATTGAGACTCCTGTGATGCAGCTATCTTGCTTACGGTATATTTGACCAGGTTCTAGTTCGGCCCCCGGGATACTCTGGCAGACCTTTATTGATTTTTGGAAATCATTATTTTGGCGACTCATAACCATGTGGCCAATTCCATGGGTGCAAGAGTCCTGGTCTAATCCTACGGTGTACTTTTCGCAGAGCAAAGAGAGCATGCTTTGAAATTCTTGGTCATCCCAATAAATTTGAAATGCCTCCATAATACCATGGTAGTAACCTTCTACGCAGATTTTATTACCATCACTCGACGCTACTTGGTAATTTTCATAGATATGGGTTGCAACTTCGCCTAGATTATGAGTTATAGCGTGGCAATAAGTTCGACCATTTATATCCTTTTCCATAAAATCTTTCACAATTGTAAGACTTTCCTTCACATTGTGGTTTTTTAGAGCGGTGAGCGCTACCAATTTATTGGCGCAGAGCTCCTTGTCCAAGGGATCTTTTAGATTTATACACTCATCAATATTTTTTGCTAAGTTACTACTTTTAACTGAGAAAGTTAGGTTATTTGCTGGGGAGGTGATAACAAACTCTGTTGGGTAGAATTTTTCTGATTTAAAGATTGCACCTTGAGGGTCTTTACTCCAGGTACCACGAATAGGTTTAAATCTTGATTTAGCGTCAGCGTAGTAGATTTTTAAATCTTTAGTATCGAGATCTTTGTTTTGGAAATCTATTTTTACAGTTTGAGTCCCATCAACTAGGTTTTGACCAGATCGTAAGGATATAATATCCTTATTTTTTCCATTATTAGTTAAAGAGAGAGCGGTAATGGCCAGGATTGGTATAACTACTAACGCTAAGATTTTTTTACCTGAGACCATAGTCATACTATGATTTTTATAACAGAATTGGCACGATTTTATATTATTTTAGGGCTTATACTAATTGGCAATTACGCTTAATTAGGTATAGTTCATACGTGTTCATAAATAAAGTTATAGGCTTTTTTCTTCCACCTAAAGATAAAGTTACTGGTGAGGTGGTGCAACATGATGCTAGAAAGTTATTTTATAAGAAAGTTTCCGCCTATAGAGGTTTAGCTGCTTTACTAATTGTTGTTTACCATGTTCGGCTTTTTGGTAACAATGTAGCCAATAACACAGGTTCTGTTATAACTGAAAGTGGCTTGATATCAGGTACTCTTAGGAGCTTGGGTTTAGTTGCGGTGGTGTTTTTCTTAATTTTATCTGGATATGTTAATTTTCGGCCTTTCGCGGTAAGTTTGTTTACCGGGGTACCACCTCTAGTTAAAGGTTTTGGGTTCTTCATAAGAAGAATATCTAAATTGCTACCGATATATTGGTTAAGCTTTTTAATCTACTTAGTAATCGCACATTTTGAAAATATTCGTTTAGATAATCTGCTTTCTTATTTTTTTCTATATCATATTTTTACTGAGATCGATGGTATGGGTTTTATTTCTGGTATTTACACCTCGTGGGCGCTATCGATTGAATTTTTTTATCTTCTTCCTATTACTATCATTTCATTGCTTTTGGGATTTAAAAGAGTAAAACTCAAAACTACTGGAATTGCGTTATTTATTCTTTTTAATCTTTTTATAATTATTTATTCTAATGTTAGTCGGTGGAATGTTTTAGAAGAGGATGCGCGAAGCTATAAGCAATGGTGGCCACTAGAGCAGTGGGATAAGTTTGCTTTTGGTGAATTAATAGCAATTTTTTTCGTGCTTTATGGTCTTAAAGTTAGCAGGATAGTGATTAATGAAGGTCCGGTAACTATCTGGGATAAAATGTGGGCAACTATGAAGAAATATAGATATTGGATTCGATTTATAGTATACTCTATAGATGTAATTTTACTTTTACTATTTCCTATTCAAGATTGGCTATTTACAGAGAAAAGTGGTAGCTATGCATTTTTCTCAAATTTTACAGTTTTACCTTTAGCAATAACTTTACTGGTTGACGCTACCATTTATACTTCAGGAAATTGGTATAAAGCATCGTTTTATCAATATCTAGGTAGAGTTAGCTACCAATTTTTTATTTTTCATCCGGTTGCTTTAGAGTACTTAACCTTACATGTTAAGAAGGAGTTTTTTGGCTATGAACTTTTGGGTAATTGGTTGATCAGTTTGTTTTTTACTCTTTTATTTACCATTATCTTTACTTGGTTTTCAGAATTAGTAATCGTCAATCCAGTTAATAAGTATTTAAAACGATTTGGTAGTTCAGCCTCATGAAAAATAACATCAGTCAAATAAAGGTTTACTTGGTATGAAGAAGAATAAATTATTTATATATTTGATGGTTATGTCGTTGTTTATTTCTGCTTTTGTGGTATTTAATTCTAGATTAGAGATTAAAGAAGTATATTTGGCTCATGGGAGCAAAAGTGTAACGTTGAGTAAATCTCAATATGCAGATATTAGAGATGGGACAGCATATCTTCGTTGGGATAATGTCCCCAAATATAAAGTTATTCTTGATAAAGCAAACTTAGATAAAGATGGTCAATCTTTAAATATCAACGGGCTAATGGATGGTGATTTCACATTATTTATAGATAGTAAACCTGTATTAAAGATATTAATTAATTCAACTAGTAGATCTAGACCAGTCTGTGATGAGAGTAGTTATTTTCAGTATCAACCTTGCGAAAGTTGGGATGTACGTAAAACTATTTTAGAAAGCACTGAAGGGGTGGTAGAGGTGCAGAATAGATTAAAAACGGAGATGGCTAAGGATAAAGATTTTGAGTATGTTTGCCATGACGCTATGCATCTAGTAGGTATTTATTCTTTAGTTTACAACAATCCAAAGCAAGCGGTTCAAAAAGCGGTAAGTACATGTGATAACGGTTATATCCATGGGTTAATTGAATTTCTACCTTTAGTCACTGACGATAAAAACCTTGCTACGGAATTTTCCACCTTATGTGAAGGGGAGTTACCAATCTCTATTGTGGGCTGTTACCATGGATTAGGTCACGGAGCATACGCTCAAGCAGCTGGGGATTTAGAAGATGGTTTTTCTTATTGTAGTTTAATCTCTGGTAAAGATACCTTTTACTTCACTAATAAAACGATTTGCGCTGCAGGGGTTAGTATGCAGTATGCTAACGGTAATTTCATGAAAGATGCTGAGTGGAAATTGAACCAGATGGATTATTGCGAGAGTATAATTGATCAAGAGACAGCTCGCGGGTGTGCTACTTACATCTTTAACTCTCTTAACACCTCTTTAAACGAGATTAAGAGAGCAGGTGCGAGATGTGAAGCTAGTAATTTGCATTACTACTGTTGGTATGGTTTAGCTTTTACTATAGGTTATGGGGCGATGTATCCATTTGAAGAGGGCGTGAAACTTTGTATGAGCGCTTCTCGGGATAGAGATAAAGGCATTTGCTACTTAAATCTTATAGGTCAAAAACTGGATTACATTGCTAAAGTAGAGGAGCTGGGATGTAGTTTACTTGGCAAAAGTTACCGTGAATTTTGCCTAGAAGGAAAGAAATTAGCTTTAAGACAGATTCCCAACCCTACTTAAATATTAGGAGTGTCATTGTTATGCTTAAATATTAGGAGTGTCATTGCTATGGGTTTTTATTTCACCAACTGCTCCTATTGTAAATTTTATGTTTAAAAATCTTAAACATATTATATTTTAACTTAAATTATTTCTAATTTAAAGAAAAGGTTTTAACTTCATGAAGAAGAATATCGTAATTATGCTAGCATCTGTTATGCTCCTAGGCGGAGTCTCAACTGCTCAGGCAGCTGAAGTCTCAACTGCTCAGGCAGCTGATACAAAGTTTGCTGATTTGAATTCAACGTTGAGTTCACTTCGATACACAGGTCAGGCAATTAATTATTACAAGAGCGTTGGAAACTATGACGCTGCGAAGAAGCTTCAGGCATCATTTGATGAGCTTGCAGTAGATGCTAATGCATTTGCCTCAAAGAAGGCTGTAGCTGCTGCTACGGTATCAAAGGATTTCTCTGATCGCACAGCTTTGCTTTCATCACTGCGCTATACTGGCCAGGCATACGAGTATTACCGAGCAATTGGTGATAACGCAGCGGCTACTAAAGCCCAAGCTTCATTTGAAGATCTTGCACTTGCTCTAAAGGCAATTAAGTAAGTTATTAATTCTAAAGGGTGGGTCTTCACAGACTCACCCTTTTTTCTTGCCTTTTTTCTTGCAATTTTTTAACTAGATGAAGTTAGCGTAGTCGAAACTAGAGGTAAAGTAATCGGTACCATTTTTAAGATGGATCGTTCTTGTAATTGATAAAGGTAGGAATTTCGAGTTAAATTTTATTATTGTTTTCTCTGTTAAACAAGCGGTAATTTGATTATAGCATTTACCTTGGTATAGGTAGGTATTTTCATTAATTTTTTTAAAGATTTTGCCTTTTAAGGATTTTAGTGGGTCAGCAGCTACCATGTAATCTTTGCTAATACGATCTTTTGCTGCAGGTGAATTGATATTTATATCTTTAAGTGGATCTGGATCCATGGGGGTGGAGAGTTTGTCTTTATCAACTTTAAGCAAGGTAGTGGCACCCATAAAACCATTTTTTAATATATAATTCTCACCGTGGTTTAGGTAGGTGGCTTGGCCACGAAGCACTGATTGGTACTTGCTTTTATAGAGGTAAAAATCCACTTCATTAATTCTCACATTCTCTTGCGAGGTGACGGAGTTGATAAGTGAATCTCCAGTTATAGTATTTTTGTTTTGGGAGGAAAGTATATTTGTAATTCCAAATCCTAACGCTAGAAGAATTAGTAGGGTTACAAAAATCGTAAGACCTTGTTTATTTTTCAAGATTAAATTCCTTATCGATAGTTTGGTTTTGTTCGCCGATATGAGGGGCCCTCTTACCGTTAAATAGGGTTTTTTGGTTTATGGTAATAGGAGAGCGGGCAGTCACAATCTCGTTCTCTTCAATTTTGTGGAGGTAATCTAGGGATTCGAGTAGACCGCTTTCAATCAGATCTTGGTGCGTGTAGATTGGTGCACACCAGACATCTTCTTTATCAAGAATTTTTAGCCACTGCTCGGTGGTCTTTTTACGAAAAACCTTGGTAAGGATATCCAAGATTTCATCTCGCTCTTCCCACCAGGAATCTGGATTGAGGTAGGGAGTAGGGTCTAGTTTAAGTAGAGTGAAGAGTTTATCCACAGGGTACATGGCGAGGGTTATAAATGAATTTTTGGTTTTGTAGATGCCGGCGGGGGCGGAGAGATAAGCGTGGAGGCTCGCTTTAGAGTTACTCCTAGGGAGTTCTTTATCGCCACGGTAGATATAGTTTGCGAGGAAATCAAATTGCAGATCTAGCGCCGCTTCTACTAGACTGGTTTGTACATAGCCACCTTTTCCAGTTCGTGCTTTTTGGAAGAGCAGTGAGGTTATCCCAAGTGCTAGTTGAGTGCTGGAAGAGATATCGGTTATGGCAACCCCTACAAGGGTGGGATTCATTTTAGGACCACTTGAGGTACCTAGACCAGACATAGACTGCGCCAGAGTGTCAACACCAGGCCTTTCACGGAATTTTTCTGAGGTACCATAACCATTTATCCAACCATAGATTAGATGAGGATGGGTTTTAGAGAGTGTTTCATAATCTAAGCCGAATTGCTCCATGACTCCAGGGCGGAAGTTATGCATCACCACATCAGCTTTACTTAGTAATTCTTTTACTTTAGCAAGATCAAAGGGGTCCTTAAGGTTAGCGGCGTAACTTTCTTTCCCGCGGTTGACAACATGGAAACAGACCGAGTCATCTTCATAGTATTGATTACCGAGAACTAATTTTTTACGGGAGATGTCACCTATGCCCGGTTGCTCAATCTTAATAACTCTAGCGCCTAGGTCTAGTAAACGGAGCGAGGCTGCTGGGCCTCCGAGGAATTGACTAAAATCAATTACAAGGATGCTGTCGAGCGGTAGTTCTGACTGGGTTATGGCTTCCATCTATCTTTCCTTTTCTCTATTATGTATGGTAATTAGTATTTTACTATTTTCTTATTTTATTTTGTTTTGTCCGTGATTAAGGTAAGCTTTTCTAAGTTGGCATTTAGTAGCGCATCGCTACCAGTAGCAAACTCTTCTCCACTTACTAGAGGATAGCTTATTTTACCTTCGAATAAAGATTTAAGTGTAGCCTGATACTCCTTCTCTCCTCTAGTTGTAGGCAGTTGCATTACTAGATGATGCAGGCAGGAAGGAGAGTCAGCGCTTAGTTTTAGACAATAGTTAAGCATTTCTTTTGCTGGAGTGACGTTTACATATTTATTGACGATACCAAACTCACAGACGGTTTTTTCCATTTGGTCAGATATCTCCCAACAATAACTTTTTGTTAAACTCTTAGCCGGGTTATACCTCATGCTTAGGTTAGGAAAGGTGTAGCAGGCGGTTTTTTCTAGTAATGTACTATATTGACAGTTGCTGAAATTAGGATCTCCACCATCAAAATCTTCAAACATAATACTCATACTAATACCAGTAGCGCAGGTATGGAGCATTAAAGAGCTTTGATTTTCATTTTTACAGTAGTTGTACATAGCGTCACGATTAATATTTTTTTCTTGGTAGTTTTTGTAGATGTAATGGCCAATACCATGAACACAGGAGGTAATAGCTAGGGTAGATTCTTTTTCGGAACAGATATCGTACAAGAGTTGAATACTACTAGGCTCTTTTATCTCTAAGGTTTTTGTAATTGCTTCATATACCCCGTGAGAGAAGCCATTGCTACAAGAAGGGGTAGGTTCCCTCAATAAGGTTAAATAGTCAACTTTCTGGTCAAGATAGTATTGAGCTAACTTGTGGTTGAGAAAGTGGCAATATGTCGCATAAGAGGTAGTAGTTAAGGAGTTAAAATACTTAATTTGGGTGGCTATCCCTTTTTGGTTGGTCAGAGTTTCTTTAAAAAGACACTCTTCGACTTGCTTGTTTAAAGTAAAAGCATCTACTTTATTTTTACTTCGGTCGCAGAGTGAGATTAGTTGCTCAATCGATAGAGTTTCTTTGGGCGTATTTTTACATACCACGATAAGAGTGAGAAGCAGGGTTGAGATTAGCACTACTATGAAAAATAGGTACTTAGTTTTTTGCTTCATGGCTATACTATCCTTTAATTTTCATAGATGTAAGTATAAGTAGAATTTTTCTCTTATTTTCTTAGTTCTAATGATTTTAATCGTAGATATTCGCAGACTTTAAATCTATCACTATACAAAGTACAATAATAGTTAGTATTATCTATATTGTTAGGTTGCATCTGGTAATACCAAAGTATTGCCTGAGCTAGACATAGCTCCATAGCGGAGTTTTCTATCGTGTTACAGAGTTCTCCTGTTGCTTGCAAGGTATCGTAGGTTCCAGCTAAGCGACCTAAGGATATATAACATTTATCGTGATTCATTTCTTTTAAGCGGTCACATAAATTCTTAACTTTTCTTTCTTCACCTTTATGGTAGAAGAAATTGATGTTAGAGAGACAACCTTGAAGGAGTAGGTCATCTTTCAAGCTAAGGCATTGCCCGATTGCATCTGATACAATAATTGGTTCTTCATAATCATTTAATGGTGATAAATCATTTTTAGAGACATCGAAATCTGTAAGCTGGCTCATTGTTACACCATCAGCACAATTTATAGTATCGCTTTCACTACTATTTTCATAGCTATCTGTTGTTTCCTCTAAAAGCTTACATAATTGCATTCCTAGTTTAAAATCACCAGTTCTCCAATAAGCTAGGTGACCTAGACCGTGTTCACAGTTATCTAATTTTTTGAGTACTGCCTCCTTACAAAGTGTAGCAAATTTCTTAGATAATTCACCATTATTTAAACTTAGGGCTAATCCTTCTTCAGCCCCGTGAAGTAGAGCGTTATCACATATAGCGGCCTGTTCTACATCTAGGCCAGATAAGGTTTTGTTTTTAATAACATAGTAGATGCCTAAGTCATGGATAACATTATGGCACAAAGTAGCAAGTCCCGGGGTAGAGTCTTTGTTTAAAAGAATATCAGTTAGGATAGAATTTAAATTCTTATTTTTCTCATATTTCGCTATGTAGAAATCTACCAAGCAACTTTCTTCATTATCGTGATCTAAAGGGCATTTTTCTAAGCTTGGATCAGCTATTTTTTTTGTATTGCCAACTTTTATGATTAATTTACTGTTGATGGTTGAAATAGTATAAACACCTTGTTTTAAATTAGGTAAATACATTATATATTTTCCACTACTATTTTTCTTTAAAGACCTAGGTAAGGGTATATAGGTTTCTAGACCATAGATTTTCGTTTCTAAACCATTAACTTTTTGTTCCACTATCTCTAATCCAAGGCTATCTGTTAATGATATTTTTTGAGTATAGGTGTGGATTTTATACTCTTCTACCATTTTTTCTGGGGAATTTACAACTTTTTGAGTAATAGCTATGGTTGAAACAATTATTAGAAAAGTTACTAATTGTAATTTTCTGATTTTCTTATTACTCATTTTTTTTACTATGCTTACAAATATACTTGAGTAAAGTAGTTTCAATTTGTTTTATTAATTGTATTTAGCTTTTATTGCGCTTATGGTTTTTTTAGTTAACTCATATACTAAGAGAAATGGAATCAATTTTGTTAATTGAAGAGTTTAATTTTGATTTATCTTCTCTTAACGCTAAGGCTTTAGAGGAGAGAGGTACACTCTGGGAAGAAATTCAAAGTTTTTTATTGGATTATTTCCCCAAAAACGAACCCGCTTTATCTATTAACCCCTATAATATCCAGGTAGTTAAAGGGCAACTTAAAAGCTTAAAGTATAAAGATAATAATGCATTCTCGATCAATGAGCTTCGTAAATACAATCATTATCAAGATGTAATCAATATGGATTTTTTTATTTTAGGCTACTTTAACGACCAAGAATTCAAGGAATATTTTGATCAGGTAGAGGCAAAACTTAAAGCACGAGTAGCGAATTTTACCGTAAACTACTCTACAGAAGAGTGGAATATAGATATAGAAGAGTATTTAACTAATAATCTTTTGATACTTAATTCAAATACTTTTAAGGTAGAGATTTATGATTATTTCATTAGATTCCCAACTGGGGCAAAGGTACAGACTTATACACCTAGTGAATTACAGGAGAAATTACTAAATATAATATGTGAAGATCACTACGACGATAGTGATTTTGGAAGTATTATTGAAATTATTAAGCCTATTCCTGAAGAGCATTTACCATACATTAATGATATTGCTTATAATACTAGTTTTCCAGCTAGTGGTATTTTTTCGCATGCTGAATCCTTAAAGGAGTTAGCTGGCCTTTTGGTTGATGAGTTAAGAATTGTAGCTAAAACTATAGAGGTTCTTAACGAGGAGTGGCACGGTAGTGGCGAAGAGTTAATTCAAGCTGCTAAAGTGTTAGTTTTACAGAAATAATTAATAAAGGGACCTACAACTATGTAGGTCCCTTTTCTACTTCTATTTTTCAGTTTACCAGATCGTGACTCTATCCTCGATGGGTAGGTAGAGGGCGTCGTTGGGAGTTGTTTTAAATACCTCATGAAAACTCCCCAAGTTTCGCACGATTTGGTTACAGCGAAACTCAGCTGGTGCATGGGGATCGGTGGCAAGGTTTACCGCTAGAGCTTCTTTTCGGTGTTTAGTACACCAGGCTTGGGCCCATCCGAGGAAGAAACGCTGAGGTCCAGTAAAGCCATCAATAATCTCATCTTGGGTAGGACTATTAGAGAGGAGATAGGCTTTAAAGGCAATACTTAAACCCACTAAGTCACCGATGTTTTCACCTAGGGTCAGTTCACCGTTTACCTTCTCTTGGGGGAGTAGTTCGGGAGCAAGGGAGCTAAATTGATCAATTAACAGTTTTCCTAGTTTGGTGAAATTTTCTTGATCTACAGCATCCCACCAAGATACAAGGTTACCATCACCATCAAATTTTGAGCCTTGATCATCAAAACCATGACCAATTTCATGACCGATAATTGCACCAATCGCTCCATAGTTTAATGCATCATCTGCAGAGGGGTCAAAAAATGGTGGTTGCAGAATTCCTGCGGGAAAGGTGATCGAGTTTAGGTTTGGGGCATAGTAGGCGTTGACTGTTTGTGGGTTAGTATACCATTTTTCGGGGTCAATTGGCTTAAAGAGCTCATCCCACTCTTTAGCTGTTAGATACTCGTTTACTTTAAAGAGCACATCGGTTATAAGTTCATTTTTGGCAATTACTAGCTTTGAATAATCTTCCCACTGGCTAGGGTAGCCAATATTAGCTTTAATTTTACCTAATTTCACTAGCGCTAAATCTTTTGTAGCTGGGGTTAACCAGGCTTGCTCATGCATGGAGAGACGAAATGCTTCGACTAGGTTGGCTATCAAGGTACTCATGGAAGCTCTAGCGTTCTTGGCGTAATGTTTTTTAACGTACTCTTGGCCAATTGCATCTCCGGTCACTGCTTCAACTAGCTGCTTGGCATACTTCCAGCGAGGTCGCATCTCCTCTAGACCTGATATTTTTTTACCCCAGAAATCAAAGTTTTCTTGTCGTGTCGCTTCCGAGAGGTACGGGGCATTCCCGGCAATGAGACGCCATTGGAGCCATTGCTTTAGGGTGGCTAACATGTTAGGTTGTAGTATTAAGAGCGATAGCTCTTTTAGAAAGCTTGGCTGCCTTACTACTACTTCAGATACTGCTGATAGGTCAAAACGACGCCCCTGAGCAAGCTCAAGTAACGGGAGCTCGGAGTAAGTAGATAGGAGCTGATTGGTTTTCAATAAGTTGTATGAAGCTTGGACATCTCTTCTTTGTACAGCGTCCCACTGAATACGAGCCAGGTTTGTCTCGTGCTCCAAGATTTTTTGGCCTGAGATGGGATGGTTGGCAAGATTGCTCAACCTTTCAATATGAGCTATGTAGTGATCTCTGATCGTTTCGTGCTTTGGTTCCAGGTAGTAGCTCTTGTCCGGTAGAGAGGTACCACCTTGGGAGAGGTGGATCAAGGCTCGCTTGGAGTTAGCGTTATCGATTGAGGTATAGAGGTTGACTATTGCGGAACCTTCGCGAAGCTGTAGTTCACCCATTAAGTGGAAGAGCTCATTTAAACTCGCACAATCTTCTATCTGCTTCAGATGTTTAGGAAGGTAGTTGAGTCCTTTTTCCTTCACTAGATCCTCGTTCATGTAGGAATCATAGATATTAGTGATTAATTGCTGATTGTGGTTTTTGTTTGTTTCACGGAATATCTCTTCTAGTAGTTCCTTGATCTGGCCTTCAACTTTTTCATTCAGAATACTGAAGGTACCCCAGGAGGATTTATCACTTGGGATTACTGCCTCAGCTAGCCACTTTCCATTTGCAAATTTATAGAGGTCATCTTTAGGGGAGATGGTTGGATCAATATGAGAGAGGTTGAGTCCGGAAGCGCTACTAGTCATTAGAGTATTATACCCTACTTATTAGTTTCTGACAACCAAATTATCATGGATAAGCGATTAGGCGATTAGGCGATTAGGCGATTAGGCGATTAGGCGATTAGGCGATTAGGCGATTAGGCGATTAGGCGATTAGGCGATTAGGCGATTAGGCGATT
>Ga0114979_10001721_pt1 | contig 14742 bp, 1 predicted proteins | sample S_140625_EF_Meta_FD_87315 | JGI IMG/M metagenome (GOLD analysis project Ga0114979, IMG submission 87315) | Freshwater microbial communities from Lake Simoncouche, Canada to study carbon cycling - S_140625_EF_MetaG | ecosystem: Environmental > Aquatic > Freshwater > Lake | place: Lake... | reverse complement strand
CCAATACCACCATTTCCACCAGAACCCGGTTCGCCACCTATACCGCCATACCCACCTCCACCTCCACCGCCCCAATAATAATTTGAATATATTGAGCTAACAAAACCAGTAAGGGAGGAAGATATTTTTTTTCCAGGACCTCCTGCACCTCCGCCTGTTATAGGTGTCTCTCCAACTCCTCCTGCACCGCCTCCTCCACCATATCCCGCCGGGTCAGAATATGTACAACTTCCCCCATCATAACCTTGACCAGAAGTACCTGAATAACCGGTTTTACCTCCTCCTCCTGAACCCCCACTTGAACCATTTTCAGATACATAATTATCAGGATTATATGAGGACCCTGCACCACCACCGACTGCAGTCAAGTTAGTATATGTCGATGAAATAACAGTATCTTGACCCTTAGTACCTACTCCGCATTGAAATGTCGATGGAACTCCGCCTGCACCTATTGTAAAATTCATTGTATCATTACCTATGATAGATAGTGATGAAAAAATAACACCTCCTCCACCTCCACCACCAGCTTGGTCACATCCACCACTTCCCCCACCTGCGACCTGAACTGTATAAATGGTTGTTAAACCACTGTTCATGTATGTTAACGCATTCGAAAATGTTCCTGTTGTTGTATAAGAAAAAATAGTATATGAACCATTTACAGAAGAACCATTATAATTTAATAATGTAATAGTAGGTCCGTTTACAGTAGCAAATGTTACACTAGTAGTAGAACTACTTGACCGGACATTTGAATTACTTAATGATATAGTATATGATGTACTGTATTCTAATCCATAAAGAGTGTATGTTGTTGCAGGGGCACTAAATGTTTGTGTAACTGTTGTACCACTAGTTGGAACTGCAGTAACGGTATAAGAAGTAATTGTTGGGTCAGAAGTTGCATTCCATGATAAATCTATTGTTGTTGAACCCGGATTACCAGCAATTAATCCAGTTGGTGCACTTGGTATAGAAACTGCTATTGTTGAATAGTTGATAGATGATGAAGAACTCGATGTTCCATAACTATTTGTAGCTGTCAAGGAAATTGTATAAGAAAGATTTGTTGCTCCATATGGAAGTCCAGTAATTGTGTATGTTGATGCTGGTGCACTGAAAGTTTGAGTAACAGTCGAACCTCCTGCAACAGGAACAGCAGTAACAGTATACGAAGTAGGATTTCCAAGAACAGGTGCTGTAAATGATATAGATATTGTTGAAATAGTAGATGATGTTCCTGCCAAATTTGTAGGAACATTTGGAACACCAAATGTATTAAAATTTACAGAACTCGAATCTACAGAAGTTCCTCTAACATTCGAATTCTTCAATGTTAAAGAATAAGTTACACTCTGTGTTAATCCAGTTACTCTATAACTTGTTGCTGGTGCACTAAACGTTTGTGTAACATTACTACCACTAGATGGAACAGCAGTAACAGTATAAGATGTAACCGTTGGGTCTGTTGTTTCATTGAATGATATATCGGCGGTTGTCGTAGTTACTGTGCCAAGTAATAAACCGGTTGGCGCACTTGGTATCGAAACTGCTATTGTTGAATAAGTAATAGAAGAAGAAGAACTGGAGATTCCATAACTATTTGTAGCTGTCAAGGAAATTGTATAAGAAAGATTTGTTGCTCCATATGGAAGACCAGTAATTGTATATGTGGATGCTGGTCCGCTAAAAGTTTGTGTAACAGTCGACCCCCCCGCAACCGGAACTGCTGTAACAGTATAAGAAGTTGGGTCTCCTATCGTAGGTGCAGTAAAAGATATGGATATTGTTGATATAGTAGCCGATGTTCCTGCCAAATTCGTAGGAACAGTAGGAATTCCCTTTGTATTCACATTTATTGAACTAGATGCTACTGAAGTTCCTCTAATATTTGAATTTTGTAAAGATATAGTATATGTTTTACTTGTAGTTAGTCCAGTAATAGTATAACCTGTTGCCGGTGCACTAAATGTCTGTGTAACAGTACTACCACTAGATGGAACAGCTGTAACGGTATAAGAAGTAATTGTGGGGTCTGTGGGCGTATTGAATGATATGTCAATCGTTGTAGTTGTTGTTGTTCCTGCAATTAAACCAGTTGGTGCGCTTGGTATTGATACTGCTAATGTTGAATAAGTTATACTACTAGACGAAGTGGTCGTTCCATAAATGTTTGTTGATGTTAATGATATTGTATAAGCTTTACTTGTTGCACTATAAGGAAGTCCTGTAATTGTATATGTTGATGCAGGTGCATTGAATGTTTGAGTAACGGTTGAACCTCCTGAAACCGGAACTGCAGTAACAGTATAGGTATCAGGATTTCCTAAACTTTCTGTATAGGATATTGTTATTGTTGATATAGTAGCTGATGTTCCTGTTAAATTTGTAGGAACAGTAGGAATTCCATTAGTACTTACAATTATTGAGTTAGATGTTCCTGAAGTTCCAGCAACGTTAGTACTTGTCAAATAAATTGTATAAGATGTTGTCGAAATTAATGATGTAAGTGTATAAGTTGTAGAGGGTGCACTAAATGTTCGTGTAACTGTGTCACCACTTGAAGGGATTGCAGTAATTGTATAAGATGTAAGTGTCGGGTCTGTACTAGAAGTCCATGTTACATTAATTGAAGTGGTTGTTACTGTACCAACAGTAAGTCCTGTCGGTGCACTTGGTGTTGTAACAGCAATAGTTGAAGCAGTTACAGCGTTTGAAGAACTAGATGTTCCAAAACTGTTAGTAACTGTTAATGAAATTGTATAAGCTACGCCAGTTGATGTATAAGGAATATTTGTAATTGTATATGTTGTCGCAGGCGCACTAAATGTTTGTGTTATTGTTGTTCCTCCTAAAACCGGTACAGCGGTTACTGTAAAAGATGTCAAATTAACAAGAGCTGATTGATTGAAAGACAGAGATATAGTGGATATTGTTGTTGAAGTAACTGCCAAATTTGTCGGAGCCAATGGAATTCCATTTGTGTTTAAAACTAATGCCGAGGATGGAGGAGATGTTCCATAATTGTTCAATGCATAAAATACAATGGAATAGACTGTTGTTTGTGTAAGTCCAGTTATTCTATAATATGCCGCAGGTGGAGAAAATGTTTGATTGCTTACTATACTTCCTCCTGAACTAATTACAGCTTTATATGACGTAACTGGTTGACTTGTTGCTAAAAGAGGTGTAAAAGATACATCTATTGTGGTTGTTCCTGTATTAACGGCTATTAATCCACTTGGTGAGCTTGGAAAACTTCCATTGGATGAATATAATGTAACCGGTGTTAATGTAGTTGAATACATATTTTGAATAGGGGCTAATAAATTTTGATTCCATTGCATTGTCCAGTTTACTCCGTCTGTACTTGTCGCAAGATTATATGACCCATCTGATGCAGTTGATTTCCCAATTGCTGTCCAAAATGAACCATTCCAACCTAATTTTATACCACTTATATCAAATAAATTCAGTTGTGCCGGCGAATTCCAGCGCTTTCCATCAAAACTATAGGCAAGTGATTTGTTTCCGCTAATTGGAACACCCGCTGCTACCCAAACAGACCCGTTCCATTGTATGTCATAGACACTAGATAGTAAGTTCATTCCCAATCCATTCCAAAAAATACCATCATTACTATAAGCTAAAGAATTTGTACCAGTCCCACCGGCTACAACAAGCGCCTGGTCTTTTGACCATGCTACACTATAACCAGCAGTTGTAAAAATATAAGAGCCTTGACCAACCCATGTATTTCCATCTGTACTTGTGGCAATCGTATTTCCACCTCGTCCAACAGCAATCCATGTTTTTCCATTCCATATTGCACTATTTGCTGTTGTTGTAAATACTTGTGCAGAGTTTACAGAAGGTGTCCATGTTATACCTTCATCTGTGCTATATGCAATTTTAGTTGTATCTGATTCGAGACCTCCGAGTGCAAGAGTTGTATTTCTTGGAAAAGTAATTTTGTTTGGAAATTCTAAATTTGATTCTAAATCATAGATAGGGGCAGAAAGATTAGTTTGCATGGGTGAGAATTTTATTCCATCATTACTTCTTAATATTGTATTTCCGCTCCCGGTTGCCAAATTTCCAATCATGGCATAATTTGAGCCGGTCCATTTTATATTATATGGATTTTTTGATGTAATAATGGAAGAACTAGAAAGGTCGGAAGAAGTTGTCCAATTTGTACCGTCATAACTATATAAATAGTTAGTAGAAAGCGGTGCTTCATTTCGAACGGTTAAGACAAAAAGTTGTCCATTCCAATCTAGCGATAATGCTTTTTCATAATTGAAGGATGAGGACATTTATATATGAAAGATTAGAATATTATGTGTTGTTTCTTATGCACTAAAAATATTTTATATAGAATAAAATATTTTATTAAATGACCTGGCTATATAATAATGTTAAAATGCTATTATTACAACTCCTTGATAACCAGTGCCAGAACGAGACCCTCCGTTTGCAACTCCCGAACCACCGCCACCTCCGCCATAAAATGTTGCATCTCGACCATTTACAGGGGAAACATTGCTTCCACCTTGTGCACCACCGCCTTGTCCTCCAGAACCTGAATAACCAGTTCCCCATGAACCACCACCGCCTCCACCGGCATACCATATAGAAGTACCCGTTATGTCCGATTGAATACCATCGGCGCCTCTTCCTGGTGCATTGGTGGCACCTGTTCCACCGACTCCACTATATCCACCGCCACCTCCGCCACAATTATTAACATTACTACCCCCTCCATTATTTCCTTGACCAGCGGTTCCTGTTCCTGGTCCCGAACCAATAGAATCCGGAGCACCTCTTCCACCACCCGAACCACCATTCACACCGGTTTGATTACTTGAGTGATTCGAACCTCCACCTCCACCACCAATCGCAGTAAGAGAACCAAATACTGAATTACCTCCTTGACCACCATTGTTTGCAGTTGTAGTACAAGAGCCGCCTCCTGCACCAACAGTTACTGTAAGATTATTTCCTGGAGTAACACCAAAAGAAGTATTATTTATGACACCTCCTGCGCCACCGCCACCGCCACCATCAAAACCACCGCCTCCGCCACCAGCAATAACTAACACTCTAACTGAAGTTATTCCAGACGGAACAGTCCAAGAAGTAGTTCCAACTGTTGAAAATGTTAAAATTGTTGGTGCAGCTATCGCTGTTATACTCGATGGGGAACTTGTTCCAGCAACATTTGTTGCGGTAAGAGAAATAGTATAACTTGTACTGGATGTTAATCCTGTGATTGTATAGCTAGTTGCTGGTGCGCTGAAATTTTGTGTAACTGTTGTTCCACTTGTTGGAACGGCAGTAGCAGTATAACTTGTTATAGATGAATCGCTTGAGGCTGTCCATAATATTTGTATTGTTGATGAAGTTTTAGTTCCTGCAGATAATCCACTTGGTGCCGACGGAACACTCGTTGCTAGTTTACTATAGTTAATACTTGATGATGCCGCCGATGTTCCACCCGCATTTGTTGCAGTTAATGAAATTGCATAAGATACGGAAGAAACTGTATAAGGTAATCCGGTAATTGTATAACTTGTAGCAGGAGCACTAAATGTTTGTGTAACAGTTGACCCACTCGTAGGAATTGCGGTGACATTATAAGAAGTGACACTTCCACTAGGAGGAGTAAATGAAAAAGAAATACTAGAATTTGTTGCAGATGTTACAGTTAATCCGGTTGGTGCATTAGTAATAGTAGTTCCTTGAATTGTACTTGAAGAGGAAGATACTAATCCACTTGTTCCAGTTGCTATAAGCGAAAGTGTATAAAGTGTACCAGATACTAACCCGGTTACTGTATAAGATGATGCGGGTGAAGAAAATGTCTGACTCACTGTTGTTCCCGAACTAGGTACGGCTGTAGCTGTATAAGATGAAATTGTACCCGTTGTCGGTGTAAAAGAAAATAATATTGTTGAAGTCGAAACATTTGTTAAAGTCAATCCTGTTGGCGCAGCCGTTAATGTTGCAATATTGAAAAGTACACTAGGTTGCCCACCCCCTAAACCGTTAAGTGAATAAATGTAGGTCGAATATAGTGTTGATGATGCCAATGATGTAACAGTATAGGAACTTGCTGGTGCATTGAAAGACTGAGAAACTGTAGTACCAGTTACAGGTGTTGCTATAATATAATAAGTACTAACAGGTTGACTTGGTGGAGTAAACGAAACAAGTACGCTAGTAAGAGTTGCAGATGATGATGTAATATTTGTCGGAGGATTTGGAGTACCTGAAACCTTTACAGAAGAGAACGACCAATTGATACCATCAGAACTCGTTGCAATAATATGATATGAAGACGCACCTACTACAACAAAAAGTGTTCCATTCCAAACTATGTCCATTGCCCCACCTGTTCCTTCAAATAAAGTTTTTGAACCAGCCACACCAGTCCATACAATTCCGTCATAACTATAGATAATTGTATAAGATGCTCCATTACCAACAGCAACCCATAAGTTACCATTCCAGATAACCTTTCCTATTTGTGGAGCTGATGAATTGTTAATGAGCGTAGTTCCTGTTGAACTGTTATACCAAGTCAAACTATCATAACTATAAAATACTCCTCCTATTCCTATACCTACGTACATACTTGAATTATATCCAATTGACGAAAGAATGATACTGGGTACATTTATTGTTGAAAATGAAATATCATTAAAAGCAACCAATAAATTATTGTTATTTTGGGTCATAATCCATTTCATACCATCCCATATTATTCTACATGGGACCGTTGCCGAAGAGTTAGTAATTGTAGACCATTGTTTCAAGTTTCGAGAGAGTAATGTTCCAAAAGAAGAGAGACCACCAATAGCCGCATATGTAGGTTCTCGTCCTTTCCCAAAAGTATATATAATATCATTACTTGTGTAACCATTTGTTCTTGCAATCATGCTATTTGGAGCATCGGATATATACATAGGTAATGGAATATTTTTATTGAAAACTTGTCTTGTTAATGCCATATCATCTTGCATTAAAAATTGAGTAGTTGGTATTTGTAAGAATGTTCCGGGAACACCTATCGGGCCTGTTTGTCCGGTATTTGCTCCAGTTGGACCTATTCCTCCATATGGCCCTACGCCTTGAGGACCAGTTGAACCAGTGCCTTCAGGGCCAGTCATACCCGTATTTCCTAGTGTGCCAGTTATACCTGTTGGACCAGTTTGTCCTGTTTGACCGGTTGGTCCAGTTGGGCCGGTTGGACCTGTTGGACCGGTTCGTCCTGTTGTTCCTGTTAGACCCGTTATACCGGTTGGACCAGTTGGACCGGTTGGACCAGTTGGACCGGTTGGCCCCGTTATTCCTGTTATTCCTATTATTCCTGTTGGACCAGGTCCAGTCAAACCTGTAGGACCTGTAACACCTTGTAAACCTGTTATACCAGTTGGGCCTGTTGGACCTGTTGGACCAGTTGTCCCTGTTGGTCCTGAAATACCAGTTAGACCGGTTGCTCCAGTTACACCTGGAATAAATCCAAATGCATTATATAATGTGTTTCCTGTTGAAAGGTAGGTCATCATTGAAGTTGAAACAGTAAACATTTCAGTTTCTGTTAGAACTTGGTCCCAAATGAACAAGTAAGAAAACATCCAATCTGAAGTCTCGCCATTGCCATTTATTGCTAACGTATAACTACTGCCACCCGGACCACCGGTTGCAATTCCTTGACCAACACCATTGGCTAAAATATTATTAGGTGTTGAATTACCATTATTACTACACATAACTAACCAATCTTGTAGAGTTCCAACAGTTGAACTAGACTGTGTTTTCCAACCTTCATAATAAGCTACGCCTCTAAGACCGTTCCAATGACCATGTAACCAATTGCCTTGAGCTGGTGATATAATTCGTCTATTCGTTCCATTATTGTATCTAGTAATAGAACATATAGTGAAACTGCCAGGAAGACTACCAGCTGCCCAATCAATTCTAGTTGCTGTTGTTCCAGCTATATATGGGATACTTGCAGCAGCTCCATTACCTGAAACTCTTCCTGAAGTAACTGTTCCACTAGTAGTAGTTGCATTTCTTCCATTACCTCTTGCTTCTGGTAAAGTATTCGTAGAAGAGTTCCACATAGCAGCATCATAAATACCCCATGGAGGTTTATTTTGAATAATGGTTGCTAGCGCGGGATAATAGTTTATTCCAGAAAAGTAAAATCCATAACCGGTATTTCCAGATGTTCCCATTGTTCCAGTTTCTCCTGTTTCTCCTGTAGGCCCAGTCGGTCCAGTTATTCCTGTCGGTCCTGTAATACCAGTTGGTCCAGTTATTCCTGTCGGTCCTGTTGGTCCAGTTCTTCCTGTTGGTCCAGTAATACCAGTGGAACCAGTTGAACCAGTTGTTCCAGTTGGTCCTGTTATTCCTGAAGTAACTACTGTAAATGTAGTTGTTCCCAAATCAGATAAATATAAACGTCCAGCTTCATCATTGGATGCCACTGCTATTTTTTGTAAATTTCCGGAAATAACAGCATTGTACCAGAAAGATGGGGTTGCCGGTAGTCCATTCGATGTCCCTCTGTATTTCCATGACGTATTTCCACTATTGTCACTTGTATAAATACCACCTTCATCTGTTGCTACTAATAAATAATTCGAATTCAATGGTGATATTGCAATTGCAGAATACTGATATCCAGATGGTAAAAGAGGATTGATTGTGCCTGAATAAATATTTGAGGTACTATATGTTATAACATAATTCATGGTTGATACCAAAAAATAAGTACCATTTTTATCCATTCCAATATCATGTGGAGGTGAAATAAGCGGAGGCGTAGATGGTAATATAACCGACTGCCAACTTGAACCACTATCACTGGAATAAGCAATATTCGAATTTTCTCCAGGTAATCCTAATACTAATAGTTTGGTCCCGTCACTTGAACATACTATTTTTTGAAATATAGTCGGTGGACTTGTTAATAATGGAGATGTTGTAAATGATAAAGACATATATATATGAAGACTTATAATATAATGTGTTGTTTCTTATGCGCTAAAAATATTTTATTTAATATAAAATATTTTATTGATATTTATTTTTTTGATTCAAAATACTCAATTATTATAATTGATACCTTAACTGTAACTGCTACTAATGTATGCATTCTTTGTTATACTCTTATATGTACCGTTTGAATTCAATATTAATACATAAGAAGAGTTTGTAGAAAATGATGTAATTGTATTAAAATTAGTAAAAGTTGAACTTCCATCTGTCATACCAAAAAGACCGCCTGTGGATGCATATGGTCCTATTACAATCTCAATATAAATATCATCTCCAGAATTAACTTGTCTAAAAAATGTGACTTCGTAATATGAAGCTATTGAGCTAATAGTGTAAGGATAATTACCTTCTGCTCGTACTCTGGCATAGTTAGTTCCAAATATTCTATATACATATGTAATTTGTGAGTCTAAGTTTCCTTGTATATGTAGATAAGGATTTCCACCAGGGGTTGATGGAAAACTTGCACCAATAGTACCCGACCCTCCACCAAAACCAATATAGCCATTACTTCCTATTGTGATACTATTGACAGATGTAGAATATAATCTGACATTGAACGGAAATCCTGAAACAGTTGAATAACTATCATCAATATAACCACTTTGTGTAACAGTCATACCACTTGTGCCAACTAAACCTTTTGTTCCGGTAGCAACATTATATAAATTTGTACTAACTGTAACTGCGGTTGTATAGTTAGATGTTCCGGTTATATTTGTTGCAGATAAGGAAACATTATATGTTAAACCTGTAGTTAATCCTGTAATTGTATATGTAGTTGCTGGTGCTGTTATTTGTTGTGTAACCGTTGTTCCTGTAGTTGTTGGTACTGCTTGAACTGTATAATAGATAATACTTGCATTTCCACTTGAATTCCATGATATTGATATGCTTGTTGAACTTGAAGTAGTACCCGAGAGACCAGTAGGAACAGAAGGAGCCGGAACTTGAATGGCAGAAGAATAACTAGATGTTCCTGATGTATTTGTTGCAGATAATGAAATATTATATATGGTTCCAAATGTTAAACCTGTGATTGTATATGTATTTACAGGTGCAGTTATTTGTTGTGTCACGGTTGTTCCTGAGGGTGTTGGTACTGCCTGAACTGTATAATAACTAATTGTTTCTGAACTTGAATTCCATGATATTGATATACTCGATATTGTTGTAGCGCCATATGATAACCCAGCAGGAACTAACGGGATTGTAAGATATATATTTACTGTAATACCAACAGTATTTATTATTCCGGAACTAGTATTTCCTGTCAAGAAAACATACCAGGTTCCCGGTGAAACTCCTGTAATCGTATAAGTACTTAAAGTCCCGCTAAATGATTGTTGAACTAATGTTGTACCGTTACTAGAAATCGCTCTCACAATAAATGTAGTGACTGTTTGTACCGGTTTTGTAAAAGCAATCGTTATTGTTGTTCCAGTGGAATTAACTCCTGTAACAGAAAGATTTGATATTATAACTGTGGCTGGTAATAATGCTGTCCAGTTTTCACCTCCGTTTGTGGATTTATATATAACACCAGTTACTTGATTTACTGTTCCAGAATACATAGTTAACCCATTATCTGACATTGCAACTGCCCCCCAATAGGCAGTTGCTGGTAATCCATTCGCAATTCCTCTTGCACTCCATGTAGTTCCACCATTTGTAGATGTATACACTTTGTCTCCTTCCGCACAAGCTATTACAGTTTGACCAGATGCATCACATGCTATATCAGACCAATAAGAACCATTTGGTAACCCATTTGCGGTTCCAAGTTTTGACCAATGCCTTCCTCCATTCATTGACTTATAAAGATTTCCGGTAGTTGTAACAATTGTCCCAGGAATATATTCTTTATGTGATGTTGCATATAAGGTAAATCCATCACTAGACGACGCAAGACCAGACCAATTCGCAGTAGAAACTAACTGTGTTCCGTATACTGTACTATTCGTTTCATACCAAGAATTTCCAAAAGAAGTATAATCTGGTCCAACTACTTTTGATACAGCAAATCCAATACCTGTTATTCCTGTTCCACCAAGTTCTCCTGTTATTCCGGTTGGACCTACAATACCTGTTATTCCGGTTGGACCGGTTATTCCGGTTGGACCGGTATAGCCAGTTAATCCAGTTGGACCTGTATACATGTCAGTATAATAAGCTGTTGAATATTTTGCAGCAATAGATAAAAATAGTTTTGTTCTCGTTGAAATCATAATAATTTCTCCTGTCGAAGACATGGATGTAAAATTAAATGCATCTGTATTGATAAGCCCATTACTATTTTCCCGACTTGTCCATGTTACACCATAATCGAAGGAGACACTCACTTCGTATAGACTATAAATAAGCATCTTTGCTCCATCAAGTGACATAATAGGTGTTCCATATAGCCCATTTATTCTTGACCATGTTTGTCCATAATCATAAGAAATAAATGTATAAGAACCAAGCGTTATCAACATTATTCTACCCGACCCCGACATGGATACTTTCCAGTCTGAAAAGATATCAATAGGATTATCTGGTAAATCAACAATTTCTATCCATGTGTTTCCACCATCTCTTGATATAAAAAGAGGTGTTTGTGATACATACTGTACTTCTAAAATAATAACCTGATTGTTACTTGATATTGATATACCACGTGTCAAATTTGGATACAACCCAATATTGTTTGTTTGGGTAAAGGAAGTTCCGTTATTCAAGGATTTATACAAACCCTTTCCTCCTGCTGCAAATAATATAGTTCCATCATCTGTATACTTTGCAAAAGTAATTGTTGAGCCTGATATAACACCAGAAATATCTATTGAAGACCAAGTTGTTCCCGAGTTTATAGAGATGTATAGTGCTGAAGCAGTACAAACCGATAATTTTGTAAAATCTTTAGAACATGAACAATACTGATAAGTACTAGAAGATGAAAATGCGGATGGTATTATCCATGTATTACCGGTATCTTTTGAAATAAATACCTTTCCTCCATTGACTACACCAATTGTACTTACTCCATCGCCAGATGTTGCCATGTAAGAAAATGCAGTATTATAGGGAAGTCCATTTGTAACATCCAATGTAGTCCACATTTCACCAAAAGAGGCATCAATCATTGTATAATACAAACTTGGAGGTGGAGGAGGACCTTGTGGTCCCACTGGTCCAGTAGGACCAGTATCGGAAGTTGGTCCTAACATACCCGTTATTCCCGCAATAATAAAGGTATTGAGTGGTGCATTTTGATAAATATTGGTTATTTCGGATTGACTTATTACTCTATTAAATATTCGAAAATCGTCAACACCACCATTGAAGTATGGATAAAACTGATTTGTTGATTTTCCAATATAATTTTCAGTTCTCGTAATAGATATAGGATATGCTTGTCCAATTGCACTAGTGTACTGTAGAACTGAGTTTATGTAGAATAAATACGTACCATTAGCTTGTATAACCCAAGTAATATGACGCCATCTATTATCATTGACATTGAATTCGAGAAAATTAACATTATTTGTTTTTGTTCCTGTGGTATTGTAAACCGATGTATATAAATTACTTCCGTATATTCCCAAGATTATATTGTTAGAATTATATCCATTCCCTAAATCAAAAACATTACTCGAGTTATCTGCTGTATCTGCTCTCATCCAAAATGAAAATGACATTCCATTTGTCCCTAACGGAGGAATATTTGCAATGGTTGCATAGTTATTTAATGTAGATGCTGTCATAGATAGTGCACCATTACCTTTTTGATAATTTGAGGTTGAAATAATATTTGCTACAGAAAGAGATGCATCATATTCGGGTATTCCAGTAGACATATTTGCCAGTATTGTCCCTGATACATCAATTGTGTCAAATCGGTAGTGTTTTATCAATGTATTATCAATATTATAGTTAACTTTATATCCCCATCCTGTCATTCCCGTTGGTCCAGTTGGTCCTGTAGGACCGGTTTCTCCAGTTGGTCCAGTTGGTCCAGTTGGTCCAGTTCGTCCTGTAGGTCCACTGGGTCCTGTTGGTCCGGTTATTCCGGTTGGTCCAGTAGGTCCTGTTCGTCCAGTTGGTCCACTGGGTCCAGTTGGTCCGGTTATTCCGGTAGGTCCAGTAGGTCCTGTTGTTCCGGTTCTTCCGGTTGGTCCAGTTGGTCCTGTAATCCCGGTTTGTCCAGTTTGTCCAGGAGTAAATACGCTAATTGTGGAAGAATTGGTATTATTGTATACTAACCCAACGTCAGTGGCTGTTAAAGTTCCTGTATATAAACGGAAATCATCAATTTTACCATTAAAAAATGGGCTACTTGGCGCATTGCTTTTTCCAATGTAATTACTATTCCATGTTAATAATGATGGGTATGCAGTATTATTTCTAGTATCCACTAGACTGCCATTAATATATAAATACCAATTTGCAGTATTTGTTCCCGTATACTGAATTATCCATAACATATGTCTCCAAACATTATCATTTACTGTTTGGGTGTATCCGGCAAATTGATAGTCATTCGAAGTTGTTCCAACAAACACATTTGCTGCTAAACGATTACTTGAATTAATATAAACATAAGTGTTATCTTGATTCTGACCTAGTCCAAAGTCGAAAATTGCACTATTTGCAGATGTATTATTACATTTGAACCAACATGCAATTGTTATTCCTTGATTTGTTACAGTATAATTAGATGGAACAACACATGAATTTGCTGCTGTTAAGTCAAGTGCTGCTGTTCCAGTCTGTTTATCACTTGTTGAAATATAATTAGAGGAGGGTATATCAGAAAACACATAACCATAATAGTTATACACTGCAGAAACAAATGCTGAAATACTTGAGTTTTGTGCATTTAAATAGTGAAAGTCACCACCACCATTTTCACCAAATTGTGCACGAATAGGATAAAATGTATTTGGATTTAATGACGCAGTACCCGATTTTGTAACACCTCCATGAACTCCGCGATTATCCACTGTTAAATTTGACAAACTAAAATTTGCAGCCAAAGCACTAGACCCAATCCACATAAGAGATGAATCATCTGAACTATTTGTAAAAGTCCATGTTGTTGCACCACTAGTATATGGTGTTCTAAAATTACCATACCATTCAATTGAATAATAGTCAGCAACATTTGCTGTTCCACCTGCACCCCAATAATAGTTAGTTCCAGAACCAATATTCGTTAAGTCAGTAACATAACCAGAACTTGTAAGTGATGCAGTATTAAAATAACCCATTACATCACTAAAGTAACCACTTACTAGTCGGAAATAAAATCCACTTCTGTACATATTTGCATCATATACTGGAGAACCTGATGCCCAGTTTGCAATTAAATTACTATTAGCGTCGACTGAATCAAATTTATAATAGAAACTTGGTGTTTTTGAAATAGAAAGTGAAAAGAAGTAATAATAAAAACCCGGACCTGTTGGACCTGTTGAACCTGTTACACCGTTGAACCCGGTTGGACCAGTTTTTCCTACTCCTGTTGTACCACTATAACCGGTAACACCCGTGTACATAGATGTTATACCAGTATCACCTGCAGTTCCAGTCATTCCAGTTGGACCAGTTACACCTGTTCTTCCTGTTTCACCAAATATTCCTGTTGGTCCTGTTACTCCAGTAGGCCCAGATACTCCTGTT
>Ga0114979_10001720_pt1 | contig 14751 bp, 15 predicted proteins | sample S_140625_EF_Meta_FD_87315 | JGI IMG/M metagenome (GOLD analysis project Ga0114979, IMG submission 87315) | Freshwater microbial communities from Lake Simoncouche, Canada to study carbon cycling - S_140625_EF_MetaG | ecosystem: Environmental > Aquatic > Freshwater > Lake | place: Lake... | reverse complement strand
CAACTTTGATGCAATTTCTATCCTCAAACTCAATGTCGTCTTTAATTTCTCCCATCAAATTAACCACCCTAATGAGAGGATCAGATAGCATAGGCTCAACAGCCTCTATTATCATCTCTGCATTGGTCATTGGCTCATCACCTTGCACCATTACGATAATGTCGTACTTTATCTGGGTTTCTTTTTCTAATGTCAATAATGCTTCAGCACAACGATCGGATGCGCGCTCATAAATGTTCTTGGTCATAACTGCCACTCCACCAATTGAGGTTATATAGTCAAATATGACTTGATCGCAAGTTGCAACAATTGTTTTTGTCAATATACTAGCTTTTGAAACTCGCTCGTATACATGGCCAATCATTGGTTTTCCATTTATTTTGGCCATTGGTTTTCCTGGAAAACGGCTGCTTCCCATACGAGCAGGAATAATCGCTAGAATTTTTGGATACTCCATTACTCACCACCAGCTATAGAGATAGTTTGACCTGTCATATAAGAATTTTCTTCTGATCCAAAAAAATAAATTGCTTGAGCAATTTCCCCAGTATCTGCCATTCTACCGATAGGTATCTTCCCAACCCTATCTTTTATTAATTTTGAGGGATTGCGAAGATGTATGCGAGTGTTTGTTACCCCTATGCGCAATGTATTCACCAAAAGATTGCTTGATGCCCAGAGTAAATGATCTGCAGTTATAAATTCCAAGGCATGCTTACTCAGGGAATAGGAAAAACTCGTATTGCCTCCGCCATATTTTACGCCTATGCTGCTTAAGTTAACTATGCGCCCCCAATTTCTTTCAGTCATTTTTGGTGCCATATTTTTCATAAAAATTAATCCTGGAATTACATTCACAGAGAACGTGTGAATCAGGTTACTCGAAGTTAATTTACTAAATTTATCTGGTGCATACATTGCTGCACAATTAATGAGTGCATCGCATTCGCATATCTTATCTTGATTGCATTGTATATATGCTTCTAAATCATTTGGAATTTCAAATTCAAGTTTGATAAGCTCAATTCGATCTGGATTTTCATTTACAAGCCTCTGTAATTCAAGACATGAAGTTCTATAATGGGCCAACACACTCCACCCTTTAGATAAGTAAATTTCACAAACAGCAAGCCCAATATCTGAACTGGCGCCCAATATCAAAACTTTCATTTATTAACAGCACCATTAGATAGATCCCACTTTTTTGCATGATATTCACCCATTAGGCCCCCATTAACATCACATAAATTACAGGGGGACATGTTACGATTACCCCTTGAAAGTAATGTCCTGCAAGTCATTAATTGTTTTGAAAGCCAAATTTCAGCAAAAGATGATTTTAATAAATTCCCTAAAATTTTCTTCTTTCCCCAATCATGAGGACACATCAATACATCGCCCAAATAATCCATAAAAAAAGTGTAATGCGGATAGTAGCAGGGGGCTTCAAGCGGTTCATTTAAAGCAGGTATGGAATATTCGGCATTGGCCATCATTCCCGATCGATTATTTATCGTTATTCCAAAACTCTGCTCTTCTGGTAAGTATCTATGTCGTATCAAAAATTGATCTCTTTTAAGATCAGCATCTGCACATAGTTTAGCGAAACGCTCGGCATCATCTGCACCATCGTATACGCTAATTAAAATAGTTGATAATCCAGATTGAAATAACTTTTTTAATCTTGACACGTCTAAGGCGTCACCATTTGTCACTAACTCAATTTTTGCATGTGGAAGATATCTTTTTACAGTTTTAACATGATGATAGATATTCTTGTCAAGCATGGGCTCTACAAAACCTGAAAATAAAACAATTCCAGAGTAATTAAATTCACTTAGCTCCTCGGCTAATTTTTTAATTAGCGTTGAACTTATAAATTCTTTTACATCAGGAAAATCTGGAGCACTTCTTGGGCAAAATATACATTTTCGATTGCAAGTTCCTGACTCACTAATTTCAACAACCGATGGCAATGGTTGACCTTCAATTAGCTGCAAAGCGTCATTAACTATGTTTTTTTTTCTTTTTATCCCTGGATCAATATAATTATTTTTATTCATGACTAACCTTGTCTAGTGGCTTCAATTTTATGAAGGTAAGGTGCAGGCATTTATCAAAAATACTGCATCTAGTGAATAGGCGATAAATCCATACCCCTCTCGAATTCTTCCTTCCAATTCTTCTTTAGAATTTTGTATCACATGAATACCACAACTCACTTTGTTGCGAATACACAACTTTTTTACTCGCTCTAGCGCATCTTTATATTCTTTTTTCTCAAATTCACCTGGGATACCCATTGATGCTGAGAGATCATACGGTCCAACCATAATGGCATCAAGTCCTTCTACTAAAAGTATGGAATCTAAATTATCCAAAGCCTTTAGGCTCTCTATCATTGCTACAAGTAATGGTGCTTGAGCTTCTTCACCATATGCTTCAATTTTTTTACCAAATAAATTTGCTCTTGAGAAACCAACACCTCGATGACCAGCTGGTGGCCATCTGCAGTCATCCTGAATAGCCATGAGTTGCTCGGCAGTTTCCACCATTGGTACGATAATCCCACTCGCGCCTGCATCAAGCGCTTGCTTGCAATCCTTTGGTTGTCCATGTGCTACTCGAACTATTGGTAAGGTATTGCCTAGTTCTAAAGCCCGAAATAAATCTGGTAGTTGACTTATTGAAATTGAGCCATGCTCCATATCGATTGCTATCCAATCGTAACCAGCGTCTCCCATAATCTCTGCTATCGACGGGTGAGGTATCTGCATCCATCCTCCAACAGAATACCCACCAGTTTTTAATTTATTACGTACTATACTTAGCGACTCTAGTTTATTCAAAGCATAGACTTTCAAATGTTTGATTTGGTATTTTTGATTGGATGTGGCGATTTAATCTGGTTCCTCTAAGTAGAAATGGGACTAGATTTTCATTTGCCGCACAATAATCTACTTCTGAATCTCCCACCAAAAACGCTTTTTCTGGATTGCACTTCATTCTAAATAATATGTCACTGATGATATATTTTTTTTGCTTTGGTGCACCATGAACTTCTTTAAAGAAATCTAAAATATTAAGTGCTTTCAAAATTATCTCAATCTCCTCTTGAGGTGTGGCAGTTACTAATATAAAACACTGCCTACTATGATTCAACTTTAAATACTCATGCACACCAGGCACCCAGGGCGAATTTATTATGGATGTAATAACCATATCAGAAAATTCATCGCAATATTTTTTTACTAAAGTAGAATCTGGAGTTTGATGAGTCCAACTTAAATAAAGTGGAATTTTTTCAAAGCGGGACATTCCCTCGTGATTTTCGTGATGCTCTCTAATTTTCATCAAAATTTTGCATCCAAAAGATTTGAAAAGGACCTCAAAAGCCTTTGCCTTAACTTCTAGAGAGTCTTTAATCGTCCCATCAAAATCCCAAAAAATAATATCGGCTGAGTAAATTTGAGCGCTAATCTTAGAGCTGTTAATTTTTGCATCGATATTATTTAAGCTGTGCCTCATGATTTAATTTAGCAAAATTTATGTATAAAAAAGATATAATCAACGAATTAATTGCGGAATGATTCAATTAATTCAAGCAATCCTTGCCCAAGATCTACATGCATTGGGGGGACATACTTCAACCCAATTTTTTGTTTGTATGCATATGGTGTACGAATATAGTGTCCAGTTTGTTCGCCCTCGATAAATTCAACAGCATTTTTTATTCCCAGGATTTCTGCAATCATCTCAAGCAAATCAAGAACGCGCATAGGCTCTTGTCCAGTGAGTATAACATTCTGATTGCAAAAGTTGTCTTCAAGAGCTGTCACACTGGCTCTTGCAGCATCCTCAACATGTATATATTGCCGCATCGTTTCGGGACTACCCTCATACCGCAGCACCCCAGTTTCCATGGCTTGCTTGACAAGGCGATATAAGCCATTTGATAAGCATGCGCGCGGTCCATACAAAGAACCATAGCGTAATATCGTATAGTCCAGATCGTATACACGCTGATATTCCTCAACGTAGGCCTCTGCTGCATGCTTACTACAGCGGTAAAACCCCCCTTCACGACTTGAAACATAAACCGTGCTTGCATACATAAACCGCTTCACGCCCCGCTCCCTACATACCTCTAAAGCTTGAACATTACCCATTACATTTATCTGTGCCGTTTCAATTGGCTTGAAAAATGCATCATCCAGGTCTGCAAGCGCTGCAAAATTATATACAACATCACACCCAGATATAGCCTCTGTTAATTTATCAATTTCAAGTAGGTCTCCAATATACATAATTTGATCGTCGCGTTTCCACGGAGAAATTTTTCGATCATAAATTCTGACACTATTACCCGATAAACTAAGTTGATCGGCGACATGACTACCTAAAAATCCAGATCCGCCAATTACGCAAATATTCATCTTGATTGCCTTAGGGTTGGGTTTTATATAACTCTTCGGGCACCAATTGCTGGAGAGCTTGCCCATTTAAAAATCGAATTGCTTCTTCGGTTGCCTCTATCTCCATGCGAGAACGACAAGATAAAGTCATAGAGCCCATATGTGACGTAAGTATCACACGATCAATTTTAGCTAACTCTCCAAAATAGGGCTCTTGATTAAAAACATCAATTGCAACTCCATTTAAATGACCAGTTTTCATAATAGCGACTAAATCCTTTTCATTTATGATACCTCCACGTGCTGTGTTTACAACCATAGCATCTTGTTTCATCAATAATAATTCCGCGTGGCCAATTAAATCTCTAGTAATTTCTGTCAATGGCACATGTATGCTTATAAGATCTGCTTCCCTATAAATATAATCCTTATCAACCCATTCACATTTTAGGCTTGAAGGTAGTTTAATTTTGCTATTTATATCATTTATCAAAATCCGGAAAGGCTTAAATATTGATATTTGCTCTAATACCATCTTACCTATACGACCAACTCCAATTATTCCCACAGTCACATCAGAAACATGACGTCCAAAATGGCGATGCCACTCACCTCGATGTAACTGTAAATTTGCCGTTTGAACCGACCTTAATAAAGCCAGCATTAGTCCTATTGAAAGTTCTGCAACTGCAGGAGCAGGAGCGTCTGGCGTATAACTAACTTTAATACCATACTGCTGCGCCGAGACCAAATCAATATTGTCAAGCCCAATGCCGACTCGAGATATGAGCTTTAAATGTTTAGCTCTTTCCATGACTTTTTTTGTAATCGGCTCAGTACCGGCAATTAAAACTTCAGCATCGCCTATCATCTCAGCAAGCTCATTCTCCGTAAGCTTACGGCCAATTGGATTAATTAAATAATCCAATCCCTGAGTCTTTAGAAGCTCTATTGGATGCTTATTTTCACTACCAAATGGCACAGTAGTAATGAGAATCCTGGACAAGTTAATCCTTTTTAAAATTTGATAACTTCAGACGAATCAGTAAGCCAAGTAGCGTTTAATACTAATCGTACAGGAAATGTATCAATTTCATCAGGCGCACTTCTAGCCTTAGATAATATGCATGATTTTTCCGCGCCAAATGCAAAGACAAATATTTTTTTCGACCTTGTTAAAACAACTGGCGAGATAGTAACTCGAGAATATGGGTATTTTGGTGCATAAACAGGCATAACTAGTCTTTTTGTCTCCTGCAATTCAGCCGCCCCAGGAAATAAAGATGCAATGTGCCCATCTTCCCCGGCACTTAGTAATAATATATCAATTGAATCTGGCAGCTGTTTCTCGTACGCTAAAGCAATCGACTCAAGATCACCATTTATTTTCATTGGGACAATTGAACAATCCAAGTGAGTAATTTTCCTAAATAATGTGTTCATAACCAGGAAAAAATTACTCTCTGAGTTATTGGAAGGAACATAACGCTCGTCTCCAAAATAGTAAGTTAGCTCTCGTCGCAAATAAAATTCTGGTAGCGTACTCCATGCCTTATATATTGCTTGGGCACTCCGACCGCCTGTTAGCATCACATTGCATTTTCCTTGCCTCTTTAATGTTTTTCCAACATGTGTATTAATTACTGTCGCAGCCACGAGGGCCCAGTCCTCGCCTTTTAGGTATATGATTTTCGTCCCATTCATGGTTATATATTCATGTTTTTATTGAAGAAATATTATTAACTTGAACGTCATCTTCCTTTAATTAGATTGTATTTGCATATCTATATAGCCAATAAATCATGACTATATTTAAGTTTAATATGCTTTATATATCACTCAGATAACGTATCAAATCATTGAAGCCATGCAGCCGTCTATTGACAGAAACTAGCTATAGGATTGCCTACATATCAAATGTATTAGCACCCGTAACTATATAAATCAACATTAGTTTTCGAATCTCATTAACTCGCTAAGTGATTCTTCAATTGCACTTAAGCCCTCAACCAACGCATCATCTGGTATCGATAGTGGTGGCCCAAACTTTAAGGTACCCCTTCCAGTGCGTATGCAAAATACCCCTTTTTGCATTGCCTTTTCTACTAACCTATCACAGAACTCTATATCTAAATCAAGAAAATCGAGTGCATTTTTTTTCTTTATAAAAACACCATAAAGCAAACCTTTTCCAAAAATTTAACCAAATCCGTTCTGGAAATTTTTTTTCCAAAAATTAAAGTATTTTTGACATCAAGATACCCTTTCTCTCAGACTCGACTATTAAATTCTCATCTTCGAAAATCTGTAAGTTTGCAAGCCCGGCAGCACATGCAATAGGATGACCCCCATGAGTGCTTGTATATGCAGGATCTAGATCAATGATATCCCCTCGCCCAATCACGGCAGACAATGGAAAACTTCCTGATATCCCCTTTCCGCAACAAACTAAATCTGGCTCGACGCCGTAGTGTTCAAAACCAAAGAGCTTTCCGCATCTGCCAAATCCCGCCTGTATTTCATCAAATGCTAGCAAGATATCCCGCTCAGATGACCATTTCCTTAATTCTTGTATGTAATCTGTAGGGTAAAAAACTGCCGCCCAACCTTGGAATGTTTCAGCCATGAATCCGGCTATATTCTCAAACTCAACACCACTATTTGAGAGCAACTGTAAATGCCTATGGAAAAGTTGGCCTCCACTAACACCCTCTTTCTCAAGTACCCAGGGGTATGGAAATGGGAGGTGGACTATATTCGGATCCATAAAACCAATCCAATCTTTATCCTTGTGCTGTCCACCCATCATTTGAGATCCCATTGTCTTTCCGTGATAGTTACCATCCCAACCTACAATAACTTTTTTTGACTTTACGCCATCTCTTTTTCCGTAATATCTAATGAGCTTGACTGCCCGTTCAGCTGCCTCAGTCCCCGAACTGTAGAGCGAGACTTTAGTAAGGTAATTTGGAACAATTGATATTAATTTTTCAAGATAAGATGCTCGAATTTCAGTAGCATAGCTATAAGCATGCAAGAGCTTCTGAGATTGTCTGTTTATTGCGTCTATCAATTTGGGATGCCCATGCCCAGCATTTGCAACAAATATTGTAGATGTAAAATCTATCCAACAATTACCCCATCGATCATAAATTTGGAATCCCGAGGCTCGATCCCAAACGATGGGTAACTGATCGCGAACGTTAGAGCTTTCATACTGGATTATTTTCTCCAATATCGGTAAAGATTCTGGAACAGGTAATGGGGTACATATTTTTCGATTAATAGTTTCAACCTTAGGAATTAAGACTGGTGACATGCTAAATTGATATGTTGAATCTGACATTATTTTATATCTCTAACCTATAGGGTTAATTACTATTTTCATTATTTGACATTAATTTAGTACTTGGAATAAATATTCTAGCGGCCTCTAATTCACTATGCGGAGAGATAAATGTATGTCCGACGTTGACAAGTTCTGCTGCCGGACAAACTTTACCATTCAAAGAGAGCTTTCCAATTATTAAAGAGCCCCCACCCCCGATAACTCTTATAGCTCCATTTGAAAGGAGGGTTAAAACTTTACCATTGCAATAGGGATGGAATTTGTGATCCTTAAAATTATCATCAGGTACTGCATCTAGAATATGCAGCTTGTTACCCTTAAAGTACGAATATGCTCCAGGATATGGAGAGCTAAACGCTCTAACGAATTTAAGAATTTCATCCAACGCCCAGTCCCAATTAATAATTCCATTCACTTCAGTAAATTGCCTTGGAAAGTACATGCTTATATCATGTGACTGCTTCTCAGAGGGTAAGTCTTTTCCGGTCTCTATCAAATCCAAAAACTCATTAAGTAAATCTTTGCAAACCCCCACTTCAGTCAAAAGAAAATCAATTGGTAAAGAGTATTTGGTATTTAAATACACCTTCTTCTTAATCACAATTGGACCTGAGTCAATTCCTTCATCTACATAATGGATTGTATTGCCAACCACATTTATGTCATTTAATATCTTCCAGCTATATAATGCTCCACCACGTTCATTAGGCAAGTATGAATCATGTAAGTTAAATATTTTTCCTTTAAAGAATTCTATAACTGGTTTTTTAATTATGTTTCTAGCGCTAATTGAAAAGGCAACCGAACAACTGCTTTTCCTAAATATTTCCATTGCCTCATCAGAGTTTATGCTATCAAGTTTATAAAGTTCACATAAACCATCTGACTCTAACCGCTCAAGATCTGCCCACAATCCGTAACCTAACAGCAATCTTTTATCTCTTACATACTCTTTATCTTCACTGCAGATTACTAAAGGCACTGGAAAACTTAATTCATTTAACCTGTTAACAAGATGTACTACATGAATTATTCTCCCAAAGATTGCAAATCTCGGCTTTAAGTTCGTTTCACTTTTCATATTTAAAAGTTCACAATTTACCTATTAACTTTACTAATTTGATGTGACTCTTTGATTGCGTAACCCTTTAAATACTGGCTGCGCTGGAGTACCTCGAAGTAATTTTAAGATGTCGCCAGAATTAATAGCGTCAGCCAAAATATCTGCAGTCTTTGCGAATGCCCTAACTATGTACATAGCATCATTTTCACTATGCGAATGGGAGAACCCAAGACCAGAATTGCATAAAATACCTTGCGTAAGCATTTCCTGCTGAAACAAACCAGCCAAGTTGTAATCTGGGTCACCTCTTGAATCTTTAAAAGTTAAAGTTTGTCGCACAGGATAGCCAATAGCGCCAACATAGTTTTCAATTCCCGCACGCTTAATTTCTCTATTAAATCCATCTAGTACAATTTTTCCAATGCGCCACATGTGACCCACTACATCATACTTCCTATGGTATTGAAGCCCGGCAATAGTCGCAGCCAGCGCTGTAGTTTCACCCCCATATGTTGAAGAAAAAAATACCTTATCAAACCCTCTCATGATTTTTTCTGGCCCAACCAGCATTCCAATTGGCATACCATTTGCTATACCTTTTCCAAACGTAGCAAGATCGGGGGTAACATCAAAAAATGACATTGCACCCCCTCTTGAAAACCTATACCCTGTCAACATCTCATCAAATATTAACAAAGCACCTTGGCTATGCACATATTCCTTTAATTCTTTAAGATAATCATTTTGAGGAAGCTCAAAAATTGCTGGCTCTAAAATTACACATGCAATTCTATCTTTATTAAGTTCAAACAGGCACTTTACGTGTTCTAAATTATTATAAGATGTCCTTAATGTTAACTCTTGAATAGCTTGCGGTATGCCAAAATTTCTATCTGTAGATGCTATATACCAATCATGGAATCCATGATAGCCAAGAGTGATAACCATATCCCTACCAGTAGTGTAACGAGCCAACCTTATAGCAGCCTCGCAGACATCCGATCCGTTTTTTGCAAAACGAACTTGCTCGGCAATTGGAATATCCTGAATAAGCATTTCAGCCGCCTCAACCTCCAAAGAGTGCATAAGCGAAAAGCTTATGCCTTTATCAAGTTGAGAGCGAATTGAATCATCAATTTCCTTAATACAATATCCAAATGTTATTGGGAGACACGCTAACCAGCAATCAATATATTCGTTGCCATCAACATCCCAAACTCTTGAGCCGCGACCACGGTCAAGATATTTTGGAGCGACTCCATCTATAAATCCTATTGGCCCCTTACCCAATGTTTGAGTTCCACCAGGAATTGCCTTTGAGCCTCTGATCCACAGCTCATTAGATTTCAACATTGGGAACTTGATACCTAATGTTGATACTAATTTTTCTTTGATTTTATAATTTTCTAGTAGAAAATTATCAGGACAATAATTAGAAAAATGATTGCCGCAATATTGAGTACAGCATTTTTTTGACAGATTACTACTACCAGACTTAATTGGGCAATCTGCGCAACTCTGCATTTGCAGAAAATTAGTTTTACTTTTCATAATAAGCAATCAACGTTATACTACATTTTTTCCAGGACATACACATGGTAATAGGATTCATTATTTTCTATAATAGAATTTATTAAAGCCAAATCTGCATCAACATGATCGTACATCAAATCTATTATAGGTAATTCTTGATAAGTTTTTAATAAACGAAAATTGTGATTTGAGCAAAGAATATCCATAGATTTTCTTGTATAAAAATTTATATGACTTCTTGGATTTAAAGTTGGATTATTAGTCCCAAGAATTTTTCCTGCTCGAGAATGAAAGTTTGGTACTAAAACTATTAATATCCCTGCTTTTTTTAAAATTCTACTAATTGTTTTTAATGTTTCATTTGGGCTTGTAACGTGCTCCAAAACGCCCCACATACTAACCACATCAAATTCATTAATAAATTTTTTAGCCAGCAATGCATTAGAATATTTAAATAAAAAATTATTGCCTATTAGTTGCTCGAGATGGGCTCTGGAATACTCACAATAGTCCAACCCATAAAGGTCAAATGAATAATTCTTTTTTGCAAATTCTAAAAAATGGCCGGCGCCACACCCATAATCTAAAACTTTTGACTTTGATTTTTTGGTAAAACCAAGCACATCAGAGAAATACTTTCCGTATACAAGTCTCCAATAGGTAGACAAAATCTTATGATCTTTCCGTCTAGAGCTTAATTCATCGGCAATCGACTTGCTATACAAGTCTAAGAGATAAGAATCTCTGAGGATATTTTTGACATAAATATGAGTACAATTACTACATTCAGAGTGCACGAATCCAAACTTAATAAATAATTGTCGGTTTTTAGATGAGTTACAAACTGGGCACTTAACAAATCTTATAAACTTTGAATCCCTAATTACACCTTGAATTTTTAAAAATTGTTTCGCCTCTATCTCAACCGCTTCAAAATGCTTATTGATTATTGGATCTTTATCTCTTAATCCTCTATTATCAACAAATACTGGTTTAAATATTTTATTCATTGTAATTTTTTGACCCAGCTTAAACCGATATCAATAGACCAACTTCATCCCCTATTTTTTTTACAAATTCAAAAGCCTCAACTAATGTATTTTGGTGATTTGAGGTAGAAGAACGAGCAGTTTGTAGAATTAAATTTCCATGATACTTAGCTTTGCATAGCTCCTTGAAAAAATTTTTAAAATCAACATTACCAGAGCCGAGCTTAACTGAAGGGCCATTGTAAACACGGTCCTTAATATGGACATTAATAATTCGGTCTGAATAGACAGAAAATTCTTTAGAAATTTTATAGCCTAAAGCCGCACTATTTCCTGTATCGTAATTTATACCAAAGATATCACTTGGAAATAATTTAATGAACTCACCAAGCTTTACTGGCTCAAAGTCAGATTCAAATGCAATTTTCAAATTTTTATCTGAAATATATTGATATTTATCAAGTAGAAATTTAACAAAAATATTTTTTTGGGATTCATTTTGAATTGAACCATTATCAACCAAGGGAATTATAATTATTGATATGTTTAATGCTTTACAGGCATCTAAAATCGATATAAAGTCCTTCTCCAATTTATCAAAAAAAGAGCCCGATGCCTTCCAAAATGGAGCCTGCATAAAGCAATCACCGGTAATTGATTTGATGCTAACTTTATTTATTTCAGAACACTTTTTTATATTTGATCTACCATCTTCACTTAATAATGGATTCTGATGGAGTAAATCGTAATCAAGGGTCCACTCCATCAATGTAAATCCAATTTCTTTTGCTGATATAAATTCATTTTCCCAATTAGTCAAAGGAAACGACTGAATTTTATCAAAGTATATTGGACTTAACCTTCCTTGCATGAACCCTAATTTATTTACTAACATATTTGAAGTGTTAAATATTTTTTATATCTACTCTAGCCGAATAACTTTAAAAGCAAATTTTTTTTATACGAAATTTCATATTCTAGCTGTAAGAAGTCATTTTCAGAATCTACTTCCCCTGTGGGAATAGTAATAAAAGGATAAACTCTATTCCCATGTAATAAATTATTATCCCTTATAAATTTTGTTGATAAAACATCTACGTATCCATTAGCAATGAAAGTCTTTGGGAAACTTTGCCTACCTATATTTGCCGAATCTAATTCTGTACTGTTGACAGCCAATCTCTTTAAATTTCCATCTTCATTAATTTCAAAAGTCTTATATGCTGATTCAGACATTTCATGAACAGACCGCAGGGATGTTCTATCTTTTGAATTAATAAAGTTTGCAATTGCTTCATTAATAATGAGTGGGTCTCTTATGGGTGTTGTTGGCCTAAGATGAACAATGAATTCTGGCTCTGTAGAATTAGCTTTTAGCCAATCTAATGCATGCAATATAAACTCGTAATCAGTTGATTGATCTTGTGAAATATTTTTTGGTCTTAAAAAAGGAGCTTCGGCGCCTGTTATTTTTGAATGCTCTGCATATTCTAAGGAGTCAGTTGAAACGATAACTCGCTCAATTAAAGGAACTTTTAAAGCAGCTTTAATAGACCAATCCAGTAATTTATGCTCACCGAGTAATCTCATATTTTTATTTGGCACGCCCTTTGATCCTGAGCGGGCTGGAATTAATGCAATTACTTTTTTCATATATTCTTTAATTTTTTTTTACTATATCACAATAAAATATTTAGTCAACCTTAAGTTCCTCTTTTCAAGTATTATTGTGTCAATACGTAGATTTTTCATTTACATTAATAATATTTTTCAAATATATGACTAATTTTAATAAATTTAGATTAGATAATAAATTTTCACTTATCACCGGTGGTGCAGGTCTACTGGGCAAACAACATGCTAAGGCATTACTAAATTCTGGCTCATCAGTCATTCTTACCGATATAAATCTTGAGGCACTAGAGAAGGCAAAGAATTCTTTAAGTGCGCAGTGCGATACATCTAAAATACAAATTTATTTGATGGATGTATCAGATGAAAATTCTATTAATGAAATAGCAAATGTTCTTTCACAACAAGATATTAAAATCAACATACTTATTAATAATGCAACTATTGATGCTAAGGTTGATGGGTCTTCTTTTTTACACTCAGAGACTAGGCTCGAGAATTTTTCTCTCTCTCAATGGAATGCAGAAATTGCAGTTGGCTTAACTGGTGCTTTTTTATGCAGCAAGGTATTTGGAACCCGAATGTCGCATAATGAGTCTGGTGGTGTAATCCTTAATATAGCCTCAGATCTATCCGTCATTTCTCCGGACCAACGGATTTATAATGACTCCAATACTTCCGACTCCAATCAACAGGTAAAACCCATTACTTATTCGGTTATTAAAACTGGGTTAATAGGTCTAACTAGATATTTGGCTACATATTGGCCAAATCAGAATGTACGCTGTAATGCACTTTCACCAGGAGGGGTTTTCACTACTCAAGATGATCAGTTTGTCAAAAGGTTATCAAATTTAATACCCCTAGGGAGAATGGCTAATTTAGATGAATACATCTCTGCAGTTCAATTCATGTGTTCAGATGCATCAAGTTATTTGAATGGTCAAAATATTGTTATTGACGGTGGTCGCAGTATTTGGTAGTAAATACCTTTAATGAACTGCTTTCTCGTAACAACGTCTATTAGAGCTACCTGGCCTAAAAATCAACAGAAAATTTCTTTTCTTGGTGAATGGTGCCGGCTTTACAAATATAAAGATAACCCTATAGATTTTGATTTTTCAATATTTCCTTATCATTGGGATGATCGAAAAAAAATGTACAGAGACTATAAATATTTAGATGGTCTTTACGAGAATATTCTTAGCGAGTTAGCTGTAAAACTAAATCAAATACACTGTATCAATGAGAATATAAAATACTGGAGAATTTTAATTGGTCCTTGGCTTTTCTATTTTATTAATATTCTTTATGATAGATGGGAGATGATTCAATACGCAATTAAAGAAGGTAATTCATCAGATGTAATTTTACTCAATCAAAATATTTATGAAAATATTCCAAGTGGTATGGATGATTTTAATAATAAAATAGTGACAGACGAATGGAATGAGCTCGTCTATTCAGAAATAATAAGATATAGCAAGTTTTTTAATATTTATCTTACTGAAAACCCTAATATCAGCATAAAATTAAAAAATAGATTCAATAATAATTCTTTAAAAGATTTAATTATTATTTTTTTATCATTTCTTTCTAATAAAATTTCATTGTTTTTGGGATCTAGAGATTCCTTTTTTATTATCTCTAGCAGCATGCCTAAATTTCAAGAACTTCTATTGCAAATTAAGCTCAAACAAATACCAAGATATTGGAGGCATTCGGCGGCAAAAAAAAGTATCATCAACATAAAACTCAGATCTTCAACAT
>Ga0114979_10001717_pt1 | contig 14768 bp, 18 predicted proteins | sample S_140625_EF_Meta_FD_87315 | JGI IMG/M metagenome (GOLD analysis project Ga0114979, IMG submission 87315) | Freshwater microbial communities from Lake Simoncouche, Canada to study carbon cycling - S_140625_EF_MetaG | ecosystem: Environmental > Aquatic > Freshwater > Lake | place: Lake... | reverse complement strand
GCATACGGTTTAGTAGAGATGGTAGTAGCAGATGAGTTGTTTGCTAAAACAGTATCAATCGCTTCAGCAGGGAGAATCGCTTTTACCATCTCAATTCGTACAATGTTGTGAAAACGCATATTTGCTGATGGAGAAAACTTAAACCCTTGGCCATTATTCGCGGGATTGAAGGTAACAGAAAAATTGTATCGATTCTCTCTCTGATTATTATACCAGTCACGATCCGCCGAGTAGATTACGAGATTAAACTCGTTTTCTTTGTAAGATAAGATATCATCTTGTGGGATGATGATATCTTGTGGTAAAGGAGGTTTAGTGCGAACTTCTTCCGGTTTTGCTATAGTTGGATTTGCAATCGCGAGATTTGTTGAAGCTGAATTAAACGATGTATCTAAATCTTTCAGATACGTGCCCGAGAAAGATTGACCTTCAGGTTCTTTCACTTTTTCAACTTGTTTAGGAGGAACAACAGCAATTGTTGTTTGTAAAACTTCTGCTTCTCGCACTTTTTTGGCGCGTTCAAAAAGAGAGAGAGGTGATGAAGAACTCTCGTCTTCTAACGGGATACGGAACTCGGGTGTTGGTGGCATTAGTGCACGAACTGTTGTATCTTCAGAACGTTCAGTCTGTATTGATGTAAATCGAGAACCAATATCTTCTTTAATACGAGATTCAATATCTGTTTTCGTTCCGATGTTCTGACGATTTAAGTATGCGCTGTAGTCAGGGACAACCAGCATTAACACTTGTTTATTCATTTCTTGAATCGTCATTGTTCCACTCTTATCAGATACTTCTTCCATATAGTGATGAACTGTCTTTAGTAATCGTGTTTTCTGTTTATCATTTAATTCACCGCCTAAACGACGTTGAAAATCTTGATACACAAGTTTATCTAACATCGATTCGTTTTTTGGACTCATAAAAGTTTGACTGGAACTTCCGTTCATTCTTCTTCTAATGAAGAGATCCTATTATGTGGAGAATATCCAATCGCGTAATTCTAACATAAAAGAATCCGGAGGCTTTGTACGAGAAAATGATTGAAAATCATCGCCGGCAAGCATACGTAAGATGAAGTACATCGAATACATTCCACATTCAGAGTTCTGTTTTTGAAAACGGTTCCCATTATAAAAAAGTTTCATCTCTTTATCTTGTGTTGTAAGCCATTTCATAAATGTAGCAATCTGTTTTGGTGGTTCAATCGCATATGAATCAAAGTAGTAAGTTTTATGATTCTTCAAATCAATATATACTGCTACCCAATGACTTCCACCTTTATAGTGGGGGTCAAGATTATACACTATCCCAATCGATTCAGTTCCTTGTTCTAACGCATTTTTGACACGTAGTTCACACATCTCATTAATTAAACAAGTTCCATCTTTCTTATAAGGATCGGGTGCAGCAAAGTCTATAGGGTATGGTCCCATAAACTCAAATTTTGGGAACGCTTCTTCGTACTGTTCCATTACGTATGTAATATCATTAGAGTTCAACCACTTATCATTATCGGTCTTCCAATCTTCAGGCATTGGTGTTCGTAAATATTTTTTAACGAGTTCTTTCTTCTTCTTCTCGTCAAAAGGTAACGCTTTTACAAAAGATAGTTCGCGAACTTTACCTTCAGTTTTAAGATCTAACTTGTTTTCAATCGTCGAACGAAGATTGTCAGGTTCTACAGTATCATCTAATCCTATCTTTTTTGCGACTTCTTTTAATAGTTCCACAGGGATACAACCATGTGATGGTCTGGACTCTCCTACCGCTGGATGACACTGCTCTGGACCCGGTGTTTTAAACTGATACTTGTTTTCTTCTTTTCCAGAACCAACTTGTTTGATAGTTCGTCTTCTACTTCTTTTAATTTTTCTTTTACTTTTTCGAATACGTTTCATCTAATTATAGATTAGATAGAATGTCTGAACGGAGAGAAAAAAAAGTAGATACTTCAACTTTCTGGTTTATTATTGTTCCAGTATCTGTTTTACTTATATTAGGATTCTTTTTTTATATACTATTTAATGTAAACTCTATTCAAACTGCAAGCAGCAAACAAGTGTTTCAAATTGTTCGTAAATTAAAGAATAGTAGATTATAGTAGAGATGAATTTGGATAACTTTTGGTATTCTGGTGTATTGTTACTAATTTTGGGAATATTTGTTACCTTATACGCTGTATTTAATGGTGTAATCTATGATGCTTTAGGAAATGATGTTAAAAACCATTTTAAGGAACACTTTTCAACATACTTTTATGTATGCGTGGCACTGGTTGCTGTTCTATCGATTCTTGCTTTTTACTATATTCGTTTGAATCCACAGAACTTCGAAACCTATTCAATGATAGTAACACATATTAGTCTCTTACTATCATTAACTGCTCTCTCTTTTTCTACACTAACACGATAGGATCTATTCTATCAAGATTGCTAAAATACGATGTTGAAGACGAAACTTACCCGTCCATTCTTTATTATAGTTGTGAAAAGAGAGTCCTTGAATACGAAATACTATACGAACACTATCATTTTTTTCTATAATTCCCGGTATAAACTTGTTATACCACACTTTATTCTTGTATATATGAATATCGTTATTAAACTGTGTTGGAAAGTATAAGTTTAGTAGATCATCTTCCACAATAGGTTTAAACATTTTTTCAAGATTTTCTAGTGAAAAATGCTTTGTTGGAAACCATAGTGATTGTTGCATAAATACCGCATTTAGTAAGTTGCTTTGTAGAGCATTTAACTTTGCTTCAGACTGATTTGTTATACTATCTTTTAACGATATAACGAGTTTTCCAGAAACACTATCAAACATATTAACTTTTAACTTTGGTAGAAGTATATTTAAAAAAGGGAACGTGTTCTGTCCGTCAAAATATGCCAGTGGAACAAGTAGTTTATCATTGTCTTGTAGTTCACATATCTGAATTTTTCCTACCTCTAACTTCTGTAATGGAATAGCCCACTCCATCTCTGTTATATAAAATGTGTCTATTTTTTAGATGGCCGCACCCTATAAGTATGAGATAACAGTTAGAAGTGTTATGGAGTGGGCGAACTCCGAGTTAGAACACGTTGGACGTATCGCGGCTTGTAAAGATAAGCGTATACAGTATGCGTATGCTCTTTCAACAGTAAATGGGATGGCACACTTGAAAGACGCACTGTTTGAAATGGTTAACGATAAGAAGTATATTCATAACAAAGAAGATCTTTTAAGAACCCATAATTCAGTTATCCGTGTTATGAAACACTTAATCAAAGACTATAATATTAGTTTGGATACAATTAAAGCTTTTAATACAAAAAAAGTCTTGAGTGATCTATCGTATCTAAAAGACAAGAAAGATGCCTAGAACCGCGGCCCGCAGTGGCCTAAAGATTAAAATATATAGATAGTTGTGGTGGTTTCGTGGCACAGTAGGTTAGCGCGTGGAGCTGTTAACTCCAAGGTCGTCGGTTCGACTCCGACCGAAACCGTTACTTTTTTTATCTTTACTATAAGTTAAAAAAAGGTCTAAAACTACAAGTATATAAGCAAATATGGATTCTCTTTCAATCTGTTGGAGAGGAAATGCTGGGTCAGGAAAACGAACACGCTTATTAGAATCATTAAGAGAAGTTGCTTTTTCTCGAAGAGTTCCTTTTAATATTCAGATGAAACTCTTATCGTTTGATTCAGGAAACGCGTCGACTGTTGCAAAAGGCGAAGATAACGATGATGAAAAACCTGATTCGCATCAGATAGAGTATGAATCGTCACTTGTTCATATTGGATTTGATATTGCACGAATGTCTATGCAAGATAAGAACATACTTCGTCCAGTACTAATGAACTATGGGAAAGGTTCCAACGTTTTATCTGGAGATAATGGACACGGAAAACGAATTGTTGTCTTATATCACGCACATCTCTTATCAAGTGAATCCGTTCTTATTTTACAGTCGGTTTTAGAACAGAATGAAAACGATATATCTATTTGGATTACATCAGAGATTCCTGTTATACAGAGAATTCGCGACTGGTTTGTAGAAGTTGGTGTATCTTCTGAAAATGATAAGAGTTTTGATAAGATGAAAATAACAAATGAACATATAAATCATAACTGGCATAATATTTTTAAGAATAAGATTCTTCAATGGAAAAAAAATAGTCTAGTAAACTTAAATGAAGTTCAAGAGATTAAGAAGTTTATTTATGAGATACTAATGCGTAACTTGCGTTGGGTGGAGTGTGTTCATTTTCTTTTAGATGTTATTATTTCAATGGACGAACTTTCTGAAAATGAAAAGAACAAACTACTTTATGTCTTATCAGAGACACAAGCAACTGGTGGTTATATTACTCTCCCGAGTTATCGTATTCCTATTGTTTGGGAGAATCTTTTTTTAAAACTTCGTAACGCTATATTAGATGATGAAACAACGGTTTCTAATATTGGAAACGTTGATAGAAAATGTAAAAAATCTAAATCAACTACCACCGCAAAACTGGATTGATGATAGTTTAAATGAAGAAGATAAGAAGAACCTTGAAAATGAGTCTCATTCAGATTCAAGTTTTGATACACTTCAGTTGCGAAAAAACTTATACAGTGAGTTTGTATCAAATCAAGCGTATACTATTGTTAAAAAAACCGATAATGCACGAGCTGTTATTTTAACATCAAAAAAAACTAACCAAGAGTTTTCAACATCTTTTTGGAATCTGTGGGGGCGTATTTTTCAGTGGTTTGGGGTACCATCATCTGGTTCTCACTGGCAAGTTTATCTTTATGCATCGGATGTAAAAAGAGTTCTACCAGAATCTGGACCGGTTGGACCAGATCATCTTAATGGTGGTTATACGTTCCCTTGTAAATCAGATTGTATTGTTATCTATAGATATGAAGAGGCCACTCGTGTTCTAGTTCACGAACTACTTCATGCATCTTGTACTGATAATCATAATAATCCTGTAGAGATTAAAGAAGCAATAACTGAATCGTGGGCCGAACTATTTCTTATTGCCCTTTTATCAAATGGTGATTTCAAAAGAGGATATCATCTATGGAAGATACAAGATCATCGTATTCAAGATCTAAACTACACGGTTAAAACGTTTCACAATGTACATAGTGCTTCAGACTATGGAGCACGATACACAACTATGCGTGAAAAAGTTTTTAATGATTTAGGTGTTTTGCTAGATAGGGTCTATCAACCAAAACGCATAAAAAGTTCAAGATTCACAAGTGAGTTACTACACGTTTAGTAGTACTCTTTGAACACCTGACGAAGTGTAGCATAGACCGCGATAAAAAGTACTACGTGTGTAAGAACTTGTTCGATACGGTTATTTTTAGTAGAAGGGAGTGTGAAAAAAACGCCGGGTGCAAAGACTATGAAAAGAATCGCAGGTACAAGAATATTCATTAGTTCTTTATACATTTCTATAGTATGACTATATAATTTTAGTAGAGCGAGGGGTTCTTACAAAAAATTGATTATTTTATTTTTGATAAAAGTTGTATCAAAATGGGTGTTCGTGGATTTTACAACTATTCTAAAAAGTTTCAACGTATAGTTCCCAGTGATAAAGAGTATCGTGTAGGGATTGATACTCTATCGCTTTTATACAAGTTTCGTGGAGATACTGAAAAGATATTCAATTTTCTCAAACCTATTCTACATAATAAACTCCTCTTTGTGTTTGATGGGAAAGCACCAGAATCAAAGAGTGAAGAGATACAGAAACGTAAACGTTCCATTGATTCTATTCAAGAGAAGATTGATTCTTTTAAAGAGTGGTTGAAATCCGATATTGATGAGAATATAAAAGAACTGTTTAAAAAAGAGATTGAAAAACTTGAATACAGTTCTTGGAAAATGAGTTATGAAGTTCGTAAATATTTTAAAGACTACTTAATCGAAAATAACTATTCATTTATTAAATCAAATCAAGAAGCAGATGCAGTGCTAATTGATTTATACTATGCAAACTATATTGATGTAGTCTTATCGAGCGATATGGATTTCTTGATCGCAGGTATTGATATTGTGTGGATTCCAGAAAATAGTGAGATTAGAGAAGTAGTTCTAGAGGATATCTTACAGTTTGAAGAGATTAATAAAGAACAACTAAAAGAAGTAGCAATTTTATGTGGAATCGATAATACTCATATAAGTGATATTGAATCCGTTTCTATTGCTATGAACTTTATTCGACACTATGGATCAATAGAATCGATCGCTCTTCACTGTAAGAATATGATATCTTTATCCAATGATAAGTTCCTTCGTGATATGAAAAAACGATACTATCCAAATAAGTTAGAACCGTTTATAAATGTTAAAAAAGAACATTATAAGTTTTTAGAGAATTTTAGGCCTAAAATAAGAGATACAAGTTAATCTAATGATTAATAAAGATTTTTTCTATAAAAAAGTTGAAGTAGATATTATTGAACGATTCCCTTCTTATCAAATTTTAAATACAAAAAAAAGAAACTTGGGTACCTATACTGACTTCCATCTTTTTGAAATAAAAGAAAAAGAGTTTCGTAAATCTGATATGTTATACTACTCTCGTATCTTAACATACAGAATAATGGGGATTCTTAAAAAGGATATATCACTCTACTCACAGTTCTTTCCATACGACTGTTCAAACTGTTTTAGTAGAATGACCGATAAAACTATATGTAATGAGTGTAATAAAAAGTACACTGAAAATGACTACTATTTTATAAATATAAACAATCTTTTTAATTCCATACAGTATAGTAAATTAAAAAATAAGTTTAATTTAGGATATGTATCAGAAGTATACCGAGATCAACGCACCAGTATAAGTACATTTATGAAAGAAGAGATTGTTAAAAAAGCTCTACATCCAGATAGGATAAGTAAGATTTTAGAGTTATCAAATGATAGTTGGATTAATATTGATAACTATATTTGATCGGTTTAAAGAATAGATGTTTATAGAAAAGTAGGCAGAAAATGCCTTTGAGGTCTTATAGTGTAGATAGTTATCACAGGGGACTTTGAATCCCTTAACGTCAGTTCGAGTCTGGCTAAGACCACTGTTTTTTAGAGTAGTAGTTCTAAAAAAGAGTGTTCTTTATAGTTGAATTAAAAAAGTAGGTATTTTTTATTTTGTTTTTATTTTTTTATACTACTTACGCGGTGGCTACAGCAGGTGTCGCCTTGATGTAGTGGCGGTTGAGGTAGCGCTGGAGGTTGAAGTAAGTCAGCGGCTCACCCTCACCGATCGCGAGAAGCTTACGCAGAGGCGCATCAGGCTTGATGTCGTGCTTGTTCTTCAGGTTGTTGGCCTTCACGTAGTCATTGACCGCCTTGGTGACCTCGGAACGAGACATCAGGGTCTCTGAAGGGCGACCGAGAAAGGTGAGCAGCTCCTGCGTCACGAGCGTAGGGCGCTCGAAGATGGAAGGGGCGCGCTTGACCTCTACACCGTTCTCATCGAGCTTCACGCGGCGACGGCGCTTGCGGGCATCCTTCATATCGCGGTGGACACGCTTCTCCAGACGCTTCAGGCCAGACTGGAGAGCAGACAGGGTCTCACGAACAGTCGACGCGAGAGTGTGCATACTCTTAATGTCGTCATCTAGTGTGGTAGTGGGGGCTGTTACCACGGGGGCCGCCTCGACGGGGGTCGAGGATACAACCACAGGCGCGGGGGCAGGGGCAGCAACCTCCACCTTGGCAGCAGTCTTCTTCACAGGGGTCTCAACTACAGCAGGCGCCTCTACAACCACAGGGACAGCCACCTCAACAGGGGCCTCCTTCTTCGCAACGCGCTTCGCGGGCGTCTTTGCAGGAGCAGTGGTGTTCATTGTACCGGAAGATGAGGTAATATTACTCATTTTATTACGCACTACCGATTAGAACGTGAAAATCAGACTCAATTTTTTAGCAAAAATGTAGTTTTTTTTCAATTTTAAATCAGTTTTATTTTTTTTTTTTGAAACTCTAATTTATTTATGTCAAGAAATAGATTTTTAAATAAACTTCTTTCTATTTAAAAGCCTAGTTGATTATATACGGTTAAGAGTAGGATAGATAATGAGATCAAAAATACAGTGTAATAGTATAAGAAGTCGTCATTATGTTAATGAACGTTGTAAAAATAGAGCTATAGTTGATAAAAACTTCTGTGCGAAACATATAAAAAATCCTCATCCGTTTGTTGGTACTTCTTTTAGTACTAAAAACTCTGTTATAAAAATACAGAAATGCTGGAAAAACTATGCGTTACGCTCAAATTATGAACGTCAAGGGCCTGCAAGAAACGATCTGTCAGTTTCTAGTAATGAAACCGATGTTTATACACTTGAACCTCTAGAAACGTTGCCAAAGATAAATCTGTTTAGTTTTGCCGATACTAATAAAAATATATGGTGTTTTGATATAAGGACCTTATCTTTTTTGTTATCTAAATCTAAAAATATTATAAACCCATACACTCGTGAGCTACTATCCAAAGAAACAGTAAAAAAGATAAAACATCGTATTCAGTGGCTACAAAGCAAGAAGTATGAAACTATGTATGTGGATAACACTAGTTTTACGTATGAACAGATTTGGAATCAGAAGGTGTTGGACGTTTTTTCTAAAATAGATGAGTTGGGTTATTTAGTTAATCCAGAGTGGTTCCACGAAATGGATAAACAAGATCACATAGATTTCTACAAAAAACTATACAATCTTTGGAACTTTAGATTAGGGTTGACAGACGAAGAGAAACGTTTAATCGTTCCTTCACACAAATCAGTTAAAAATAAACTTTTTAAAACATTTATAGATGAGTTAAATAGTAAAGATGAAAAGTATCTTAAAAAACAGAACTTACAACTTATTGAACAGTTAGTAACATCTGGATTTGATAAACCACAGAAATCGCTAGGGGCGATGTATATTTTAATGGGCTTGTACTACATAAACAGTTCTATAGGCGAGGATTATCCTTGGCTATTAGAAGTCTAACTAGATCACGTAGGACAAGGAGGGGCAGGTGGAAAGAACTGATTGAAGCCAGGATCTTTACACACAACAGGTGTTGATAAGTTTGTTTGAATAAAAGGAAACTGTGTTCTATCAAAACAAGGTGTTGGTAGCGTTATATACTGATTCACAACACTATTATCATCGGCACAAACAGCACAAGATTGTGCTTTCTGTAGTTTTGATGTATAGTCATTCGATGTTCCTACACCCGTAAATACAACGTTTGCCGCACAATCAGACTGATAAGGATAAGGTGTCATCTGTTGAGATGTATGTAGATCTACTACTGCTGGAACAATCTGTGGAACTTCAACAGAAGATGCTTTCGCTTGACGAATCAGTGTTAGTTCTGAAGAATCACGCACCTTATTTCTTGCTACAAACTTATTTGTTTCTTCTTGTATGTAGCGCAACCTTTGGGAATACGACATCGCCATCTTACTATCTATATGATTTCAATAAAAAAAGTTTGGGTAGCAAAAAATAAAAAAAATTGACTCGGATTTTTTCGTCAAATCTGTTAGTTCCAAAAATGTCTAGTGCTATCGTCTTCCCAAAGGACTTCAAGACCTCGAGTGTCACTATCTCACCTCTCAAGGTGATGGATAGTGGTGCGAAGCAGGCTTATATTAACTATGATACTCGTCCTCTTATGATGCAAGTAAGTATGATGCCTATCCCTTATGGTATGAGTGTATTTGATAAGGCGGGTCCCAAGAAGTACAGTGTTGATCTATCACTCAAGGGTTATGATGTAGAAAGTTCCAAGATGAAGATTATCTATGATGCTTTCGCGGCGCTGGATGAGTTTATGATTGAGCAGGGCGTAAAGAATTCCAAGAACTGGTTCAAGTCGGATATGAATCGTGAAGTGATTAAGGCGTTCTACACTCCTATTGTGCGCTTTTCGAAGGATGCGGAGGGGAACCCCAAGCCTTACCCCCCCACCATTAAGATTCAGTTGAAGCAGCGTGATGATAAGTTTGAGACGGCTATTTATGACGAGAAGAAGCGTCCGCTAACGGATATCCCTCTTGAGGATATCCTTGTGAAGGGTGCAACTGTTTCTTCGCTGATCCAGTGCACTGGTGTCTGGTTTGCTGGTGCAAAGTATGGTCTTTCTTGGAAGGCGGTTCAGATTAAGGCGGATCATCTACCAGAGAGCATTCGTGGATTTGCTTTCCGTGATGAGGAGGATGCAACCGAGATTCCGCGCCAAGAAGTTGTGAAGAAGCCTGTTTCATCAAATCACTTCTCTACGCTTGCTGAAGAGGATGAGGTTGATGATGAAGAGGCGATTGTAGCTCCGCCAACAAAGGCAGCACCACCAGCCGAGGAGGACGATGAGGTGATTGAGCCGGTTGCCATTCCCAAGAAGCCAACGGTTATCACCAAGAAGAAGATTGTAAGCACTATCAAGAAGTAATGATACTGATAGTTCCTAAAAAATAGTAAAAGATAAAAATTAGATATTTTTTTAACGTGCACCGCAACCGCAACCACCGGGACCATTATCAGTATAGACGTTACCATTAACATTAATATCATTACAGAAGCAACCACCTTGTCTGCGTTCAACAATTACCGTAGCCGACTGGTATGTGGGTTGTTCAGGACGAACAGTTGCCCCAGTATTTATAGCGGTTTGACGAACATTGTTATAGGCGTAGAGAGCCATCGCTTGTCTGCGTTGTGTTATATAAGAAGAATCGTAATTTCCAGTGGGCATTTTAATCTACTAGGAAGAGATTTTTTACGCTGGTAAAACTGGATTGAGTGGTGTATTAGGAAGTGCTGGACAGATTCTTGCGGGTTTAGGGAGGTTTCCATTAAATATGTTTGGATCAACTGCTGGACAGGGAGGGATAACTACACGGCTATAACAAGCAAAACGTGTGTTTGCATCTAGTGGGTCATTTGACTTATCTAACAGTTCTCTTTCAATACGTTCAATCCGGACAGATTCTGGAACAACTGGAGCTTTATAGTAGTTATAATCACAGTTAGCTACTCGCGAAGAAAGATATGCAGCTTCACTCTGAACATCTTGCACAACTAGATTCATTTTTTGACAAGAACCGCAACTATCAATACCATAGTAGTTCCGTGCTTTCGCTAATCTCTCTTGAATGGCGCATCTTCTAGAATTCTCTACTAACTGATTAATTCTCCCACCTTCCGTACTCATCTCTTTTTTTTAAGAGTTTTATTTTTAGACTTTTCTCGCTCAATTCGTAAAACCTTTTCTCGTAAGAGAGTGGGATACCCTTTCTGATATCCAGAGCAGTTGATTGAGAATGCAGGAAACTGTGTTATTTTAGAGCGTCTTAAACTGTCAAGTGTCTTAATACACGATGCAATCGAACAGATTGATACTTTGAAGTTTGTAAAGTAGTATAGAGAATAGTATAAGTTAATTAGTGTATCTAATGATGCTATCTTTAGCAAGCGATTCTCTTCCGTTTTTACTATATTATAACTATGACACGCGTTCTCTTCAAGTAGCACTGCGATAAGTAAACTATCGTAGTAAAGTTCTACACGATTCTGTGTAAGATCACCTTTCCCTGCAACGTATAAGAGTCTTAGAGAGTTTTGTGGAAGTATATTTTTAATATCAAATGAATCTTTTTTGAGATCTGGTGAAAAGAAGACAAGCATGCTTCCTTTTGATACCAAATATGAAACATTTTTTTGACTTAATGAACGTCTATAAAGTAGTTCAAGTTCTATGTTTGCTAATATACGTTCGTGTGATACCACAAAATCAAGTATTGTCTTTCGTATCTCATTTGAAACCATCGGGTATGTGCGCATTTTTTTACACATTTTGAGTGGAAACTCACTGTTTAAGAGTTCTAGTCTTTCATACACCTTCGCCCAACGAGAAACTTCTCCACGAGGACGAGATAGTTCCAAGTACATCATCATTCTTAACATATCAGGACTTGTGTAGTGAATTCCATCAACTACTTCAGATTCTTTAAAGTATATGTTGTATAAAGGTTTATCCAAGTGTGATACATCTGCTACCGCGGTGTAGTTCACAAGAATCTTTTTGGTTCCTTCATGAATCCCCACACGATGAACAACTTCGTTGAATCCAGCATTGTTTAGATCACTTACTAACTCTAATATATCAGATTCTATGGTTGGACTGAAGAAATCGTAATCGGGGAGATCGAAATTTGGATCATAAAACCGTTTTTCTTTTGGAAGCAAACTATTAATAGCTGTTCCACCATAACATATACGCTGTTTTCTCTTGATAAAGCGCTTAACAATATTTAAGGCTTGTTGTAGTTCTTCGTTGTGTGCTGATTCATAGTTTAAAATCTTTTCCGCACTACTTACCGCTTTTTCTAATCTACTTTCTATAATTTTTCTTTTTTTTCCTGTTGAAAAGTTTCTTATATCTTCTTCCATTTTCCTTATTAAACAGTTAGATTAATAAAATAGTAGGTTTTACTTTCCAAGAACCGTTATACTGTGTCTTAACGTTTTTAGCATCATTTAGTTCACTATTGAAAAAATCGTATGGGACTACATTTACACCAAATGTATCAAGTAGTATCTTGACTTGTGCCGGATTTAATATGTTCATTGGTTCATCTTTAATTAGTATAAACTTATTTTTATGTTTTTCAATCCAATCATCTCGTTGTTGTTCATTCATATTAAGTAGACTCATCGCTTTTACAATTAAAGCGTTCGGAACTACTTGAGCTCCATATGTAGCAGTAGCATCAATAGAATCGTTGTCTTCTTTGTAGTAGTGGAAGTTTATCTTGAAGTCAAGATCTTCCATAAGTGTTAAACGATTTTCCGCATTTAACTTTTTAGAATAACTAGTATCAATATTTGTTCCAATTAGTATCTTCCCGTTAAGTGAACTCATATCTTGATTAAAGAGATCGGATTCTTTGCTTGAACGGTAGTACTCTTTCGCCAAGAACGGGTTCAAAATGTTTAGTGCGGTGCTAACTTTTTTGATATACTGGATGTATTTATCTGATTCATTTAACTTATCTGGTGTTCTTATAAAGTGAAGATATACTATTATAGGCGATGTATAGTTAGGGATACGATCATTAAAAGCATACTCTCCTAAATACTTGAACGTTTCGTCTAATGATGCATAACTATTATATGAAGTTAAGTTACCTGTATTATCACGATAGATTAGAACTGGTTCATATGGCAATGGCTGATTTGTTTTATCTTTCTGATCGGTTATATAGTCGATGTTAAAGAAGAATGAACGCACATTTAATTTTAACTGTTGTGAAATACCGTTATTCGCATCGAAGGCTCCGTTTTTGAGAGGTCCTAAAAATGCCGCTTGTTTTACTGTCATTGGTTGAATGTTAATTAACTTTTTTGTTTGATCTACTTGAAACCCTTCCTTTTTTTCAATATTAGTTAGATTATTTACACGTTTTTCTACACTATTTAACATAGGTTGTATATTTACTTTATTTTTTTCTTCAAACCCTTCAGGAGTTATTACTGGATCTGATATCCTTTTAACTATGTTAATTATAAAAATAAGTACCATAATAAGTAAAAATCCAACAATTAATCTTACAATTAGTTTTACTGGTGTTAGTGGGGGTTTGAACATTCCTGGAATAGTCTTAGTAAAAAAATCACCCCAAAATCTTGCTGTATTATTTATAAAATTAATAAAAGCGGTTGTCGTAGATGGAGGTGCTACATTATTTAAAGATGATGCAACAACCGGTCCATACATCTTTTGCTGCTGTGAATACATTGCTTGTTCATAAATTGATCTACTCATCTACCTAACACTGTTTAAGTTTTTTTGTTCTATTTTTTTTCAGTATGGATTTTAACTTTTTAATCGAACCACCTCTTCTCACTGCGGGTTTTGGTGCGGGCTTTGGTGCGGGCTTTGATGCTAATGCTGGCAATGACAATGGAGCTGTTAGTAAACTAGGTACTTTAATACCATTTACTAAATTTACAGTATTAAATACTAGATAGTATGATATACTCTTATTAAGATTGCTAATTGTAAACTCTTTTGTTAGACCAGTTCTTATATTGGAAATATCAATTAAGTTAAAATTAGGAGTGTTTCTATCTTTTCCGTTTACTATAACTCCAGTAGTAACTGCATTTGCGGTTATAGCTGCTAGATTATTAGAAACCCCAACTTGTAAAAAACGATTATCAGTTTGTTTTTTTTTTACTTCCATTATTATAGAATAGTGTGTAGCTGTTGATGTAACTGGTTTCCTACTTTTATATACGTTAGGTGCTGGTTTCATTGAAACTGGTACAGGTCTTGGTTGTGGTTGTGGTTGTGGTCTTGGATTTGGTGCTGGTGGAGCTGTATATCTAAAAGTTTTTGGAATAGGTTTGACATACTTTCTATTAGTACCATCTTGTTTAGTAAAAACAAGATATAATGGTATCCCTGAATTTGAACTATCTATATTTACATTTAATTGTAGTATACCACTCGGATTATCTGTATCGGATAACGAACTACCTAAAATATTATACCCATTTGATTGTCTTGAAAGAGTTATTATAAATTTACCATTTATACTATAACCATCACTAAAAGAAACTGTTAGTATCTTAAAATCAGTAGATAGGTTAAATTCAATTTTAGTCCAATCTATTTCTAGAGCTGGTGGTGTTGCTGGTGGTTCAGCTGGTGGTGTTGCTGGTGGTTCAGCTGGTGGTGTTGCTGGTGGTTCAGCTGGTGGT
>Ga0114979_10001716_pt1 | contig 14769 bp, 28 predicted proteins | sample S_140625_EF_Meta_FD_87315 | JGI IMG/M metagenome (GOLD analysis project Ga0114979, IMG submission 87315) | Freshwater microbial communities from Lake Simoncouche, Canada to study carbon cycling - S_140625_EF_MetaG | ecosystem: Environmental > Aquatic > Freshwater > Lake | place: Lake... | reverse complement strand
GGCCACATCTCTGGGCGAAGGGCAAATTCATATTGGTCACCGCGCCAGGAATTAGATCCAAACGAGATGTCCTCCTCCATAAGCTTGTTGAGTGATAGGACAGCGGTATGACCCTCAGCCTTAAACATGATGATGAGCTTCGTGTCTGACTGTTCAGGGTCATCAACGAGAGCTACAGTGAACGGCATCCCACCAATTCCGTTTCGGTGAGTGTCCATGTCTACAATTTCTAGCATACTTGCGTTCATCGGTTCCTCTTTATCTCTGGTCGTCTCTTTGAAATCTCATGCTTACTAACATCTAGACCTTTTTTCTTGAGCCAGTCCTTTGCAACTTCTTCCTCAATGAATTCACCGAGCCAGACTCCCTGCTCATCAAAAACATTTACTAAATTATACAGTGAACTCATTGTGTCACCGCACGATTCTTTTGTTTAACCGGAGTATAACATCTACTTTTTCCTGTAGTAGGACTCATGTAACCGTAACGTGAAAGACGAAATCTAAGAGCTCCGTGCGTCACGCCAAGCGCCTTTGCGAGACGATACAAGGTTACACCCTCAACGGAGTACGCATGCCAGACTAGTGCGGAATACTCTTCAGCCTCCGTGCGATACTTAGGAGAATCATAGCGAACCTTTTGTGCAAGAGGTTGAAGCTCGAGTAGACGAGCTAGAGTCTCAGGCGCCGGCTCAATGTAGACAGGAGGACCTAAAACTTCAATCTCAATAGTCTCAAGCTCTGGGATAGGGAAAGATCCTGGATCTGCAAGTATGTGCAGAGCTAGCGAAGGTGAAGCCTTTGTCTCAATTTGACGAATGCGCTCGCGTGTAAGTCCAAGAGCATCCGCAACAGCTTGAAGAGTCCAGCCTTTAAGTCGTAGAGCATAGATGTATGCAGCGCGTATGTCCTTATCCTCGATGAGGTTAAGTGCGACGGTAGTGGCAGCCGGTAGTGTCTGATGCTGTATTACCGTAACCTGCTTCTTAATCATAGTTCTCTTTGTCATTTGTGCTCCTTAGCTTATAGATAGAGGGTCACACTGTGGAAGTGTGTGTGCGCGCCAGTCATACAGAATTTGTTCAAGCACGGTAACGTACTCGTCATATGGAAGTGACGCTATCACTTCCTGAGCAAGAGAAACAGCTCGCAGGCTGTCTGATTGGTTAGCTTGGTGGTTAGACTCAAGGTTACCGCATGTCCCACAGTATTCTTCTAACATTACACGCCCAACGGCAACTGGTCTTTAATGCGAGACTGTAAGTCTGAGACCATGTGAGAGAGGTGATGGAATCCTGAGTCCTGGCAGAACTTCTTTTCCTTGCCAAGCGCACGAAGAATTAGCTCGATGTCTTTATCGTTAAGTTCAATGTTCATTTTATTCCTTCCGTCGTTGTAGGTTAATTATATCTTATTTGTTCCTAGAAGTACAGCCATCTTTACTTTTTCTGCCGCATCTTTATTAAATCCACCGATGTTGTATTCCATAACTTCATCCATGTCAGGAGCACCTAAATCGTAGCGCTTCCAATCATAGATTGTTACAACAGATCCATCTGAAAAAGTGTGGGTCCACTCGACAGTTACTTTGTCTCCTGGGTAATAAAAAGTTGGTTCATCAAACACCGAGATGAGCTCTCTCATCGTAGTGGTGACGTGGCCTTGCAAAGAAGTTCCATTTGTAACGTCCTGCATTTTCTTGTCCTTTCGTCGTTGTTGGTACTATTATATCATGGTTACTTGTCGAAGTACACTATCTCGATGAATTCTTTTGCCCAGCCTGTGAGGCCGGCTTCCATCTTGTTCTTGTGATGGCCGCAAAAGAATAACTCGCCGGAGAGACCGACAACCTTCCAGATTGCCTGAGCTGTCCGGCATGAATCGCAAGGGACCCAACCGTAGGATTTGGCAGGTGTCTCTTCAACTACATCTTCAGTAATGGTCGACTCCACGTCTACTCCTTAGTTCGTAGGTTAATAATACTCAGTTTAAGAGTTATTGTTCGGGTCATACCAACCTTCGCGTGAATTTTCTTCACCGCACTTGTTGCACACCCACTCGGCGTTCCAAGTTACCTCGCCATGCGAGTACTCTTCAAACGAAACTACCGACTGCTCATATAGACATTCTTCATTGCCGCACTCAAGATCTCTGTCTCCTTCAACCTCGTTGCTTCCGGCAATCTCTGGCTCGAAACCGGAGACTCCTGGCGGATAGTTACTTGCCATTATTTGCCTCCCTATGCAATTTGCAGATATAGATAAAGAATTCCCCGACGCAACCGCACATTATTTTGCTCCCTCAGATAGTTTTTCTGCCTTGATGTCCTGCTGAATTAGATAACCGACCAACGCGGTGTAATCGCCGTAGTCTTCCATATTATTTCCACCATCCATCTGTTAGATATACGAATATGTAAGTTGTGCTTGCCACTAGAAGTAATACTTGCCATCCACTGAGAATTGCCATTTTTTCTTCCTTCCGTCGTTGTGTATGGTTTAATTATAACAGGTAGTGGGGAAGAAGTACAGGGCTGCCTCAGCAGAGGCAGACCCCGGACTTTGATGGTGTTGTGAAACAGGTTCCGCAGATTACCGGAGCTGGGGTAAGAGGTTTGTTTGAATGCTTGTGGTGGTTTACCGCACCGATGTTGACGAGCTTTGTTGAGACCGAGTAGTATGAGCGTCCTAAGGCTTTTGCGATTTCCTTTATAGACTTGCCAGATGCTTTCATAATCTCGAGTTGACGAGCTTCAGCCAAGGTCCATTCGGATCCTGTGTTGACCGCAGCCTCAAGGGAGCGGCTTTGAGTTTGGATAAGCCAGGTGTTCATTTGAATCCTTCCGTCGTTGTTAGGTTAATTATAACATGAATCTATTATAAAGTAAACTATATGAATAAAGCTGGCTACATGGATTGGAGTACACGTAGCCAGCTCAAGGATAATGGACGAGACAGTTTGCTCACCAAGGGGCTGATTCGCGCTTCACTTTTTGCGCGATACCGCATGTCGATTTTGCTACGCGGTTTTAATCCTAGCTCCCTAAGACATTTTGCTCTGTCTCTGTCCTAAGTCAAGTTACCCTGTGGTAACCGTCAGCTTGTCGGGAGTAGTGTCCCCGTGGGATACCCTTACGCTCCAAGACTTAGTAAGTCCATTAGTACTATTATATCATGCCCGCCAGCCTTTTGGCACAATTTTAGCCTCCAGGCCACTATTTAGTTTTCTATTCCCATTCTGTAAGGAACACAGCCTCGAAGTCTTCTATCGGTCTTTTCAAGCCAATCCGCGCCATCTCCAGATATCTAGTAACATCCGCCTTCTTGCGCGCCCGAAACTTAGAGATACGTTCGCCCGTGTGAACGTCGCGGATCTCCCAGATGCCAGCCGATGCATTTTTACTCATGCAAAGAACTTAGCTTCCGCTTCATACGCAATGCGAAGCTTGCCCGCGAGTTCCTCGAGCTGCACCTGCCATGCGTGAGAAAGAGGCAGGCTGTCGCCTTCATCATCATCACCGCCGGTGAACACGACGTTGCCCAGAATCATGTCGGTCATGCCGAATGACTTTTCCCACATGTGCGTGCCGATGACATTAAGTTGCATGCCGTTAATTAGCTTGCCTTCTTCATTGCACCAGAGAGTAAGATCATCTCGCAGGTTGACTGCTTGGACTAGGCCGCCGACAGCTTCTTGGAGTTGTGTAAGACTCTCCGCCTCAAGATCTAAGATCTCTGTTGTGAAGTCTGTGTTAATTCGCAATGCCGTTTTCATTCTGACACCTCCGCGTCTGGGAACCAGCGAAACATCGTGCGAAGCAGATCATCATAGTCGCCGGATGTCATCTCTGCTGTGAACGTTGAGACTTCGTCTCCGCGTCCGGTGCGTTCTAGCTCACGGCGTCCTGCGCCGATGATTGCAAAAGCATTTCCATCTGTAAGCATAATTGCCATTTCATTTCCTTCCGTCGTAGTGTGGTTTAATTATATCATGCATCTATTATAAAGTAAACAATTGTTTTACTTTGGGTATGAGTTGAGAAAGAAGCTCTGGAGATCTTCATCAACGAAGCCACCTTGATAAAAAGGAAGTGGTGTATCTTCTGTTGTTAGTAGTTCTTGGAAGTATTCATCCGTAGTGCCTAGTTCTTCTAGTGATGTTACTGCCATGTAGTCGACGCCGTCAATTTCTTCATAGGTACCGGTATCAAAAATATGGTAGGTGTTGTCTGGGTATCTAAGGGTGTAGGTTTGACCCGCATTTATTTCTACCACAACAGCTTCTGGATTAAGGTTTGGTGATAGAGGATAGTCTAGGTCATCATCTTTCTTGATGTATGAAGATAGAGGTCTTGTCTTCGAGTTCTTGAACAACTCGTGGAGTTTTTGTGAAGGTGTAAGTGTAGTGTCTTGTGAGACCTTCAGTATCTCTGCGTATGTTGGGTACATTTGGTTCCAATCATTAGTGGTTAATAAGATAATTATATCATACTTCTATTATAAAGTATACTACTTACCTTACTTTTTGTTCTCGTGCTCCCAGTAGCTCTTAGCTAGCTCGAAGAACATCTGCGCAAGACCGGGGGTAATCTTGTAACCGATCTGCTCGCAGGCGTCACGGCAGTAACCGTTCTCAAGGTCATCGCTAACCTCACCGACCGCATCGGCGGACGAGAAGATGTATCCGGTATCGGACATTGTAAAAAATGTGTCCATGCCTTCATGGGCAACGTAGATGTTACTCATTAGCCCACCTGGAAATCATCACAGTAGCGGCATTGATACGAGTCGCCTAGAATTGAGCGTGGGTCATAGTTGTGAATGTAGTCATGCTGATCTTGCGTTGCGCAGAATTGGAAATCGCCTCTGCGAATATAAGTGCGTTGCTTGGTTATCATGCTCGTCCTTTCGTCGTTTAGCAGGTGTTCAAGGGCCGCGGTGATTCTTCGGCCAATCTGCCAGAGGTCTCTTGCGAGACGTGGACTCGGGCGTCGCATGTTCCGCCTAGTTTAACTAGTGGCTAGCACCCTTGAACAGTACTATTATATCAGGTTTGGTAGAACTTTAGTGAGAAGTTAGTAAGTGTTCGGTAGGCCGTTTGCAGGGACGTATTGACCTTGCCCATGACCGTATCTAACGTTGACCCGTCAGATAGGCTTTGAGCCAGTCTGGTGGCCACCAAGACGGTTGCATTGGATGTTCCTAGGGAAACCGTCGTGTTCCCGTAGACGTCGGTTGTGGAGGCCCTTCCAAGGGCATAGAGGTCAAGCTCCGGGCTGGAGTTTGAGATCAACATGATTGGGTAGACCCAACCGGTAATTTCCTTGATTGTGTACGGGGTATCCGTTGCCCCTACCGCAATTGCCTGTGGTATACACGCCGGATAGTTAATCTTCTTTTGGTCAGAGTTGTTACCTGCAGAAATTACCGTGGGGATGTTCCTCGCCGCAAGCTGAACGATGAGTGGTTGAAGCTTAGGGTCAGATGATACGGGGCAGGCTGCTTCCTTATAGACACGACCGATTGATACAGACACCGCGCCAACGTTAAGTCTATCGGCGTTTGCCGCAACCCACTCGAGTGCGAGTGTTACGGCTTTAGTTGTGTATGTAGTTGCGAATCCTTTAGCACTCAAGCCGACGATACGAATTGCCACAATCTTGACATTTGGATTAGCTGCTACCGCAACCGAAGCCATCTGCGTTCCGTGACTCATAGCCTTGTCCTTGATGAGAGCTGGATCTAGCGACGCCGCGCCGGGACCTGTCATGCTTGGTAAGTTGTTTGGACAGTTACCGAACTCGATGAAGCACGCCTCTTCGACTACCGCAGCTTTTGCCCACGGCAGATTTGTGTTGATACCGGAGTCAATGATGACAAGAGTTTTATCTCCTGCAGCATGTGCCGGTACTGTAAGTAGTGACAGACCTAAGGCTGCCGCAATCAGTAGTACTTTTGTTTTCATCTTTTTCTCTTTTCGTCTTTTGGTTGTTGGTTAATGATAACCGGTGCAGGTAGAGTAATCTGACGGAAGGTCTACCCACACCGGAGCTTGTTACGCAGCGTTACGTGCGCCAATTTTTGTTAGAGCGTCTGCCGCAGCTTTTCCGATTTGCCTTGCCGCATCGGCTGGATCTTTTACGTCTTGCAAGAGAACTGCTGATGTTCCTCGAACGATTCCGCGAGAGTAACCTAGTTGATGATCTTGAGCGAAAGGAAGCCACAGGATTGCAACACCTGCCTTCTCGCATTCATTAACCCAGTGAACAGCTTTCTCCTTCTCTTGATCTGTATAGTTGCCATCACTAACAACCACGAGTAGACGAGCGCCAGTTCCATTGAGAAGATTTAGTGAACCATCAAGTGCCTTGAATGCCTTATCGAACTTTTCAGTTGCATCCGGTGCAGTGTAGACATTTACCTCAGGAAGATGTTGTCCCGGCTTGAGTGTGGGGAATACACCTGAACCGTAGTAGACCATCGCGCAACGTCCTTGGACACGTCTTACTGCCTCGGACATTGCCCAGGCGGTAACTGCCATAGGCTGCATCGCACTTGCCATTGAACCGGAGATATCAACCATAACTCCAACGTTGAGCGTTGGGTCATCTGTATGCTTGCGCACTGTGCGCTTCCAAGGCTCTGCATGCATTATTGAACCACGAGCTTTGTATGCAGCTTCCTGAACCATCGCGCGAGAACGTAGACGTCCTGGAGGAAGAATTGAAGTTACTTCCTTCTCATCGCGCTCGCGATACTTTGCACGCTCTAGCATGTTTGCGATTAAAACTGCTGCCGCACGCTCTGGACCTGTAGGCTGACGAGTCTCCTTGATGCGTGAGTTACTGTCAGAGTCTTGCACCTCTGCAGTAGACTTACTGAAGACTTGCTCTGAGATTCTTTCGTGTTCCTTCTGCTGTTTTGCAGCCTTGCCACGAATGTTGACAACTTCTTGCCACTCTTCTTTTTGCTCTTGTTCCTGAGCTTCGTCACCGGTTGAGATTGAGATGTCGCTTGCAGCTTCTTCGAGAGATTCAATGATCTCTGTGATGATGTCTGCCATAACAGCTGCGACAGGACTGTCTTCTTCTTCATCACTGTTCTCTTTAGAAACTTCAGAAACTATCTTTTCCCATTCACGGGCAAGCTCGTATAGTGGAAGAACGTTTGAGTGTCCTTCGTACTTTTGGAATCGAAGCCAGATATCACGGAGCTGTGAGTAACGAGTGGCGCCAAAGTATTCTGCTATGATCTCTTGAACGTCAAGAGCATCTTCTCTGTCTAGAGATCCTGCATCAATGCGAGCGCAGACTAGAGCTGCCAACTGCGCCATAGCGCGAGTAGTTGTGCTCTTGTCTAGGTTTTCACGAACGTCATCAAGGATGATGTCCATCGCGCATGCGCGAAGGAATACTCGATTAGCTGGAAAGTTTTCTACACCGAGAGCTTCGATGCGAGTCTCCTCGAGTATCATAAGTGCATGAAGTTCATTTTTTGAAAGATCTTCAGTAGCTTTTAGTAAGTCGTAGCGCGAGTAGCGAGCATGGAGCGCTTCATGGAAGATCGCACCAGATGCTCGTGGATAATCAAATTGTGTTGAGCGATTGCGGATGTCTCCTATGTTCTCAGGAGTTGCTGCCGCACCGAATGCTACCGTAACGTTTACCTCAACCTCAGCCATTGGTGGGTTAAAGCAAGCAGGTGCATTTTGTCCAGCGCCTGGACCAACGTAGGCAACGATGTCTGAGCGTCCTGCCCAGGTGTTGACTAGCTCTCCAAGCTGTGAACCTAGCTTAAGCCATTCCGCCGGAGTCTGCTCCGCGCGGGTCTTTGAAACCTTTATGTGTCCCATGTTTTTCCTTCCGTCATTGTGTATAGGTTAATTATATCAGGTAAAGAGAGTCCCAGGCACCCATACCCAGGACCCTCATTTACACGCCAAGGGGAATTAGATCTTGGCTGGTCGGCACTCTTCACCGTACACTCGAGTGAGCACGTCCGCAACGACGGGGCGGTCGAGCTCAGGCGCACAGGCAATCAGGTTTGCGATTGCAAACTTTGTGCCGAACGATTTTGAGATGTCGCGGAAGGCGAGCAACTCACGCATTTGTGGACACCAACCACACTCACCAGCTGCCTGGCGACGATTGATGTTTTGTGCAACAGTGACGATCTGTGTAGAGGCACCAAGCTTTTTAGCAAGTGACCAGTCTGTAGTCATCTCTGTCTGCACAACGAACCGAGATAGAAGAGCTTCTGATAAGCGCACTCCGGGAGCGTTTGGGTTAGTTGCAGCGATGACGTAGAATCCATCCTTCGCCTTAACAGTTCCGCGCTCTGGGTTTGCAGTGATTGTTAACTCCTTACGTCCATCCATGAGTCCATAGACTCCTGAAAGAACCTTAGGGTCAATCAAGCCAACTTCGTCAATGAGCAGTGGCACACCTTGTTCGGCAGCTTTTACAAGTGGACCGTCTTCCCACATGAACCCACCGGTTGGAGTTTGTACATATCCACCAATGAAGTCTGCGAGCTCGGTGTCACCTGTGCCCATGATTGTATATAGCTTTTCATACGCGGCTTCAACGAGTGCAGTTTTGCCACAACCTGGAGCTCCGTAAAGAAGAATGAATTGCTGGTCCATACGCGCCTTGCGAAGAACCATGACGTCATCATGCTCTCCCCACTTGCGTGAATGATACTTCTCGCCATTTGGACGAGTGTATACTGAATCTCCTACGAGTGCATCTGCTGATACCACTGTGATTACCTTTGCCTTGGGTGTTGGTCGTGAGTTTACTTTACCCTGAGCGAGAACGTATGAGTCAAGATTTGCAGAAGACTCTGGGTGAGTTGTCTGCATGAGAGTTGCAAGAAGTGTAGAGCCTAGGTTGGCTCCTGGTGCAAATTGTTCAACTGCATCCATAATTACTGTAGACATTTATTTATCCTTTCGTCGTTTTGGTGGGTGGGTTATTCTGCGATTAGCTCGCCGAACCCAAGGGAACGTCGAACTCTCGTAATGCGGCCAAGAATTTTGTAAGGAGTCTTCGAGAGTCTGATGGACTCTAGATCTTCCTGGGCAACTTCTACAATGATAGGGGTCTTGTATAGTTTGTAGCTGTATGAATTAAGCTGAGTTATCGTAGTCGCAATATAGTTCATGCGAGCCTCGGCAGCCTGAGCTGCGTCATCCCTATTCTGAGTCTCGTAGACTCCGAACGAGTTGAGTGGCAGTGCTGGTAGACTGTAGGTCTTCCATGCACGGCGTGGTTTTAGCTTTGAGATTTGTCGGCGGTACATTGTTGAAGGTACTGCGCGACCACTCGAGGAGACGCCATCTGGGGTGATGAGCATCTGATAGGTTTGGTTGGTTGGAGTGCGAAGCTCTACGTAGAGAGCTTTTCCAATCACCTTGTCGTTTTCCTTGTTGTCCATGCTTTATCCTTTCGTCGTTTGGGTGTTAGTACTATTATATCAGGTATATCTGGGTTATTAGTTCTCGCCCCGGACATCCTTAATTGTGTTGACTAGAGCTTCGTCATCGTAGAACTCTGCGTCCTCGTATGAGTTGACTACATCGCGCCACTCATCATCTGTAAGAATAATTGACTTGTCCTCGGAATACTCGTAGATATCCTCAGCCTCAGCCTTGGTACGAATAACCGGAACCGCAATAAATTCATCTTCTTTTAGATGTTTAAGTTGTTCTATAACTTGTGCCACTGTGCTCATGTTTATTCCTTCCGTCGTTGGTATAGTACTATTATATCAGGTAGATGTTAAACTGAACAATCGCAATTGCCACAACTGCAGTGAGGCTCTCCAGGTTTGGCTTCGCACACGTCACAACCTTCATGTAGAGGATAGAGATAGTTTCCAAGGTCGATGCCCATTCCGGTGCGAATTACAACCTCATCGCCATCAAGCACAACTGTGGAACCGGTCAGGCGTTCCTCAACGTACTCGCGTAGGTGTTCAAGTGTTTCAAGGTCTGATACTTGAAGCTTCATTCAATATCACCGCCATACCACTTTTCAAGTTCCGGCCGCGCCTCATCTGTAGCTGAAACAATTACTGTTGGCCAGCCTGAACCGTGTCCATTCTCAGATGAGAGAATAACTGTTGCTCCGGAGATAGAGTTAATTTGAGTGATTGCAGTATCTAGAGTAATTTCCTCGGTGCAGATATCAAGTTCGTATGTCTTCATTTTATTCCTTCCGTCGTTGTTATGGTTTAATTATATCAGGTTGACTACACTATAGGGGAATAAAGCTCTGCAAATAACTCACGAACATAAACCTTTGGGAGATTGAGCGCTGCGCGAGGAATTTCCTTTGAGACATACACCCAGCTCGTTGCGTTATTAAAGAATGCCGCACTGTGGTCGGTCCCTGGTTCCCAGAGTCCTACGTCAGTCTTAGAGGTCTTGATTTCCCAGACATGAATCGAATCATGCGCCTCAACGCCGAAAGATTCAGGAGTCCTGTGGACGTGGTCAAGCAGGCGGAACCACATAAACTGAAGAGCGTCGCCTGGAGTCTCGGCCGCATAGATCTCACCGAAGGCAGACTTGAGCCCGTCAGCGTTAATACTAGTCAGCGCACACTCTGGCGCTGCATGATAAAGCTTCTTTGGAACTGTCATTGCGTGTCCTTCCGTCATTAAAGTTAGTAACGATGAAGGCGCCGTATTGTTTCGGACCCCTGCAGGTTTCGAGTCTTTAGTTTGGCCAGCGGCCGCCCCTTCATCGTTATGAGTTAATTATATCAGGTGCATAATCAAAAGTAAAATAGGAAACCCCTGGCTGTTAGGCCAGGGGCTTCGAGAACTCTTAGAGAGTTTTAATGAATGTGTAAGGTGTCTTTACCAGGGTAGCTTCAAAAGCTTCTGGGAAAGTTTCCTGTAGAATCGTGCGGTCAATCTTGGAATTGGTTGAGTGCGCGAGCTTGAATCGCTCTACACCACCAATTATTGCGATATCCGCGTCGCCTAAAAGTTCGCGGAGGACTGCTTCAGCTTCCGCTTTCTTTTCTTCATACGCCTTAATCGCATCCTTTGCGAATGTGAATGCTGCTAGTGCCTTTTCAGCTTTCGCAGCCTGGGCTGTTAGATCTACCTTATCGGTGACCTTTGTTACTGTAGAGACTTTTGTCTCTGTGATTACGGTGCTAACCATGAGGTTACTTCCCTTTCGTCATTTTTGTCATTGGCGCCGGTGTTCCGGCGTTGGTACTATTATATCAGGTTTACTCGGTAAGTAAAACACCACCGGCGCATTCAATGCAAACTAGCCAGGGGTCATCATCGCCTTCAACGCAGATGACACACGGGGAGAAGACTCTGCCAATGAAGCCTACGGCCACATCGCAGTTCTCACACACGGAGTCATCCGCACTGAAGTCTGCAAGATCCAATGACTCGGCGTGTCGTGCCTCGTCGACAGTCTCAATTACATATATATGTATGTTCACCATGGGGTGAACAATAAAGGGATGTTAGAGAGCTGACTTAAAGAGTTCTTGAAGCTTGGCCAGCTTGGCGTTTGCCGCATCCAACTGTGATTGGATTTCAGCGGTGCGCTCAGCTACCATCTTCTCGATGAGGTAATCTACTACCGCGTTCCGGTGCTGTTCGCGAGAGACATCAATAAGCTCAACCTGAACCTCGGCCATCGCAGCGGTATGTCTCTGCTTTTTGCTTGGGTACTTGTATGTCTTACGGGCGATAAAGCTTTCAGGCTTGTACAAGGTCATGCCTGGTACTGCTTCTGCAACCGTGCGTGGTGGAACGATTCCGGCAGGAGACCAGAAGAGAGAAGCCAGCATCGAGCGGACCGCAACTCCTTCAGCTCTAATGTTTCGTTCTTCGTTTGTTTCCTTACGGGATGAAACCTTGCCTGCATCGATGAGCTGCTTAAGTGCAAGCCTGATGTATGTTTCATCGTAAGAACGCTTTGCTGCACGGGAAACTAGCTCCGTGATTTCAACTACTGACAGTGGTTGAGTCTGACTCGCTAATATCGAGCGAACGTTCTCAATAAAGATTGGTGGTGCTTTTACAATTGTTGGTGGTGGTGGTGTGTTAATGGGAGTGTCCTTTGCGTCGTTTAAGTTTACAGGTGTTGTAAACCGAGCCAGATGTCTAATCTGTGGCATGTGATTCCTTTCGTCATTTTGTCGTACAATTGAATTATATCAGGACAAGCCTCGGATGTACCACAGGCTGGGTAATATTTTTTCAGCCAGCTCCGGGCCTAGCTTCTTAGTACTCTTACTAAGAAGTGAGCTGGCTAGAGCCGAGCTGGAGCTGGTTAACCTCTACTAAGAAGTGGGATGCCCTAGGCATCAAGCTGGAAAGTTCCGGTGACCTCACCAAGAAGTCGCAGACTGCGTTCGTCGGGGATTCCGGTAGCTCTGTCGTTTGCGTACCCGATCTGTCGCTGCCATCGTGCATAAGCCTGTTGGGTTGACCCGTCATATAGATCTGTTATAAATCTCCCCAGGCCGCCTGTCACTTTTGAGAGCGCAAGTTGTACGAGTCCTATCGACCTGTTACGCTTGCCTGGGCGAATGCTGGAGAGCTGCAAGCCTGCCCGCTGGCCCGTTTGGCTCTTTTTATCCCCAGGCCGGTGTTTGAAGTTTGGTCTTCCAAATCCAATGATCTCGTGCCTTGATCGGACACGCCGGTACACACCCATCGCGTGTATATCCGCCTTAGGCAGGCCGCTGTTTATTTGAGCCTCGATTGTTCCCACGAGCCCGTCCGTGTTCCATCTGCTTGTATCTGCTACCAGGCCTACATGTGAAACGCCAAATGTCTCGCCCGTTGGGAATACGAAGAACGCAACGTCTCCAGGCTGGGGTCTTTGCTTCAGCCGTCCCTGCTTTATAAACTCCGCCAGGCCGCTAGGTGGGTAGACGCAGCTAGGTATGGTCATGCCCGCCTCGTGAAAGACTAGGTCGATGAACGAGCCTGCCCAGATGTTCCCGTCATATCCAGAACGTTCCCCAAAGGGAGTCCGTCCGTTAGGTTGGGCCGTGAAGCCTAGCCAGGCCTCGGCCTGTCGTATGACGTTACTCGCCGGTAAGGTTCTCAAGGTGTAGACGCTCCAGCTGTGTTACTAAGTTCTCTGACTCGTTTGTGCGAGCCGTCAGCCGTATGTGCTCCTCGCGCGTTGCCGCCAGCTCCAGGTCGCTCGCCATGCAGGCCGCATGCTCCCGCGCGGAGTAAAGGATGTCCTCTAGTGCCGTTAAGTTCATTCGTTGGTTTCCGCATCGGTCGTATCCTCTTTGTCCTGGCCGTCGTTTGTCTGAGGAACTTCCTCCGCGTCGTGAATCTCAATGCCTGCCGTCGAAAGCTGAGCCGCGACGTTCACCGCGCCTGAGGCGAGGCGACCAAGCCGCTCTGCAATGATGTCCGCCGCGGACCTTCCGTCCGTGACGTTGATGTTACCGTCTAACTCTATACCGCCTCTTACTCCCGCGCGGTCTAGAATCTCCGTGGAGGCCTTTAGTCTTACCGGCTCTGAAACCGCAGAGTTCATGAGATCCTCTAGAACATCTACCGCATAGGGAGCTGCCTGAACTAATTTCTTCCGGGCCCGCTCGATGTCATCGCTGGGATTTTTCTTGACATGCCGTAAATGCACACGACACAGTCCGTCATCCTTAATTCTTCCGGAGGACCAGAGCATACACCTAATCAGGTCGTCCTTAACCTGTCGGCACCGGTGAGGCAGAGCCGTGGGCTTACGCTTCTCGGTGGCAATCGGGTTGTCCTGCTCGTTGATCCACATCCGTGTCGCCCCGATAACCCAGGGAGGAACGATGTTATCCGTCGCGGACTCCGCAACTAGGTCCAGGCCGGTGAGGTAGTCAGAGTTCATGTTCTTGGGGTCTACGAGGATAGGCCGCTTCTCGGCTAGTGAAAGAATCCGGCGCTGTGTGACCATGTCCTTTGACCGTGCCTGAATGAGACCGGTAGGAACACCGTTGGTTGCGTAGACCGTATCCCAGCCCATCTGGGAAGACCGAAGTATACTCCGGTTCTCGTAGGTGTCCTCGCAGATTCCGCGGGAGTGTTCTAGGATTCCTAGGGCTCCAAGATCCGGACGGATGTTTGTAGGATCCTCAATGATGGGTGTTGAATCATTGTCATCATCCTCCTCGGAGACCGGGAAAAGATTTGCCGTTGTCATTGTTCAATTGTACATACGTCTTAAAAAGGAGACAGACTCCGCGACCTGGGGAGAGGGCTAATCACGGAGCCTGCCTCGTTCTTTTTCGGGAACTAGAAGAAGCTTACTTCTTCTTTCCGAAAGCTGCGTCGTTAGGATTTAGGTAACGAAGTATTACTGGAAGCAGAGCTGCAAGACCAGCCTTTGCGATATCCGCTGGATTTGTAACGCCTGCCATATAAACCGCGATTCCTGCGGCTAGGAACGAGCGAGCCCAGGAGGCCGCCATTGCTTTTAGATCATTTGACATGTTTTCTCCTTATGAGTCGGGATTGACTCTAGGGGAATTCTACATTAGGTTGGAGAGGTTGAGGAGGAAAGAGGAGAGAGACTACCTCGCTTCTGCTTTGTGTAGAAACAGAATGAGAAGGTTACGGGTAAACTGCTTCTTTAAAGCGGGCTGTTTCCCTGTATCACGTCGATTGCCCGTCTTAGCCCAAGGGAGTAGAGAGTGGAGTCATCAGGGACTTCAGTCTCCCACAGCTGGACCATCTGGGTAAGTTCTTCTACAAGTTCATCTTCGAATGCTTTG
>Ga0114979_10001713_pt1 | contig 14792 bp, 14 predicted proteins | sample S_140625_EF_Meta_FD_87315 | JGI IMG/M metagenome (GOLD analysis project Ga0114979, IMG submission 87315) | Freshwater microbial communities from Lake Simoncouche, Canada to study carbon cycling - S_140625_EF_MetaG | ecosystem: Environmental > Aquatic > Freshwater > Lake | place: Lake... | reverse complement strand
GCGCTCAGCCACTGAGTCAGTTGCGGCCAAGCTTGTGCCTCAAACCATGCACGGTCCGTGCGCGCGAACTGGCGCACAAAAGGCGCCACACACACATCCAACAAACCCCACTGCGGACCCGATAAATACGCTTGGGTTTGCAAGCGCTGTTGCCAACGCATCAACAATGCCGACGCCTGTTCACGGTGCGCCAAGCCGTCGGTTAAGCCAAAGCGCTGTGGGTATTTGTAGCGGTCTAAATGCACTTTGAATTCGCCATCATTCAGCGCAATACCGTCATGGGTGAACGCCCATGCTTGGGGCGTGTCAGGCAGCCAGGCCTGTGGGTCGTTGTGATGCAAAGCCCACAACATGATGTCGAGGCTTTGCGCCAACACCTCGCCTGTGGACAGGCACAACACCGGCACTGTGCCCTGGGGCGAGGCTGCCAACATCGCTGCGGGCTTGGCTTTCAACGCAACCTCGCGGTGCTCGTAGGCAACGCCGCTGACACGCAGGGCCAAACGTGCGCGCATGGCGTAGGGGCAACGACGAAATGAATAAAGAAGGTGCATCAAAAAAGCTGAGTAACCAATGTGTCAGCCTGAGGTGGTCAATCAAGATGGCGTCAGGAAGAATAGACGTGGGACCGTATCTTAAATAAACGGGCTTATTCAGCCAAGGAGACAAGACATGCAACGCCGTCAATTTTTTCAAAACTCAGCCCTCGTCACCTCGGGCGCACTCGCTGGATGTGCAACGCCAGGGTTTGCATCGGGCAGTCCCAAGACGCCTTTTAAGGTGCCCGCCACCTACATTCCCATCGTCGGCTCCGATGAAATGTTTCCCGTCCGCCGTATTTACTGCATTGGTCGCAACTATGCGGCACATGCCCGCGAAATGGGTTCTGACCCCACACGTGAGCCACCTTTCTTCTTCCAAAAACCGACCGATGCCATTCAGTATGTCGCCGCAGGCACGGTGGCTGACCACCCCTATCCCACGCTGACCAAAAACTACCACTACGAAGCCGAACTGGTCGCCGTTCTGGACAAAGGCGGTCGCAACATCCCGCTCGACAAAGCCCTCGACCTGGTCTATGGCTACACCCTCGGGCTTGACATGACACGCCGCGATTTGCAACGCGGCATGGGTGATGAAAAGAAACCGTGGGAAATTGGCAAGAGCTTTGACAAATCTGCGCCCATCGGCGCTGTGCACAAACTGGCACAAACTGGCCATTTCCTCAAAGGCGACATCTGGCTCAAAGTCAACGGTCAAATCAAACAAAAAGCCAACTTGAACCAAATGATTTGGTCTGTGGCAGAACAAATCAACAAGTTATCGGAAGCCTTTGAGTTGTTCCCTGGTGACATCATTTACTCTGGCACGCCCGAAAACGTCGGCCCTGTGGTGCGTGGTGATGTGATTGAGATGCACATCGACGGGTTGCCCAATCTGAGCGTGAAAATCGTTTAAGCGCTCTCAGGTCACGGGCGCTGGGTTGAACAACACCAAGGCGTTGTGCAATTTCCAGTGCTCGGCCCAGGTTTTTTTGCGGCCGCTGGCGACTTCGAGCATCAGCTCAAAAAGCTCGGTGCCCACTTCCTCAATCGTATGAGAGCCGTCAGCAATCGTGCCGGCGTTCACGTCCATCAGGTCGTGCCAACGACGTGCCAGATCGGTGCGGGTGGCCACTTTGATGACGGGCACCTCCGCCAAGCCATAAGGCGTACCGCGCCCCGTGGTGAACACATGCAAGTTCATCCCCGCAGCCAATTGCAGCGTGCCGCAAATAAAATCACTGGCAGGCGTGGCCGCATAAATCAAGCCTTTTTGTTGGAGCTTTTCACCTGGCGACAACACACCCGAAATAGGGGCAGTGCCTGACTTGACGATGGAGCCCATGGCTTTTTCAACGATGTTGGATAACCCGCCCTTTTTGTTGCCCGGCGTGGTGTTGGCACTGCGGTCTGCTTTGCCGCGAGCCAAATACGCGTCATACCACGCCATCTCTCGAATCATGGCTTGCGCGACATCTGGGGTGGTGGCGCGTGAGGTGAGTTGGTCGATGCCGTCGCGCACTTCTGTGACCTCCGAAAACATCACGGTGGCGCCTGCACGCACCAAGAGGTCTGTGCAATAGCCCACCGCGGGGTTGGCCGTGACGCCAGAAAACGCATCACTGCCGCCGCACTGCACGCCCACCACCAGTTCGCTGGCGGGGACGGTCTCGCGGCGACGTTGGTCTAAGCGTTGCAAATGGCGCTGCGCTGTTTTCATAATGTCTTCCACCATGGACATGAAGCCCACATGGGCCTCGTCTTGCAAACACACCACGTCCAAGGCTTCGCCACGCTGGTCGTTGATGGGAATCGCGCCGGGTGGCATCAAACGCTCTGGCTGCAATTTCTCACACCCCAAACTCACCACCATCACCTCACCGCCAAAGTTGGGATTGAGGCTGATGTTGCGCAAGGTACGAATCGGTATCTCCGCGCCTTCGGCATCAATCGCCACGCCGCAACCATAGGTGTGCTCTAGGCCCACCACATCGTCCACGTGGGAAAACTTGGGCAACAACTCGGCCTTGATGCTCTCCACGGCAAACGCCACCACCCCTGACACACACTGCACCGTGGTGGTGATGGCCAAAATATTGCGCGTGCCCACCGAGCCATCCGCGTTGCGATAACCCTCAAAGGTGTAGCCCTCCAAGGGGGGCAACATCTCGGCCTTGGCTGTCGCCATGGGTAGGTTGTGGAGTTCACGCGCCGAAGGCATTTGCAGCAAACGTTCATGCACCCAACTGCCCGCGGGTATGTCTTTCAGGGCATAACCAATTGGAATGCCGTAGCGCAGCACTGCGGTCTCAGCTGCCATGTCGACCAACGCCACCTTATGCCCTTGCGGCACCGCGTCACGCAGGCGCACCCCGTCGGGCAACACCGTGCCTGCGGGCAAGCCGCCTGGGTTAGCCACGATCGCCACGTTGTCTTGGGGCCGCATGCGGATGGTGAGTGGGGTCATCAAGGTCTCCGATCATTTGGCTTTCATTCAAAGCCTTTACAAACGCAATGATAGCGGTACCATAGCCAGGCGTGCAAGCTAGGTACGCCAGAAACCACCATGACCGACAAAGATCAGCCCAAAAGAACCCGTCGCAGCAGCGGCGCCATCACCCTGCGCGATGTGGCCATGCTGGCAGGCGTCGCCCCCATCACTGCTTCTCGCGCCATCAACACCCCCCAACAAGTCTCGCCTGACGTGCTGCGCAAAGTGCAAGAAGCCGTGCAACGCACGGGCTATGTCCCCAATCGCATGGCGGGTGGCTTAGCCTCGTCGCGCAGTCGTCTGATTGCGGCCGTGGTGCCGAGCACGGTGGTGTCGGTGTTCATGGAAACCATCGAGTCCTTGAACGGCACCTTGTTTGATGCAGGCTACCAATTGATGCTGGGGCAATCGGGCTACTCGGCTGAGCGCGAAGAAGTGCTGCTCGAGGCCATCATTGGTCGCCGCCCCGATGGGATTTTTTTAACAGGCATCTTGCCCCCCGGCAAAGCCCGCACACGGCTCTTAGCATCAGGCATTCCCGTGGTGGAAACCTGGGACCTCACGCCCACCCCCATCGATATGCTGATTGGCTTCTCCCACTCTGACATTGGTCGGGCTGTGGCCCAATTTCTGATGGGCAAGGGCTACCAACAATTTGCCATCGTGCGCGCTGAAGACGAACGCGCTGATCGCCGCACAATGGCCTTCCAAGAGGCTATCGCGCAGCAAGCTTTGCCGCCTGCGTTGGTGGTCAATGTGGGGGCTTCACGTTCGCTCAAAAGCGGGCGTGAAGCCATGGCACAGATTTTGGCTGAACGGCCCCAAGTCGAAGCCATTTTTTGCAGCTCCGACTTGCTCGCCCTAGGCGTGATGACCGAGGCCCGTGCCAGAGGCTTGTCGGTACCCGACGACATCGCCGTCATGGGGTTTGGCGACGTGCCCTTTGTGGCAGACATGGTGCCTGCTCTCACCACCGTGCGCATCAACGGCGAACAAATTGGGGCTTTGGCCGCCCACCAATTGATAGATCGTGCTGAAGGCCGAGAAATCTCGTCGCGCATTGTCGACGTGGGCTTTTCGATCATCGCGCGCGACAGCACATCCCTAGCGAAAACCCTGAGATAAAAGCATTGACGACCTCTTTTGGCGTGGTTAAGATCACATAAATCCAATTGGTAGCGCTACCAAATCTAACTTATTTTCATTCATGTCTCACACTACCCCCTTGTATTCACGCCTGCTACTGACCGGTGCCGCGGGCGGCTTAGGCCAAGTCTTGCGGCCGCGACTCAAAACACAGTGCGATGTGTTGCGGGTCAGCGACTTGGGCAATTTGGGTGAAGCGGCCGAAGGAGAAGAGGTCGTCGCCGCCATGCTGCAAGACCGCCCCGCCATTCTCAAACTGCTAGAGGGCGTCGATGCCGTGGTGCATTTGGGTGGCATTTCCACCGAACAGCCGTTTGACGACATCGTGCAAGCCAACATCATTGGCGCTTACAACTTGTACGAAGGGGCACGCATTCACGGCACCCGTCGCATTGTGTTCGCCAGCTCCAACCACGTCACGGGGTTTTACCGCCAAGACGAAGTCATCGACGCCACCCAGCCCGTGCGACCCGATGGCTATTACGGCCTGAGCAAAGCCTTTGGCGAAAACTTGGCGCGCTTTTACTTTGACCGCTACGGCATCGAAACTGTGTGCCTGCGCATTGGCTCCTCATTTCCAGAACCCAAGGACCGCCGCATGCTCGCGACTTGGTTGAGCTACGACGACTTAGAGCGCTTGGTGGTGGCCAGCCTGAGCTCACCCGTGGTGGGCTACAGCGTGATTTACGGTATGTCTGACAACCACCATGTGTGGTGGGACAACACCCCTGGCAAACACATTGGCTACCGCCCGCAAGACAACTCTGAGCCTTTCCGTGCTGCGGCCCAGGCCAAGCAACCCGTTCTCGATTTGAAGGACCCCGCCGTGATTTACCAAGGCGGTGGTTTTGTCAAAGCAGGTCCTTTCTAAACACTTCACCACAACAGGAGACTTCCATGAACCCTCGTTCCAACTTGCTCAAAACCTTGGTCGCTGCGGCTGCTGCATCGCTTTTTGCGATGGGCGTCCATGCCACTGAATTCCGCTCCTCCGACATCCACCCTGACGACTATCCCACTGTGCAAGCCGTGCGCCACATGGGCGAAGAGTTGAGCAAAGCCACCAATGGCAAACACAGCATCAAAGTGTTTTCCAAATCAGCGCTGGGCAATGAAAAAGACACGATTGAACAAACCAAACTCGGCGCGATTGCCATGACACGCGTCAACGTGGCGCCCATGAACAATATTTGTGCCGCCACCATGGTGCCCACCATGCCCTTCTTGTTCCGTTCGACCGAGCACATGCGCAAAGTGTTGGATGGCCCCATCGGTGAAGAAATCTTGAAAGACTGCGAAGCCCAAGGCTTTGTGGGCTTGGCCTTCTATGACTCCGGTGCTCGTTCGATTTACACCGTGAAAAAACCCCTCAAAACCTTGGCTGACGCCAAAGGCCTGAAGGTACGCGTGCAGCAAAGCGACTTGTGGGTGTCGCTGCTCGAAGCCATGGGCGCCAACGCCACACCTATGCCTTACGGCGAGGTCTACACCGCCTTGAAGACAGGTTTGGTCGATGCGGCTGAAAACAACTACCCTTCCTACGAAAGCTCACGTCACTTTGAAGTGGCCAAGTACTACAACAAGACTGAGCACTCGATGGCCCCAGAAATTTTGCTCTTCTCTAAGAAAGTGTGGGACACCCTGTCTGCCGACGAGCAAAAGCAAATTCGCGCCGCTGCCAAAGAGTCGGTGACTTACATGCGCAAGTTGTGGGACGAGCGTGAAACCAAATCGCTGGCCATTGTCAAAGCGGGCGGCGCAGAAATTGTGGATGTGGACAAAGCGCCCTTCCAAGCTGCGATGAAGCCTGTGTATGACAAGTTCTTGAAAGACCCCAAACTGCAAGACATGGTCAAACGCATCAACGCAGTCCGATAAACCATGTACACACGCTTTTGTGCCGCCCTCGCGCGGTTGTGCTTGAAGGTGGGCGTTGGCGGTCTCATGCTGCTGATTGCCGCCGTGCTCTACCAAGTCATTGGGCGCTACATCCTCAACGACACGCCCACCTGGGCAGAGAGTGGCGCGGTATTACTGGTGCTCTACGTGACCATGCTGGGCATGGCCGTGGGCGTGCGTGATGCCGGTCACATTGGCTTGGAATCTTTGTTAGTGCTGGCGCCTGAGGCTCTTCGCCTGAAGATGGAGTTGCTGATCCATGCCCTGGTGTTGGGGTTTGGCTTGATCATGGCCTACAACTGCGCCGTGCTGGCACAAAGCGTGTGGAATTACAAAATCCCAACCCTCGGCTTGTCCGAGGCCTTCAAATACGCTCCGCCTGCCATGGCGGGCGCATTGATTGCCTTGTTTTCTTTAGAACACATCATCGCTTTGCTGCGCGGTGAAGAGGTGCAACCATCATGGCATTGACCATTCTTTGCGTGAGCTTCACCTTACTCCTGCTACTGGGCGTGCCCGTGGCGTTTTCGATTGGTTTGTCATCTTTGGCGACGCTGTTGTTTGAAGGCTTGCCCTTGGCGGTCGGCTTTCAACAAATGATTTCGGGTATGAACCCGTTTTCATTCCTCGCGATTCCGTTTTTCATTTTTGCGGGTGAGATCATGATGTACGGCGGCATCGCCGACAAAATTGTCGACTTTGCAAAATCGCTTGCAGGCCATGTGCGTGGTGGTTTGGGCATGAGTAATGTGCTGGCTTGTACCTTGTTTGGCGGTGTATCGGGCTCGCCGGTGGCCGACGTGTCAGCCATGGGTGCGGTGTTGATTCCGCAAATGAAAAAAGAAGGCTATGACGCCGACTACGCAGTCAACGTCACCACCCATGCCTCTCTGGTGGGCGCCTTGATGCCCACCAGCCACAACCTCATCATCTTCGCGCTGGCAGCCAGCGGCAAGGTGAGCATTGCGGCTTTGATTTTGGCGGGCATCGTGCCTGCCCTGGTGTTGACGATTTGCAATTTGGTGGCCGCCTATGCGGTGGCGGTGAAGCGCGGCTACCCTTCTGGGACCTTCCCAGGTTGGTCGGTCGTGGGGTACTCGTTTGCGCAATCTCTGCCAGGCTTATTTGTGGTGGTCATCATCATTGCGGGCATCTTGTCTGGCGCTTTCACGGCGACCGAGTCGGCGTCTGTCGCGGTGCTTTGGGCCTTATTTCTAGCCACCATCGTCTACAAAAAACTCACCCGCGAGCAACTGCTCAAAGCCGCAGCCAAAGCTGTCAAAAGCACGGGGGCTGTCTTGCTGTTGATTGGTATCAGCTCGATGTTTGGCTATTTGATTGGGCTGTATGGCGTGGCTGAGCTGACGGGCAAAATGCTATCGAGCATCAGCTCGACGCCCTGGGTCATTTTCTTGTGCGTCAACATCATCTTGTTCGTGCTGGGCACATTCTTAGACATGGCGGCGACGATTTTGATTTGCACCCCCATCTTCTTGCCCATCTGCCAACAAATGGGCATGAGCACCGAACAGTTTGGCATCGTCATGCTGATCAACTGCGCCTTGGGTCTGAACACACCGCCCGTTGGCACGACGCAATTTATTGGTTGCACGATTGGCGAGATTTCTGTGGGTGCAGTCATGAAAACCATTTGGCCGTTCTATGGCGGCTTGATCGCCGCCTTGATGCTGGTCACCTATGTGCCCGCATTCTCAATGTGGTTACCCAACTTAATCTTGAATTAACACCATGACCTCTGGACCTGCGATTGCTTTTGAAACCAACGCCCGCTATCCCGACCCACGCGTTGAAGTTTTGGACGATCGGTTTTTAAAACTCCGCTTATTCAGCACCAGTGTTGAGCAACTGGCCAGTGGCATGCGCTGGGCCGAGGGGCCCGTGTGGTTTGGCGATGGTCGTTATTTGCTGGTCTCAGATATTCCCAACAACCGCATCTTGCGTTGGGACGATGCCTCGGGTCAGGTGAGCGAGTTTCGTTCGCCATCGCACAACGCCAATGGCCTGACGCGGGACATGCAAGGACGGCTGTTGACCTGCGAGCACCAGACTCGGCGCATCACCCGCACCGAGCACAGTGGCGCCATCACCGTCTTGGCCGACAGCTATCAAGGCAAACGCTTGAACTCGCCCAATGACATCGTGTGTCAGCGCAACGGCGCTGTGTGGTTCACCGACCCGCCCTTTGGCATTGCTGGCGAATGGGAGGGGGATGCCGCAGCCGCCGAACTGCCGCATGCGGTGTATCGCATCGACCCCAGCCACGGTGCGCTTGAACAAGTGCTCACTGACTTGCAAGGCCCGAATGGTCTGGCGTTTTCCCCTGATGAATCTGTTTTGTATGTGGTCGAAAGCCGGGCCAAGCCGCATCGCCAAGTGTGGGCCTATGACGTCAGCGCGCAAGGTGCGTTGTCCAACAAACGCCTAGCCATTGATGCCCAAGGGCCAGGGGCACTCGATGGCATCGCTGTCGACATCGCGGGCAATCTTTGGTGCGGCTGGGGCAGTGACGGCTCAGCGCATGCCAACCCCGAAGCGCTGGATGGCGTGCGCGTGTTTGACCCTGACGGCACGGCCATTGGCCACATCCATTTGCCCGAGCGCTGTGCCAACCTGTGTTTTGGCGGCGCTAAACACAACCGACTGTTCATGGCCAGCAGCCATTCGATTTACGCCATCTACACCAACACCCGAGGAGCTACCCCATGCTAAAGCTGCGACGCACCATCCTTTTGCTGGCAACACACCTCACTCTCGCCACGGCGGCCTATGCGTGGCCAGACAAGCCTGTCACCCTGGTGGTCCCCTTCCCTCCCGGTGGCTCGACCGATTTGATTGCGCGCATCCTGGCGCCCAAGTTGCAAGAAAAACTCGGTGGCACCTTCCTCACCGACAACAAAGCAGGCGCCACCGGCACCATCGGTGCCAACGCCGTCACCCGCGCAGCCGCGGACGGGCACACCTTGCTGGTGTCATCGCTTGGCCCATTTGTGATTGCACCTCATTTGTTAGCCAAGGTGCCCTACGACGCCTTGAAAGACTTTGACTACATCACCGTGGCCGTGCAGGCCCCCAACGTGCTGGTCGTGCCTGCGAGCTCACCGCACAAATCCATGGCCGATGTGATCGCCTTCCAAAAAGCCAACCCCAACAAAATGACCTTTGCCTCCTCGGGCAACGGCAGCAGCGATCACCTGACGGCTGAGCTGTTTTGGTTGCAAACCAACACCACAGGCATTCATGTGCCCTACAAAGGCGGCGGCCCTGTGATGACGGATTTGTTAGGCGCCCAAGTGGACTCGTCATTCATGAACATCAACACGGCTATGCCGCAAATTGTGTCAGTAAAATTACGGGCCTTGTCGATCACCAGTGCCAAGCGCTCCCCCTTGCTGCCTAACGTGCCCTCACTTGAGGAACTGGGTATCAAAGAAGCCAATGTGTATTCGTGGCAAGCCATTGCTGCGCCGCGAGGTCTGCCCGCAGACGTGAAGGCCAAACTCCATGCCGCCATCGTGGCGAGCTTGAATGACCCACAAGTCAAACCCAAACTCTTAGAGCTGGGTTTTGAAATGGTTGCCAACACACCCGAGCAGTTCACCGCTTTTCAAGCCGCTGAATTCGCCCGCTGGAAAAAGCTGATCGAAACCCGCAACATCAAAGCCGACTGATTTGGCCATCCAAGACTTCATGCCACATTCCACACCCGTCATCACACAATTGCGCGTCATCCCAGTCGCTGGGCATGACAGCATGTTGATGAACCTCTCAGGCGCCCACGGGGCTTTCTTCACGCGCAACCTTCTCATCCTCACCGACAACGCTGGCCGCACAGGCATTGGCGAAGTGCCTGGGGGTGAAAAAATCCGCGCTACGTTGGAAGACGCGACAGCGTGGGTCGTCGGACAAAGCATTGGTCATGTGCAAGCGGTGTTGAACACCTTGCACCAGAAATTCGCGGACCGCGACACCGGTGGACGGGGCTTGCAAACTTTTGACTTGCGCACCACCATCCATGCCGTCACCGCGGTGGAATCCGCCTTACTCGATTTGCTGGGTCAGCACTTGCATGTGCCCGTGGCCGCACTCTTGGGCGAGGGCCAGCAACGCAGCTCGGTTGAAATGTTGGGTTACTTGTTTTTCATAGGCGACCGCACCCAAACCGACCTGCCCTACCGCACCGAGCACGAGGCCGACAACGCTTGGTTCCGCTTGCGTAACGAAAAGGCCATGACCCCCGAATCTGTGGTGCGCTTGGCCGAAGCGGCACGTGACAAATACGGCTTCAACGACTTCAAGCTCAAGGGCGGCGTGCTCGCGGGCGAGGCAGAAATTGAAGCCGTCACGGCGCTGCACAACCGTTTCCCTGATGCGCGCGTCACCTTAGACCCCAACGGCGGTTGGATGCTAAAAGACGCCGTGCGTTTGATGCGCGACATGCGCGGCGTGGTGGCCTATGCCGAAGATCCTTGTGGGGCAGAAGAAGGTTTCAGCGGGCGCGAAGTGATGGCCGAGTTTCGCCGTGAAACCGGCTTGCCGACCGCCACCAATATGGTGGCCACCGATTGGCGACAAATGGTGCATTCGCTCTCGCTGCAAAGCGTGGACATTCCTTTGGCAGACCCCCACTTTTGGACCATGGCGGGCTCGGTCCGCGTGGCCCAAACCTGCCGTGATTGGGGGCTGACTTGGGGCTCGCACTCCAACAACCACTTTGATGTGTCGCTGGCCATGTTCACCCACGTGGCCGCCGCCGCCCCTGGCAAAGTCACGGCCATCGACACCCACTGGATTTGGCAAGACGGCCAAGCCCTGACCCAAGAGCCTTTGCAAATTGTCAACGGCCATGTAGAAGTGCCCAAGAAGCCAGGCCTTGGGGTTGAGCTCGACATGGTGGCCGTCGAGAAAGCGCATCAACTGTATTTGCAGCACGGCTTGGGTGCACGCAACGACGCAATGGCCATGCAGTACCTCATGCCAGGCTGGACGTTTGACCACAAACGTCCCTGCATGGTTCGATAAATCTTTTCAACCTCTACCCATCATGCGCACCAACAAACTCCGAGAAATTTGGCAAGCTGGCGGCGCCGTCGTCAATGGCTGGCTGGCTATTCCCAACAGCTTTTCAGCCGAAACCATGGCCCACCAAGGCTGGGACTCCCTCACCATCGATTTACAGCACGGTATGGTCGACTACCAAGCCATGGTGCCCATGCTGCAAGCCATGTCCACCACCACCACGGTTCCCGTGGTGCGCGTGCCTTGGTTGGAGCCTGGCATCTTGATGAAGACCTTGGATGCGGGCGCGTACGGCGTGATTTGCCCCATGATCAACACCCAAGAAGACGCCCAAAAACTGGTGGCCTACACCCACTACGCCCCGCGTGGCACACGCAGCTTCGGGCCCATTCGAGCCCTGCTCTACAGCGGCGCTGACTACCCGCAGCACGCGAACGACACCATCGTCACCTTCGCCATGATTGAAACCGCAGCAGCCTTAGACAACTTGGATGCGATTTTGTCGGTGGAAGGTTTGGATGCGATTTACATCGGCCCATCCGACTTGTCTTTGGCCTTGGGCTGCACCCCCACCTTTGACGACCTCGACCCCAAAGCGGCAGAAGCGGTCGACCACATCTTGGCACGTGCCAAAGCGCACGGCGTGGTGGCAGGCATTCACAACGGCACGCCTGAGTCTGCGCTCAAACGCATTGCCAAAGGGTTTCAATTCGTCACCGTCAGCTCGGACGCACGCTTGATGGCAGCAGGTGCGCAACAAGTGATCGCGAAAATGCGTGCGGGGCAACCCGTGTCAAGCGCTGGCGGCTACTGAACTCAAACAATCACAAGAGTGAGCCCATGGCAACACACAGACGCCCCCTGCTGGCATTCGCCTTGTCACTTCTTTGTGCGACGACTGCTTACGCATGGCCTGACAGGCCCGTGACCCTCGTGGTGCCCTTTCCCCCTGGTGGCGGCACAGACACAGGGGCTCGCATCGTGGCACAACGATTAAGTGTGAAATGGAATCAGTCCGTCATCATTGACAACAAAGGGGGCGCCTCAGGCCAAGTCGGCGCTGATTTTGTGGCCAAAGCCAAGCCCGATGGTTACACCATTTTGATGGGCAACTTAGGCACGCAGGCCATCAATCCTGCTTTGTTTAAAAAAATGCCCTATGACCCCGACAAAGCGTTTGCACCGATTTCACTCGTGGCCGAACTCCCCTTGGCGATGATGGTCAACCCCTCTGTTGCAGCGAAGTCCGACAAAGAATTCATTGCCCTGGCAAAAAGCCAACCTGGCAAATTGAACTACAGTAGTTCTGGGGCGGGCGGTGGCCCCCATTTGGCAGCAGAAATGTTCAAAGACGCCACGGGCACATTCATTGTGCATGTGCCCTATCGGGGCGGCGGGCCCGCGATTGCCGATCTATTGGCTGGCAATGTGCAACTCTCTTTCATGACCGTCTTAGAAGCAAGTGGCCACATCAAGGCTGGCAAATTACGCGCGCTCGCCGTGACGAGCGAACAGCGTGTGAGCGCCTTGCCCGATGTCCCCACCTTGGCAGAAGGCACGCTGCCTGGCTTCAATTCCATCAGCTGGATTGGCTTGGTCGCCCCAGCGGGAACGCCCTCGGCCATCGTGGAGAAAATTTCGGCCGATGTGCGAGAAGTCATCGACATACCTGACGTCAAAAATCGTTTGATCGAATTAGGTGGCATCCCTAAAGCCACCACACCTGCCGACTTTGGCAGACTCATTGACAACGATCGCAAGCGCTACGCCGCGATCATCAAAGCGCGCGGCATCACCGCCGACTGAACTTGATTCACAGAAAGACGACCATGAAAATAGGATTTATTGGACTCGGCATCATGGGCTCCCCCATGGCGCAACATCTGCTGGCCGCCCAACACGCGTTGTTCGTGCGCACACGCAGCCAAGTGCCCGCCGAACTGGCCAGCGCCCATGTTTGCGCGACCAATGCCGATGTGGCGCGCGCCGCTGACATCATTTTCCTGATGTTGCCCGACACCCCGGATGTGCAAACTGTGCTCTTTGACAAAGACGGTGTGGCTGAAGGTTTGAGTCCAGGCAAGATCGTGGTCGACATGAGCTCCATCTCGCCGATGGAGACCAAGGCTTTCGCCAACAAAATCAATGCGCTGGGCTGCGAGTACTTGGATGCCCCCGTGTCGGGCGGGGAAGTGGGCGCCAAAGCCGCCAGCCTCACCATCATGGTGGGGGGCTCTGAAGCCACTTTCAACACCGTCAAACCTTTGTTTGAATTAATGGGCAAAAACATCACGCTCGTGGGCGGCAATGGGGATGGGCAAACCACCAAAGTGGCCAATCAAATCATCGTGGCCTTGAACATCGCCGCCGTCGGCGAAGCGCTGTTGTTCGCCAGCAAAGCAGGCGCCGATCCCGCCAAAGTGAGGGCCGCGTTGATGGGTGGTTTTGCCTCTAGCCGCATCCTGGAAGTGCATGGCGAGCGCATGATCAAGCGCACCTTCGATCCTGGCTTTCGCATTGCCTTGCACCAAAAGGATTTGGCCTTGGCACTCGCAGGCGCCAAAGCCATCGGTGTGTCCTTGCCTCAAACCGCATCGGCCGCACAACTCATGCAAGCTTGCGCCTCAAACGGTTGGGGACAATTGGACCACTCCGCCTTGGTGAAGTCGCTGGAGTTGATGGCGGCACACGAGGTGGCGACCCAGTCACCTGCTTAATCTTCAGTTTTCCAACTCGGCAAACGCCACTCAAACTGCAGGGCGGCCAAACGCAGCAGCGTCGCCGTCACCGCCCCAAGGGCCACCACCGCATTGGGGTCCCAACCAAGATGGTGCAACGCCACCACTACCCAGCCGCCAGCAAAAGCGCACACGGCATAGGGGCGGTGGTCGTGAAAAGCGGTGGGAATTTGATTGCACACCATGTCGCGCAACACACCGCCAAAGGTGGCGGTGATGACCCCCATCAGCACCGCGATGAGCGCTGGCATTTGCATGCCCAGCGCAATCACCGTGCCACTGGCGGCGAACAATCCCAAGCCCAAAGCGTCGGGCCACTGCATGGATTTTTCAGTTGGCTTGAAATGTTTGGCGCGCATCAAAAACATCGCGGTCAAGCACAAGGCCAACACCGTCCACAAATACCAAGAATGTTCAATCCAAAACAGCGGACGGCGGTCCAACAACACATCCCGCAAGGTGCCGCCGCCAAAAGCCGCCACACTGGCCACCGCGCACACACCCACTGCGTCGAGTTTTTTACGCGCAGCTTCGATCACACCCGACAACGCAAAAGCCACGGTGCCTGCCACCTCGATTCCCATTTGCACCCCTGACAGAGTTTGTGTCGTCAAGACATCCATCGCGCAAAACCCTTATTCGCCCATAAAAGGGCAAGTGTCGCACTCTCCCCATGAGGCAGCTTCACTTGCTGCGAAAATAACGCCATGACATACAGCGTGAAAGAAATGTTCTACACCTTGCAAGGGGAAGGCGCCAACGCAGGGCAACCCGCCGTGTTTTGCCGTTTTGCTGGCTGCAACCTCTGGAGCGGCCGCGAAGAAGACCGCAGCACCGCCATTTGCCAGTTCTGCGACACCGACTTTGTCGGCACCGATGGCACGCACGGCGGCAAGTTTGACAGCGCCCAAGCCTTGGCTGCGGCCATTGCCAGCTTTT
>Ga0114979_10001707_pt1 | contig 14813 bp, 17 predicted proteins | sample S_140625_EF_Meta_FD_87315 | JGI IMG/M metagenome (GOLD analysis project Ga0114979, IMG submission 87315) | Freshwater microbial communities from Lake Simoncouche, Canada to study carbon cycling - S_140625_EF_MetaG | ecosystem: Environmental > Aquatic > Freshwater > Lake | place: Lake... | reverse complement strand
GCGATGATGTCGCCAGGGTGCGCTTCAAGAGTTGGTACGCGCTCTAGCGCTTCAGTAATAAGTAGCTCTGAAATCTTTACGCGTTCTGTTGTGCCATCTGTCTTAATCCAAGTAACAAATTGACCCTTTTTAATAACACCTTCGCGAACGCGACATAGTGCAAGACGACCAAGGAATGGTGATGAGTCAAGGTTTGTAACGTGTGCTTGCAGTGGTGCACCTTCGTGATAAACCGGTGCGGGAATTGCCGAGAAGATGGTGTCAAATAAAACATCGAGGTTTGTCTCTTCTGGCATTCCGCCATCTGCCGGACGAGTCAATGATGCGCGACCGGCTTTAGCTGATGCGTAGACAACTGGGAATTCAATCTGTTCTTCATTCGCACCAAGATCAAGGAATAGTTCGTAAGCCTCATCAACAACTTCGGCAATACGTGAATCGGGGCGGTCAACTTTGTTGATCAACAAAATAACTGGCAGATTCTTTTCTAGTGCCTTACGCAAAACGAAACGTGTTTGTGGCAATGGACCTTCAGATGCATCAACTAACAAAATAACGCCATCAACCATTTCGAGACCGCGTTCAACTTCGCCGCCGAAATCTGCGTGGCCTGGAGTATCAATAATGTTAACGATGGTGTCACCGCGTTTTACCGCTGTGTTCTTCGCAAGAATCGTGATGCCCTTTTCGCGTTCTAGATCCATTGAATCCATCATGCGATCTTGACCTTCGCCCTGCACCTTGTGTGCAGCGAATGCACCTGATTGCCACAACATGGCATCAACAAGAGTGGTCTTGCCATGGTCAACGTGCGCGATAATCGCCACGTTGCGCAGGTCTTCGCGCTTCTTAACTGGCAGGTCTTTTAGGTGTGCTTGAATTTTAGACATTGAATCGAAACTCCACTACATCTCCGTCGGCCATTACATATTCCTTGCCTTCCATGCGTACTTTGCCTTTAGCTTTCGCTTCAGCCATGGATCCTGCTGCAATGAGATCTTCAAACCCGACGATTTCGGCTTTAATAAATCCCTTTTGGAAATCGGTATGAATAACACCAGCGGCCATGGGTGCGGTGTCACCTTTATGAATTGTCCATGCACGTGCTTCTTTAGGGCCGGCAGTTAAATAGGTCTGCAGTCCTAAAGTTTTAAACCCAACATGGGCCAAAGTCGCAAGACCTGGTTCTTTCAAACCAATTGATTGCAACAATTCGAGGGCATCTTCATCACTTAGTTCAGCGAGTTCAGCTTCAGTCTTAGCATCAAGGAAAATCGCTTCGGCTGGTGAAACTAGATCTTGTAACTTCTTGCGCAAGTCAGCATCATTTAATTCAGCTGCATCTACGTTAAAAACATATAGGAATGGTTTGGCAGTTAAGAGGTGCAGCTCGGCAATTTCCGATAAATCAATTTTGCTCTGCGAAAGTGGCTTACCTGATTGCAACCATTCATTTGCAGCGATCGCGGCATCTAGAACACTCTGCTTATCTTTAGCTAAGCGAACTTCTTTCTCTAAACGTGGCAACGCTTTTTCAATAGTTTGCAGATCAGCTAGCGCTAATTCGGTGTTGATGGTTTCCATATCGCTGGCTGGATCAACGCGACCATCGACGTGAACCACATCGCCATCAGTGAAAACGCGGATGACCTGACAGATCGCATCGGTATCGCGAATATTGGTTAGGAACTTATTGCCTAGGCCCGCACCTTCAGATGCGCCCTTAACGATGCCGGCGATATCAACAAATGAGACAACCGCTGGCAAGATCTTTTCCGAACCGAAGATTTCGGCCAATTTAGCTAGGCGCTCATCTGGAACCCCAACTACGCCGACATTTGGCTCGATCGTGGCGAAGGGATAGTTGGCGGCTAAAACGTTGTTTTTGGTGAGGGCATTAAAAAGGGTCGACTTTCCCACATTTGGCAGACCGACGATTCCAATTGAGAGGCTCACGAGGAGTAGAGCCTACGCGAGTATGTCAGCCCTTCCTGCCACGATAGGCCTATGTCAGCATCAGTAGTGGTTCTTCTAACAGGTCTAGCCATCGGTTTAGGCCTTGGTTTCTTCATCGCCAGCCTTAAAAACAAGGCAGATCGGGCACAAGGTGAGTCAGCAGCAGCTGGCATCGCCGCCGAACTCGCCGGGGCAAAAGCGCTGGTTGAAAATTTAACGCAGCAAATTGCAACCATGAATTCGCAGAACACCACAAGTGCTGCGCTCAATGAAGCGATTGCCGATGTCAAAACTCGAATGAGTTCACTTTCAACTCAAACTGCCGATGCCGAGACCAAGCGCGCTGCTGCCGAATCTGCGATTAAAACTCAGATTGAATCAATGCAAGTTGGTAATCAGAACCTACTTGAGCAAGCCACAAAGTTGGCGGGCGCGCTTTCTAGTTCTCAAACTCGTGGCCGTTTCGGCGAAGTTCAACTCGAAATGTTGCTTGAAAATGCCGGCCTGATTGAGGGTATTCATTTCACTAAACAAAACTCTGACCGTGGCAACGATGAGATCTCTCGCCCTGACATTCAAATTTCAATTCCTGGTGGCTCTCGTATCTTTATTGACTCTAAGTTTCCATTCACGCGCTTCCTAGAAGCAGTTGATGCTCAAGATGAAGAAACTCGCGATTCACTTATGCAACAGCATGCTAAAGATTTGCTGAAGCATGTCGAAGCGCTAGCAAAGCGTGATTATCAAGGCGTTACCTTCTCCCCTGATTTTGTAGTTTTATTCGCACCTTTTGAATCAATCTTGTCTGAGTCATTACGCGTTGATCCAATGTTGCTTGAAAAAGCTTTCGCTAAGAATGTCACGATCGCAACGCCAACCAATATGTTAGCTTTGCTGCGCACCGTGGCCTATGCCTTCGGCCGCCAAGATCTAGCTGATAACGCAGTTGCTATTCAAGGCCATGCAAGTGAGCTACTAAAGCGCGTTGGAGCACTGCATGCAAAGTTAGCCACATTGGGCGATCGTATTAAGTCGGTAGAACGTGGCTTTAACGATGTGATTCAAACCGCTGAAACTTCATTATTACGTCCGGCTCGCAGCATGGTGAACCTCGGAGTGAGTACTGGGGCCAATAAACTAGCGCCACTAAGTGATGTTGATGATGAAGTTCGTGCAATTAAATCTGCTGCCCTAGAAATTGATTACATTGACGCCGAAGAGGATGAAAAACAATGAGCACAACAACTGCACGTAAGATTGCAATGACCGGCCCTGGCCTTAAAAATGAGGGCATCATCGTTTTGCAGTTCGTTTTCATCGGTATCTTCTCTTACCTTGAACTTCTATTTCGCAATGGTTTTGGCATCATTACCGGTTTGATAATTATGTTGGTGACCTTTGGCGGCGTTCAATACGGTCGTAACGGCACTAGCTATGTGGCAGCGGTTAATCCACCACTTGCTTTTGCTTCGCTTGCCCTTTTTGAGTTAGTTATTAGGAACGGGCTATCAATTACGCGATTGGGTATCGATTTCTTGGCTGCCCTTGCGAGCCAAGCGCCGTTCTTGCTCATTTCAGCGGCCTACGCTTGGTATTTCTACTTTGATCGTCGCGCCAAGGCACAAAAGCGCCAGCGCGCTGAATAAGTTACTGCGCAGCTGCCTTTAGATCTTTACGGAGCTCTGGCGGCAGTGCAAATAGCAATGATTCTTGCGCAGCGGTAACGGTTTCTACTTCGCCAAAACCGCGCTCGGCTAACCACTTTAGTAAGTCATCGACCAAAATCTCAGGTACTGAAGCTCCACTAGTAACACCAATAGTCTCAACGCCAGTTAGCCATTCCTCTTTTGCTTCTGCGGCATAGTCAATCAAGTAAGCCTGCGGGGTGCCATATTCTTTTGCAACTTCAACTAAGCGCACTGAGTTAGATGAGTTAGTTGAGCCAACCACAATTACTAAATCAGCTTGAGGGGCAATGACTTTAATTGCATCTTGGCGATTAGTTGTCGCATAGCAAATGTCATCTGAAGGTGGATCCTGAATATCTGGGAAACGTTCTTTCAGAATCGCGACTGATTGCAGTGCTTCATCAACGCTAAGCGTTGTTTGAGATAGCCAAGCTAATTTCTTCCCTGGAGTTGGTTGCACGGTACGGGCAGCATCTAAGCCATCTACTAATTTCACTTTACCTACTGCTTCGCCCATGGTGCCTTCGACTTCTTCGTGACCTTCGTGGCCAATGAATAAAATCTCTAACTCTTCCGCGGCAAAACGTCGCGCTTCGTGGTGAACTTTGGTAACCAGCGGGCAAGTTGCATCAATTGTTTTTAGATTACGATCAGTTGCTTCGGCGTGAACTGCAGGTGAAACTCCGTGAGCTGAGAAAACTACGATCTTGCCTTCAGGTACTTCATCGGTTTGATCCACGAAGATGGCGCCGCGAGCTTCAAGAGTTGCGACCACATGTTTGTTATGCACGATCTGCTTGCGCACATAAACCGGTGCACCATAGAGCTCGAGGGCTTTTTCAACGGTGATCACGGCTCGGTCAACGCCAGCACAATATCCGCGTGGCGCAGCTAAGAGGACTCGCTTACTCATGTCGCTAAGTCTATTAGGATCGTTCCATGCTCGAAACTTCAAGTGAATCTCCCGCGCCAGTACGGGCGGTTACTGAAGCGATCAAGGAATATCTCGATCGGTTAGGGCCAATCTGGATCGAAGGCGAGATCGCCGAACTCAATGAACGCAGTGGCGGTATGGCTTTTCTGCGCCTGCGTGACTCAAGCGTCGATATGAGTCTTTCAGTAATGTGCCACAAATCAGTATTGGCAAGCGTGGCACCACTGCCAGCAAATGCTCGCGTTGTGCTCTATGCCAAAGGCTCTTGGTATACCAAAAATGGTTCTTATACGTTATCTGCCCGTGAAATTCGTCAAGTTGGGGTTGGTGAATTATTAGCTCGCCTGGAAGCGCTTAAAACAATGTTGGCTGCTGAAGGTTTATTTGATTCAGAAAATAAAGTTTCATTGCCACTGCTACCCCGCAAAATTGGTTTGATCTGTGGTCGCAATACCGATGCCGAACGCGATGTAGTTGAAAATGCCAAGCGACGTTGGCCCGCTGTGCAATTTGAAATTCGCGAAGTAACTGTGCAAGGTGCGGCCGCTGTTAGTGAAGTTTCAGCAGCGCTCGCCGAACTAGAAGCACTAGCCGATGTTGACGTCATCATCATTACTCGTGGTGGTGGATCATTTGAAGATCTTCTGCCATTTAGCGATGAAGGTTTAGTTCGCTTAGCGGCTAAGTGCAGCACGCCAATTGTGAGCGCGATTGGCCACGAAAAAGATTCACCGCTACTCGATTTAGTTGCCGACTTCCGCGCGTCGACGCCGACTGATGCGGCCAAGCGAGTGGTGCCAGATATTAATGAAGAAATAGATTTGATTGGAAAACTTCGCGATCGCGCTAGCCGCTTTATGCGAAATATGATCGAACTGGAAAGTTCTAAAATTGCTAACTTGGCTGCGCGCCCAGTGTTGCGTGACCCAGCCGTAATGATTACTTCACGGCTAGAAATAATCACTGGGCTTCGCGATCGTTCGATTCGTAGTTTTCAGGGTCGCCTGGCAATTGCCCAAGAAGAGTTGCAGCAAGTAACAGCTCGAGTGCGCGCACTTTCACCACAAGCCACCCTTGATCGTGGATATGCCGTGGTGCAATTAGCCGATGGCAGCATTGCCCGCGAAAGTGCTGCGCTAAAAGATGGCGAAAGGCTACGAATTAGGCTGGCCCAGGGTGAGACCAGCGCCATGGTTACAAGTTAAAGAGCAGGCAGTAGATTTAAGCCATGGCCGCAGATAAGAAGATCTCATATGAAGCAGCGCGTGACGAGCTGGCGCAGGTTGTTTCATCGCTAGAAACTGGTGGCGCTACCCTCGAAGATTCCTTGAAGTTATGGGAACGTGGCGAAGAGCTCGCAAAGATCTGCCAGGAATGGCTAGATGGGGCGAAGGCAAAGTTAGATTCAGTTAAGCCAAGCGAATAGGTGCACCAGATGTCTCCTGAATTCACATACTCTGATTTATTGCCAGTTGGTCCGGATACCACCAAATATCGCAGACTTGGAACTGAAGGCGTTCGCACGCTAAAAGTTGGCGAACTAGAGTTTCTTGAAATCGCACCAGAGGCAATTGAGAAATTAACTAGCACCGCAATTCACGATATTTCACATTACTTGCGGGCTGAACATTTGCAGCAGTTAGCGAATATTTTAAAAGACCCTGAGGCATCACCTAATGATCGCTTCGTGGCGCTAGATCTTTTAAAGAATGCCAATATTGCAGCCGGTGGAATTTTACCGATGTGCCAAGACACCGGCACCGCAATCGTCTCTGGCAAAAAAGGTCAGTTTGTTCTGACTCAGAGCAAAGATGAAGTTGCGATCTCTAAAGGTATTTATGATGCCTACACAAATTTAAATCTGCGTTATTCGCAGATGGCACCAGTAACAACTTGGGATGAAAAGAACACCGGAAATAACTTGCCGGCCCAAATTGAAATTTATGCCGATAGCGACCATTACGACGAATACAACTTCTTATTTATTGCTAAAGGTGGCGGCAGCGCTAATAAGTCATTCCTGTATCAAGAGACTAAAGCAATTTTAAATCCGAAATCATTTATGACTTGGCTTGACGAGAAGTTGCGTTCCATTGGCACAGCTGCTTGCCCGCCGTATCACTTAGCAATTGTCATCGGCGGCACTAGCGCTGAGCACACCGTAAAAACCGCGAAATTAGCTAGTACTAAGTACCTAGATTCGCTGCCAACTAAGGGTGATGCGGCTACTGGCCATGGTTTCCGTGATCTAGAACTTGAAAGCCAAGTCCTTGAACTAACTCGCACCCTTGGAATCGGTGCGCAATTTGGTGGCAAGTATTTCTGTCACGACGTGCGCGTCGTTCGTCTGCCTCGCCATGGTGCCTCACTGCCAATTGCTATTGCGGTTTCTTGTTCGGCTGACCGCCAAGCTAAAGGCAAGATCACTAAAGATGGCATTTTCCTCGAAGAGCTAGAACGCGAGCCAGCCCACTTCTTGCCCGAGACCACCGATGAACACCTAAACGATGGCGTGGTCAACATTAATTTGAATCAATCGATGGAAAACGTGCTGGCCGAACTTTCTAAGCACCCGCTTAAGACGCGCATCTCATTAACTGGCACTTTGGTTGTAGCCCGCGACTTGGCCCATGCCAAGATCAAAGAGATGATGGATCAAGGCGCACCAATGCCAGATTACTTACGTGATTTCGCAGTTTATTACGCAGGCCCGGCTAAGACTCCCGAAGGTTACGCGTCGGGTTCGTTCGGTCCGACAACTGCTGGTCGCATGGATTCCTACGTTGAATATTTCCAGAGTCGCGGCGGTTCAAAGATAATGTTGGCGAAAGGAAACCGCTCAAAGGCGGTAACTGATTCTTGTAAAACTCATGGCGGTTTCTATCTTGGGTCGATCGGTGGCCCAGCTGCTCGACTTGCCCAAGATTGCATTAAGAAAGTTGAAGTTTTAGATTTCGCCGAACTTGGCATGGAAGCTGTTTGGAAAATCGATGTGGTTGATTTCCCGGCCTTCATTGTGGTTGATGATAAGGGTGGCGATTTCTTTGCCGAGACTTCAAAGCCAATCACAATTGGCATGGGGCCGAGAAACTAAGCGAGGTCGGCTTAGTACCAGTTTGTGCGCTTGAATTTAGCGAACGCACCACAAGGGGTCTCATATCGGACATCGATATAGTGAAGTCCCCAAGAAATCTGAGTTACTGGGTTGGTGCGCCAGTCAGTTCCGATGACTTCCATCTTGGTAGCTGGCAGAGCTTGTGGAATTCCGTGGGCACCTGTTCGCTTATTGCTCGATCGGTAATTCCAACGACTCTCTTTAGTCCAAAGGCCATCTAGGCACCAAAACTGCTTATCGCCCCAGCCATATTTCTCTGCCATTAAAGCTTTGGCAACTTCGCGGGCACCTTCGGGAGTTCGGGCAAGTTCGACGCTGGCGCTAGCCGAGGAAACTAATGACATCGCTGAAGCCGAAACGGTGGCCTCGGACGATAACTCGCTAAAGAGCGCGGCCTCAATTGGGGCGATCTCTGGGTCGGCACTAGTTGTCAAGAAAACTTCGTCAGAATCGGGTTCGACTGCGACCGGCAAAGTCAATGAGGTCGTGGCTGGAAACTCAAGTCCGTAGGCACTTGGTTGCAAGATTGCGATACCCAAGAAAGCAGCCACGGTTGCCCAGATCGCTAATGCGCGACGGGAAGAGTTCAGATGAAAACCCACGGTGACTCCTTTCCTTACCCTTTAATCTCACCCGGTTGGGTGAGTAACAGGGTTTAGACTGGCAAGGCGCACTGACATCGGCAAATTTAATTACGCGTGAGTCGCAAATTCTAAGGATTGAGTGATCTGAGCCAGTTGTAAAAGCGCAGGTCACCTAGGCAGAAGTCCGAAATGTCCGATATGTGAGTGTGACATTAAAAAGGGCCACTTTTGGCCCACCTCTAGCTAGTTCGGAATTGGCCCTTCGAGCAGCTCGGTAACTAGGGCTGCAATCGGTGAGCGCTCTGAGCGAGTCAGGGTCACATGAGCAAAAAGTGGATGGCCCTTTAGAGTTTCGACTACGGCCACGACGCCATCGTGGCGGCCGACTCGCAAGTTATCGCGTTGGGCAACATCGTGGGTCAGGATCACTCGCGAAGATTGGCCGATGCGAGAGAGCACGGTCAGTAGAACTCCCCGTTCGAGCGATTGGGCTTCATCGACAATTACAAAAGAGTCATGCAAAGAGCGGCCACGAATGTGAGTCAGCGGCAGAACTTCAATCAGCCCGCGATCAATAATTTCATCGATAACTTGCTGGCTAACTAGAGCTCCCAAAGTATCGAAAACGGCTTGGGCCCAAGGCGACATTTTCTCGCCTTCGCTACCTGGCAAGTAGCCCAGCTCTTGCCCGCCTACTGGATAAAGCGGGCGGAAAATTACTACCTTCTTGTGAAGTCGCTTTTCCATAACCGCTTCGAGTCCGGCGCAAAGAGCTAGTGCACTTTTGCCAGTTCCGGCGCGACCGCCGAGTGAAACGATTCCGATATCTGGATCAAGCAAAAGATCGAGGGCAATTCTTTGTTCGGCACTGCGACCATGCAGACCAAAAGCGTTGCGATCGCCCCGGACTAATTGCAATTGTTTGTCGACAGTAACTCGGGCTAAGGCGCTACCTTTTTCGGAATGCAAAACGATGCCAGTGTGAACTGGCAGTTGGTGAGCGAGTTCATGGTCGGCCCGATCAGTGGCATAAAGATCATCAATTATTTGGTGGCCAACATCGATCTCTTCAATGCCGGTCCAGCCACTGTTGGAAACCAACTCGGCGCGATATTCCTCAGCTTCGACACCGACAGCTGATGCCTTAACTCGAAGTGGTAAATCTTTAGTGACTAGAACAACTTGTTTTCCATCTGACATCAAGTTCTTCGCAATTGCCAAAATACGCGAATCGTTGGTGCCATCGCGCAAGAAACCGTGTGGCAGCGAACTTAAATCGGTGTGGTTTAGTTCAACTGAAAGGGTGCCGCCTTCAGGAGTAATCTTTAGCGGACGATCTAGGCGGCCATGGGTAATTCGCAAATCATCTAGATATCGAAGTGCCGCACGCGCAAAATAGCCCAATTCTGGATGGTCGCGCTTAGTTTCTAGTTCACCGATTACGGCAACCGGAATGATGACCTCATGTTCAGCAAATCTGGCTAACGCAGCCGGATCGGCGAGTAGAACGCTGGTATCTAGGACATATGTTTTTCTAGCCGCAGCGCTCAAGTAATCCTCGCATTTCAAGTAGAAGTCATATTTAGTTGTTCTAGGTGATGAGCAAACGCTAGAACTGCTGATTAATTATTTGCTTTCGACACGCGGTCAGGCAAAGTTAAATCTAAATGACTTATCGCCCCAACCGACGATGGCGAGTTGCGTAAGAACGAAGAGCTCTTAAGAAATCGACTCGACGGAAATCTGGCCAATATGCTTCGCAGAAATAATATTCAGATTGTGCGCTCTGCCACAGTAAAAAACCGCCGAGGCGCTGTTCACCAGATGTTCTAATTAACAACTCGGGGTCAGGTTGACCGGCGGTGTAGAGATATTTAGCAATCTCGTCGGCTGAGATATTTTCAGTTGCAGCAGTTAAGTCATGGCCATTATTTTTCTCAGCAGATAAGTAACTCTTAACGGCATCAACAATTTCGCGACGTCCGCCATAACTAATTGCCACATTCACCTCTAAGCCATCGCTGCGAATAGGTTTTAGCGCAGCTAGCTTGGTGGCTAGCCATTCGGGCAATAGATCTAAGGCACCAACGGCTTTAATGTTCCAGCGGCCAGTTGCGGCTAATTCATCAACGGTTCTACCAATGATTTCTAATAGCGCTGATAACTCTTCTTCGGTCCGTTTAAAATTATCGGTTGAAAGTAGCCAGAGAGTTACAACTTTGACTTCGGCTTCTTCGCACCAACCTAAGAATTCCACGATCTTATTTGCCCCAGCTCGATGACCATGTGCAGGGGTTGATCCGCCCAAGCTTTCCGAATTGGCTTTGGCAAAGCGACGATTACCATCGAGAATTACGCCAACATGATGTGGGGTTTGACTAAAATCTAAAGCTCGTACTAACCGATATTCATAAATCGGATACAGCAGCGATTTAACAAAACTACGAATATTGCGATACAACTTTTCGCTCCGTAATAAGCGAAGCAACTGGCAGAGTTCCGGCCAAAACTAATCCGAGCATTTTCATGATTGGCCATTTAGCTTTGCTTGCAAATTGAAGGGCAGTTAGAACATAGAGCGCGTAGACCCAGCCGTGCACAAAGGGGATCCAGGTAACTTTTGCTTTCCAGCTCTCGTTATCGAACAAATAGGCCACTGGCAGATCAACAAACCAAAGTAAGAGTGACATGATGCCGGCCAAAATAGCCATCGTTCTGTAGCGCTTAACTGCTCCGGACATTGAGGAAATTGAGGAATCTGGGCTCATGAGGTAACTCTACGACGATAGAAGGGAAGGTAAAGCACCAAAGCCGCCATCAACCACCAGATGAAGACATAAGAGATGTGTTGCCAGTAATAGCCCGGCACCTTGGAATTATCGACTGCAATCTCAAGGCGGGTGCGAGCGATCTTGGTGCCATCGACGACTTCGGTATTAGCCAAGATGAAACCGTCGTATAGATCAAAGTCTGCAAGACCTGGCCTCGTTAAAAGCAGGGTGCTATCGACGCGAGCTAGATTGTCAGTTGAGTTAGGGCCACGGTCAGAGCTTTGGCTTGGCTGTAAGACACCAGTTACGGAAACTTTTTGGGACATCGCAATCTGCGGTTCAGTTAAGCGATCAGCCCAAAGTCCGCGGACTACCAAAATTGCTGATTTAGCATCAACTTGCAAGACGCCGACTTCCCAGGCTGTTGCAGCTACGCCATCGGATGATTGGTTATCACTTTTAAAGGTGGCAATGTAGTTACCTTCGGTTGAAACGTTTTTTAAGAAATTTCTGGAATCAATAGTCACGCGAGGTTTTGCTAGTGAAGTTAATTGAACTGGTTCTGTCAAAGTTACAACCGTTTTAGTTGAAGCTTTTAGTTCTTGCGCACGATCTAATTGCCAATTTCCTAGCCCGATAAATGCGCCGGCCATAAGCGCAACTCCTAGAACAGCCAGAATGCGTTCGTAAAGCTTAATTCGTTTCGTCCTCGCTACGTTTTTGCATTCGGGTATAGCGCTTATAGAAGCTGCGCATTAGAAAAACCATAGCGGTACACAAAACGATCATAGTTAATGAGCCAGCTGCACCAATTTCGACATCTTTCATAACTATTCCTTTGCTGATGGTTAGGACTTGATCTTACTGATTAATGCGGGAGAATGCTCTTATGGCTAACGGCTTCGACTACAACGATCGGTACGGCATTAAGCCGGCTAATCGCTGGCGACCTGTTGCTGGTGTAATTCTCGGCGCTGGTTTGATCTGGTTACTTTGGGCCGGTTTACATCATGCTCGTCCAGAAATAACTCAGCGATTGATTTCATTTACCATAACCGATAGTCGCGAAATCTTTATTCGATATGAAGCTACTCGTCGAGACCCTAATCGCGAATTGACTTGCACTTTAGTGGCACGAGATATCGATAAGTTAATTGTCGGCCAGGTTGATGATGTAATTCCAGCCGGCCAGGGCTATATCGATCGAACAAGGCCAATTCCTACGCGTAATTTAGCCGCTACCGCTACCGTTTTACGCTGTCTTTAAACTGCACTACCCTTTCTCCTTATGAGTTCACAGACCTGGTTAACGCAAGAAGCAGCTGATCGTTTAGCCGCTGAACTTGCCACCCTCGAAACCGAAGGTCGAACCGAAGTAATTAAGAAAATTGAAGCTGCTCGCGCCGAAGGTGATTTAAAAGAAAATGGCGGTTACCACGCTGCGCGCGATGAACAAGGCAAGATCGAAGCACGTATTCGCCAACTAAAGCAGATGCTTGAGAACGCAACTATCGGTGCGCCTCCGGCAAGTGCTGACGGCGTCGTTGGTGCAGGCATGGTTGTAAGTGCCATTGTTGCCGGCGATGAAATGCGATTCTTACTTGGTTCGCGTGAAATTGCCACCGATGATCTCGATGTTTATAGCGAAAAGTCACCACTTGGCTCTGCCGTACTTGGTGCAAAAATCGGCGACAAAGTTTCATACACCCTGCCTAATGGCAAGAGTATTTCAGTCGAGATTTTAGGCGCTGAGTTTTTCGCTTAATTGTTACTTTGATTTATTTACGTACTTGCGCACACTTAGCGGTACAAAGATCGCCATAATCAAGAACATATAAAAGACCGAAGTAATCAATGGGTGTTCAGATGGGAATGACCCAGCTGTGGCACCAAATTGATTTTCCAGACCGAATAACTCGCGACAAGCAGCAACCATGGTTGAAACTGGATTCCATTCCGCAAAATATTGCAGTGGTTTTGGCATGCCCGTAGTTGGCGCAAATGCATTTGATAAGAAGGTAAGTGGGAAAGTAATTAGAAAGCTGATGTTTTGAACTGCCCGTGCATCACGCGCAGCCAGGCCGGCAAAAATTCCAGTCCAGGAAAGTGCGTAACCAAAAGCTAATAAGAATAGAAATGCCAACGCCGTTTTCAGGAGGCCACCAGTTGGGCGCCAACCAACTGCATAACCAGCAAAGCCCATCACAGTTAGAACCAAGATGTTTAGTAGTGAATCCCCCAAGGTGCGACCGACGACGACTGCCGAACGCGAAATTGGAAGTGATCTAAAGCGATCGATCAAACCTTTGCCCATATCTTCAGCTAAGCCAGAAGCAGTTGCCGCCAACGTAAAAGCCACGGTCTGCACGAAAATACCTGGCATTAGCAGCTGCACATAGCCACCTGGTGAATCGGTAGCAATAGAACCACCGAATACAAATCTAAATAGCAGCACGAACATAACCGGCTGAATAGTCGAGAAAATAAGCACTTCAGGCACTCGAGATAGCTGCAGTAATTGGCGCTTGGTTATGACCAAAGCATCAGTTATGAAATTCATTTGGTTTCCTCCGCAGCGTGACCCGTTAACGCTAAGAAAACATCGTCAAGAGATGGCCGCTTTAACCCGATATCGAGTGGATGCAATTTGGCCTCATCGAATTCGCGTAGTGCATCTAGCAATGACTTAGTACCATTTTTCACTGGCGCTGAAACCGAGCGCATGCCTTCATCAATGTGAGCGGATGTTCCGCTAACTCGGGTAATTATTTCTGCAACTAACTTAAGTTGGCTGGCCTCGACAATTACCTCAAGTCGCTCGCCGCCCACATCTTTTTTAAGTGCATCAGAAGTTCCACGGGCAATTACTTTGCCATGATCGATTACTACGATTTCATCAGCTAAATGATCGGCTTCTTCGAGATATTGCGTAGTTAGTAACAAGGTAACGCCACCATCGACTAACTCTTTAATTACTCCCCACATTTCCTGGCGACCGCGCGGATCGAGGCCAGTTGTTGGTTCATCGAGAAAAAGAATTTTTGGTTTAACAATAATTGCGGCCGCTAAATCTAAGCGGCGACGCATTCCGCCGGAATAAGTTTTAATTGGGCGCTTAGCACTTTCAGTTAACGAAAATCGCTCTAGTAATTCGTCTGCACGAGCAATCGATGCTTTCTTGCCTAAGTGATACAAACGACCGAACATAACCAAGTTATCCCAGCCCGTTAAGGTTTCATCGACAGCTGCATATTGGCCAGACAAACCTATGATCTCGCGCACTTTGTCAGGATGCTTAATAACATCAATTCCACCTACAGTGGCATGGCCTGAATCAGGTGATAAAAGTGTTGCAAGTATGCGAACAGTGGTAGTTTTACCGGCACCATTTGGGCCCAGAACGCTTAATACAGTGCCTTCTTCAACATCTAGCGATAACCCATCTAGGGCTTTAACTTCGCCTTTCCGATAGGTCTTCACCAGATTCTCTGCGATAACTGATTTCACGGAGTAAACTTACCGCGTTAACGGCTTTGGAGCCAAGAATCGAATTTGATTCAATGCAAGAAATTATGCTGGAGAGGCAAATATGTCCGAAAATTCGCAAGGAAAAGTTCATACCCACAAAGAAATCATGTTTATCTTGTCGGGCTTAATGACCGGCATGTTACTTGCCGCGCTTGATCAAACAATTGTCTCAGCAGCTTTGAAAAGTATCGTTGAAGAATTCAATGGATTAGAGCATTACACCTGGGTAGTTACTGC
>Ga0114979_10001706_pt1 | contig 14819 bp, 22 predicted proteins | sample S_140625_EF_Meta_FD_87315 | JGI IMG/M metagenome (GOLD analysis project Ga0114979, IMG submission 87315) | Freshwater microbial communities from Lake Simoncouche, Canada to study carbon cycling - S_140625_EF_MetaG | ecosystem: Environmental > Aquatic > Freshwater > Lake | place: Lake... | reverse complement strand
TATAAAAAAGGCTCAGCGTGCCTTCAATTTTTATTTTGGTTTTCTGTTGTGGTTTTCTAAGGAGGAGTTCAAAGGAGGATTTTTATAGGGGGTTCTCATTAACGTACTGCGTGTAAGAAGCGAAGGTAGTTCCAAAATAAACTTTATCTTGAAGAATGAAGTAGACGATGGTCCACGAATCAGGAGCAGTCTGATGAGGACCATTGTCAAATACCGCAAGCTGAATTGCCTTCCGCAATCCATACTCAAGTATCATTGCTTCCAATACGTTCTCTTGCAGGGAGGTGGAATAGTAATCGCATTCGTCGTTTACGATATCATAGAGGATAACGTTAAACTCCTCTTCGGTGAACTCTCCTTGATTCTCTTCTTGGATTCGCTTGAAAACGGCTTCTTGGACGCGGGCAACTGCTTCTTGGATAGTGTAGGTCATGGTGGGGATTCGGTTTGTGGGCGACTATAAAAAAAGGCTCAGCGTGCCTTCAATTTTTTATTTTGGTTTTCTGTTGCGGTTTTGATAGGGAGGAGTTCAAAGGAGGATTTTACTTGGATTGCTTCTTCTTCTTCTTGAGAAAGTGCTTCGCGTCCTTGGAGGTGAACCCAGCAAAGCGGGCCGGTAGAACAAGGCTTCCGTTGCAGTCATCACAGCAACGGCCTCCTTTGAACGGGAAGGGATTGTTTCCATAGCCTGAGAACTCCTTGTCGCATAGACAGCAGGGGTTCTCATTCACAAGGAGTTCGTGGTACACCATCTGGGCAATATCAAGAGCGGACATAGGGGATTCTCTTCTTTGGGGGCGACTTGACTTTTGGAAACGGGGGGCTTCAATTTTTATTTTTTCAGGCAAAATAAAATTGACGCGGTATTCTCCGGTAAAAAATAATCAACCCACTAAGTAGAAAACCATGTTGACTATCCAGGACATCATCGCAGACAAGCACCTTACGCAAGACGCACTCATGAAAGACCTTACTTCCTTGAAGAAGTGGAAGCCGACCGAAGAGAAACAGTCGTTCGCTGGAAACAAGATACTGTACCACTTCCAGATGGGCAACCTTCTTCAAACCCGTGTCGTGGGTAAAAAGCTCACGCTCCCTGAGATTCTCCTTGACGCGGAGGAGTATGAGAAGTTGATGGGACGCGTAGAGAAGCTGGGCCGCACGGGTACGCTGGCCAATCGCATCTTTGAGGCGTTCCGTTTCAACCAGGCGGTCGTCTTCTTCAAACCGTCCGTAGCCAAGATGATTTACAAGAAGTTTGAGGCGACCCACGTCCTTGACCCGACTGCAGGCTGGGGCGGACGCATGCTGGGAGCCCACGCCCTTGGAATCCATTACACGGGAGTGGATACGAACGTTAACCTTCAACCCGCGTACCAGGGCATGATGGACTTGATGGGAGATTCCAAGATGCGAATGATATGGGAGGATACGTTAACGGCCGATTACGAGTCCATTGATTATGACTTTGTTCTTACCAGTACCCCGTACGTGAACAAGCATGGGAAGATGGTAGAAGTGTATGAGCATCAGGTGATTATGGAGGACTTCTACGGAATCTTCCTTGTACCACTCATTCAGAAGTGCCTCCGACACATCAAACGCAATGGTAAAGTATGTTTCAATATGAACGATGTAATGTATGAGCAGGTAGCCAAGCGGTTCCGACCCGCCAATGAGGAGTACAATATGCTACAACAGAAACGCCTTGCGAAGGACAAGGGCGAAAAATTATATGTATGGTATTAGATGCTAAGCTGGATAAAAAGTTGGTGGTTCAAGCCGTCGTCTACTACGGCACCGACACCGATTCCTGTACCAGAAGGTGAACGAAGAAAAATAATTGTCCTTCCACGAGGACGACACTCCCTGAGCCCGATGCGTATCCTGGAATGGTGGGGCCAACCGCCCCCCGAGAAGTTAGACCCTCTTCCAGAGTATCCAGAGAGCCCCCGACCCACACCCCCATAAAAAAATAATCGTAAGAGAAGGTATAATGGTATTCGGTTGGTTAGCCGACCTTCTTTTTGATGAGAAGAATCGCATGACCCGCATCAAGAAGGAGAATCTTGACCGTGCGAAGAAGATTCTACAGGAGAAAGGCATTCCTGTTCCCACGAACTCTACGAAGAGTGTCCCAGACTTCTTTGCAGACAAACGCGACGCGATGAACTACTTTCATGTGGTGCGAGATGATATTACCGACCAGAATACAATGAAACGATTGTTTTCTGATAAGTTTTCTATTGGTACACGCGACCCGTATAACTACGCGGAACGCAAGCGAATGCCCATCATTAGCCCCGACAATCCATTCACTACGGACGAGGGCGAAGGCGAACGCCTAGTGATTGATTGGGTGATGGGCAACAAGGATAAACTCATCGCGGGTGCAGCGGGTGCGGTAGGGGCATCACGGCGTGGCGGACCGGTGGAAGCCCGTGGACGCGGTGGGGCGATGATGGGACAATGTCGTAAGGGGGGTGCGATTGGACGGTTTTAATTTTCTTGTCAACCCTTTGTAGAATGGGCAAGTCAAACACCCCGGCTCCGGTTGGCGAAGTTGTTTTAGTGAATAAGAAGGCGGAGCCAGCGGATAAGCCGAAGATACGTGAGATTAGCCAGAAAGAATACGAGCGTACAAGACCAAAGAAGGAGCTAAGTGAAAAGCAAAAAGAGAACTTGGCGAAGTTGGTGGAGAAGAACAAACAGCGTGCCTTGGAGCGTCGTGCGGTCGTTAAGGAGATTCCAGAAACGGTCCCAGAAAACACAGAATTAGTCATCGTCAAACCGAAGCGTAAGTACGTTCGCAAGGCAACGGGTGGAGAGGTTCAGCCAAAGAACGAGGTTGTGATGCCGTCGGAGTCGGAGCCAGAAACCGCAACCGAGTCGGAGTCCGAGGTGGAGGTCCGTAAGCCTCTTCCTTTGAAGCGGGCCAAGACTCCCAAGCCAAAGAAGCAGACCCCCAAGAAGCCAACGAAGTACAAGTACGAAACCGAAACGACGAGTGCAGACGACTGGTCAGACGATGACCATTCCAGCGACGAGGATTATGACGAGAAGGTCCAGAAGTACAAGGCAAAGGCCCATGCCCGCCTGCAGGCAGTTCAAGAGATTGATAAACGCATGTCGCATATCCAGAACAACCCCTACGCCAGCCGTAATCTGAGTATTTTTTAGAAGGCCATAATATATGGGTGGTCAAGTAAGTTCGTTCTTCAACGACGTTGGTCAAGGACTCACACAGCTATGGTCCGATACACAGAAGGCGTTTATTCGTCCGGTTCTGGGTGAGAACATCTCTAACGCGTTGGGCGTGGAGAAGGACACGGGACTGTTCCCGAATAGAATGGCCGATGGTGGTATGGTCAAGGGTATCAAGGTGGTGGATACTCCGGCCCAGCTCATCGCCATGATTAAACAGTTTCCAGAGGAGGCCAAGGCGAACGGCCTGTCCGTGGAGTTGGTCAAGCAGGAGGCCAAGAAGATGGCCCGTGGTGGTATGGTGAAGTCCACCGCACAGCAACACATGAAAGCCCATTACATGAAGAAGTATGGCGGTTCGGTTCTCCGTCCCGGTCAACCCCCAAGCGTGTTTTAAACCAATAAGAATTAAACTTACTCTATGATAGAATGGCGTTTAATCCTAACTTCGTAAAGGGTGCGACCCTACAGCAGATTCGTGAGGCAATGAACTACGCTGCACACCTGATTACCCCCGAGCAAGAGAAATCGCTCAAGGAAGAAAAAGCAATAGAACCTGTAGTACAAACCGACTGGAAGCAAATCGTAGATAAAGTAGATGAAGTTCCTGACGTATCTAACCAGGTGGTATACCCGGCAGGGCCAGTCGGAGTCCCCTTTGAGCACCCCCCTGCTCAAAGAATTACGGGAACAAACCTGTACCATAATAATTAACGACACTATTAGTAATCATGACGGAGGTCGCCCGTTATACGTTCCATGTCAGCAGTTCTCAACGCCTGAACGGGACACTCACCGACTTCAACATTCAACCCTCACAAGTTATTACACGCTTGGCCAAAAACAGCCGTTTCAACATCATCGTCCATGGGATAACGATACCCTTCAGCTTTTACCAGTTATCCAGCGATATCGCGACACTGGGTGTGAGCTGGACGGGTGGGGCCACGGGCAGTGGAAACATTACGATGACCCCAGGTAATTATACCTGTAATTCTGTGCTAGTAGAGTTGTCTACCCGTTTAACAGCATTATTAGCGACGGCAGGTATTACCCTAACGACCTATTTTAGCTACAACACTTCCACTGCACGCATGCTCTTACAACAAACATCGGTTCCAGCCGTTCAACTAACCCTGAACTTTACCGCGAATCCCATTCTAGGGCGGTTCTTTGGATTTAGTTCGTCTGCAGTGATTCCGTCGTCCTATCCGTCGTATGTTGTGGGACAGATTAGCGATAAGGTTGCGGTAGCGAATCCGATTACGTACTTGCTTCTACGGTCGCCCACGTTTACTCAGCTAGGCAACCGCGAATGGATTGTACAGCCTAACGTATTCTCCGACATCTTGTACCGTGTACCGATTACAACGAACGTTGGAACGTATATCCAGTATTACGGCGACCAAGAAGCATTTACGATTACGAACGACACGATTTCTACTATCAACTTCTATCTTACGGGCAATCTGTCCTTTAACCCTATTGATTTACAGGGTTTGCCCTTTGCGTTCCATATGACCATCTCCGAGCGACTGATTCCAGAATACGAACCTATCATGAACACCTCTCTTCCGAAGATGATTACGGACGTTCCAACGGATAAAACGGAGCTGGAGCGACTGCAGGCGGAACGCGACGACGCACTCCGACGGCTGGAAACGTACAAGAAAAAGCTATTACCAAAAGAGAAAGATGTTCTACTACAACGACAGGGGACGACCAATACAGATATTGAACAATAGACCACGCAATTACAGTGCGGGTGGTTTGATTAAGGGCCACCCAAGCATACAGACTCCGAGCGAGGATACTATCTCAAGTCTGTTAGAATACGGGTCGTTGGTGATTCCCGTACCTGTGATGGAGTCCGGCATTATGAGCGGATACAAGGGTAAGCTAACGGGCGAGAAGACTACGGACAAAAAACGTCTTTCTCCCACGATTGTAATGCCTGGGGAGGCTGTCATACATAAGGACCATGCCCCAGCCGTGGAGAAGTACTTGAAGAAGCACGGGGTAATTTTGCCGTTGCCAAAATAAACGCACCTATTAGATATGCCTTTGGTTCAGATTCTTATTACGGGTCCAACGAATAACCAGAACTATGTGGTTCCGGTATCGGGTAAGTGCTCTATTCGTGTACTAAGCGTGGTGTTTCATCACGCGGAGGCAAACACAAACTCACGGGCGATTCAAGTACGCTCTGACATTCTACAGTTTCCTTATTCTCCTCTGAAGTGGTTAACGTTAATTTCCAATCCCCAGGCCACGCTGGCCTTTGATACGGGTTATCAGGAGTACAACATCAACAACGCTGTTCTACAAGGACAGCTAGGACTCAACGTTGTCCAGAGTGATGGTTCGGCATTACCCGAAGGAGCGTGGAAACTACTTCTATCCCTGCAGATTGAGAAGATTGGTGAGGAGTTTAACTACATGACGAATACCTCTCACCCAAGTAGATGATGAAACATAGAGGTTCTTCCGGTCATTTTCAGACGGTACGGGCCGACTATTTGAAGCCTCAAACTCTGTTTATTCCAAACGCCCCGATGGTAGAAGAACAACCGGCACCCAAGATGGAGCCCATTCGCGTCGTTCTTCCGAAGCCCAAACATTCCAAGTTCCAAAAGTACTAAATCGTGAGCATTAGCTATTTTTTTATTCTTGCCTACAAGCATAGAGAAATGTCGTTGGCTTCCATTGGTGCAGATACACGCTATGTCCTCCCCGCCAGCTATGACGCCGTCCCCCAGGCCTTCCAGAGCAACAAGTCGGCGAAGAGCATTCCATCGGTCCTTCAGACCGTGAACGTTCCGGCCCTCACCACATCGGCTAATGCCTCCGGTACATCAATTGTTCAGCTTCCTTGTGGCCAAAGTGCGGGCATTATGTTGAACCCCTACCTACGCTTTGACCTGGCGTTTGTCGGTGGCGACAACACCAACACGATTGCGTTTAAGGGCCAGGTGAAGGCTGCAACCGGCTGTATCAACAACTACACTACGTACGTGAACAGCATGCAAATTGATAACATTCAGAACGCCGACCGCGTCTATGAACAAATCTTCTGCCACGCCACTTCAAAGGACTGGACGGCCCAAGATGCGTCGGTCCTGATGAGTGCTGGTATTAGCCGTACGGCGTCGGGTGCGAACCAGTCGCTGGGCACGCAATGTATCCCTCTGTTGGGCCTCCTTGGCTCTCAGCAGGGCATTCCATTGTACCTCTTGAATGGTACTCTTCAGCTTAACATCACGTGGAACTCTCTGGCCCGTGCGTTTGCTCTGGGCGGTGGTGGTACTCTGCCAACGGACTACACCGTTAGCAACGTCCAGCTCATCTACGACCGCATTGCTGTGGAGCAGGCCTTCGTGGACAAGGTCAAGAGCGACATGATGTCCGGTGCGAAGTATGTTCTTGGCTACACCAACATGCAGAATACCACCCTTGCGATGTCATCGGGTGGTCAGCCAAACTTCCAATATGGCCTCAACGTATCAAGCCTTCGTGCCGTGGTTGCAGACCAGTGCCTGGCCCTTGGTACACAGTCCGATGCGGGTCTGTCGGTTATCAACGCCCTGAACCAGTTTCAGGTATCGCTTGATGGTCGCCTCATCAACAACAACGTTCTCTCCCTTGCCACGTACCCGGTGGTGTTTGCGGAATTGAACAAGGCATACGGTCGCTTGTTTGATGCTTCCATCACGGACGTATCAGCGGTGTCGTACGCAACAACTACCGAAACCAACTCCTTCAAGTCGGGTGCGTTTGCGGTAGGAGTCAGTTGCACGCGGTGCAACGAGGCCCTGGCCTTTGCTGGTTCGCCCGTATCGGTCTGCGGTATCCAGGCGGGTACTGCAGCGGGTAGCACAGCGTCCACGTTCTTCATTACCTTTATTTCGGACTTCCAGCTCCTGATTGATGCATCGGGCCAATGCGAGATTGTTCGTTAAAGGAAGAACCATTCCATGAAAAACTTATTGGGAGATTCAGAATAATCTCCCCTACGTTGTTAGAATGCCCTACCACATTCGGAAATGTCCGAACCAAGACGCGTACAAAGTCTATTCAGTGGACGGTCGTCCCCTTAGCAAAAAGTGTCTTCCTTTAGAACGGGCTAAAAAACAACGTACGGCTGTGAACCTGTCAGAGATTGGCTTGTCCCGACGGCCACCCAGTGGTGAGCGGACATTTCCTCTGGGGCACCAAAAGGCTAAACGATTAATATAATCTACGCCGATATTACAGTATCGCAATAGAATGTATGCTATCTTACCCTACACCCGACAACAGGCGAGGAAGGTTGGTGTTATGGTGAAACCCTCTACGAATCCAAAAAAGAAGATTGATGTATTCAAGGACGACAAGAAAGTCGCCTCCGTTGGTGCAGTGGGCTTTTCTGATTATCCCCATTACCTACAAGATAAGGGAAAAGCAGAAGCGGAAGAACGTAGAAGATTGTATCATATACGACACAAGAAGGATTCTTCTAAGAAAGGAACACCTGGTTATTATGCTTCTATTTTATTATGGTGAGCGGAGGGAGCGGAGGCAAAAAAGGTAAAGTCTGCATATAGAAAAGATTATATACAAAAGTTTGGGTTTTTGCCTCCGCTCCCTCCGCTCCCTCCGCTCCGCTTACTCCTTCGGTACCTTCTTCACGTACTTCAGAGCCATAGAGAGTTCGTGTCCCATATTCTCTGCAGTCTTTTCCATCTCCGCAAGGGCAGGAACGTCCTTGTACTTATCCGTAAGAAAAATGTGTCTTAACATGCTGGTGCTAATGGGCTTCTCAAAGAATCCGTAAAGAAGATGAGTCAACTGCGTCTGGGAAATCTTATTGGACTGCTGGGTATTCATCAAGAGCCATTCGTGGGGGTTCAGCACCGCCCAGCGTTTGATAATCTTATGGAGCTTGGCGGGAATCTCTAACTTCTGCATACCATACTTCTTGGAGGTCTTGTACTGATTGAACACGAAGTACGGTTTACGCTTTTCGGTCTTCATGTAGTTGTCCTTGGTTTCGTCCGCACCCTTGAGCTTGAACTGGGTGTAGTCCAGCGAACGACGGGGTTCAATCAACAGCAGGCACGAAAGAAGAACATAGAGTTGTACGCGGGCAAACTCCTTCTTATCCAAAGTATCCTTCTTCATAATAGGAGCAACCTCTTTCTCAAGGGCATGGAACTTCCCCATCACTTCGGAGAGTGGAATATATCCCTCTTTCTGTCGTTCTGTCATTTCCTGCTTGCTGATTTGCTGGTCGTAATCTTTGCAGTCGTCCAGCATCTGTTTACGGAAGGCTTCCACTACCTTCTCCGACTGCTTGGCTTTCTCAATGAATACGATAAGAGCGGACAGACGGGTCTTACGGACATTACCAGCGACGTTCGCAAGATGCTCAATAATCTTCTTGTGATGCTCAATGACATCATCGGGTGTTTCAAGGGCCATTCCGAGTTGCTTGGCCAGATTCTTAAGAATGCTGGTGTAGGTGCGTAGGGAGCCTGCAGACAGATTGGGGCGGTTCGCAAGCAAGACTTTATCCATTCTACTACCTACCGGAGAGAATAAACGCGGATTTAATCGCAGTTTATAAAACTGTACCTAAAACAGCCCCGACACATAGTTTCCATGTCGTATTACGAACGAAACAGGGAGAAATGTATTGCCCGCCAGATGGAGTACCACAATAGAAACAGAGAACGCTACTTGGAATACATGAGGTCGTACAACCGGCTGTACTGGCTCATGAAGCGTCCCGAGCCGAAGCCAAAGAAAGTGAAACCGCCGAAAGAACCTAAAGCCCCAAAAGCTCCGAAACCTCCGAAAGTTCCAAAGGAGAAGAAGCCGTACAAGGAGCGTCCTCCTAAGGACCACGAATGGTTCGTTGTCCCCGAGTACGTTCCACCTACACGGATAGAGTATGGAAACTTCGTGTTGGAGTTTTAAAGGGCGTTCAACCGCTCTTCGGCCTTCTGGAAGAATGTATCGTCCTTCTCAATGCCGATGGCGTTGCGTCCTATGGAGTAGGCGGTAAAGACTGAATTGCCCGAGCCAAAGGTGGGGTCCAGAACCATTCCGCCGGCAGGGCAATAACGTTCAATGAGCCATTTGTAAAGGTCGTTGGGTTTCTGGGTGGGGTGCGAACCACTACTGTTGTTTTTACTAATATTAATAATGGACAAAGAACACCGTACACCATCACCCCCAATAGAGGCAACACGTTCACCACTACCATAACAATTTGTGGAATATGTTTTTTTCTGTCGTTTAGCATCGTTCCACATTTTCTTACCTGGAGCGTCTTCATCAATGCGATTGTAAAACGCTCCCGCTTTACTAAAGACATAAATCATTTCATGGGAACGCATCGGCATCTTATTCGCGGATAAGAAGGATACTCCGTGTTCCTTATTCCATACGAGGTCATAACGAAACTCCTTGGGGTTGCTGACGATAAGGTCTGCACCAAACTTGGTGGTACAGAAATGGATACATGGCGTGTTATCGTTCTTACGAATACGTTTGACTTGCTTCCAGAACTCTTCTAAATCAATCTTCACGTCCCACTGACAACCTTGCGTTGTAATATTTGACGATTGTTGTTGTCCATCTACAAAACGAGGTATGGGTTCTTTTCCACGGAATCTAGTGGCCAAGCACCCATACGGCAAGTCGCAGATAATGAGGTCAACGCTCTGTGCCGGAAGTTCTTTCATGACCTGCAGACAATCGCCGTGATATAAAGTGAGTTCTACCATCTACTCTCTTGTTAGGTTTATTAACGGCGTTTGACACGCATGACATATCTTCTTCTCAATCATGAGGAGGCACGCGTAATAATAACATAGGTGTGTACTATGACACCATTGGACGTATCGTCTGCAGAAGTTAGGTAGGTGGGAGAAGGTGGCGACGAAGTATTCTTGTTCGTTCATCTATTTTATATAACGGTTATAGAATGACTCAGCGTGAGAAAGATGTTGCCTATGCTGACTATAGAAAGGAGGTCAACAATTCTCAATATGAACTTCCACGATATGGTACTCCGGAATATGAAGCAATGGGGGTATGGGTAGCGAAACGTATAGAAGACCGAAGAAAACCTGAGTTTGAGAAACTTCAGAGAATGAAGAAGTCTGCAGAGGACTTTGTGGATAGAACGATGTATGGAATAAAAACAGTACCATCGCGTGTAGGGCAATTCAAGAAGAATCTATTTGCGAACATTGATTACTTTAAGAAGCTCATCGCGGATAGACAGCGTCCGGTTATGATAGAGGATATTGGCGTATTTGATGAGCCAAAACCCCAAGCACGGCCTGAACCAAAGGTCGTACCATGGACATTCAGGGGCGTAAAGTATTTTAAATACAACAATCATGTTTGGTTAGATGAAGATGGCGTAAAAGGAGATTATATGGGGCGGTATGATGGCCACAAGATTGACGCTTCGGAGGCGGAGCCCGAGTGGTAAAAGTTTCAGTTAACGTGCTTCGCGAATGTGCCGTGAATTACGGGAGAAGCCGAAAACCCTCCGTAATAGAGAATGGGTGATTTATTCTGACAAAGGGGGGTATATGGGGCATTTGACGCAAACCAAAAGTTTGATAGTTTACGTTATAAACTGCGAAATAGATGTAAAAGTACCCAATTTATACAGTAAACAATACTTAAAACCGGTTATATATTTAGATTCTTATATAAATCAGGCACTTTTACATATAAGTTGGTGGTTTATAAATAAAAGAAACAAAGTTTGGGTTTAATCGCACGGCATCATGTGGTTTTTTTCTTCTCTCTCATTATAACCCATGGATATCGGTCGCCCCTACGCACCGCTACCTGCAGTCATTGCAGCTGTCCAAGCCCCACAAGAAGTGAAGGAAGAGAAAGAGGAAGTTCCGAAGAGCAAGATTCTCATTGTACATTCTAAAGATGTATCCTCCGAGGAGCTTGCCCTATTCAAGTTCCACGGTCGCTACCTGAAGTGGGACGACCGCTTCATGAACATTGAACTAGAGAAGTTGCCTCCGCATGATTATCTTTTTCTGGATATGAGAGAGAAGAATGCACGTTATGCCCTTGGTGCGGTCAATCACTTGGAGTATAGCGTGGTATGCTATGTCCCGTGGTATCACAAGGGAGAGAAGTTCATTGACCAGCTATCTGCTATCGCAACAACTAAGTTCCCTCTCCGTGCGGTTAGCAAAGAGGATTTTGACAGGCAGTTATTGAATGAGAAACTGCAGTCGCCATCATTAGCCCGCACTTTTTTCGGGTGGCTGGTTCCGTGTTTACGAGCATAGGGAGGTGGATATGGAACTCTTTGGTAGACTACATCAAGGGCGTGATGCTTACCGAAATACTTACGGCCTTACAAATCACTCTACCTCCTATCGTCTTTAGTGCTATCATCTGGCTTTAGTCAAACACCAAGACAAAGTTGCCCCGCTCAATCGTCATCACCCTAGAGCCCGGAGCCTTTGCCGATTTAGATTTCCGAGTACGCTTTGGTTTCTCCTTAGGTTTCTCCTTGGGCTTCTCTTCCTTGTGTTCTTCTGATTCCATTATTTATAGGGGCAGAGAATATATAACATATACTCTCCGCACATATGGACTTCGGCGAAATCATTGGGGCCATCATTCTTTATCTTCATCTTATGTACATTATGCTTCACATTTAAAACACGCTACCACCACGAGCCATCTTACGTTGCGACACGGGAATGGTTTGCTGTTCACCCGACGCGGAATACGTTAGCATCTCTTTCTCTGGTCTGCGTCCCGGGCCCGCACCACTTACACGACGACCAATGGGTTCCTCTTCCTTCTCATCAAACATCTCTTCTGCAGGGGCCGAAGGGCGAGCCTGGAATATATCCGCCGAAGCCGGCATTAGAATACTACGCAACGATGGAACTGCCTTTTGAACATCAGGTACCGCCCGCATAGACTGCTGGAACACAGGGACCTGTTGGGCTGCAGGGTCCTCTCCTTGAAACGGCGTTTCCTGGACAAACGAATAATTCACGCGACGGTTCGCAAACATATCCTTGCCTGGTGTCATTCGCTTGCTGGGTGCCGTCTTGGGTGTAATGCCCGATGGGTTCGTTGGAACAAGAAGGTCGTCTTTCTTGTTCGCATTGTATTCGGAGCCACCACCCACCTTGACCACGCTGTCATACATGGGGGCAACCGACGCAGGGTAGATACCATAGGAGCTTTGTTTGAGAACCAGGGGTTCCGACGCATAGCGGGCACCTACACCCTGGAGCAAACGGAAATCGCCCACCTGTTGCTGAGGGGCACGACCCTTCATGAGCTGGACCGTATCGCCTACATGGACTTTGACATTGACCGACTGTTTCATCGTTGGCTTCGCGGGCTTCTTGCTCTTACGCTTCTTGCCCCCACGCTTCATCATCTCAGGACTGCTGGAGCGACTCATTATATCAGTATAGAAGATTATTCTTTACAGCGATACTCAATCGGGTCAAAGCGTCGGAAGTACCGGATAGGCTGTGCATACATATTGATGTGTAGGAAGCTATACGCTTCCGCGGTGGCGAACTCATAGAGCCTCATGAGTTTCTCTTCGTTCGTCCCTATCTCCTTTACGAACGAATCCAGTTCGGCCTTGTTTTCGGTGTGAAAGAAGGAGATACAATCCAAGTTGGAACGGATTAAGGTAGGCAAGTATGTGTTCCATTTTTGCAGGAGATAGATATTAGTCAGTAGCATATGCCGATTTTGTGTTGCAAGTTTCGTAATGAGATTCGCCTGCTTGGATTTAATCATGTGAATACAGTCGTCGTAGATGATACAGTAGTTCGGTTTACCCCTCTTATTTTTCTTCTTGTGTCGCTCCGTATACGCTTCCGTTTTCGCAATGATGTCCTCTAGGACTTCGTTGTTGAGGGTGTCGTAGTACTGGTCGCCGATGTCCTCAATGAGGGGACGCATCTTATCGTCATTGGGTGCAGTCGGACTAATGACAAAGATAAGGTCAAAATGTTTGTACCAGGGACTCTCCTTCTTCATAATGAGATTTAGTAGCAGGGTCGTTTTACCACCACCCTTCCGAGCTATCAACGCGTAGTTGCAGGGTTTCATCGGTAAGGGTATACTTGTGTCCGTACACTTTTGGTTGTCAAACGGTGCAAGGGCTTTCGTTAATTCACTGGAATGAACTTCCATCTTTATAATATAGGCGATTAAAATCCGCCACGGCCTCTGACACGGCGTTGCTGGCCAATCATGCCTCCTCTCTTCGCAACGGCTTCTTCCACTAGATTCGTTGTATCACGGGCAATGTCCGTGAGCTTGACCCCTAGCCACTTACTTACATTAGGCATTTCCTCAATGAGCGTCTTAAGGTCCTGCTTAATCCAGGCACGACCCTCTGCATCAAGAAACCCGCTGGCCTGTGCTAATTCCATAACAAACGTCTGACAGTTGCTGTTCAAGAAGTCATAGGTATAGAACGCCTTACCCATCTTCTTGCGACCCTTCTCTAGCAACTCCGCAATGTTAATCTTACCCTTCTGGTCGCCCATATCCAGGTCATAGGTTTCGGCCTTACCGCCCTGCGTCGCGTACCCTGGCTCTTCGCGTGCTTCCAGCTTTTCCAGCTTCTCAATGACGTACTTGTTATTGATAAGTAAACCCGTATGGAACACTTCATCAAACCCCGCCTTCTGCTTGAGTTCGTTCCACTTGCCTGCAGTAATGAGTTGTACGGCAACGACACCAGGCGTACCGACAGGAGCACGGACCATCTTGATATCCGTAATGGGTTCACGACCGTACTTCTTGACAAAACGTCGGAAGCGTTTGGGGAGATGCTCATCGGAGGTCAGGGCCGACCAGAGTTGCTGGAACCAGGCCGACCAGGATTCGTCCTCTACCTCTTCCAGAATCGTACCGCCTTTCTTCTTCATCTTTGCCATACCGCCCCTAGCCTTGGCCCAGTGTGGGGGATTGTGCTGGTTCTCATACATCTGACGCATCTCATCGTCTATCTTTTGCCCCATCGTCCGTGTATCGTACATGCGATAACCCGCTGGAATCATTATACCCTGTGCTTAGAAATAAAGATTCTTGTATCCGTAGTAGATAGATATGTCGCTGGACGGAACAGGAAACACGTTTATTCCATTCACCATCTCCGGTTTAACGGATATTACAGCCTCTAATAGCAACCTTGGTAATGCGACTGCAACCACACTTAACATCACTTCCGCGACACCAAACAAGATTGCCCGCTTTGACGCGAACCAATATCTAGTGAGTGCGTCGGTAGATGTTTCGGACTTGGTCCCTTACAGTGGTGCAACAACCACAGTTAACCTTGGAAGTCAGAATATTACCACAACACGTGTTCCTGTTGCGGGTTCGGACCTTACGAACAAAACCTATGTAGATACTGCCATCGCTGGTGTTAGTATTCTTCCACTCAACAATACCTTTACTGGTACCAATACGTTTAATAACAGCGTCATCACCAATACGACATTGACCACCAATACAACCACGGTTAGCAATACATTAACCGTTGCGAATACTGCAAACGCCAGTCTTTCTAACCTGGTACGAACGGAACT
>Ga0114979_10001705_pt1 | contig 14821 bp, 14 predicted proteins | sample S_140625_EF_Meta_FD_87315 | JGI IMG/M metagenome (GOLD analysis project Ga0114979, IMG submission 87315) | Freshwater microbial communities from Lake Simoncouche, Canada to study carbon cycling - S_140625_EF_MetaG | ecosystem: Environmental > Aquatic > Freshwater > Lake | place: Lake... | reverse complement strand
CTTACTGGAGTATCAACGCCGCCGCCTTGTTTGTCACTTCTGGCGCTGGTCCACCCACCGGCAAATTGCAGGTCGCAGCCTGCGTAATAATCTGAGTGGTTAGAACGTCGATTGCTTGCCCGTTTGGCGATTCGTTTATCGGGCAGCGGCAAGACGCCAGCATCACGCCCGTCGGCTTGCCGTCTGGTCCGATTGCCTCGCCAGCAGGACTACACGAAAATGAATAACACTGCGCCATGCCTTCCGTGACTGTGTTGCAGACATGCGGAGGAGCTGGCGTCGTGTGCTGCCAGTCAGGAGCCTGCGGGATTTTCGTGCGGACTGAGTAAGCGCTCCAAACGCCCGTTTTGCCATCAACTACTGGGTCTACGCACTTGTTGCCCTGCGGCATGTTGCCGGTGCCGGGGGACGATACAGACGGCCCACGCATGATTGGACACAAACAGTCTGCCGCTTGCCACGTCGTGATCGTGCCCATCGTATTGACCGTTATTTGACCTCTGCCCGGCGTGCAATTCGTCGCGGCGCACAACGCATAATCGTTTGTGCAAACCTGCACCGGCACGGTAGCCACAGATGGTGGGCGACACGAAGAGGTAATCAGAATGGCAAGCAACGCGGCGTATTTCATTTTGATCTTGTCCTCTAGGTCAGCAACGCTGAAACCAGTTCCATATCGGACGCCGAGATCGTCGCCCCGGCCAGCAGATCCACCGGCAACGGTTCGCAGTCCAACGTCACAATCTGCGCAAATACCGGATCAGCTTCAAACGCTGCCGCAAACTCCGGCTTTACCATCCGCGCCGCGCCGTCGTTGACAGGAATGCTGTTTGCGTCCGTCATCAACGCCACACGTGCCGCCGCTGCCGCCCCGTATTCGGCCTCCAGCAGCCGCAGGATGCGTCGCAACTTCCAGGCTCCCATCGCTGGTATAGGCTGTCCCGCCAGACGCTTCAGCGCCCCGGAATCGACTGCTAACAGAATTTCTCTGACTGTGATTGTCATGATGCGTATTGGAACACTCCATTCGTGAATACAATTAACGTTTTGGTTGCCGGGTCAAAACTGTCACTTCCGCCAACCGCTTGCTGTGCCATTGAGTCCAATCCCAGATTAGCGCGAGCCGCTCCCGCATTCGGAACGTCGCTCAGATTGTTTGCAACCGTCAGATACGTTGCGCTGATATTCGGAATATCGGCTGCTACCAAAGCTCGAAAAGTTGCGCCAGAAGATGCGCCTGACGCAGGACCAGCATAGATCGTGTTGGCAAAGCTGCTTGCTTGTGAGAGGGTGATACTGCCGGCTGATGTGACCGGAGAGCCGGAAACCGTAAACAACGCGGACAGGCCGCTGAGCGTAATTCCCACGCTGGTAACAAACGAGAAACCAATATCTGCCGCAACTAAAGCCCGAAACGTCGGAACTGCCGCCACGCCTGCTGCTGGTCCAGCCAGCACGGTGTTTGCCGTTTGCGTGTTCCACGCTATGGCCAGCGTCCCTGCGGTAGTGACAGGGGAACCTGTCACCGCAAACTGAGTCGGAGCCGTAAGCGCCACGCTGGTCACTGTAGCCGTTGCTGAACCTGCTGGCGCCGCGCCCGCTACCACGGCCCCCGACGAACTGCCGCCAGATCCGCCGCCCATGCCTGCCCAGAAGTCCAGATACGACCCGATGACGCCAACGTTGATGACGGTCACCGTATAGAGGTAGTGCCCCGCGTTCGCGCCTGCTGGCATTCCTGCTTGGTCCAGATAGGTGTCAACCTCGATCAGCTTGCCTTGGACTTCCTGAATCACGTAATCGACGGGAGACGCTACTGATCCGACTAACGCTGCGATACCTACCGGCGTGTCTTCGAGAGCAATAGAAAGGTATTGCCCCGGTGTCAGCCCCGGAAAGTAGGTGTCAAACGAAAACGATACCGGCAGTGTGGAATAAGCTTCCAGCGCCTGTTGTGCCGCCAGCAGCCCGGTCGGTGCGCTCGTGTTGTTCGTGTCGGAAATCTTCTGTTGATATTTGCCGGTGCCGTTTTCGATTGCGGCCCGAGCCTGAACCAGAGCGGTATCCTCCACCACAATGCAATCGCCGCCCAGCCGGTTGTACTCTACCTGCAGGGACCACGGAGCCGTGATCGGTAGCGACGGTCCTCCCGGCACGCTGGCGAGTTCCACAGACGCGCTGCCCGGCGTGTAATACAGGTTCGCCGTGTTGCTGGTACCTTCCACGGCCACCTGTAGAGTCTCGGTGCCGATGACTGTTGAGCCTCCCGCTGTAAGCGCTGCAGACCATGCGAAGTTCGTGGCCGATTCCGTCAGGGCTGCGATGTACCCGGCCCCGGCGCTTTTGTTGCGCACGGTAAACACACCAGCAGCCGGCGCGTCTGCATTCAGCAGCGGGTTTTCCCACGTCGGCATCGAATACGTCAAGCCGCGTTGAGATTCCGTGGCGTTCAGAGCGTACACCAGATTCGTCGCGCATGCTGCCGCCGTCGCCCCGATCAGCACTTCGCCCCACTCTCGATTGTCCAGAGCGGTCACGAACGTATAAACCGTATCTGCAAAGTCGCCGCCGCCGCTGATACCCTGGTCGGTCCATATGACTGTTGCGTCTACGGTCGTGCTACCGGATGCGTTCCATGTCGGTTGCGCAGCGCCGGACGTGCCGGCTGTAGTCACTCTTTGTACGTGGCCTGCCGGGTCGATGATAATCTGGCCCACTGTGTACGGTGCCAGCGCCGCCCAGTTGTAGAGAGATCCACCAGCCGGGTAGCTGATCGTTACCGTGTTGCCGTCTGCCGGCAGTCCAGAAAACGTGCCGACTGCCGTGTTCTGAGTGTTCTTCGTAACCCAAGCCGCCACAATCTGGTTCGGCAGTTCTCGCAGCGTAAACGTGTCGGTGCCGTTCGGTGCAAACAGTTCGGACGAGTTAGCAAACGCATTTGCGGAAAGCTGAATAACCTGCCGGTCCCGGAAGTCCTGCCGGTTTTGCTCCCACTTCATGGAGTTCCACTGAATGTCTTCGGTCACCAATGTGAACGGCGAACTGGTGAGACTCGGAACGTGGAACTCCAGTTCCTGCGTAGCCGGGTCGACGTACCAGACGAACTGCGACGACGTGGCCAGTTGGCTGATTATGTCGGAAAGCGGAGTGTAATCCGAAATCACCAGCGACGGGATAGTGGATCCTCCCGAGATCGTGCCGAGCGTGATCGGTGAACCAGTCATCAGCGCGTTGAACAGGCTCGTCACAATGGATCCAGCCGTGACGTTGATAAAGGCCTGAGGCGGTACCAGAATCGCGTCTAGGCATTGCTCCAGCGACACCACGGAGCAGAGATACTTCCGATACCCTGCCACACCGTCCCATGATTCTTCAATGCGGTCAATGGTGCCGACGAATACCAGCGTAGTCGTTGTCGGCCCGACGTCGTAAATAAACAACTGAGAACCCATTGTTGGCGAGTACGAATCACCAGCCGCCACGCGGATCGGCACCGTTGCCGTGCCCCGCTGCCGCATCATGAGCTGGAAGTCTGAGCCAGTTCCGCTAAAGTCAAGTCGTGCCGTCTGATCAGTCAGGCCGCCGATAGGCTCGTGGATGACTAGCCATGCAGTAGCGGGAACCGGTGGCACCGAGACAGACGCCATTGTCACAAACCCGATTACCGTACCGTTCGCATCGTTCGTAGTCCAGTTAACCGTCAGCGCCCCAGAGCCAGGAAACTGAGGCACCCCAACGGCGGTTCTTGTTTGCGTGTCGTTGTTGGCAATCTGAAGATAGTCCGAGCTGTACGAATGCGCGTTTGATGTTCCGGCGCCGTTCTCATCCTGCACCGCCGTTGACACTGACGAGGTGCCGGTATCACGTGCCGCAATCGACGCCCTAAGACCGCCAGTGCCCGCGCCGGATGTTTTTGAAGTAGTTGCATAGAGTGCAACGCCTGGATTAAAGCTCAGCCCGCTTTTGACCGTCTGCGTGACCGGAGCTGCTGCCGTGCTTTTCGTGAAACTGCCCACCCACGCATCCGGCACCTGAAGACATAAGCTGACGGCTTGGAATGCGCCGCTGGGACTTGTCGGAAAGTTCAGCGTAAAGCCGCCGCCGTCGAAGCTCTTGAACGTGCCCCGCAGCGTGTCCGCTCCAATTCCTGAAAGCCCGAGAACGCAGCCCTTCGCAGCTGACGCACCGCTTGGACTGGAGAACTTCGAGAACGCGGCTGCCGTACCTACGTTGTCAGATGAGAACAGCGATTGGAACCATTGCCCGGTTTCGGTTGCTCCTACGCTGTCCGTGGCGTTTGGACCCATGCACCCAAACCCAAACGCCGCGCCGGTAGCGCCTGCCGGTAGCGCTGCTGTGACGGCCCCCGCGTGAAGGTGAAACACAAGGTTTGGTTGCCACGTCAGCCCGGTCACTACCGCATCACCAGACGTCGGCATGTTCCAGTTGATCGTCTGGGATAGTGGAGCTTCGGTAGCCGTAAACGCGATGTAGTTGACTACGTATCCGGTGGATGCTGTGTTGACGGTCCAGTCTACGGTGAAACCATCAGCGTCGATTGTCAGGTGCCCCAGTGATTCAACGGCCCCTGAGTTGGTGACAAAGTTCAACGCTTCGTCGGCAAAGTACCGCGCCGTGTTGCTGGTACCCGCCGCATCCTGAATCGCCGCGCAGACTGAGTACCCGCCGCCGAACGGTGACCAGAACCCGGCCATCTGTTTGACGCCAGCCTGCCACGTTGCCGCAGACGTGTTCCCCGCGCTGAAGAAGATTATGCACGATGCCTGAAACCCAAGGCCGGTAATGGCCTGAGTTGTGACCGCGCTCGATTTGGTAAACGATCCTGAGTAAGCCATTTCGCCTTATTTTACGGTACCGAATAAATCAGAATGATTTTTTCATCCCCTACCTTGACGCCGGTGAATACTTCGGGTTCGTGCTCTTCAAATACGCCGGGAGTTGCCGCGCCACTTCCCGCACAAACTCACGCGGATTGTTGACGCCGTTAGCCGTGATACTGCCAATGGTAATACCGCCTCCGTTAGAGGATGCAACCGGGAAACTAAGCCCCGAGCCACCGTTCGGCATGATGCGCCCAGCCTGATCTGGAATAAACAATTCGGGCCCGCGTTCCCCGACGATTGACGGTCTGCCGAGAGGAGGACGCCCGCCGTTTGCAAAGCCAAAGATATTGCCAAGAACACTAAACAGACCGTTTGTAAACGCTAAAGGACTAACGGCAACAATGTTGACTCGAACAGCATCGGCCCCGAAGATCTTGGCCAAAGAAGACATATAACCGGCCTGAGCTGGTTTTTCAGCATCCGCGTCTGATATGCCGCCGCTGCCCGGTTTAATACCACCAGACTTGCGAAGCGCCCTCACTTCTGCCGTAGTTCCGTGAATCGCCCTGATTATCAAAAACGCACTGACCAGCGACCCAGCCGCCGATATCGCGCCTGAAATCACGCTGCCGAGCAATCCGCCGGAAGCCGCTGAAGTCGCACTGCCTGCAATGCCTGCTGCTGCTCCCACGCCGCCTGCCGTTGCCTGCGCTGATACCGCCGCACTGTTCACTCCCAACGCCGCTACCAAGGTCGCTTGTGACGCAATTAGCGCCCCCGTTGATCCCTGCTGAACTCCAAACAATGCTTGCAATACCGTGTTTGCCAGCGTGTTCAACCCGAGCGATACGACCAGATGTTGAATTGCGGCCTGAAACGCAATCCCAAGTAAGTCGCGCCCAATACCCTGTAACGCCCCACGAACTTCCTGCCCGATAGCCTTTCCCGGTGAACCACTGGTAACGCCTCCAGCCAGGGCCCCGCCGAGTCGTCCCGGAATACTGCCACCTACCTCGCGCAGATTATGCAGCATCGGAGCGATACCAGCCGCCTTCTGGTGCATACGATCCATTTGACCATGAAGCGCATCCAACGCCTGAAGATCTGCCGACACGCTTTGGCCCTGCGCCGCCTTCAGGTCAATCTGCTGCTGGAGGATCTGTTCGCGCATCTTCATTTGCGTTCCGAGCGGAACGTTGATTGATTCGGCTAGGCTCAACAGTTCACGGTCGTTCGCAATCTCGCGTTCCCGCTGGTCTGTTGTTTTGATCCCGGCCTTGTTGAGGTCAATCTTGTTGGCCAGTGAGGACGGCAGCCTATCCATCAACGGAACGTCAATCCTTGCCTGCTGGACACGATCCGGTGCAGCCGCGTCAATGTTGATTTTCTTCCAGCGTTGCTGCTGTTCCGCCATTGCGTCAGCATGTCGCTCTTTTGCAGCATCGTCTTTTTCAGTTGCCGCCTGCATCTCCCGGTAGCTTTGCTGCTGCAATTGTGCAATCTGATGATTTATTTCGCGGACGATCTGATTGTATTGGCTTCCTGATTGCTTAACCTCAGCAGCGCGAGTTTCCCAAAATAACTGTTCTTCTCCTATCTGTAATTGGTGATCGTCTTTCAGGTCGTCCAGCATCTGCTGCATTCCGGCTTTGAGTGCAGTTCTATCCTCCGAGCGTGCTTTGTCGCTTGCCGCCTTTCTTTTGTCCGCTGCCGATACCATCGAATCGACTAAAGTATTACCAGACTTATCTGCGAACGCCTGTTGCTCTTCTATGGCCGCACGAAGCTTGTTTTGAAGAACGAGCAGCTCTCGTGTTTTGGTTTCAGCATCAATCTTTGCACCCTTTGCAAACCTATCGGCAAGGATGTTCATGCCCGGAAGAACTGTGCCAGCAACAGCGGCCACGCCGCCGCCAGCGGCTCCCTCTCTACGAGCTTGGCTAACGTCATCTTCTGCCGCTTTGACCCGAGCCCTCAGAGCCAGAATCTCTGAAGTTTTATCTACCGCCTGTTTGCCCTCCATCGCAAACTTGCCGAATGATTCCCCAAACTTAACGTCACCCATCTCCTGAAGGTGTTTTCGGATCTTCAGGATTTCGTCGCCAAACTCCTTTGCAGCTTCAGTGGCCCGTTTTTCCGCTGATATTACCGGATCCCATTCGTTAGCGATATCCCGAACGCCTTCGGCAACCCTTCCTAGCCCTGCTGCAAACGCCACAGCCCCAAACACAGGAAACGCCGCTATCATTGCTTGGCCAAGGCCTGGGATAAGCCCAATAAACCGTTCCGCCGCAACGCCCATGCCGGGAATTGCGCCTACAAACGACTGAACTTTCTTTCCTGCTTTTTCAGCAGCTTCGCCGGTTTGAGTAATACCAGATACAGCGTTTTTAGTCGCTGCAGTCGTATTGTTTATGCTGCCGGCAGATTTATTAAACGCATCAGCAATCTTGCCGCCAGCGTTTGCGGCTGCCGCTTCGGCTGCTTTCAGATCCGCCTGAAGTTTAGTCGGGTCGCCTTCAATTTTTACGCGAACGCTTCCGAGATCCATTTAGTTCACCACCGCATTCTTTCGAGTCGCCCAGTCGGGCAGGTCGTCAACTTCGCCGCTGATTTGCTTATCAGGCCTGAGAGCCATCCACTTATCCGCCAGAGCCTTTGACTTGCGTTCGGCCCGATTGCCCTTGCCGAGCAAGTCTTCAGGCGTCCAAGGTGTGCCATCGCTGTCAAAGTGCGCGTTGTACAGTGTCGCCTGAATCGAAGCGTGCAAGTAGTTCTGTCGCTCGATGCCATCCAGCCATACCTGCCGTAATGCGGAAAACTCCCGAGGGGTCAGGCTCCACAAAGTCGCCTCTGTCAAGCCCAAACCGTCCCGGGAGATCCCGAACGCCCACACTGTCAGCCAGTCTTCTTCGTTCAGGCCAGCGCGGTCGTGTCCGCCGGAATCGCTTGCACTGAGATTTCCGCGTCCGGCACTGCTTTTTTTACCGCTTCGATAAGCGCTTCCGTGACCAGCGGTTCGTCCGCAGGTTCCATGATGTCTGCAAAGTCCAGAGCACGCTCGAAGCCTTGAGAACGCCATCTGCCCGTGATTGGGTCGAAGCTGCCGGCCGCCGCTGCTGCAAGTTCCAGCACTGACGCTGTGGCCACGTTCTTGCCCCATTGCGCCAGTTGGAAGTGTGCCGCATAGGAAAGCCGGAACGTAAGCATCTGACCGCCAGCCAGCGTGACTGACGGCCATTTGATCGGTTGAACCGTTTGAGGTGTCATGGCTGATTACTGAAGAGTTGGTGCGCCGTTGTTGCTGAGTTCGATGTCGGCAGTAAACACGTCGCCAACCTTGCCGGTCTCGTTGAATCCGGTCACGTAAGCCGAGAAGTAATCGGTGGACGCCACAGCCTGATCCGGATAAATCGCCTTCCAGTTGACCAGCGTCTGATTGATCATCAGCAGCCGCAGGCCGCGAATCACTCCTGATGTTGAGTTCTGGTGGGTTGCTTCCTTCGGCATGTAGAAGATCTTGAACTTAATCGTTCCCATGTCGAGCAGCGTGCTGATGCGTCTCCGCCAAAGGTCGCCCGCGTTGGTAACGTCAGCGGTTTCGGCCTTCAGTGGCATTGTGAAATCGGACACGTTGCAAATTGTCGTGAAGGTTTCCGGGCTTGAGCCGTTGCCGGCTTGAAGCTGAAACCCTGTGAATGAAAGACCGGCTCCGACGCCGGATGTCTGTGATGCTGGTGCAGGCATGTCGTTTGTTCTCCTATGCGTCCTGATTTACGTACAGCCTCACGTCTACCAGGCGCATAAACGTGAGAGGGTCTGTCTGAGCGATCCCCATGTCGATATCGTTCGCTATCAGATTTGGATACGTTGCAAGGCCTGGAATACCGGGCCCGTCGAAAGTGTTCAAAAATTCCGTGAGCGCCAGAACTACAAGCTCTGCGTTCTCGGAGTCGTTACCGCTGCCGTAAATCCGAAACTGGCACCGCGTCCAGCCCGTTGGCATCTTGCCCGAGCCTACGTAATCGCCCGGGTTTCCCACCATCTCTACGACTACAGCTGGAAAATCACGGCCTTGAGGTAGCCGCTGGTCGAACCATCGAAACGGTGACGAACCGAGCAACGCCACCAGCCCCGCGTCAACGCTGGCTGCACTGTACAAACGTGCTTTCAGGCTGCTCATGGAGTCGCCACCGTGACCCGCTGGAGCTTCAGGCGCGTCTGAGTATGTTGGCTGTCAGATTCCGCGCCCAGCAGGTCGTAGCGCGTGCCGTCTACGTCAACCTGCCAGCCCAGCCCGGCCGCCGCGTTACTTGCCAATGGATACCAGCCTGTCAGCAGGACGTGACGAAACCGTTCCGCCAGCACATCCGGTACAGACTTCCGCTCCGTCGCACTGAACCCGTCTGGTGCGTCCATACAGGCGATGTTGACCATGCCGGACACCGCCGCAAACGTGCCGATGAAGTTGCCCGTTACGCCCTGCGTCTGAACTGGCGCGTAGAAGGTAGCCAGCGAGATAAACAAGCCCGTCTGAACTGCCAGCGGCATGATTGCGGAAAGCGCGTAACTGAAGCCTTGCTGCATTACAGATACGCCTGCCTCTGCGCTTGATTCCACCAGCGCTGCCGGTACGCGAACGAGGTGGAGCATTGCTCGATAATCATGAAGGCGCCAGACTCGTCGTCTGTAGTCCGATACTGAGCCGCCTGTTCCCGCAGCATCTTTGCGCCTTCCGCGGGTTTCATTTCGACGTCAAGGATGCGCGTGAACATTGCCAACTTCGAAGAGTTTGCCGCCATCGCATCGAGCAGGAGCGCCGCCACGCGAAGGTATGACACTGCGGATGCCGGCACGTTTGCGCCCGAGGGTGGCGAGTAGAACTGAGCGCTTTGGAACGTGCCGCCCTGAATCGTAAACGCCGCGCTGACTTCAGCATCCGCGAACACAAAGTTTTGGCTGTCAGTGTCGGAGATCAACAGCCTCACGTAACTGATAGCGGGTTCGGTGTCGAAGTCGTAGCTGAAAGCCATAACTATTTCGTCACTTTGATCACAACGCTGCCGGCTGCCGCTACTTCCGCCGCTGCCTGCGCCGACGCAACATCAGCCGAGTAACGTTTTACCAACGGCGTTGCCAGAGAGTCGCGGAAATGCTTGATCAGAAGTTCATGAATTGCGCCATATTTTGGCGTGCCGTCATTGTTTTGCTCTTCCGCAATAAAACTTTTCATTGCAGCAACGGCGTCATGAGATACGGTGGCTTCTATAGTTGTATTGTCAACTTCAATAGTAATTTTCATAGCGTTTGTGTTTTATTTCCAGATTGGCATATAACCGATTGAGCCGTCTGAGGTAGTAACTGTAATCCATGTGTATGGATTTATCACTGTTACCGCTGGACAATTTGCACCGAGCAAAGCTGAACCCGCTCCGGTTGAGTTTGTGATACTAAACTTCAACTTACCTGCCAGATTCGTGGCATACGTAGACCGTGGTGTGATGTCAAGATTGGCAGTGCCTCGATTGTAGGAAATTTTGGCACTGTTGGCGTCTACCTGATCGCTTCCTATTAAAATGGCAGCATCCGCAGTAGAGTCGTAAACTCTGGCACTTCCTAATACGTCTAATCTAACTCCCGGTGCCGTCGTCCCGATGCCGACTCTACCAGATGTACCTTTGATCGTCATTTTGTCGATGCCAGATGCGCGGAGAAACGTATCGCCGCCCGTAGCAGCAGAATCCAGATAAACATTGTCGCCGCTGTCAACCTGCAGAATAGTTCTTGCAGTTCCGGCACTATCCTTAAACTGAATACCCTGTGCGTTGTCCAGCAGGATTTTGCCGCCAACAACTTGCAGTGTAGTTGCCGGCGTTGCCGTCCCGATGCCCAACCTGTTGTTTGTGGCATCCCAAAAGAACTGGCCAGCGTCCTGATTGAGAATTCCGGAGGCCGAAACATAAGGCACTGAGCCAACGGTGGTCAGGTTGCCAACGCCTCCAATTAGGTCAGTGCCATCTACTGCAATGGATGGCACACCAGTCGCCGTCGTGTTTTTAAGCAGTCCGGTTGCAAGCCCTGAAAGCGTCGTGCCGTTGATTTTTACGACTGTTGCTGCTACCGTTCCAACAGTGGTGGTAACGTCTCCAGTGATAGCTGGCATTCTTGCCGCTGGAAGTGTCCCGCTGCTGAGATCCGTTGCGCTCCCGGATGTTGCCACCGTTGCGAGAGTCAGCGCAGTACTAAATCCGCCTGTGCCGTTGCTTGTTAGAGCTTGCCCAATTGTCCCGTTCGTGGCTACTGCGTAGTCCGTTCCCGCAGCCGCCGCCGAAACGACGCCCGCGCCATTTGCCTTCAGAATGCCAGTCAGCGTTCCAGCGCCGCCCCGTGCCGCTGCCAATGTTCCCGCTGTGAGGTCAGACGCGCTACCCGATGTCGCCACGGTGGCCAGCGTCACCGCTGTTCCAAAACCGCCAGCGCCATTGCTTTTGAGAGCCTGCCCGTTTGTGCCGTTCGTCGCTACCGCGTAATCCGTACCTGCTACTGCGATCGAAGGAACGCCGGTTGCCGTTGTGTTTTTCAGAATGCCTGTAGCAAGCCCCGACAGCGTCGTTCCGTTAATCTTTACTACGGTCGTCGCTACGCTGCCAGCCGAGCTTGTCACGTCGCCTGTGAGGCCTGGCATCGCTGCGGCCGGTAGTCCGGTGGCGTTGGTTAAAACCAATACAGACGGCGTTCCAAGATCAGGAGTGGTTAGCGTCGGTGACGTTGCCAACACAACGGAACCAGAACCGGTTGAGCTGACAGCCGTGCCAAAACCTCCAGCGCCATTGCTCGTCAGAAATTGTGCGTTAGTGCCGTTCGTCGCTACCGCGTAATCTGTGCCTGCTACCGCCGCCGAAACGACTCCTGCACCGTTTGCTTTCAGCAACCCGCTGAGCGTACCCGCGCCGCCCCGTGCTGCTGCTACCGTACCAGATGCAAGGTCTGACGCTGAGCCAGATATCGCAATCAGTGCCAGATTGCCAGTGCTTAACAATCCAACTGAGTCCGTGGCAACGTAAGGCCGCGCCGCTGCATTTATCAGCGAGGTCATCGTTACAGTGGACATCGCAATAAATGGTCCGGTCACGGTCAACGAACCAGTGACAGGTCCGACGCCTTCCAGATCCGCGATAGTGTACGGCCCGCCGGTCGGTGGCACCGTCCACTGAGAAGTGACTGGTAACCGCTGGCCGCTTTGGTTGTAAACGACCGTGTACAGCCCAGGAGCCAAACAAATATCAATCCCGTCTGAGACGTTGATAACCTGCCGCGCCTCAACCAGCGTTGCACCAGCAACCGTTGTGGCGTACTGCAACGTGTAGGTAATCGAGCCGGTCCACACGGTACTATCCGGGTTCAGGAACGGATCGACAATGTTGATGAAGCCGGTATCGCAGACTATGCTCATTTTACCCTTTGCTCAAAACAGAAACGCCGCGTTGACCCCTCACCCGAGTTGTCAGCGCGGCGTCACCTTATAGCCGATTGCTGCGCCTTAAACGCCCTGCCCGGTGGAAGACACGGCCGAACGTCCGTCAAGCTGAACGCCGCCGAACGCCATCACCGCTTTAAACTCGCTTGCCATTGTCCGGAAGTCGCCGAGGGTTTGGTCGACAACGCCCGAGAGTGACATAGTGTTCGGAACCTTGCGGTACAGCTGAGGTGTCTCGTAGCCGCGCAGGTCGCCAATTTCGAGAGCCGGTCGGCCTTGCGAAGCCGGGTCAGCAAAGATGTACCATTGCGTGTACTTGACGCCCGCGCTGGTCGTAACGATAGGCAGATACGGGTCCATGATAACGGTGAGGTTGCCAATGATCCAGTTGTCTACTCTGACGCGCTGTGCACTTGACAAAGTAGTTGTTGCGCCCGAGCCGGAGCTGGTGTTAGTACCGCCATTGACGTTGACGTCAACGCTGAGCTGGTGCATGATGTTCTGAGCTGTTACATAAAGAGACGGCCCAACGACTAGGAACATGCGCCCGGGAATTTCGATAGGATCGCCGCCGGTGTCTACCTGATTCATGAAGACGGTCATGCCGTCCGAAAGCCCCTGCACGCTAAGTGCCGGGTTGTTCGAAGCCGCGCCGTTTGCCGTGATGATTTGATTGGCGAACGTGGTAGAGAACAGCGTAGAGTTTGGCCCGGTCGTGCCCGAATACAGGTTTGTGATGAACTTGCTCTTCGTGCGTCGTGCGCCACGTGCCAGCCGCTGGGACAGATCACGAAAGATTCCGAGATCATCGTTAATGACCGCTTCCCAGCTGACCTTTGCTCCCTTTTCGTACTTAAGAGGTGCGTAGGTGATCGGGGTCCGCTGCGTCATGTCGCCCAACGGAAGGTCTTGCATTTCGGCAACGGCATTGAACGGTGTTTCGAGTCCGTCCATGATAAAGATTTTCTTGTTGCGGAAGTCGCCCAAGGTTGTTTTCTTCACCAGAGGAAGAACCGGAATCGGAACCTCGCTGTAATCGCCCAGCAGTTCGCGGTCGAGAACATCAACCGTCAGCGCCGAGAAATCACTGCTGGTCATGGTTTCGCGAAACACTAGCGGGTAGCGTGCGCAGAGAGTGCGGAACGCCCCGGCTTCAGTCAGGTTAAACGCCTGCCGCATGTAAAACGGGTCCAGACGGCCTTCTTTGAAGTCGGCCCAGATCTCAGCCGCGCCGATGACACGACGACGCCTTGCAGCGTTTTCGGCCATTGTGACAGCAGAGAATCCGGGAACGTCTACGGCCCCGCCGGTCAGCGCAGACCCTGTGTACAGATCGAGTTCGCTCATTTAATTGCCCTCCAAACGGACCGTGCAGGTAGTGCTTGTGGTGCCAGACGAAACCGCAGTCAGTGCGTTACCGAACGCTGTGCCGCTTGGGTTTTTGTCGAGGTTGAATGCGTACCGAATGTTGGTGGTTGCATCGTAGGTGCCCGCGTCAGCATAAAGCTGGTCGCCGGGTTTGATCGCCGAATTGACCAGCGGAGAGTTTGCAGACCGTGCAACCACGGTGAGGAAATAACAGTCCTCGCCAGTGTCGATAGTTGCCGTTGTCGGACTTGTCGGAGTCGGCAGCGGCTGCAGCGCCAGAATGATGCCGGGGATACATCCCGGAGTTCCAATCTGACCCAGCATGACTGCCTGTCCAACCGTCACCGCAGACGGTACCGGCACGTTAATGTTCCAGCGTCCGTTGATAGCCTGATTTGTTGCCATTACTGAACCCTCCCGGCCACAGCGGCCTTCGAACCAGCTTCGGAAAGACCAAGCCGCGTGAAGATTGCAACTTCGCGTTCGTGGTCATCCTGCGCCGTCTGTTTTGCTTCGGCGAGCTTGACAGGATCTCGAACAACTTCGGTGCCGATGTTGAGCACGCGTCCGCCGTTGCCGATTGCCTGCCCAAATCGCCGAGCCTCTGCCGTCACGATGGCAATGAAGCCGTCCGCGTCAACAGAGCCGTCTTTCATCGGAATCGATTCCCGAAGAACCGTGTCGATCACGAAAGCCTTTTGAGCTTCAGTGAATCCAATGGTTGCCAGAGCCTGATTGGCAATGACGATTGCATCACCGCGCCGGGCTCGTTCCTGAAGCGGTGCGGTCGCCTGAGCTACCGCCGTTTTGACCGCCGCTTCTACGATCTTTTGCACTTCGGCTGTATCCATCATGTCGGACTCGCCTCCTTCTAAAATTCCCGCGTCTCGTGCCGCTTCAGCCAGCGCCAAACCGCCGCGCCCTGCCTTCGTCACGTAGTCCACAGATTCCACATAATCGATCGATGCCAGTTCGGGTTTCCCGTCTACCAGACGGCCTGTGCCCTTGCCACCAGCCCGAATCGAAAGTCCGATGTGAGGAGCGCGCTCTTCGACCTTCTGCGCGTAATCCGCCATTACTTTCGCCTCTGCGTACAGGCCTGGCCCCTTCGCGCCGTTGACTTCCCAACGCG
>Ga0114979_10001704_pt1 | contig 14826 bp, 11 predicted proteins | sample S_140625_EF_Meta_FD_87315 | JGI IMG/M metagenome (GOLD analysis project Ga0114979, IMG submission 87315) | Freshwater microbial communities from Lake Simoncouche, Canada to study carbon cycling - S_140625_EF_MetaG | ecosystem: Environmental > Aquatic > Freshwater > Lake | place: Lake... | reverse complement strand
GGATTGCATCGGGGGTCTTGTAAAACTTCACGCCCGATTTCTTCAACTCGATGTAATCGTTCGAATTGCGCTCGATTGCCTTCCAGCTCATGTCTGCGCTTGACGCCTGGACCGCATAATCGATCACAGACTTCAGTTCACCGGGTAGCGCGTCGTACTTGGCCTTGTTAAACAGGATTTCAAACTGTTCACCACTCTGGTGGAAGCTTTGCAGCATGCAGTTCTTCACCACGTCAGCGAAACCGAGGATCCGGTCCGAGGTGGCGTTATTGAACTCTGCGGCGTCAATCAGACCACGATCAAGCGCAGGAACAACCTCGCTGCCGGGCAGTGGGTTCACCGCCGAGCCCAGTTCGGTGAAAATGTCGACCGCCAAACCAACGGTGCGGTATTTCAGACCCTTGAGATCCTCGACCTTTGCGATCGGCTTTTTGAACCATCCCAGGGGCTGGGTCGGCATGGGTCCGTAAATGAAAGAGACCACGTCAATATTGAGTGCCTTGTAGATCTCCTCAAGGATCGCCTTCCCGCCACCGTAATAATGCCAGGCAAGAACCATATTGGGGTCCATACCAAACGCAGGGCCTGACCCCCACAGTGCTAGCGCGTTGCTCTTGGGATAGTGGTAGGCGAGAACGCCATGGCCACCGTCGAGCGTTCCTTTATTGACCGCGTCAAGCAACTGGAAAGCCGGTACCACCGAACCCGAGGGCAACACTTCGATTTTCAGACGGCCGCCCGCCATGTCGTTGACTTTCTTGGCAAAGTCATTGGCGTACTCGTGGAAAATATCTTTCGCTGGCCACGTGCTCTGAAAACGAAACGTAATGGGTTGGGCCGTGCTGATCATCGGCGCGGCCAATGCGGCAGCTCCCGTGGCCCCCACAGCGGTATTTTTAAGAAACTGGCGACGCTTGGCCGGTGCGCTGGACTTCGCGGTCATGGTGATCTCCTGAGGCGATTTTAAGGGATTGAATATCGTCGTTACGGGATCGCCTTCCCGCAATCGGGGAATCCATCTAAGTGAATTCCAACTTTCAATTATGCTACCGACAACGGACTGATTCCAGTCAAAACCCCGGCACACGGCCGGGAAAACCTCGTTTCTAGGGTTTTCCCTAGAGCCTCACCTTCCCAATTGCCCCTCATCGCCATGACTCGAACTTCATGCCTCAACGTCCTTTCTAAATACGACCTTGTGAAATGGATCGCGGCCATTGGGATCAACCTGACGGCGGGCGTTGCGACCACCCTGGCTGTCCAGATCGCGGGCGTTGAAGTTGGCCCGCCGCTACCAGCCATGCCTTTCAGTGACACTTACTGGGGCACCAGCGTTGCGGATCCGTACCGATTCCTGGAGAACACGCAAGACCCAGTCGTTGCAGGATGGATGCGCGATCAGGCGAGTGCGACCACCAACATCCTGAACAAAATCCCCGGCCGATCGACCTTATTGGCCCGCTTGACCGAGATCGAGAATTCGGCAAGTGGTGTTGCGTCTCAGATTCGACCGACGGCTGGAGATCGTTGGTTTTATTTGAAGCGTGATCCGCAAGACAACCAATTCCGCCTCGTCTGGCGGCAAGGGCTAGCAGGCACTGAAAAGGTCATTTTCGACCCACAACCGCTCAGCATTTCTGCCGGTAGCCCACATGCGATCATGGACTTTGCGCCTTCTCCAGACGGCCGAAGAATCGCTTATTCGGTTCAGGTTGGCGGCAGTGAGATTGGGAACCTGTACGTGGTCGACGTTGATACCGGCGCTTCCCTGATTGAGCCAGTAGACGCCATCCGCTATGCCAGCGTTTCATGGTTAGACGATAGCACCGGGTTTTTCTACTCTAGATTACGATCAAATTACCAAGAACGACCTGCGACGGAACGTTTCGGCGACCGAGCCAGGCATTTCCGTCGCCTTGATGGATCAAGAGATCAAAACGACCGAGTCGTTTTCAGCCCATCTCGAGCCCCCGAGCTCAATCTCCCTGACTACGCGTCCGGCTATATCAGTCAGGTTCGCGGAACGCGAATCGCGGCAATGGTCGTGGCGTTTGGAGTGGACCGACGAAATGCGCTCTTTTTAGCCGATCTCGACGACCTTGTTCAGGGTAAAGCCAAATGGCGTCCGGTAATCAGCCAGGCCGACCAGGTCGTGGAGATTGCGTTCGGAGGGGGTTGGATTTACGTTCGAACCGACGCGAACGCGCCGCGATTCAAGGTGATGCGGATCCCGTTGGACAGCCCGATTCTCGCGAACGGCGAAGTCATTCTTCCGCCAAGTTCGAGCGTCATCGTGAGCCTCGCCGCCGCCCAGGATGGTCTATATATTTCGAAACGAGACGGCGTCCTGGGCTCCGTGCTGCGGGTTCCACATTCTCCGCCTTCGTCACCCCCTGAAATTCAGCCCATTGAACTCCCGGTGAAAGGAACTGTTGGCCTTTCCGCCGACCCAACCCATGATGGCGCCACACTCAATCTGGGGTCCTGGACTCGAACTACCAAGCCATATCGATTCAATCCAAAGAACGGTCAAGTGACTCAGCTACAACTGGCGAAGTCCGGCACGTTTGATGCACCTCCAGGAATCACTTCGAGGGAAGTAATGGTCCCGAGTCACGATGGCACCTTGATACCCGTATCCATCATTTCACGTGCCGATCTCAAACTGAACGGCAACAACCCAACGATCCTCTATGGCTATGGCGCCTATGGCACCACGGAATCGCCGTTCCTGAGCCCAAGCGTTTATACCTGGATCGAACGTGGCGGCGTCTATGCGTTCGCCCACGTCCGCGGAGGTGGATTACTCGGCTCAGACTGGCACACCGCTGGAAAGATCACGACAAAACCTAACACCTGGAAGGACGCCATCGCCGCAGCACAGTGGTTAATCCAGAACCAGTACACGTCTCCAAGCCGACTCGGCATTTACGGTGGCAGCGCCGGTGGCATCTTTGTTGGCCGCGCCATCACCGAACGCCCCGACCTCTTTGCAGCGGCCATTCCGTCGGTCGGCGTCATGGACAGTGTGCGCATGGAGTTAGAGCCCAACGGCGTGGCGAATATTCCGGAATTTGGAACGACAAAGCGGGAGGATCAATTCAAAGCACTGCTAGCCATGAGTTCTTACCACGCAATTCAGGATGGGCAGCGCTATCCCGCCACGCTCCTGGTCCATGGCGTGAACGACATCCGTGTGCGCGTTTCAAATTCGACGAAATTCGCATCGCGGCTTGTTCAGGCCCAAACGAACCTCGCTTCTAACCCGTCACCCGTGCTCCTTCGCCTCGAATACCAGGCAGGCCACGGACAGGGCAGCACCCGCGAGCAATCACGGGAGCGCACAGTCGATATCTTTTCGTTTCTGCTGTGGCAGTTCGGCGAATCAGGCTTTTTACCGATCGCCAAGCCCTGAGGCGTTGAGCGTCGACTGGAGATCCTTGGAGACCCTTGAAAAAACCGTGCCCCAGTCGCCAACAGATGGTTGACGATACAAGCTCATGGAGTCATACCACGGACTGTCACAGCGTTCGAGTAGCCAACGCCAGTCTGGGCAGAACGGCAACAACATCCAGGTTGGCTTGCCCAGCGCACCGCAAAGATGCGCAACGCTCGTATCGACGCTGATCACGATGTCCATGAGATCGGACAGCGCAGCCGTATCGGCGAAGTCCCTGAGTTCAGGGCCAAAAAAGCGGACGTTCCCGTAGGACTCCAGAGTTTCCCGATCTGCCTCCCGAATTTCCTTCTGAAGACTCACGTAATCGAGGCCAGTGGGCAAGTGCGCCAAGAGGGCTGCCAACGAAACACTTCGATTGCGGTCGTTTCCGTGCCCTGGATTACCACTCCAGACGAGTCCCACTCTGGGCATCTTCTTTTTGCCCAAACGATTAACCCAGGTATTGACCAAGTCGGGCTCACTCTGCAAGTACGCGTTGGGCGTCGGGATCGTAGCGATCGTAGTTTTGAACGCAAGAGGCAATGACAGCAAAGGACAATGCAGGTCAAACCGTGGCAGTGGATCTCCCTTTTTGAATAACTGATCGATACCTTCGAGGTTCCCAAGCACCGGATGCAGAATTTGGGGGGCCTCAAAAAGGACATGGGCTCCCAGATTTTTCACCAGCCGTGCGTAGCGGCAAAACTGCAGGGTGTCCCCCAGTCCCTGCTCTGCGTGCAGCAAGACCGTTCGACCTGCCAAAGACTCATCGCCTAGCCATAACGGTTCTTGGAATTGGCGTGGTTGACTGGCCGGGCTCTCTACTTTCCAGCGCCACTCATACATCGCCCAGCCGGCATCAAAGTCCTCGCGGAGCAGGAACGCCAGTGACTTATTGAGGAACGCCTCGGCGAAATCGGGCTTGACTTCGATTGCCAGATCAAGACTCGCAATCGCCTCATCGAGCCGCAACTGCTCGAGCAGTACACCGCCACGGTTTGAGTGCGCGTCAGCGTAATCCGGTCGGATTGAAATCGCTCGACCGTAGCTCTCCAGGGCCTCGTCCAGCCGACTCAACTCTCTCAGAACATTGGCTTTGTTGGAAAAGGCCTCTGCATAATCCGGGCGAATCTCGAGGGCCCGATCGAAACTCTGCAACGCCTCCGGCATGCACTTGAGCTCTTTGAACACGACAGCCTTACCCGAGTACGCCTCAGCACAGTCTGGTTTGACTAAGAGCGCCTGATCAAGGCTCGCAAGCGCCTCGTCAAAGCGCCGCATCATCCTGAGCAAGTTACCGCGATTGAGATGCGCCTCAGCGAAACCTGGATCCACTGAAATCGCATTCTCAAAACTGCCAAGCGCACCCTCAAGATCCCCAGATTCTTTCAACAAATTACCACGATTAACATGCGCCTCAGTAAATTCAGGACGGATCTGGGTCGCCTGTTCAAAACAGTCCAATGCCTCCTTGAACCGCTTGAGGGCCAACAGTGCATTTCCTCGGTTGAAAATTGCCTCGGCAAAATCTGGTCGAACTTCAAGCGCTCGGTCATAAGCGGCCACCGCCTCTGCAGAACGGCCGATCTGCAACAGCGCATTACCCCGGTTAGAGTGCGCTTCAGCAAGATCCGGATCGAGTTCCACCGCCCGATCAAAGGCCTCGAGCGCAGCTTCGACCTGCCCCAGCCCCATCAAAACATTTCCCTGGATCCAATAACCCTGAGCAAAGTTGGGATCAATTTCGGTGCTTCGCCGCAAATCATCCAGCGCAGCGCTCAAGTCACCTCGTTGCTGAGCAGCCTCCGCTCGATATCGGTAGGCTTCGGTACAGGTTGGATCAATCTCAATGGCTCGATCGAAACATGCGGTCGCTTCCGCAAGCTGTCCAAGCGCTATCAGCAACGTGCCCAGGCTGAGCCGCGGCTCAGCCGACAAAGGACTCAACCGGACCGCCTCCTCAAGGTCTGGCAGAGCGGCCGTCAAATGGCCAAGTTTGGTCAGCGCGACCCCGCGACCAAAATAAGCCTCAGCGAATTTCGGATTCAACTCAAGCGCCCGCCCATAGCTCTGCGCGGCCTCGTCGTGACGCTCCAACGTCTCCAAAACATGGGCATAGTTGAAAAAAACGGATTCGTGAATTGCACCCAGATCAATCGCGCGGCGGTAACTTTCGCTCGCTGCAACCCAACGCCCCAGCTCACGCTGGACGTGCCCCCGATTGACAAGTAGCGCCCTGTCTGCTGGCCGCTTCATCAAGGCTCGTTCGTAACTTTTCAAGGCCTCGTCAAGTCGACCCAATCGACGCAATGCATTGCCCCGATTCAGATGGGCATCCGCGTGATTAACGTCGAGCTTTAACGTCTTGTCATAGCTGGCGATAGCGGCTTCTAACTGCCCGATCTCTTCGAGAGAGACTCCCAAGTTGAAATGGAAAAATGGATTCTTCGAATGAAGCTTGATTGCCTTTGAAAAATACTCCACCGCCTGTTGATGCGCGCCACGCTGACTCGCAACGACCCCAAGACAATGCAAGGCGTCGAAATGCAGCGGCCGCGATTGCAGAATATCTTCATAGATTGCTGCTGCCTGCTCAACCAACCCCCGTTGATGCAGGGCGATGGCCTGCTGAAAAGCCGCCTGCACTTGAGCGTCCCGCAGGTTTCCTCCGTGTGCCGTGGAATTTGACTTCTTCATCAACAAAACCCTCGACGCGGCCGAACAGCCAATTGAATTCAAAGGATTCTATGTCGCCTACGGCCAGGTCGCAGCTCCAGGATTGATCCTTGCGTCCGTCCAGACTCCGTCTATCCGGAGGTTAAAACCATGCGTCGCGTCCTCCTGGGTTTGACCGCGGCCTCGTTTCCAACCCGCGTTCTTACCCGCACTTTCGCGCTCACGATCGCGCTCACCATCTCGCTGGCGCTCGGCCTGAGTGGCTGCGGTTACAACACTTTCCAAACCACCGACGAACAGATCAAGGCCAGTTGGTCTGAGGTACTCAACCAATATCAACGGCGCGCGGACCTCGTCCCAAACCTCGTCGCGACGGTGAAAGGAGAAACCCAGTTCGAGCAGGACACTCTAACGAATGTCGTCAATGCGCGTGCTCGCGCCACGGGCATTCAGGCCACGCCCGAACTGATTAATGACCCAGCCGCCTTCGCCAAATTCCAACAGGCACAAGGCCAACTAACCAGTGCCCTGTCCCGACTCCTCGTGGTCTCCGAGAACTATCCGACGCTGCGTGCCAACCAGGCGTTCCGGGACTTGCAAGCGCAACTGGAAGGCACCGAAAACCGGATTACGGTTGCCCGTAACCGTTACATCAAATCCGTTCAGGACTACAACGTTGCGGTTAGATCATTCCCCTCTAATCTGACCGCGAAAGTCTTCAACTACCCAGAAAAACCCAATTTTTCTGTTGAAAACTCCGAACAGCTTTCACAACCACCCCGTGTCGGCTTTGGAGTATCGCCACCGTGAGGCTTATCACAGCGAAAGCAACCCGCTGGCTACTGTTGCTGGCGCTATTTCCGTTGGTCGCGCACGCGTTGATCGCGGTCCCATCGCTTCAGGGGCATCTGACCGATCTGACGAAAACCCTGAGTGCCGAACAGGCGCTAGCGATTGAACAATCACTGACCACTTTTGAGAACCGCAAAGGCACTCAAATCGCGATTCTGATCTTGCCGAGTACAGGCCCTGAACCGATCGAACCATTCTCAATACGGGTCGCAGAGAAATGGAAGATTGGACGCAAGCGTCAGGACGACGGTGTCATTTTAGTGATCGCCAAAGCGGACCGGGCGGTCCGAATGGAGGTTGGCTATGGCCTTGAAGGCGTCTTGACCGACCTGCATAGCCAACGAATCATCAGCGACATCATCCTGCCGCATTTCAAGCAGAATGACTTTTACGGGGGCATTACCGCAGGTATCGCCGACATCATCGGGAAAATTGATGGGGAGCCAAATCTCGGGTCAGCATCGGTCAAGTCCGCCCCCAGTGTATCGCCAACTGGAACGCAAATTGGAGCGTTGGATGGGATTCCTGATCTACCGATGATCTTGATCGGGGCTCTGCTCGTCGGTGGCGTCCTGCGGCTGATTTTTGGCCGAGTTCCCGGCGCGCTGCTGACCGGGATCCTGGTGACATTGGTCGCCTGGTTTGTCATCGGGGCGCTGTTTTTCGCGGTCGCTGCGGGTACCGTTGCGTTAGGACTGACCCTTTGGGGCGGTGGATTGTTAGGGATCGCCGCCCGCCTGCTTGCGGGAGGCCGCGGAGGTGGGCGAGGTGGGGGAGGAGGGTTTGGTGGCGGGGGTTTCCGCGGCGGCGGCGGCGGCTTTGGCGGTGGCGGAGGATCTGGCCGCTGGTGAACGCTCACCCGATGCCTAACGGTTGCAAGCAGCACCCACCGATGTCAGACTTTGAGGCAAAACAACACCTCCTCAAACTCGGTCTGACTACAAGGCAACCATGGCGACCGCCCCAACGCTCTACGACAAAGTATTAACCGGACCAGCCCTGATCGAACACGAGACAAGGGTTTCGGTCCTTCGGGGGTGCGAGTTTTTCGACGATCTGACCTCACCCGAACTCAACACCCTGGCTAGTTTTGTCGAGCTTCGAGCATTCCGCGCGGGTGAACGGGTGTTCGTCGAGGGCGATTCCGCTACCTGGATGGCTTTCGTGGTGGAAGGAAAATTCTCCATCACCAAACAAGGTACGAGCCAGCAACCGATCTCGGTGACGCGGGAGTTCAAGAGCCGCATTTTGGGCGAGATGGCTTTGCTCGACGGCGAAAACCGCTCGGCGACTTGCACGACCGCCACGGTCGCAAAACTGATTGTCATGTCTTCGGCCGAGTTCGACCGTATGTCCAATATGGTGCCGGGCCTGGCGCTGAAAATTCTTCGCGACATCGCAAAGCTGGTCAGCCGACGGCTGCGTGTCGCTAGCGGCATGCTGGTGGAAGCGGCGAGCTGAATGCCATGTTCGGAAACTTGAGACGGGGCCTCCTCCCAGCCTGTTTGTTGATCTTCTCAGCCCTCATTAGCGGACAAGATGCCTTTGCAGCGCCGGTCCCCGCGGTTTGGGCCGCAGCCCAGGCGCACCAGGGGCCGCTCCTGACAACGCTCAAAGATCTGGTCGCGATTGAGTCCGGCAGCGGCGATCGAGAGGGTCTTGACCGAATTTCCCAACTCATCTACGACCGATTATTGGGACTCGGTGGCCAGGTTGAATTCATTGAACCCGGTACCGATGCCTACCGGATGCACGACACGCCAGCCAAGATCGGCCGAATGGTCAAGGCGACCTTTTCCGGCACTGGCCGCAAGAAAATACTCCTCATCGCCCACATGGATACGGTTTACCTGAAAGGAATGGGTGCGAAGCAACCATTCCGAATCGATGGGAATCGCGCCTACGGACTCGCCATTGGCGATGACAAAGCCGGGATCGCGGTCATCCTTCACACGCTCGCGATCCTCAATCAACTGTCGTTTAAGGACTACGGAACGCTGACGGTTCTGATCAACGGCGACGAAGAAATCAGTTCACCCGCGTCGAGAAACGTCTTGATGAAGTTAGGCGCCGAACACGACCTGACCATGTCCCATGAAGGCTCACCGTCCAATTCTGATCAACTGTCACTCGCGACTGCTGGAATTGCCGCGGTGAACCTCAAAGTGACGGGCAAAGCCTCGCATGCGGGGAGTGCCCCCGAACTTGGCCTGAATGCGATCTATGAACTCTCGCATCAGGTCCTCCAGACAAGACAGTTTTCGGATCCCAGTCGCGGGGTCAAAATGAACTGGACCATGATTTCTGGCGGCACGAACCGCAACGTCATCCCTGCGGAGGCAAAGGCCGCTGCCGACGTTCGAGTCACGAACATTGAAGACTACGCTGGACTTGAATCGAAAATCAGATCGACCATCAAGAACCAGTTAATCCCCGGCACCAAAGTTGAAATGACGTTCGAAAACCGCCGGCCGCCTCTGACTCTGAATCCAGCCCAAATTGGCGTTGGCGAGCATGCGCAGCGGATTTACTCAGAACTGGGCAAGAGCCTCAAAGTCGTCGATAGCGTGAGTGGCGGCGGAACAGATGCCGCGTTTGCGGCTGCGCAAACGACTAATCCAGTCCTCGAACGATTCGGGCTGCTCAGCTTTGGCGCGCACTCGAATGACGATGAATACATCCTGATTGATTCGATTGAACCACGACTTTATCTGGCAACCCGCCTGATCATGGATTTTTCGCGCGACCTCGTTCGGCGCTAGTCCGATGCCGCGGAACCGTCGCGCCTTCAAGCAAGTCGACGTCTTCACGGCTGAGCCATACCGGGGGAACCCCTTGGCCGTTGTATTGGACGGTATTGGGCTGGCGGACGCGGAGATGCAACAGTTCACTGACTGGACCAACTTGTCCGAGGCGACATTCGTGCTGCCCCCGCTCAACGATCAGGCGGATTACAGAGTCCGGATTTTTTGCCCTGGACGAGAACTCTCATTTGCTGGGCACCCCACTCTTGGGACCTGTCATGCCTGGCTTGAGGCGGGCGGCCTTCCTAAGGGCCATACCGTCGTGCAAGAGTGTGGCATTGGGCTGGTGCAAATTCGGCGCGAGGGACATCTTCTGTCATTTGCGGCACCCCCACGACGAAAGGTAGGCCCCCTCGATCCCGCCGATGTCGACCTGATCACTCGAGGCTTCGGCCTGAGTGCCGACGACATCATCGATCATGCCTGGTGCGATAACGGTCCGCGCTGGCGAGGGGTATTGCTGCGGTCTGCCGAGCTTGTACTGGCCCTCAAACCGGACGCAGCGATCTTGGCCGGACTCGATATTGGTGTTGTCGGACCTCGCGCCAAGGTCGGTGTTGTGGGTCATCACCCCACGGTTGAAACATCACCAAGCGTTGAGGAGAACGTCGCGTTTGAAGTGCGGGCCTTCTTCCCGGGCCATAGTGGCATGGTTGAAGACCCCGTAACAGGGAGCCTCAATGCCGGCCTGGCACAATGGCTAATCGGCGCGGGTCATGCTCCGCCCAACTACATCGCAAGTCAGGGAACCGCAGTGGGGCGCGCGGGACGCGTCTATGTCGAAAGTGCCGATGGCGAAATCTGGGTAGGGGGCGAGAGTGTCACGTGTATCGATGGTCACGTTCGGATTTAACGCAACCTGATCAACAAGACGCGTTAGCATGGGGTTTTAAAGCCGCTTCTGCATTGCGGGTATCCATTGAGCTTCGTGCATTCAAGGAGCGTTAATGGTTTCCCCACAGCCTTCACCAAAATGCCTTTAAGCCTGAATCAAATTAACGTGCGAATCCCCTCCGGACTAATCTTGGCGATTATTGCCCTGATTTCGTCGACAGCTAACAGGCCATCCGATGCGGCCGATCTGACCACACCTTACCAAGTGCGGCTGGGCCCGCCTCGGGGTGCCTCGATCTTCAGCCAGAGTCCCTCCATTACCGACTCGGCCGGCACGAACGAATCGCAACTTTCTGGGGGCCAATACGATCCGCTGGAACCGATCAACCGATTCACCTTTGCGGTGAATCTCAAAGCGGATGAATGGGCCATTAAACCGGTCGCCCAAGCCTACAAGGCTGTTACGCCAGCGCCGGTCAGAACCGGGATTCAAAACGTGTTCGGCAACGTTGCCGACATCTGGACCAGCGCGAATAACCTGATGCAGGGAAAAGTTCGCGAGGCCAGAACAGATGCCACCCGAGTCCTGATCAACAGCACCGTGGGTGTCGTCGGGCTGATCGATTTTGCATCGGACTGGGGCTACCCAAAACACAAAGAAGATTTCGGCCAGACGCTCGGTGCCTGGGGGGTTCCATCGGGTCCCTACATCGTCCTGCCGTTACTCGGGCCAAGCACCTTGCGTGATTCTGCCGCGCAGTTCAGCGTTGATGTGCATGCCAATGCGTTTAGATATCTAGCAGATCCCGGGGGGCGGAACTCGATCACCGCGCTTAGGCTGACCGACTCAAGGTCGCGCCTGCTGGATCGTGAAAAAGCCTTGCAAGGCATTGCACTCGATCAGTATCTATTTGTCCGCGATGCCTACCTGCAAAGACGTCAAGCGCAAGTTCTAGATGGGCGTAGCGCAGAAGACTAAGGCAGGCTTTATTGGCACTGCGAATCGCCTCCAGCTTGCAATCAGTTCTCGCCTGATTGCGGGCCTTGCCATTGCCCTAAGCCTTGGTATTGGTATTGGTATTAGTCCGGGGGTAGCGATTGCCCAATCGATTCCCGCGCATGCCGAGGGATTGACCGAGGAACTCGTGAGTGTTCCGCTCGATGCCAACCGCCAGCAAGCCGGCGTTTACTCGGTGAGGGCCGGAACATCTAACCACACCAGGCTGGCCGTCCTGTTGCCCGGTTACCCGTCGGTCGTTCGACCTGTTGTTGAGAATGGCACGATGGTGCGCTCGAAACTCACCGGCAATTTCCTGATCCGCTCAAGGCGACTTCTTACGGACGAATCCATTGCGACCCTGATCGTAGATTGTCATTCTGAAAGTGGAGATTACTGTTCGGCGGCGTACCAAAGTTCGCAGGATCGGCAGCAACATGTACAGAAGCTCATCGATGCGGTGAGAGGAAAATATCCGAGCCTCAATGAGGTCTGGCTCATCGGGACCAGCATGGGCACCATTTCCTCGGCCTTTTTGCCGACGTACGACCCCAAGTCCTTCGCTGGCGCAATTCACACCGCGTCCATTACGGAACCATGGGTGCAAGGCTCATATCGAGAACTCGCCAATTTCGACTACACGCGGTCCGGCATTCCCCAGATTTTTGTTCACCATCGCGACGACCCCTGCGCCTTGACAACCTACTCGGGCGCCAAGCGAATTAGCGAGAAATACGGGTTCCCTCTGATCACAGTGGTGGGTGGGGGTGGCTTTCAGGGTGGCGCCTGCCAAGCACAAACAGAGCACGGGTTTAAAGGCATGGAACCGCAAACCATGCGCACGATTGCAAACATCCTGAAGTCCGGAAAATCCGAAAAACTGGAGAGTTTCATCGTTTCGCAACAATAAACCTGCAAGGATCCGCGGCCATCTCTCATCCATTCAGTTTTGGAGTTGCCCGTCGTGATCAATCCCGTTTCTTGCATCCGGCTTACAGCAGCCGCTCTGACAGCCCTCGCGTTTGGAATCTCGGGCTGCGGTGATAGTGAAGAACCCGTCGGGCTGACAACGCCGTCCCTGAGCTTTATTGACCCGCAAAACACGTTCGAGCTTGCCAACTACACGCAATCGGGTCGTTACCCACTACCCGTTGGAACCGGCTCCAATTTGCTCGCCGAGGAAGCCTCGGGGGTGACCTACAACAAGGACACGGGGACACTGTTCGTCGTTGGCGATGGCGGTACTGCGGTGGCTCAGGTCAGCACCAAAGGGGTGCTAATCAATTCGATGACGTTAGCGCCGGATGCCACCAAGCCCCAAGGCACTTACTTCTATGATCCGGAAGGGATCACCTATCTGGGCAATGGAAAATTCGCTTTGATCGAGGAGCGCGACCGCCGGATCAACGAATTTACCTATGTCGCCGGAACGACGCTGGGCGCTAGCGGCGTTCGCTCCGCCAAGATTGGCACCACCATTGGCAATATTGGTATCGAAGGTCTTAGTTTTGATCCGTCGACCAGTGGTTTTGTGATGGTCAAGGAATCCGGGCCTTCCGGTGTTTTCCAGACCACCGTGGATTTCGCAACCGGTGCGGCGTCGAATGGCTCGGCGACCACCGAAAACTCAATCAATCTTTTTGACCCGAGCAAAACGGGTCTTTCTGCGCTTAATGACGTCTTCGCGTTGTCCAATGTGGTCGCTTCAACTGCGTCCGATTACAGCCACCTGCTGATCCTGAGTGCGCCCAACGGCAAAGTCATCAAGATTGACCGGAGTGGCAATATCAAGGGGACCTTGGTTGTGGATGCTCTCGCGCAGAACGAGGGTATGACCATGGACCCGAGTGGCAACATTTATCTCGTTAGCGAGATTGGAGGCGGCGCCGGGTTTCCGGAACTCGCGGTCTACTCGCCCACCACCAGCAAGAGTGCAGTTGGAGTGGGCAGTAATCTTTACCTCACCTTCAACATCCCGGTTAGCGCGGGAACTGGTTCGATCGTGCTGAGCAACGGCGCTGGCGATATCCGCTCGATTTCAGTCACTGATTCCACCCAAGTCTCATTCAACGGCAAGGTCGTCACGATCGACCCGACAACGAATCTGATTCCCGGGACCACTTACAGCATCACCTACGTGGCCGGGGTCTTCAAAGATGCGAACGGCAAGGCGGGTCCAGCGGTGAGCAATACCAATGAGCTCGGATTTACGGCTGCTGGATCGGTGGATGCAACATCGCCGACCTTGGTGAGCAGTTCACCGACAACAGGTACAACGGGCGTCACCAGCAGCCGAATTGTGCTGACCTTCAGTGAACCCGTCGTTGCTGGCAATGGCAATATCGTTATCAGCAACGGAAGCGGTGACACACGGACCCTCTCAGTTAAAGACGCCACACAGGTCACTTTTAGCGGAAGTACGGCAAACATCAATCCGAGTGCCGACCTCTTGCGCGGGTTTACTTACAACGTTCAGATTCCGCTTGGAGCAATTCGTGACGCCTCCGGCAATTCATACGCCGGCATCACCAACGCCACAACCCTGACGCTTACCACGGCGGCAGCACCGCCTTCGACCCTGAGCGCGGGTGATCTGGTCTTTGTGGCCATCAATGCAGATGCGGTTGATGCATTTGCATTTGCGCTGCTCAAACCGATCGGAGCCGGAACCGTCATCGGGTTTTCGGATAGGGACTACAGCACAGCCGCCGGGATGCCAGCCACCGGAGAAGCAGCCTACGTGTGGACAGCAGACGTCGCTTACCCAGCCGGGACCATCATCACGATCCAGACCGATCAGACCACGCCCATTGCCAGCAAGGGTTCGGTGGTCGGCAAGGGCGGCGGCCTGAGCACCAGCGCCGAAACGGTCTATGCGTTCCAGGGGACCATTGCGGACCTGGCGCCCGGAGCCGCAGGTGCAATCACGATCAGTCGATTTATTGCGGCGATCAATCTGGGCGCCGCGGCTGGGGATATCCCGCCTGAACTGGTGTCCGCAAGCGCATACCAGACTTTCCCGCTTGATAACGTTAAGTACAACGGGTCGCTCGACCGCAATGACCTCGCAGTTTTCGCGAGCCGAGTCCGGACCGTTTCAAACTGGATCAGCGACGATGTCACTGCGTTCCCCCTGACCGGAACGAGCTTGTTCGCCGGGGAGTAAAGCGTTCGGGGCGCCGAATCGGGCGCCCCCGTGATCAACGGTAACCGAGGAGCAGCTT
>Ga0114979_10001703_pt1 | contig 14840 bp, 19 predicted proteins | sample S_140625_EF_Meta_FD_87315 | JGI IMG/M metagenome (GOLD analysis project Ga0114979, IMG submission 87315) | Freshwater microbial communities from Lake Simoncouche, Canada to study carbon cycling - S_140625_EF_MetaG | ecosystem: Environmental > Aquatic > Freshwater > Lake | place: Lake... | reverse complement strand
CCCATACGCTGCATAAGACACAGTGGGCATGGCAGTTCACCGAAATACAGTTGATCGACAAAGGCATAGGACAACATGCCAATAATCGCAGTCAAAGCCAGCTGATTACCAAGACCTGCCAAAGAAGGAAAAGAATGCTTGCTCATCTTCTTTAGAAATTGAGATTGAGATGACTGTTCGCATGAATGCGGAACCAGAACATCAAGATGCCAACGGTAATAGCCAGTAGCACTAAACCTGCCAGTCGTTTCTCAAACCACACAAGGACAAGACCGATAAAGGCTGTCAGGAAAGGTAGAAACATATACATAAATGAATTCTATCGCAGGTCGATCTAGATCTAGAAACAAGTGTCTTAAAGGGTCTTTTGTTTAGCATGAGTCTATGAAATCCGCCCCACCCTGCATCGACCTCCCATTACACAAAAGGTGAGCAAAGTTACCGTAGCGCTTGATGGGGAGAGCAATTTACCAGATTACCCTGAACTGATGAGGGAGACTTACAAGAGTATCGACTTCAAAGAAGGAGTAAATTTCTTCTTGAAGAACGCCCGCCTCAGTGGCTTGGTAAGTAAAGATCGATCACTGTGTCGGTGACCGCCTGATTTAGGATTTCGAGTTTAAGAAATCCACTACTGTCTGCACAAAAATATCCGGGACTTCAATATGGGGAATATGTCCAACATTATCCAAGGGGACTAACTTGGCATTCGGAATCACTTGAGCTGCTTTGCGACCTAACTCAGGAAAATTACCCAAAGACTTAACAGCTTCAGGTGGAGCAAAGCGGCGACCAAATACGGTTCGATCTTTTTGACCGATGACTAGCAAAACCGGCATCTTCAATTGGGGCAAGTCGCCTACTACCGGTTTTTCAGCAATCATCTGATAAGTTAACACTGAGGTCTGTGCATAGGCCGGATAGTCAGGTCCTTTTTGAATCCTGACATACACCTCTACAAACTGCTCAAAGCTCGGCTGCCAAACTGGAAAATACGATTGCAAGAAACGACGATAACTCGTTTCAGTTTGCGCCATTTCTAGCTTAAGTAGGTTGTCATTCGTTTGTGGCGGAATATCTTTGCTGTAGTCCTCAAGACCCAATGGGTTTTCCAAGATCAGTTTCTGGACAGATTTAGGATAGAGGCGCGCAAACCGAATGCCCACCATGCCGCCCATCGAGTTGGCAATCACTGAAGTCTGAGTTACGCCAAGTGATTTCAACAGCGCTTGTGTATTCTGAGCGAGATCATCAAAGTGGTACGCCACGTCTGGTTTGGAGGATTTACCAAAGCCAACCTGATCTGGAGCAATGACTCGATAGCCTGCTGCAGTTAATCCTTTGATCGTGGGCGCCCAATAGTCACTTGAGAAATTCTTCCCATGAAACAAAACAACGACACCCTTCTGCTTACCAACTGCAGGCACGTCCATATAAATCATGCTGGCAGGCTGCCCCTGAAGAGTAGTTTTAAATTCTCTAGTGGGATAGGGATAGGGCCAAGTACTCAGACGTAAATCTAGAGGACTTGCATTGGCATAGCGGCTAGGTGGTGGAGCTTCTGCTTTAGGCTGATCAACCGATGTACAGGCCGAGATGAAGACTCCGCCTGTGCACATCACTAAAGCGATTCCCAGTGCCTTTATTTTCATCTCCGCCTTTGTCTGTTTGAACTACTTAAACCACTTAAAATATTTAGACGATCTTGATTTTCAGAGGGCTGAGACCTTCAACCGACCCCTCAAGTACGTCGCCTTTTTTTACAGGACCTACACCTGCGGGTGTGCCAGACATGATTAAATCGCCTGGCTCCAGTGTAAACAAGGTAGAGAGATACGCAATAGTGTCAGGAATGTTCCAAATCAATTGGTTTAAGTCGCCCTCTTGACGTACTTCACCGTTCACTAAGAGCTTGACTGTGCCTGTAATCGGATGGCCAAACTGAGTAGCAGGCGTCAGTGCAGCACATGGAGCGGACTGATCAAATGCTTTACCGGTATCCCAAGGGCGACCCATTTTTTTTGCTTCGCCTTGTAAGTCACGACGAGTCATATCTAATCCAACTCCGTAACCATAAACATGTTCTAGCGCATTATCCGCAGGAATATTGGCGCCGCCCTTACCGATAGCAACGACCATCTCAATCTCATGATGCACATCATTTGATAGGCTTGGGTATTGCATGTCCTTGCCATCGGTAACAATCGAATTGGCCGGCTTCATAAAAAAGAATGGTGGCTCACGATCAGGGTCATGACCCATCTCACGAGCATGATCAGCATAGTTACGCCCAACGCAATAGATGCGATTTACAGCAAAACGGCGGGTATCACCCACTACAGGTAGCGATGGAACAATAGGGGGATCGATAACGTATGTGGCACTCATATATAACCTTTGTGATGGATATCTAATTTTTAATAATGCTGATTTAAATAAATTATGACATTACTTGCATCAATGTCATTGCTGCCCCCTTACTGCCCCTTACTACGGAGCTTGAGCAATAAGATGCTCAGAGCCAAGGCGAAGGTCAAGGCATTCGCCAGAATCAATGGCCACTTCTCAATAATAAGCCCATAGATAAGCCACAAACCTACCCCAGAAGTAAATAAGCTATACATCCCTACTGAGATCCCAGAAAGATCTCTTGTGCGCCAGGATTGCATTGCCTGAGGTAAAAAGGCAATCGTTGTTAAAAATGCAGCGCAGTAACCGATGATCTCAATCTGGTGTGGCAGTAAATTCATGTCATTACTGCTTTTTATTTAAGCCAGCCTTACGCGCTTCAATTTCTTGATTGATGGCTGCCAGGGTTTTTGCATCCGGAGTCTTCCATTTGCCGCCCGCCTTATTGGCCATATAAACGACTGCATCTGAAAATTCTTCGACTGTGAGATTAGGATTGCCGCCTTTGGCAGGCATTCCTCTTACACCGACATACGCGTGTGCCGTGAGTGTGACTTGTCCCTCAGCAATTAATGGGGCCCATTGGGCCTTATCACCAAACTTGGGAGCCTTCAGAACACCAGCACCATGGCAGGCTGCGCAGACTTGTTTATAGGTATTCTCACCGGGCTCTGCAAAAGCGATTAATGGGGAGAAAAAACAAGTAATCAGAATAAAGGGGTGCAGGATCGATTTCATGGGTAGCTTCTTTGAGATAAATGGGTATGACTCATAATTTATCTCATTTTCAGACGACCTACCCAAACAAGGCAAAAAAATTGCTTGTATCTCTTATGTTATCAATTAACGCGATAGTATATTCTACAGATCAGACAATCAAGACCCTATTCACTTACTCTTAATGGGAACATTTCTAAAAATTTATTCACAATGAAAATACACTATCAAACACTACAAGTGCTGAAATTTATGCGTTCCTTGCTTTTTTTATTCTCACTTGTACCGATCACAAGCATATCCATGCTGTCAGCTAGTCCAGCTTTGGCCCAAGATAAAAGTATTGTCGTTTCCTCTACTACCTCCACAGAGCAATCTGGTCTTTTTAGCTTCATCCTGCCAATCTTTAAAATGAAGAGTGGGATCGATGTCAAAGTGGTTGCCGTGGGAACCGGTCAAGCCTTAGACATTGGACGTCGTGGCGATGCAGATGTCGTTTTTGTGCATGACAAACCTGCTGAAGAAAAGTTTGTTACTGAGGGCTTTGCTACAAAACGTATTGAGGTTATGTATAACGACTTTGTCTTAATTGGACCCAAACCAGATCCAGCTAAAATTGGCGGTGGCAAGGATATCAAAGTTGCGTTTCAAAAGATCGCCGCAGCGCAGGTACCATTTATATCCCGTGGTGATAAGAGTGGTACTCATGCGGCTGAATTACGCTATTGGAAAGATGCCGCTGTTACGGTGGCTCCAAGCATTTGGTATAAAGAAACTGGTTCGGGCATGGGCCCAGCCCTCAATACTGCTTCAGCAATGAATGGCTATATTTTGGCTGATCGCGCTACCTGGCTTTCTTTCAAGAACCGCGGCGATTTAACAATCCTAGTTCAAGGCGATCCAAAGCTGTTTAATCAATATGGTGTGATGTTGGTAAACCCCGCTAAATTTCCACATGTGAAAAAAGCGGAAGGCCAAGAATTCATTGACTGGATTACTTCCAAAAATGGTCAAGACGTGATTGCCAGCTATCAAATTGGCGGTGAACAACTCTTCTTCCCGAATGCCAAAAAGCAGTAGATCCAAATACATTGCTTCAATGAAAACACAAGGCCCGCAATGCGGGCCTCTTCATTTACTTCTTCAGCATTTGCTAATGCCAAATTGAATATTAAATACTTACTTCTTTGGTGTTACGAAACCAATTGCTGTGTCGTCAACAAACTCAACCAATACGTCATCACCAGCCTTGAATTTCTCAAGACCTAAAACGCTTTGATCCACTTTCACTTTTTGTTTCTCGCCTGATGGTAATGTGAAAGTCACAATACGAGTTTTTACATCGATCGTACTAATTTTAACAGTCGCATACACAGTATCAGTAGTCTCTTCAAATGGCTTAACCGAACCCTTGCCGGAGATGACGACCGCGCGGACACCTGAAACGCCCGGCTTAGCATCCTTAGGAGCTGCAACTAAACCAACTGCAATTGCTTGAGCGTGTTCAACTACAAACAGATCGCCCTTCTTTACTTTATCCAAATCATTGACTTGCTTGGATACATTCATTTGAGCCAAGTTACCGTTTGCATCCTTGAGAACTACAACGCGTTTCTTTACATCCACTGAATCAACAGTAGCTGTCAATACAACTGCCTCAGCAGCTAAAGGCAACATTTTTGCTGGTGCTTGAGCAAATGCTGAGCCTGCAACAACCAAACCGAGTGAGGCAACTAATGTAGCTAGTAAAGATTTCTTCAAGATAACTCCTAAATAAAGGTTTTTAAGGGGCAATGCCAAGTAAAGCCAATTCATTCTAACCATGAAGTGGGTTACTTTTAAGTCTTAGAGATCACATTTACACCTTTAATGGGTGTAATTTGCTACATTGGAAGCATTTATGACTCATTCGCAGATCCCTATCGTGATCCTGATTAAAACTTGGCAGGATGCCAAGTTAGATGCTTACTCCATTCGAAAGCGCGTCTTTATCGAGGAGCAAGGAGTTCCAGAAGAGATGGAGCTCGATGAATTCGACCTCAATGCTAAGCATGCGCTTGCCTATGCAGACTCAGAATGTATAGGTACAGCTCGCCTAGTCACCCAACCAGACAATCTTGGAAGAATTGGACGTATGGCGGTATTGTCAAAGTATCGTGGACAAGGCGTTGGCAAACAATTAATGGAGACTTTACTAAAAGCATCCCAATCTCAAGAAATCAAACAAGTTGAGTTACATGCACAGGTATCCGTGATCCCGTTTTATGAGCAATTTGAGTTTATCGCCCAGGGTGATGTTTATGACGAAGCCGGCATCCCACATCGCGATATGATTCTACGTATCTAACAGTATTGAAATTACCATGACTCAGACTAATCACCCACCCTTCCTTTTTCGCGTTTGCTATTCCGATACGGATGCAGCAGGGTTTGTGTACCATGCCCGTTATTTAGAGATCTTTGAGCGCAGTCGCTCAGAATGGCTTCAGCAAAGAGGCCTAAGCCCAACAAAACTAGTGAATGAGTTTGGCATTCTTCTTCCCGTTCGCGAGATCACCATGAACTTTCATAAGCCGGGACGCTTAGATGATCTGTTAGGTATTGATCAAATTATTGAACATCGTAGTCGCACTCAAATTGCTGTTAAGCAAACTGCAACGCGGATTGTTGCAGGTAGCGAGCCTGAGCTAATTGCCAGCGCTGTTATTCATATTGTTTGTGTTGATACCACTACTCTGAAGCCCAAGGGACTTCCTGATTGGCTGTTTGCAGCCGATCAATAAGACTTCAATTTAGGAGCATGTATGCAAGAAGGAAAATTACTGAGCTTTGTAAAAGGTCTCGCTACACTACTTGAAACCAACCCGAGTGAAGCAGTCATTTTTTCTAAAGGTAAAAAACTTTTAGAAAACTTAATTCAATCTGATGACTGGTTACCAGAGGAGTTTTGTAAACCACATTCTCAGTATTACCAGCAGTACTTACTATATGCAGATCCATTGGATCGCTTTTCACTAGTGAGCTTTGTATGGGGTCCTGGTCAAAAGACGCCGCTGCATAACCATACCGTTTGGGGAATGATTGGTCAGTTGCGCGGGCAAGAACGTAGTACTAACTATTACCGTCAATCTGACGGCAGTTATCAAGCTGATGGGTCTTTTATTTGCGATCCAGGCCAAGTAGCCACTGTATCTCCCAATACACATGACATTCATGTGGTCGAGAACGCTCTGAGCGACCAAACCTCCATTAGCATCCATGTTTATGGTGGAAATATTGGCCGTATCGAGCGAGCTGTCTTTGATTGCACTACAGGTTCAGAAAAATTATTTATCTCGGGGTATGCCAATTCTGTAACGCCAAATCTTTGGAATGCGGCCTGATAGCTTAAAATAGCGACTCTTTCTGCAAACACTACAAGTGTGGCAGCTCACCCCATTGGCCGGGATAATCGTTTAATTGAATACGGGCCAATATTTATTTGGCTCCTATGTTATTTACAGATCTTGGTTTATCAGAACCTATACTTCGTGCGATTAGCGAAGAAGGGTATACCAGCCCAACCCCCATTCAAGAAAAATCAATCCCCGCCGTATTAAAGGGCGGAGATTTACTAGCCGCAGCTCAAACCGGCACCGGTAAAACTGCCGGCTTTACACTACCGATTCTTCAGCGCTTAAGCACTACAGCCAAGACTAGTGGTAAGCGTCAATTACGTGTATTGATTTTGACCCCCACCCGCGAGCTAGCTGCTCAAGTTCAAGAATCCGTCGTGACTTATGGCAAATATACCGGCCTCAAATCGACTGTTATTTTTGGCGGTGTCGGTGCAAATCCACAAATTAAAGCGATTGCTGCAGGACTCGATATCTTGGTAGCAACACCGGGTCGCCTACTTGACCTCATGTCGCAGAACTGCGTCTCACTCGCTCATATTGAAATTCTGGTACTAGATGAAGCAGATCGCATGTTAGATATGGGCTTCTTGCGGGATATTAAAAAGATCCTGGCAGCATTGCCAAAGCAACGACAGAACTTACTGTTTTCAGCGACTTTCTCTACCGAGATTAAAGCCTTAGCTGATGGCTTACTGAATTCGCCAGCATTAATTGAAGTGGCACGAAGTAATAGCACCAACGACGCTATTGCCCAGCTCATTCACCCAGTAGATAGAAACCAAAAATACCCTTTGCTAGCGCATCTGATTAAAGCAAATCAGTGGCAGCAGGTTCTTGTGTTTACTCGCACAAAACATGGTGCTAACAAATTAGTTACTCAGCTTGAGAAAGATGGCATTACTGCCATGGCGATTCATGGTAACAAGAGCCAAAGTGCTCGCACCAAAGCTTTAGCAGAGTTTAAAGATGGAAAAATTACTGTATTAGTTGCTACTGATATTGCTGCGCGTGGTATCGACATTGATCAACTCCCCCACGTTGTCAACTATGACCTACCAAACGTCTCCGAGGATTATGTTCACCGTATTGGTAGAACTGGAAGAGCTGGCTCAAATGGGGTTGCGGTTTCTTTGGTCTGCGTTGATGAGCATCAGATGCTCCGAGATATTGAAAAGCTAATAAAGCAAAAGCTACCGCAAGAGGTCATTGCTGGATTTGAGCCAGATCCGAATGCTGTGGCACAACCAATCCAATTAAGAAGTCAGCAACACCAGCAATCCAGAAAGCCTCGACCAGGCAATTCTGGCGGTGGTAATGGTAGTGGTAACGGCGGAGCCAGGCCTGCAAGTAAGCGTAGTAGCCCGCCCAAACGTAGCTTCAATCGATAAATGTAGAGTTTGAGATGAGCTGCATTGAAGAGCCCAATCTCAATCTAGCTTGAGATTGAATACACTAGAAAAGTCGAGCTGTCCATTGCCGGCTTGACTATGGACTTCGTAGAGTTTGCGGGATAACTCTCCAAGCGGAATACTCGCATCTAAATCACATGCATTCTCAGTGGCTAAGCCTAGATCTTTTAACATCAGATCTACCCCAAAGCCACCTGCATAACCTTTTGAGGATGGCACGCTATCCATGACCCCAGGACAAGGGTTGTAGAGCTCTAATACCCAGTTACGTCCAGAGCTCTTAGACATGATGTCGGAGAGCACCTTTGGATCCATGCCATTAGCAATACCTAGGCGCAATGCCTCGCTCGTGCCGAGCATCTGAATACCCAAGAGCATATTGTTGCAGACCTTCACGGTTTGACCGCTGCCGCTTGCACCTGCATGAAAGATATTCTTACCCATACTCTCTAGCAATGGACGAGCACGATCAACATCATTCCTGTCGCCACCCACCATAAAGGTTAAGGTTCCAGCCTGAGCACCGGCGGTGCCTCCGGATACGGGTGCATCAATCATGGCAAGGCCCTTGGCTTTTGCTTGTGCAGCCACAGCTTGCGCTACCTTCGGAGAAATCGTGGAGCAGTCGATTAATAAGGTCTTGGGATTTGCCATGGCAAGCAAGCCCGAATTACCCAAGTACAAAGCCTCAACATGTCGTGAGGCCGGTAGCATGCTGATAATCACATCTGCATCAAAAGCAGCGTCAGATGCACTGGACATTGGAACTCCTCCGCCATCCTGAAAAGCATCCAGTTGAGTCTGAGCCAGATCGAATCCCTGAACCTGGTGACCCGCTTTAATTAAATTGAGGGCCATAGGAAGACCCATATTGCCTAAACCTAAAAATGCGACTTTCATATGCGCCCCGTATGCAATAGTAAAGTTCTAATATCTCACTATAGCTTGCTAATAAACTAGCTTGATAAATTTCTGGAGAATGAAATGACTATTAAGGTAATTGGTCTGATTCAGCTAAATGATCTTGAAGCATTTGAGGAGTATCGGTCACAAGTGGGAGATACAGTAAGCCTCTATCAGGGTAAGATCATCTCTCGTGGATCGTTCAATACATTTTTATGGAATGAATTGAAATGCGACTCCTTTAGCGCCTTTGTAGAGCTGGAGTTCCCAGATCTAGAGCACTCAGAATCCTGGGCCAATAGCCCCGAGTATCAAAACTTACTCGCGATTCGCAGTAAAGCGATGAAGCTCACTTTATTTTCTCTCAGCCTATAAAAAATAAAGCCCGGCTCCTTGTGGGGGCCAGGCTGAATTCAATTCTGAGTATCAAGAGTTACTTCTTAGCTTCCATAGCCTCTTTGATAGCGGTAATTTCTTTACGACGCTCTTTGCATGCGCCAGCAATTTCTTGTAAAGCCTTACGAGCACGAGCGGCAGATGCTTTAACGCCCTTCTCAATGAACTTTTCGTTCTCTGCTTTGTAAGTTTCAAAAGCAGCCAACAATGTATCGTGTTGTGACATCCTGTCTCCTAGATCTTTAATTAAAGTTTGAGTACTAAGCTCGGAAATAGTATATCCCCATAAAAAGCAGGGAATTACAGCTTGGGTCCTAGGGATAACTCTTATATAGACTAAATCCCTCAAAATGAGAAAAACTATTAAAAACAATGGAGATGCACCTAAAAAACAAAAAAATACCCTATTTATGACCTATCCTCTAAAAAAGGCGAGTCCATACTTTCGAGGCACTTTTAGTCCAATAACTTGCATGAGAATTAGATAATTTTTAGATCATCACCTAAATTAAATACCCCAACTAATACTGAAAAGAATGATGTCCATCAAAAATCAAGACTATGCATTTGTTCGTAATAAGTTGCTCAAAAAAGAAGAAATTGCTCTTTTAGATGTTCGCGAAGAAGATCCTCACGCGCAAGAGCATCCTTTATTTGCTGCCAACCTTCCACTGTCACGGATTGAGGTTGATGCATTCAGTAAGCTCCCCAGAAAAGATGTGCCGATTGTTACGCTTGATGATGGCGAGGGGCTTGCGCAATTAGCAGCAGAAAGGCTCTCCAAGCTTGGCTATAAAGATGTTTCAGTATTTCAAGGCGGCGTTACAGGATGGAAGGCTGCCGGCGGAGAAGTCTTTAAGGATGTGAATGTACCGAGCAAATCTTTTGGTGAATTTGTGGAATCAAAGCGGCATACACCTTCCCTATCGGCACAAGAAGTAAAGAAATTAATTGATAACAAGGAAGATGTCGTGGTGGTGGATGTGCGTCGCTTTGATGAATATCAAACTATGAGCATTCCTACTGGCATTAGCGTCCCTGGTGCTGAGTTAGTTTTGCGTCTTCCAGAATTAGCACCCAACCCTAAGACAAAGATCATCGTCAATTGCGCGGGAAGAACGCGCAGCATCATTGGCACTCAATCACTCATTAATGCCGGCATTCCAAATGAAGTCAATGCATTACGTAATGGCACTATTGGCTGGACCTTAGCCGGTCAAGAGCTAGACAAAGGTCAAAGTCGTAAATTCAAAGAAGTCAGTGATAGTACTGCTGCCAAGGCTGCTGAGCGTGCACGCAGCGTTGCTGATCAAGCTGGAGTGAAGCGAGTTAAGCTCGCCGATATTGAGCAATGGAAATCCCAGACTGAGCGAACCACTTATTTCTTTGACCCAAGAACGCCTGAAGAATATGAGTCGGGTCACCTGCCTGGATTTCGGTCAACACCTGGCGGGCAATTGGTTCAAGAAACCGAAATGGTGGCACCTGTTCGTGGTGCGCGTATCGTGTTATCCGATCCTGGTAGCGTCAGAGCAAACATGCCAGCTTCATGGCTTGCGCAGATGGCTTGGGATGTCTATGTGATTGATGACATCAAAGCAAGTGATCTGACTGAGAAAGGGGCTTGGATTGCACCTCAGCCGCAAACGCCGAACATTCAAATAGTAGATGTGGATACCGCTTCATCATGGTTAAAGAATGATGCTAAGACAATTTTCATCGATCTGAGCACCCATGCAAATTATGTCAAAGGTCATATTCCCGGTAGTTGGTTTGCACTACGCTCTCAGTTTGCTAGCGCCTTAAAAAATCTTCCCGCAGCCAATCGCTACGTACTCACTAGCACTGCAGGTGACTTAGCTGTATTTGCCGCACAAGAAATTCAAGCTCTCACTCAAGCAGAAGTGCTTGTATTGAGTGGGGGCAATGCAGCATGGATCAAAGCTGGACTTGATATTGAAAAAGGGGCTACCCACCTAGCATCACCACCAATGGATCGCTATAAGCGGCCATACGAAGGAACCAGTGTTGATCCCGCAGCGATGCAGGCCTACCTAGATTGGGAATTTGGCTTGGTAGAGCAGCTTGGCAAGGATGGAACCCATCACTTCTGGGTACTTTGATCATATTGATCTACAAAACAATCGCCCTCTTGATATTGACTTTAGTGCTCTCAGCTTGTGGGCGAGAGACCTACACTACCTGGTCATGCATAGATAGTGCCGGAATTAAATCTCCCCTGGTTCTTAAAAAAGCACAGATGCAGTTTCAGAATCGTCAGTATGATTACTGCGGAAGCCTTGGTCCACTCAGCTATTTTGATCTGAAGTGTCCCGTTCAAATACAGGACTCTAGCAATATCTTTACTACAAGCTCAGGCAAACTTGTCAATAACGCAAATGAATTTCAGTGTAATGAGCTCTAAAGAACAAAACTCCCTCAGCCCCAAAAAACTACTGCTAAGTAAATGGACGGCAGTAAAGCCAAGCCATAAGCGAAAACACTTTTTAGTCAGCAAAGTTATCCTGCCAGAGTTACCGGAAGCGGCAATTGAATTTGTAGAGTTAGAAGCCGTATTTGATCAGCATTCTCAAATCATTCCTTGGCGTGATCTTAAGGATACTGAAAACTGGCTACAAGGCTGGGTATAAAAAAGCCACCCATCCGGGTGGCCGCTAATCGTGCGCAGTTTTTGGCTATTTAGAGCTCTTCTTTGAATCTGGAGATTTTCTCAAATGCTCTTCGATATTTTTCTCAGCAGCATCAGCAACTTGATTCACAATTTTACGACCCTCTTTAAACATCTTCTGACCAGCGGTTGACATGTCATGAACCACCTTAGATAACTTGTCAGCATGCCCCGGCAATTTACCCTCAACATCTTCAAGCCAGTTCACTAAGGAGCTACGGACTTTTTCGAGATGCTTTTCGGTTTCATCAGCCGCATCTTCGCCAATATCCTTGAGAACGGATTTCACTTTCTTTTGATACACAGTCGCACGTTTGGCAGCTTCTTTGGTAGCCTGATCCTGGAGCTCTTTAAGCTTAGTAAGATCATTTTTGGCGGCAGACTTGGCGCTCTCCATCGCATTTTTCATGCCCCACTGAATCTCTTCAAGATGGTGCGCACTGAGATCTTTGGCCGCATCTAATAATTTATGGGAATAGGCAAATAGCTCCTTCGCCTTTTCTTGTTGCCATGCTTGAATATCCTTGTGGTCCATTGCATCTCTCCTTGAGTTAAATAAACATTCTGATCAATTAAAAAGCACACTTCAACTCTATACCCAAATCCCATTCTTGCCAATTCCCCACTGCCTTAGCATTAAAATTAGGGTTATGAGTGAGAGAAAAAACCTATACGAGACAATTGGCGGCGCTGCAAAGCTTGCAGAATTAGTGGATCGATTCTACGATTTGATGGCCCTAGAGGAGGCCTTTACAGACTTGCGAGAGCTGCATTCTAAGGATCTATCGAACCCAAGAGATAAGCTCAAGCTATTCTTATCAGGCTGGATGGGAGGTCCAGATGTCTACTCTCCAAAGCATGGCCACCCCATGTTGCGCGCACGGCACTTACCCTTCAAGATCGGCCTCAAAGAACGTAATCAATGGCTAGCTTGTATGTACCGCGCAATGGAAGATTGTGGGATTGACAGTCAGGTTGGCGCCCAGCTAGAGGAATCTTTTTTTAATACCGCCGATTGGATGAGAAATCAGCCAAACTAAGCAGTCTATTGATACTTGAAAAATCGCTTTAGATCGATTGTGCGCAAACGAAACCGCTGGCCCAGGCCCACTGAAAATTGTGGCCCCCAAGGTGCCCTGTGACATCGACACACTCACCAATGAAATATAAACCCGGATGATTTCGAGCCATCATCGTTTGACCATCAAGCTCTTTAGTATCCACACCGCCCAACATCACCTCTGCTTTTTTCCAACCTAGAGTTCCAGCTGGCTTTACCGACCAATTAGTAATGAGCTCTTTGAGTGAATGGCGATCCTTTTTAGAAACCTCAGCCCATTTTTTACCCAAGAGATTTTTTTGCTCAGCAAATGCTTTTGCTAGGCGCAATGGCATTACTGAAGCCAAGATATTTTCTGTCAGCTTGAGGCGGCTATCTTCGTGATTAAATAATTCATCGCAACTGAATTGACCATGAGCCTCTACTGCACCCAACCAATCAACGTGAATTTCCTCACCTTCGGCCCAGTAACTACTGGCCTGCAAAACTGCGGGTCCGGAGAGACCTTTATGCGTTAAAAGTAGATCTTCATGAAAGCGACATGCGCCATAGCGCTTTCCCTTGGAACCTACTGCAATCCGCACCGGTAAGCTGAGGCCAGACAACTCAATAAGATTATTAAATTCACCAGACGTAAATGAGAGCGGCACCAGCGCAGGACGTGGATCAATCACATTTAATCCAAATTGCTTTGCAATATCGAGAGAGTATGCCGTTGCGCCGATTGCTGGAACAGGTAGACCACCAGTCGCCATGACTATTGATCTGGTTCGCTCTTCACCAGCAGTGGTTTTAACAAACCACTCTCCTGCTACATTTGAAACTGATTGCACTAAAACTGGATGACGAATATCGACATCACCTTTAGCGCATTCATCAAGCAACATCTCGATAATTTGCTTTGCTGAATCATCGCAAAATAGCTGCCCCTGATGTTTCTCATGATAGGCAATGCGGTAAGACTGCACTAGCTTAATAAATTCCTTTGCAGGATATCGTGCTAGAGCGCTTTTCACAAAATGGGGGTTTAGGGATAGAAAATTTACGGGGCTGCTATGCAAGTTGGTGAAGTTACATCTTCCACCGCCACTAATCCGGATTTTCTCACACAAGACTTCAGCATGATCAAGCACCAAGACTTTCTTGCCCAACTGACCAGCAATGCCAGCACAAAAGAGTCCAGCAGCACCACCGCCTATAACAATGGCATCCCATACCTTACTCATGGTTTACTCATACCTTACTTAAAACGCTCAATAACTTCAGGCGCTATCTTCAGTTTTTGCATATGTAAACGGGTATAAGCTTGACGGAAATTCTTGGTCATGGAGATCATGACGGATGCAGTCCAAGCAAAAGCAAACATTCCTGAAAAGGCAATGATGATCGCCAGCATCTTCCAACCACTTGGCAAGAGATCATCCATGAAACCCATAGCAGTGTAGGTACTGCCACTAAACAAGATGCTCTCGCCCAAATTCGGTAGAAGATTAAACACTCGAAGTGAGATACCCCAGAGAATGATCTCAAAGATATGGATCAAAAATAGACACAGCACGCTGACATAAAACACGAAAGCTACCGAAGAGTACTTATGCTCTGACAAATATAAAAATGACTTCACTTCATAGCGCTTTGCAATTTGGAGCAGAGCAAATCCATGCACCAGCATCACAATAAGAAGCATGGCGATGCCAAATAAGTAGGCCGGCAAATCTAGCTCGGAAGTAAGGGTAACGTTGCTGGTAATGGACATGATCTTTAGAAGGCTATTTTACAGGTCATATGAGCATTTTCTTAGGCCAATTGATACCAATTGCGAATCACCGCCCAGGCCTCATCGGCAGTCTCTACAAAAT
>Ga0114979_10001702_pt1 | contig 14841 bp, 16 predicted proteins | sample S_140625_EF_Meta_FD_87315 | JGI IMG/M metagenome (GOLD analysis project Ga0114979, IMG submission 87315) | Freshwater microbial communities from Lake Simoncouche, Canada to study carbon cycling - S_140625_EF_MetaG | ecosystem: Environmental > Aquatic > Freshwater > Lake | place: Lake... | reverse complement strand
ATTGATGGATTCGGTATCAATGATCGGCGCTATGGCATCAAAGAAGTATAAAAAATCAGAACCAAAATGTTGCTGCATGGATTCTGATAAACCGCTCGATGTCAGGGGCCCTGTTGCAATCACACAAGGTCTTGGAACATCATCTAAAGAATTCACAGTGCGATTGGAGATTTTAATCTTAGGATGAGTTTTAATCGCAGTGGTCACAAGCTCAGAGAAAAGCTCGCGGTCCACACCCAAAGCTTGCCCTGCAGGAACATAGGCTTTATGAGCGCAGGCGAGAATCAATGAGTTTAGTTGTTTGGCTTCCCACTTCAGTTGGGCCGTTGCGCTGGTGACAGACATGCTGCCAAAAGAGTTCGAACATACAAGTTCTGCAAATTTATCGGTATGGTGTGCTGGGGTCATTTCTTTTGAGCGCATTTCGATAAGCTCAACGTCAAAACCCATTTGAGCCAACTGCCAAGCACATTCACTACCGGCAAGGCCGGCGCCTACAACATAAACCATGGGTGACAGGTACAGGAATCGCAACATCGTGTCAAATCGGGGATCTTTTTGAAGAGTTTTATGTGGAAAAAGCAGAGGAAAGCTGCGAACTTCAAAAAATATGGCAGCAGATGAAGATTACACCACAAAATTCAAATCCGGCACAGAGCTTCTGCAAAGCCTTTTTGAGAGCGGAAAAAATCCCCTCTCTGAGCAATTCATTCGTTGGAAAATGTGGTCAAAGTGGGAAGAAATCGTAGGTCCCACCCTTGCAAAAAATACAGAACCCGTGGGTTGGCAGTGGAACACTCTTTTGATTTGGGTGCCTCATTCAACAGTGATGCAACAAATGCAGTTTTTAAAAGATAATATTTTGCACGCCGTTCAAAAGGCTTATCCGCAATTGGCGATCAAAGACGTGAAGTTCACTTTGGATCGCAAACACACGCCTAAATCTGGAAATGAAAAAGACAACGCTCAAAAATTTATTTCGAAAATGGCGAAGAAATATTAAGCTTGAACTTTCTGGCTTAGAAATTGGTCTGACCGGTACCTTTTAGTCTTTCGTTTCAGCGGTCACAGATTTTTTTAGCAAAGATCTGACATTGGATTTGCGCTGTGATCCGCCTAACATCACTTTAATTTGATCGTGAATGGATGGATCAGATATGAGGGCACCTAAGGTGCCCTCAGCTTTATCAATTTTAGTGATCACACGATCGAATTTATCCATTGCTTGTTCTGATTTGGCTGCCACTTTTTTGAGTGAGCTTGAGCCCTCGTCCAGATTCGTGAGAATCCTTCCCAGCTTATTATCTTCACTGATGGACTTTGTGATGGCATGAATTTGATTGATAATCTCAAAGACCTTTTCAGCTTCTTTGCCTTTTTCGCTGATGATATTTAATAGATCTGTTGATTTTGAGGCAGAAATTGTCGCCTGATCATTCAGTCTTGGATTTCCGATTGGTCCAGGTGTGATGTAGATAAATTTATCCCCCAGCGCCCCTTGGGTTCTGATCTCGGCTTCGGTGCCTTCGACTAAATCTTTGAAGTTATCTTTGTGAATTTTCATTTGCACATCAATCAGGCCAGATTTTGAATTATAGGAAATTTTGGAAACGTTACCAATAGGCAGTCCTGCGAGCGAAACCACAGCGCCCATATTCAGACCTTGGACTTCAGGAAATTCAATATGTAGAGTGCCTTGGCGAGAGAAAAATTTTTTATCTCCGCCGAGCATGATGATGGTGATCAGTAAAATAATTGTTCCCACAATTAAAAAGGCACCTGTTCTCATCAAATGAGATTTTGAATCGCTCATGCCACTTCTCCTTCGATAAATTTCATGATTTGATCGTTTGGCCTATTGTTAAGCTCACTGGTCATCACAGAGCTCGAGACAATCCCATTGTGTAAGTAAACCATTTTGTCACAAACAGCCAAAGCCGTTGGCATGTCATGGGTAACAAGAATTGAGGTCACGCCTTTTTTCTTTAATTTCAGAATATGCTCTTGAATCTTTCTTGTATTGTAAGGGTCAAGTCCTGCCGTGGGTTCATCATATAAAATAATTTTAGGACTCATCATAAGAGCTCGAGCCAGTCCCAATCGTTTTTGCATTCCACCCGATAATTGAGATGGCAGGTTCAGTTCATTTCCACTGAGGCCCATTTCTTCGAGGACATCTTTGATTTTTTTCTTAATTTCAGAATCCATAAGTTTGAAATGTTCCCGCAAGGGATAAGCCAGATTTTCCTGAACTGTCATGGAATCAAACAGGGCACCACCTTGAAATACGTAGGCCACTTTTTGACGAAGTGGGATCATTTCTTCCTCACGCAATTTGTGAACTTCGATGCCGTCGATTTCGATTTGGCCACTATCTGGCTTTTCTAAACCGATTAAACTTCTTAAGATCACAGATTTTCCAACACCGGAACCACCGACAAGCCCTAGGCACTCGCCTTCACGAACATAGAATGAAACATCTTTGTGAATCACCTTTTTGCCAAAGGATTTATTAAAGTTTTTTATATTGATCATGCCCATCGTTCAAGTACCCAGAAAAGTTTGGATAAAAAATAGTCACCCACCAAAATCAGAATAGAGGATATCACGACCGCATGAGTTGTGGCTTGGCCCACCTCTTTGGTTCCTGATTTAACATTCAGTCCGAAGTAGCAAGCTGGAATTGTAATAAACAATGCAAAGAAGATAGTTTTAAACATCCCAGAAAGGTAGTCATAAAAGTCCACAGTCGTGACAACTTTTTGATAATAAAAGTGTGGATCTAATTGAAGTTCTGCAGCACCAACATAAAGTCCTCCTGCATTTCCAACCAGGTTGGCCACAGCAACCAATAGCGGGAGTGCGATCAAACAAGCCAATACCCTGGGAATCACAATCACTTTAATAGGTGAGGTTCCTAAAGCCCGAATGGCATCGATTTGTTGAGTGACCGTCATGGATCCAATTTCACTGGCAATGCCAGCGCCGACACGAGCTGCGATCATGAGGGCAGTAAAAACGGGGCCCATTTCACGCAAGATTGTGATGGCCACAAGTTTTGGAACGTAAAGTTTTCCACCAAACTTTTCTAAACCTAGACCGTACTGCAGCGACATCACCATACCGGTGCTTATGGCTGTGATGACAACTAAAGGTAAAGACTTCCAACCGATGATTGTGATTTGTTCGCTCAACAGCTTCCAATAAATTTTGCCACGGATTGTGTTCTTTATAATTTGACCAGTCAGTTGAACCAGACCGCCTGCAAACAGCAGTGCATTCTGAGTTCTATGCATGACTGTTCCAGTCAATGCACTCATGGGACAACCAGACTGGATTGAAATTGATCAAACACTTTTTCTTCTGCCAAAAAGTTCTTGCGTAACCCACCATAGGTCAAAGTCACAAAGCAGTTAGAGGCTTTGAAAGTATGGATCACCATCTGAACTTCAGAATTATCCAAAAGTCCTGTTGTCATCACTTTATGCCCATCAAAATTTTGAAAGGCTTTAGATTCAGATTTTAATATTTTGTGATCATCAATTCCTCGAGCTGTATCGAGAGCCACTTCCTTAGCTGTCAGTTTTGATTCTTTGCACTCACTCAGAATCGAAATGGTATTTCCCGTTTTTTCGCTGATCCAAGAAAAATCTGCAGTTTCGCTGTCGAGATCAAAAAAAGGCGCTGCAGGAGCTTGAAATTTCAAATCTTTGGCTTTCTCAGCAGGTCCCAACGGCACTTTCACAGAAATGCATGAGGTGAGAAAAAAACAGAAAATAAGATAGAGGTGGTTTCTCATGTTTGTTTGATCGGAGAATGTTGAGTCTTTCAAAAGACTTGAAACTCAGAACCGGACCATTTTAACAGCGTTGGAATTTTGTCGGTCCAGTCATCAGGCCTGTGATTTTTTTTCCTAGTCGTGCAGTCAATGGGAAATGGTGGTTGGCATTAGATGTGCTTAACAAAAAGAGAGAGATTCGATTGTTCAAGGAGTGAACTTTGGTCCAGCTATTTCTAGGTCTTTTATTTCTACCATTTGTCTGGGCCCAAGGTCCTGCAAAAACTCAAGCCGAAATCAGTATTCAAAATGATACTGTTCATTTGGAACTTTCAGGACTTCCACAATGGAAATACCAGATCAATCGTCAGCAAAATAAGATTACGATGGAAGTGGAATCACTTCATGAGTCTGCTTCTGCTGGACTGCAAAATTTTAGAAGCCCGGTCGTGAAGAGTGTGATTGTAAAAAAAGGTGTGCCCTCGGGTCGAGACACAATCGAATTTCAGTTAGCCTCTAGTAAAATTGATTTCTTTGATTATCTCACGGACGAGCCATCACGCTTAATCGTAGATTTCTATCCAAGTCCCGAAGAAACAAAAGCTAATCCTGTGGCTGCAAAACTCAATTCAGCATCAATGAAGGCTCGGGATAAAAAACGGGAACCAGCAAGCGATGCAGTTGTTGTTGGACCTAAGGGTCCGGTGGCGGGTGATCCCGCGCGAGTCAATCATGGTCTTTTTGATGGAGCTGATCCCAAATTTGAAAGATTTATGATTAATGATTACGAAATTAAAGAAGAATCGATTATCCAAAGCCGTGATCGATTCTACATTCGCTTTCCTTGGTTATTCGAATCTCCGCGGAAGTGGAAAGATGTTTTAAGTTCAGAAAATATTTATCAAGTTCAGCCCAAATCTGAAGAAGAGAATAAGCAGATGCGGCTTTTAGAGAAACTTTTCAACCGCAACCGAAATCTTGTTTTTCTTCAAACTGCGAACTGGTTTTTAGACAAATATCCCAAATCTGAATTTAAAGAGATGGTTTCGTACATGAAGGCAGAGACCCGTGATAAAATTTATCAAGAGTCCAAGAAGCCTGAAGATTTTAACTTAGCTATTTTGTCTTTTCGTTCAGCTTTGGATGAATTTCCAAACAGCACTCTTGCAGAGAAAGTTTCTCTGCAACTCGGAATAAAATTGTATGAAAACAAGGATTACCTGGCTTCCTTACGAGCGTTTAACCAGCACCTTGAAAGCAATCAAATCAAAACTAAATCAGAACTTTCAAAAGATCTGGCTCGACTTGGAATCGCTCTTAGTTACATGCACCTGCGAAAATTTGATGAGTCGCTTCAGCAGCTCATAGAACTCAAATCAAAATCCCAAAACCCTGAAATTCAACATGAAGCAACTTACCGTATGGGGGATATATTTGTTCAGTCAAAAAAGTACCCGGAATCAATCGAAAAGTATTCAGCGGCTCAGAAAGAGTTTCCTATGTCACAAAATCAATTTCCAAATTCGTTTTTCAATAAAGCGGAGGCTCAATTTTGGCTAGGTAATTACAAGCAAGCCTTGAGTGATTTTAGAGACTATATCATTCGATTTCCTTCGGACGCTCATGCGCCGCTGGCACTGACTCGAATTGGTGAAGTTTTAGAAATTCTGGGAGCTGATAAATCCAGAGTCATGGGTGCCTACTTAGAGGCTTACTTTCGGTATGGTGAGAGTCCTAATGCTGGAGTTGCTCGGATTCGAATGATTGCGGCACGAATTAAAACCATGAAACCTAAAGAGGTCGAATTGGCAGCTAAAGAGATTCTAGATCTTTCTAAAAAAATGAGCTTTGAAGATGTGGATAGATTAGCAACGATTTTGATTTCTGAGGGCTACAATGCAAGAGCTGAATTCGACAAGACTTTGGATATGTTGATTAGCTATTATCAATTAAATCCTTTGATGACTCAACGTGAGCAGTTTTCTAAAAGGGTCGTTTCCACAATCAATCAAAAAATAGCTGGCCTTGTTGAAAGCAAAGATTTTTTGGGAGCTCTAAGAACCCACCAGAAGTATTCGGATGTATGGCTAAAAAAATCAGATCGTCTTGATACAAGATACTTTTTAGGCTCATCTTTCGAACAAGCTGGTGTTCCTGCTGAAGCAGAGAAGTATTACCGTGAAGTTTTGAATCGACTTCTTTCCTACAAAGGAACAAATCGCGAAAAAGAAATCCGTGTGGTTCAGCAACTACCTAGTACTGAAGTGATTTATCTCAAACTGGCCAAAACCTTTTACAGTCAAAAAAAGTTTCAGGAATCCTACGAGACTCTGAAGCAAATCAAAGAATCTAATTCTCTGAGTGAAAATGATCAAATTGAACGAGTCTCATTATCAGTGAATCTTTTGATGGAAAAAGAAGATTATGATTCTGCGAAAAGATTTGTTCTAGAGCTTCTTAGAAACTGGAAAGGTGAGCCTGGGAAAATGAGCCAGCCTTATCTGCGGCTTGCTGAAATCGAAGTGCGAACAGGTCAATATGATCAAGCTTTCGCCTCCCTCAAAAAGGTCGATGAGCTTTATGAAGATACAAAATCATCCCCGAATGAGACACACTTTAAGTCTTTAGAGAAACGATTTGAATTGGCTCTCAAGTTAAACCGGCAAGAAGAAGCTATTATAGCAGCTGAAAAAATATTAAAAAGCTATGAGGACACAAAGCCAGTCGCCTCCATTCGCTATCGCTGGGGACAAATTTTAGCATCCCAAGGAAAGCTGAAAAAAGCTGAGGAGGTCTGGGCTAGCTTTAAAGGCACTCAGTCTGACTTTTGGAAAAACTTAGCCACCGAAAAAGTGAACAGTGAGGCTTGGAATGAAGATTATAAAAAGTACCGAAATCGAATTCCTGCGATGAGTAGTGAGGGAACAAATTGATGGATTTTCTGCAAATGAATTTTAAATCACAGGCTCTTTGCATTTTAAAACAAGAAGTAGAATCGGTGTTGGATACTCCTTGTCCACTCTTTCTGCAAGGACCTGAGGGCTCAGGAAAAACCTCATGGGCTGAAGCCATTTTAAAGCATCGTGGTCCTTTTGTGACATTGGATTCTCACAGCGCACCGAAATCTGTTCGAGAGTGGAAAATCTTTTTCCAAAGTCAGCCAGCTGTTGGTTTTCTTTTTGATAATTTAGATCAGTGGAGTGAGTCCCAGAAGAATTCGCTCTTGATCGCGCTTAGCCAGTTTGATGCCATTCGTAGAAAGATTATCACCACTTCAAAATTTGATTTAGAACCTCAGTTCAGTTTTCGCTTGGGGACTCGTAAACTTAGAATCCCTGCAGTGCCAGAATGTACAGAAGATTTCTCTGAGGTGATCCAATTTTGGCTGAAAGTGCACTGCTTAGTGATTGGCACAACTGTTCCATTATTTTCTTCAGCTGCTTTGCAAAAACTGAATGAAACCAGTTGGGCAGGTGGCTGGTCAGAGCTGATTATGATTTTAGAGCGTGCTATTAGCTTCAAAGTTCAAGTTGTGCAACCTGAGCATATTCAGTTTGATACTCATGACAAAAATCAGTCCTATTTGCAGGCGGGACTGACTTTAGCAGAAATGGAAAAAAAATTAATATTGCAAACTCTGAAACTGACGGCTTCCAATAAATCGCAAGCGGCTAGGATTCTTGGAATTAGTATTCGAACATTAAGAAATAAATTGAATGAATATAACGACAGGGGACCCTATGAGCTTGTTTGATAAAACGGTCAATGGTCTACAAACCTCACTTAATATGAGGCAACTGAGACACAGCATTACTTCATCCAACGTGGCCAATGCAGAAACCCCAGGGTACCAGGCTCAGAAATTAGATTTTGAAAAATCTCTCGAGAGAGCCTTGGATCTAGAGGGCCTCAAAGATATTTCAGCAGCTAGCGACTACGTAACGAAAGTAAAACCTGAAATTTACAATGATCCAGACGGTGTCATTAACAATGATGGCAACACAGTTGATATGGAAAAAGAAATGGCTGCACTTTCCGAGAATGCGATTATGTACAAAGCAGCCTTACAGTTGATCAATAAAAAACTAGCAGCCTTAAAATATGCTGCATCAGATGGAAGGTAGGGTTTAGATGGCTGACTTCATTTCTGGAATGAGAATTTCAAGCTCAGGTATGGCAGCGCAAAGAATGCGTCTGAATACCATTTCCTCAAACCTAGCAAATATCAATACGACTCAAACTCCTGAGGGTGGACCCTACCGCCGTAAGGATGTGGTTTTTCAAGCCATGCCCGATGCTAAAAATTTCGGTGAAATATTCTCATCTGCTGATCCCAAAGGAAGTATGCAAAGAGTCCAGGTCGTGGATGTGATTTCTGATACTAAAGCCCCGTTGATGAAACATCAGCCAAATCATCCTGATGCGAATGCAGATGGGTTTGTGGCCTATCCCAATATCAATATGATGGAAGAAATGACCAATATGATACAGGCGTCCCGTGCTTATGAAGCCAATGTGAGTGCCATGCAAGCAAGTAAAGACATGGCTTTGAGCGCTCTCGAAATAGGACGTTAGAACGGTTTATGAACTGGATTTTGTTCTTGTGTGAATTTTGACGCTACAATGTAAGTAGATCTGAAAGGTAGGACCATGGAAGGTTTTACGATTAAAAATTCGAACCGGTACCTAGAGACAGGAGGTGTCTCTTCTGGGAAAGAGAACAATTCCGTTTCTTCTTTGAGCGGAAACTCAGGTGATGTCAGTTTTGCTGACACTTTGAAAAATGCGATCAGTCAAGTGAATGAAATCCAACAGGTCTCGAATAAAAAAATGCAGGACCTATCAGTTGGAAAAACAGACAACGTGGCTGATGTCATGATCACAGCTGAAAAAGCTGATATCGCGTTGCGAGTGATGGTTCAAGTTCGAAATAAAGTGATCGATGCATATAATGAAATTATGAGAATGCAAGTTTAAGGAGAGATTCAAAGTGGATAAAGTATTAGGTGGATTGATTCTTCAATTTCGCGAGTTTTTTAAGAATCTAGGTCCGACAAAAAGAATGTCAGTTTTAAGTGTCAGCGTCATTGCAGTGGCAGCACTTACGGCCATGGTATTCATGGTTTCTGGTCGTGATTACGCAGCCTTGTTCACAAATATTCCCAATGAGCAAGTGGCAACGATCGTTTCCAAACTGAATGAAAAGAATATTCCTTACCAACTCAAAGATGGTGGAAAAACGATAACGGTTCCAAAGGATCTTCTTCACACGACACAAATGGTTTTGATGTCAGAAATCGGATCTCCAAAGCTTGGTAATCTAGGTCTTGAGATGTTTGATAAACAAGATTTCGGAATTAATTCCTATGCTCAAAAAATTAATTTTCAACGAGCCATGCAAGGTGAGCTCATGCGAGCTATCAATACTTTGACCGCTGTCAAACAATCCAAAGTAATTTTAGCACTGCCGAATAAAAAAACATTTCTTGAGGAAGGTGGAAGACCTTCTGCTTCCGTTGTGGTTGAGCTCCATCAAGGAAAAGAATTATCTGCTGAACAAATTCGAGGCATTCGCTTTTTAGTAGCCAATGCTGTAGAGGGGATGGATTCAGACCGAGTGGCCGTCATGGATGAGCGAGGAAAAGTGCTGACCCGTGAAAATAACGGCGTGACAAGTGGCACCGATGAGATTTTAGATTTAAAAAGAAAAATTGAAAGTGAAATAGAAAATAGGATCGAAACAATCCTAGGCAAAGTCGTCGGTCAAGCCCGAGTGGTTGCAAAAGTAGAAGCCACCTTGCAACACAGATCAATTTCCTCGATCGAAGAATCAGTAGATCCTGAAAAAACAGCGATTCGCAGTCAGCAATCAGAAGAAGAATCTTTAGACGGGTCGCGAATCAATCCAGCTGGGGTGCCAGGATCAAGAGCCAATCTTCCGGGTGCTGAAAATTCAGTGCAAGTAGGATTCAAGCAAGATGTAAAAAAAGAGATCAAAACGACCAGTTTTGATGTCCCTAAAACAGTCAGAAACATCAAAGAATCTGCTGGCAATTTGGAAAAGCTGAGCGTTGCAGTTGTGGTTGACGGTGTTTTGCAAACTTTGACGAAGGAAGACGGAACTGTTGATTCCAAGTGGACGCCAAGAACAGCTGAAGAGCTTGCAAAATATGAATCCATTATTAAAAGCTCCATTGGTTTTAATCCAAGCCGAGGTGACACAGTCAAAATTGAAAACATTCAATTTCAACCAGAGGACTTTTCAGAAGCCGAAAGATTGTTAACAAATCTTGAGCGCCGAAAACTTCTTCATGCACTATTTAAGTGGGCTCTCTTAGGATTTTCTTTAGCCCTTTTCTTCTTCATTGTGGTTAGACCTTTCATGCAATGGATCACTGACAGCTTTCAGGACACAGTGGACGAAATGTTGCCTCGAACCATTGAAGAGCTTGAAGAACTTCAATCTGTGGATAGCACTTTACCAGGTATGAGCTCTGCGCTGCCGGTCTTGCAGGAATCCATTGATCCCGAAAAGGCAGAAAGCGAATTACTGAAAGATCGAATTTTAGGAATCATGAATTCTGATGAAGAAAAAGCAGCGAATGCCTTTGGAATTTGGCTTATCAGGAAGGACACTTAAAGTATGTCGATTAAAATTTATAAAGTTGAGAACCTCGATTACGAATCCCTGAAAGGCTTCGATAAAGCAGGTATCCTGATTAATTATTTGGGATCCGCTGCGGTGAAAGTGCTTTTGAAAAAAATGGAGGACGGTGATATCCGCAAACTTCTAAGCGTGATGAACAAGTACCGCATTGTACCTATTCATGTGACCAAACGGGTTCTGGAGGAATATTACGAGATGATTTCAGAGGCAGAAGAGTATATTTTTTCTGAAAGCGTGGCCAGCAAAGATATGATCGTTGATGCTTTAGGTGAAGACAGAGCTCGAGGAATTCTGGGAGGTCTTAATATTGGTGCTGGTGTTGCAAGAAGTTTAGAGTCCCTCGAGATGGTGGATGCGAAATCTTTGGCGACCTTCTTAGTCAGTGAACATCCTCAAACAGTGGCTGTCATTTTAGCTCATCTTGAGCCCGAGAAAAAAGGTGAGGTTCTGAAACGATTACCAGAAGCTCTGCAAGCAGAAGTTGTACTACGTATGGCAAATCTTGAGCACGTGGATCCTGAATTAATTGTAGAAATTGATAAGGTTTTGAAGAATCAATTAGCGAACACAGCAAGCGTTGAGCAAGGCACCTTAGGCGGAGTTCAGCCTGTGGCAGAAATGCTGAACGTGATGGATAAAAATACAGAATCATCGATTATGTCAAGACTTGAGGAAAAAGATCCTCTGCTTGCAGAAGAAATTAGAAAATTGATGTTCGTCTTTGATGACATTATCAAAATTGATGATCGTGGAATTCAAGCACTTCTTAAGGAAGTGGCTAACGATAAACTTCTGTTGGCTCTGAAAACAGCTAGTGAAGAAATCAAAGTGAAGTTCTTTAAGAACCTGTCTCAGCGTGCGGCAGAAATGCTGCGAGAGGATCTGTCCAGCATGGGACCTTCAAGGCTTTCAGATGTTGAGGGTGCTCAGCAGGAAATTGTGAATGTGGCAAGAAGACTTGAAGCTGAAGGTAAGATCCTAATTGCGAGAGGTGGTTCGGAAGATGCCATGGTCTAAAACGATTCTTAAAAAAGCTCAAGCCAATGAACAAGTGCTTGAGTACAATCCGATTACTTTTCAATTAGGAACACCTTCACAGGCGTTAAATTATTTAGAAAGTAAAAAGCACGGATCTGATTTTCGACTGAGCGACGTCATCAGACAGCAAACAGGCGTTGAGGAACTCGAGCTTCAATCAGACGAGCAACGGGTCGAGGATCGGGCTTTAGAAAAACTGAAGACGATTCAAGAGGGAGCTTACACTGAAGGCTACAAGCTTGGTCAAGATGAGGGTCAAAAGAAGGCTTTTGAAGCCTTTTCGAAAGAAATCACACTTCGACTTGGTGAAATGAAAACTCTGATTGATGCTTTTGGAAATATGAAAAAAGAGCTGATCAGTCATAATGAAGCTCATATCATCCAATTGTTGTTTCATCTGTCATCCAAGCTGGCTCAAGCACAGTTAGAATTTGATACCACACCTCTTTTGAACACAATTAAATCAGCTTTGGATTTGGCTCAAGAAGAGGAAAATATTATCATTCACGTCTCCAACCAGCAGATTGAGTTTTTAGAAAAATTAAAAACTGAAGGTAAGGTCGAATTTGACTTCTTAGAGAAAGTTAAACTGATTGGTAGTGAAAAAATTTTACCTGGCGGATGTATCGTTGAAACAAATTATGGTGAAGTGGATGCTCAGATTGAACAAAGAGTTGAGCAGCTGTGGACACACTTAAAAGACAATATGCCACGAGTGAAAATGAAATTAGAGAGTAAATAATGTCATTTCAGTTGGATCTTTCTAAGTATGAAAAACTTTTAAACACAGTCCATCTTTCCAGAGACAGTGGAAAGATCACAGAAGTTCGTGGACTTCTGATGAAGGGGCACTTACCTGGTGCCAGTCTTGGATCTTTAGTTGAAATTTTTCCTCAAGGATTGGAACGATCTTTTCTAGCAGAAGTCGTGGGTTTTCAAGACACTTGTGTTCTAATGATGGCTTTAGGTGATATGCGTGGAGTGGCACTTGGTTCGAAAGTCATTTTAGCCCGAACAGTTGCCACTATCAGGGCTTCTGATGACCTCTTAGGTCGAGTGATTGACGGTCTTGGGCAACCCATTGATCAAGGCGTAGAAATTGAAAATTTTCAAGAATGGGCCTTATACAAAGAAGTTAGAAATCCCCTTGAAAGAAGACCCATTCGTGAACCTCTAGATTTAGGAATTCGTGCCATTAACGGTTTGCTGACAGTGGGTAAAGGTCAGCGTTTATCAATCATGGCAGGTTCCGGTGTTGGTAAGTCAGTTCTTTTAGGCATGATGGCTAAAAATACAGTCGCTGACGTCAATGTGATCGCATTGATTGGCGAGCGTGGCCGTGAGGTCCGCGAATTTATCGAAAATGATTTAGGCCCCGAGGGATTAAAAAGATCAGTCGTTGTTTGTGTCACAAGTGATCAAAGTCCTTTGATACGTATGCGTGGAGCTTTTGTAGCAACTGCTTTAGCAGAATATTTTTCTTCCAAAGGGAAGAATGTTTTGTTGATGATGGATTCAGTGACACGCTTTGCGATGGCTCAGCGTGAAATTGGACTCAGTGTTGGCGAGCCTCCATCGACAAAGGGTTATACACCGAGTGTGTATGCGGCTTTGCCAAAATTACTAGAACGTGCCGGATCCTTTGAAAATGAAGGCAGCATCACAGGGCTTTATACAACTTTGATCGAAGCTGATGATAACAATGATCCCATCGGAGATGCTGTCAGATCCATCGTAGATGGACATATTGTTCTGTCCAGGGATTTAGCTCACAAAGCACATTATCCAGCCATTGATATTTTGCAAAGTTCAAGTCGAGTGATGAAAAGCTGCGTAAAACCAGAGCAAGTCAAATGGGCTCAAAAGATCAGAGAAATTTTAGCAGTTTATAAAGATGCTGAAGATTTGATTAATATCGGAGCTTATAAAACAGGAAGTAATCCCAAAATCGATCGTGCAATTAAATGCATTGATCAAGTAAATGATTTTTTAAAACAAAGTGTAGATGATCCGACTCACTACCAAAATACATTAAGGCTGATGCAGCAAATTATAGCGAGCACATAAAGTGAAATTCAAATTTGGTTTAGAAAAAGTTTTGAATCACAGAAAAATCCTTGAAGACCTTGCTCAGCGTGATTATCAGGAAGTGCTTTCAGTCTTAAATCAGAAAAAAAAAGAGCTCGAAAAAATGGTTTTACGAATTCTAGATGCCCGAGTTGAAATCCACCAACTCGAAGTCCAGTCGGGATTTGACATGATCGAGAGAGTGAAGCAAATACAAGAATTCATCAAACTCCAGGACATACGAATTGAAAGACAGCACCTTTCAGTCCAGGAATCAGAAAAATTGGTCGAGGCCCGACAAGAAATATTGCGGCAAAAGGCAATGGATAAGAAAATATTAGAAAGGCTCAAAGTAAAGAAAAAGACAGATCATCAGACCGAAGAGCGACGTCTGGCACAAAAGGAAACTGATGAAATGGTCAGCATGAGATTTAAAAAACAAGAAGGTAAAGACAAAGAATGAGTAAAAACGGATATGATCAATTTTTTAAACAAGCTCGTAAGGCAGCAGATGCTACCCAGCAAGCGCAACCACGTTCACCTTCGCAAAAAGTAGATGTGAAGTCGAGTCTGAAGAAGAAAAAGAAATCAACACCGTTCCCCATCGGCGCCTTGTTTACTTGTTTAGTCGGAGCTGGTGGAGCACTTTACTTTTTTGAAAATCAAGATCACTTACTTAAAGTGATCAGTGCTGTTGAGATTTCATTTTTCCCAACAGCTTCTGCAGAGGAAAAGCCAAAAGATATGGTGAGTCCCACTGAAAGTGTCCCCACTGCAGCTGTATCTGCAGAGCCTACAGGTGAAGAGCTCAATCACCTCATGAAGTTAGTCGAAAGAAAAAAGGAGCTAGATTCTCGTGAAGAAGAACTCACACGGGTTGAAGGTGAATTGAATCAGCAAAAAGAAGAACTACAAAAAAAAATAGCGGAACTTGAAAAAATGCGCGGGTCGATTTCACAGATGCTAGAAAATCGTGTAAAAGCAGACGATCAAAAAGTTGAAACATTAGTTCAATTTTATTCAAATATGAAGCCTCCACAGGCAGCTAAAATTTTTGAAACGATAGATGAAGACTTAGCTGTACAAATTCTAGGTCGCATGAAAAAGAAAAGCGCAGCTGATATTTTAAACTTAATGAAGCCTGAAAAAGCGCAAATGTTCACAGAAAACTTTGCTGGATATAAGCGCTCGGCGGCATCAACAGAAGCGAAACCTGAGACAACAAATCCTCAAACGCCAAAAGAGGAAGAACCGATGGTTCAGAAGCCATAGAAAGAGAGGGATCTTTGTT
>Ga0114979_10001700_pt1 | contig 14845 bp, 18 predicted proteins | sample S_140625_EF_Meta_FD_87315 | JGI IMG/M metagenome (GOLD analysis project Ga0114979, IMG submission 87315) | Freshwater microbial communities from Lake Simoncouche, Canada to study carbon cycling - S_140625_EF_MetaG | ecosystem: Environmental > Aquatic > Freshwater > Lake | place: Lake... | reverse complement strand
GTCTATCCGTGTTTTGTATCCATACACATATTTAGTTTGCGGATACAAAAACACCCTTTGACCTATATCCTTTCCGGGGATAAATGTATTTATCCCCGGATGTAGATTAAAACTAGGATTGATTATATTTGAATTATTGATCATGGATTTTATGTTTGATGGTTTGAGTATGTGGTATTATATTCAAATGATATTTCTATTTCAATTTTGTTGTTAGTATCTTGGTAAAATATCCTCTCTTATTCTATATTGCATAATAAAATGAAATTCGGTTCATCTGTTCTCAAATCCGCAAAATCCCTAATGAAATCGATTTCTTTGATCGAGATCTTGGTCCTGGTTATTATGGTTGTCTATTTGGTTTTTCCCATTCACACCCCTGCCGCCCTAGCTCCCTATGTCGAATCTCCTTTAGGCATGATTTCGATCCTTTTGATAACCATTGGTCTTTTTGTCTATGCATCCCCCATTTTAGCCGTTTTATACGTTTTTGTGGGATATACTCTTTTACGTCGTAGCGCCGCAGTAAAACCTATCATGAATATTCCGTCCGTTCCTTTGGCCCCTACTCATGTGGAATACGTTCATGAAGAGGTTGTGCAAAACGTGAATATGCCCCCATTGAGTCCTGATACTTTGGAAGAAGAAGTGGTTGCCAAGATGGCACCCGTCGGTAAGGGTGAGGTATTTGAGATTGTCACCACATCTTTCAAACCCGTGGCGACAAATGTGAGAGGTGCTGCGCCAGTGTAAAATAATATTTTACATTATGTAAAACATTATTCTTAGACCCATATTATCTTATTCATTCTCACGAAGAATAATCGTTTATCTTATTCATTCTCACGAAGAATAATCGTTTATCTTATTCATTCTCACGAAGAATAATCGTTTATCTTATTCATTCTCACGAAGAATAATCTACCCCGTCGGGAAAATCGCCCCCCATTTTTTTCACCTGTATAATAACATACGCAATCAAATAAATGAGTCCGAAGCAAAATCCCGCCATCAGTGTTGGACCGCTATTTGAATTAGCCGGACCAAATGCACCGACCCCGATTAGTAAAATCGCTAATCCTCCAATGATCGCGGAGATTCCCGCATCCATGAAAAACAACGCCTTCTTTTTTTCTTCGTCGTCATCATCACCAAATGCATCAAACAATAATCTCGCCGCCCACCCATAAATGGGTGGAATGGCTAAATAGGCCATTATACAGAAAAACATAAAAACCATGAACAAAATGATGGTTTTGAATGAATTAAACATGCTCGAATCTTGGACAAGGCCACTCGAAAGGGGGAGACTATAGGATGCGACCTCCTCCGAATCGACAGGGACATAATCGCATTCCATCCAAGATCCTTCTGTAATTGGACTTACGACTAAATATTGGGAGGCAGTCGTATCGAAAAGTCCAAGATTGTTTTGTAGGGTGAAAATGACGTTGGACGAAATATAAATGGGTGTTGTACAAACGATCACGGTGGCTGTGCTCGTATTATATACGATGTATTTCAAACCAGTGGAGGGAGGTAAATTGGCGGTTACGTCCGTGGTCAAATTCACCGTGACATTTTGCTGAGAATTCCCCGATTTGGCCACTTGAAGTATCTGATCGGTTTGGCTCGAAGACCCCCCTGTAACTGGAACCAATAAATAGCACATATAGATGCCGTTATCTCCATTGGTACTGGTATTATAAATAATGAGTTCGCCTTGGACATCTTGGACGCCATTCACCTGTTGTAGAGGATATTGCGATCCTTGTGCTTGACCGACTATCCACATTTGGCTTGCCTTGAATTCGGTGGTTGTATTGCCATTGGTATAAGTAATATTGGAACTGGATGATGGCTGACACATGGCGGAAATGGAATTGGGATAATTAGCAGTTGAACCATTGAGTTTGATGCCATTTACGGTTAATGATGGATAAGACGCGACGACACTTGTCGAAGTAGATATTGTAATATTTGGGTCGAATGACATCTTTATTTTATACCCGTTTGAAATATGGGTATAAAATTATTAGTGGAAAAACATACGAGGCATTGTATCCTAAATGTTAAGGTCTATCCGTGTTTTTGTATCCGCAAACTAATCTCTATTCGTGCATAAATACATTTATGCACGAAAAGGATATAGGTCTCTCAAAGAGGGTGGGTGTTTTGTATCCATACACATATTTAGTTTGCGGATACAAAAACACGGATAGACCTTAAATATGTGTATGGATACAAAACGCCCACCCTCTTTGAGAGACCTAAAATCCGGGGATAAATTTATTTATCCCCGGATGGAGATTAGGGTTTTGGTTGTGGAATAAACTGCGTCTTATCTGGAGAAGCAGTTTGGTTATCTAGGGTGCATTTATCAATTACAGCAACCGCATTTGGACTAGTACTAAAAACAACAAGATTATCACACGCAGTAGGTAGAGATCCAAATGTGGTTGGAGATCCCAATCGGGGCCGATATGTATATCCAGATGTCGGTGGATATGTAGATGCAGATATAGGTGGAGATTTATTTTCTCGTTTGTTGGGTAAAATACCTTTCTCTCGCAATTTTTCAATTATTCTAGTAAGTGTATTTTTATCGGGATCCGAAAAAGATTTATCAAATATTATACTGGGTGAGAGAGATGGTTTAATCGGTACATTTTTTCTAACATTCGATGAAGATGATGGTGAATTGATAGAAGACAGTTTTCTGGCATTACTAAGATTAAATAGAGATGATTTACCAAAGTTACCGAAAATACTAGATCCAGATTTACTATCTTGTTGTTTATTATCAACTGGTGATGTTAATGCGGATGCAACTATTTCAGATATAAATTCTGAAAAATTATTGGGACCCCCATCTGCACCAGCATTAAAAGGTCCCTTACTAGAACCTCCGACCCAACCAGAATCTCCTCGTTTTTTTAATTGATAATAAACAACAATACTTTTCTCCGGTTTTTTTGGATTTAAGTATTCTTTATCTGTTTCTTCTATTCCCAGTAATTGGACCCATTGATCAGCCAAAGTACTATTTCTATTTTCATTATAATCACCATACATATAATACAAATAGTTACCAATAATATCAATTCGTCCAAAGTCAAAATAAAATATATTAGGGATTTTATTGTCGGTTCGATCCGCATTTGTTGATTTAAACCTACCCAAATAATAATTATAAGGTTCTGGAAGTTTATAAAATGTTTCAGTCATTCTATTAGTATATATACTACATATAATTTGAAATAAAACACCATAGAATCACTATAATCAATAACCACCCCCAAATTTTAAGACACAAATTTAAAAAATACGTTTCCTTGACATTCAATGTTTGACTGGTATTGGAAACTCCCTGTAAATAATAGCATAAAATCAAAATCAAAAAAATCGATCCGACCAATTCAACAATCGGGTTTCGTATAATTCTCATTATTGTTGAATATATTCCATTGGATCCGGATGCCCCACCGTTATCACTGGGCTTAATTTTATCAAAAGTTCCCGTTTGTATCGATGATAACATATATTGTTTTAATTTTGAAAATTGTTTTGAAATGATTCCCCCATTGTTTTCTTGCTCACCATTGTCCGATGATCCATCTATTTTTTTATAAAGTTTTTTTCCGACATAGTCACGTGATTGCTTCATTTTTTCGTCTCTTTTTTGGATATGTGTATCCAAAGCGCTTTTCAATCTCCCATTTTTTATCAATGTGTCATTAATTAATTTTAATCCTTCGCTCATCCTGTTTTTACAGTATTGTTACACTATTATCCTCCATCCAGGTTTATATTTCCATAAAATCAGAAGATGATTTTATACACCAAAACGGCGTTTTTTTGTCACCCACCATTTCTTGGAAAAAGATCGATTGATTGGGCAAATTCACGACTTCATCCAATTCTTTTTCTATTTGTGTTTTTTCTTTAGACCTATCAACATCCTCCGTTTCCGATTTCTTGGACAAATAATCCACAGCAGTAGGTATGACCGAGGACAATTGAAAGGTCGCTTCCAATTTCTTGGTAAATGGGTAAAATATATATTTTGGGCTCTGTATTTGGACAGCATATCTCGCAATCGAATCGATGGGTTTTTGCGATTTTCCCTCTAGTGGATTTATAGAAAATATATAAAAATTTCCTAAAATAGGATGGTCGATCCGTTCATCGATTAAACTGATCGTTCCATCTTCCGTTTTATAAATATTTTCATAGGTCGATCCTCTCCATTCGCACATATAGAGGACGCGAGGGTATTCAATCTTGGTGAATTTCTTATCGCGCATATAGGCTAAAGATTCATTGTATTCGAATAGTTCGGTGATTCGTTGATTGATGGGGTACCCTAGAACAGGTTTATGGAGAATTTCGTCGATGAGGATCCAAGATTTTTTGAGAGAGGAATCTGGCAAATGAAATCCGGTAAAATCGAAAAATACATAGACGACTTCTTCTTGGCCGTGATTTTGCGCGATAAATCCCTTGTAAATATTCGCTAAACGGTTATCATCAACATCGGTATCGACATTTTCGTCCAAAAGGTCCAAGACACGTTTCATACATTCATTCTTAAAATACACGTGTTCAGGGCTCATTTCTTCTTCCCAATCGAGTTGGACATTGGTAGAACATTTGAAATAAAAAGAGGGGAAGGTATATTCGGCTTGGATCGCCGTTTTTTCCAATTGCATCAAATATTTGATAAAAGGTTCGTCGAATCCATTGACTCTTTGGTATCCGCAAATATGTACAAGGTATTGTTTTGTAATATCGCGGTTATCAATACAAAGGCCAAATTCATAATGTAGGGTAGGATCATTGGAATCTAGGTAGGTATAATTGGGATCTTGTCCTTCATCAGACGACTCGTCAGACGAATCATCGGATGACGATGATTCAGAATCGGAAGAATCTGATTCATCAGAGGAATCTTGGTCTTGGTCTCTGTATCTATTTCGGACAACTATTTTCGGCTCTTCCTTTTTGATTGGACCAGGATTAGGAGTCGAATGAAAATAATCTTTTACATAGGATCGAAGACCTTGACTCTGAATAAATCTATCGGACATTCTTGTCTATATATTATATACTTCTATGAAAAGAGGTTACAAAACTTATATAAAGACAACCACCATATAAACTATATCTAAAAACAATAAGCAATAGTCAATAAAACACTCACCTACATCAAGGTACAAGGTAACAACCTCCATATTTTTCTAAATGTATTTCGACGACCATTACGATCCAAATCTCGAAAATGATTATGATGAACATGCGATTCCCGATTCGGATACCGTTTTTTCACAATCGCAATCAAATGTCACATATCAGTCACAAAAAGCCACAAAGAAAAATTATGCGAAATCAAATGCAAATTCAGCCACTCGTACTGGTCGCGAAACCTATACATTGGCATCAACCGATGCCGGATTTTCTACCATAAAGAGATACGTAGTAAAGGATGTCGTACTAGATATGAAAGTAGAGATTGCTAAAACCGATCCGACAAATGGTCGTCTAAAATACCACCGTGGCAAAATCGCAGGGATCAATACCCTCGATGGTCAGGTAAAATATAATGTTATAACAGTCGATGGAGAAAAGTTATATGATTTACATGCCTCTCATATTCTTTTTCCCACCGCCGTTTCTAGGGGGGTTTTAACCAAGATTGGTATTTACGAAACGCCCTTTTTCCCTGGAGCCACGATCCGAAATGCTGTTACGGGGTTTCATGAAATTGGAAATCGGGTGGGATCCGCAAAAGAGGACCAATTTTTCAAAGTATCTCTAGCAAGTGGCGAGGATGGTTCGAGAGAGCCTCGTATTCTCTTTTTCGATACTCCAGAGCAATACGAGAGACATTTCCATTGTTCTCTACCAGCGGAAACAAAGAGGCGATGGAATGAGAAACGGTTTGAGAATATCTTACAATATACAGATTCCAAGCCTCTGGAAGATAATATGCGGTCGATTGAAGTTAGATAAAGTTTATTCTTTCATACATAAATTATTTTTGTTCCGTTACCATTTATGGTGACGGAACAAAATGGCACCGGGGGGAATAGACATTAATGTCTATTCGTGCATAAATATATTTATACACGAGTTAGCGGTAGGTAGATCTGTTTTTTTTCAATAGAACTGTTTTGTTTAGTGATTTATTATATTTTATTCAATGCTATTATGCTAATAAAATAAATTGTTTTATACGTAATTTATTTTATAATGTGGAAATAAAACCAGATCTACACGAGTCTGTTTGGATGTAGGCGATCCATATTTTTGTATCCATACACATATTTAGTTTGCGGATAGAAAAACACCCACCCTCTTTGAGAGACCTAAAATCCGGGGATAAATGTATTTATCCCCGGATGTAGATTAACGTGTTATTTGTACACTAGCACCTCCAGTGTAATTAATAAAAATTGGGTGATTATTAGAAACACTTAATTCACTTGCATTAATTGTGGTTATACCAGGTGGTATAGTAATTGATATAGGCGAATTACCTTCATCTAAAGTACTTGCCACAGCCGTTAATATATTTTGTATATTACTAGTGCTACCACTAGAATTGAATTGAAATAATTGCGTTACTAAATTATCAATTGATGTACTCTCTGTTAAATATGCCGACGTGGTAGTAAATGATGAAGTTGCTGTTGTTGTAATTGTTTGACCTGAAATAACAAAACTTCTAACTCGCTGTAAGGCACATTTTCATTTTCTGTAAATAATGGAGCGTTATCTAGAAAATATTTTAAGAATGGACCACATGATCCAAACGCAAAAGCAATTCTTTGAATGGACTGAAAATATTGTCGCAATAAATCCAATAATTCTGTTTTTTTAGATTGCCATAAATAAACAATGGGAAAGGTATCTGAATTTACAGAATCTACAAAGGTTTGATAACCAGGCACCGTAATATCAACCAATAAAATATTTGTAAATTTATTGGGCTGTTTCAATAACTCTTGGTTGTAAATAAGTGATGTATATAATCGATTATCGTCAAATTCGACTGATTGCATTGTTTATATATATATATATATAATGAACATATAGGCTACAAATGTTATATTTTATGATTTACTTACTATTTATCCGAATTCTTCGTGAGAATGAATAAGGCTTATACTGCTCTATATGTATATACATGCTTATTAGCATCGACTGCAACTATAAAATTACCACCGGGTGATACCACGGCTCCATTCCATCCGTTATTATTACTTGATATTGAACCTGCATTGTATCCTGGATTAGGAATAAAAGTTTGACCAAAATCGTTGGATATATAAAATTCGAGTTTAGCACTACCACCCGCTACACAAGCAAGAAAGATTTTTCCATCATTTGACATACTCATTCTTAACTCACCAGCACTCTGGTCATATGCTATACTATTTATTAGTTTCCAAGAATCTGCAGCTCCAAAATTATCGCTATATATATAATGATTATAATTATTCGGTAATGATATATATTTACCGGTATAAGACATAGCCATAAAGTAATTAGATCCCATACCACCACCATACACAGGTGGTATTTCATAGACATTACTAAATTGACCAACGCTTGCGGTTTGAATGGCAGATATTGAAATTAATGTAAAACTATTTCCGCCGTTGGTAGAAATATTATAATAATCCCAATTGGCAAACACTATAACCTCTCCATTTCCTGAAATTCCGGCGCTCGCAATAGGCCGATTATTTTGATTAAATTGACCACCCCCCGCATAGCTGGGTTTAAGATTAGTCTTAGTATTTAAATCAACATATGGTGATGATGATGAGAAATTTCCATTAGTGTCATGTAAAAATAACCACGCCTGCCCCCATGTATCTACAATAAGTGCCTTTTCACCATTTCCTGATATTTTACAATATCCATTAATAACAAAATTATTATACATCAATTGCCACGTTACACCATAATCATTGGAAACATAAACACCGAATTGAGGATTGCCTGCACTAACCGATTGATATTTACCATCGTCGGACATACTAGCACAGGGTTGTTGAAAATCACCATCTGTTCTTTGAACAGCTCGTGTGTAATTCCAGGTTTGACCATAATCGCTACTTCTTGCTATACTTGCACTATTACTTATATACGTATCAATTAATATATATTGTCCGTCATTTGAGGTAGCTAAACCGCGAAACCATGACCAAGGAATAGTAAAATTTTGCGCTGTGGTTAATGATAAAGATATATCGGTAGGATTGATTTGCGGAGGACCCACTGCAACGGCAATAATTTCAGAACTAACTGATGTGCCGTATATATTTATCGTTTGGATACTTATATTATAATTTGTTCCACTGGTTAAACCATTTATGGTAATAGGAGAACTCATCGATGTTCCAGTAATGCCATTTTGTGTGGTTGCAATATAACTGGTTAGTAATACATTTGGTGGTGTAAAACTAATAGTAACAGAATTTGAGGTTTTACTAGATAATTGTAAATTAGTTGGTGGTATAGGAGCCTGACTATTTTTATATTGAAATATTTGACATAAATCCTTTCCAGCAAAAGAAATATTTTCGTTTGGTGTCACAGCACCTATTGTATAAGGTGCGAATATATCACTTAAATCTTGGTTTTGATTATTAATTATAATAATAATACCAGTTGGAGGTGCTTTAGCGCCGCTAACGTAAGGTACGAAGATCTCACGTAAATGAGAAATTTCAGAACTTAGATAAACTACCATTTATATATATATATATATATATATAATGAACATATAGGCTACAAATGTTATATTTTATGATTTACTTACTATTTATCCTAAATATATTTATTGTTGATTCATCTATAATATATTCAAAATATTTTTATAGGCAAATTAAATATATAGAAATCGAAGGATTCAGATCACGAATAAACGTTGATTTGAATAAACGCACACATGGCGGATACGACGAACGTTTTCCGATCGCGCGCGAATACGAAGAACAAATTAACGATGATGAGATCATATATCAGCTAGCGGAAAATATGATGAAATTGGAACGAATGCGTATTTTACAAAACAAACGCTTCTCGATACCTTTACGCGAAAAAATAGCGCGAGACATTTTGGAGAAAAAAACGTCGTATATTTTTCAACCATTCAATGGGGGATTATTGGACGATTGGGATCGATGATTTGGGGATTTTAGATTCATCGCGGGGACGTTTCTTTCAAAGATCTCTTCCCTTTTCCCTTTCTTTTTCCAGATTTCTTAGTATTCGGATTAAATCCACCTTTTTGTGTTTTTCGATGGACCCGTTCTTTTGTTCCTTTTCCGTGTTTTCTAAGAGTTTTTCTTGGCATTTTATCTATGTATAATACAGTATAGTGATAAAAAATGTCGGACACAAATACAAAAACGGATAGATCACAAAATGTTCTAAGTAATATGACAAATTTCATCAATAATAATACTTTTTTGGATAAAATCGTATATAGTGGGAATAATTATGGAATTCCGTATGCGACGTATGGAATGGTGGGTATTTCTCTAGGTGTTTTTCTATATGCAACTTTAACAGATGCCGGCGCGGCCATAGGTCAAAGTTTTCATTCTATTTTGGAACCGAGTCCGGAAGAAAACGAAGATCTAGAACCAGAGGAAGAGGAAGAAGAACAAGAAGAACAAAAAACCCAAGAACAAGAGGAAGAAGAAAACCAAGAACAAGAACAAGAGGAAGAAAAAAACCAAGAACAAGAACAAGAAAACCAAGAACAAGAAAACCAAGCACAAGAACAAGAAAACCAAGAACAAGAACAAGAAGAACAAAATGACACTCTAGAACCTGGTGAAAAATACAAACAAGCTGGTGGCAACGCTGGTGGCAACGCTGGTGGCAACGCTGGTGGCAACGCTGGTGGCAACGCTGGTGGCAACGCTGGTGGCAACGCTGGTGGCAAAGCCGGTGGCAAAGCCGTAAGTAAAAAGCGAAAAAATAAAGGTAAAAGAAAATCCGCTAAAAAAACGAAAAATTGATTTAATTATAAAAACCCCGTGTCTTTGAATCAAACAAACCTCTACCAATTCAAAGATGGAATCGACTGCGACTTCAACAATCTATAAAATCGACGAGATCGATTTCACCACATTTATCGATAATCTATGGAATATCGATAAATATTACCAAGTCTATATAAGTATTGGCGGTAAATGGAACCAGTCAAAGATTACTTTTACCAATCCGCATAATTCCCTTCCCATCCATTTCCCTTCCAATGCCTGCCACCAAATGATCCCGAGGTTTCTGCAAAATCTGAATGCGACGCATCCAGATAAAGAAAATAGCATAAGATCCCATATTTTAGTCATTGTTCTCGACCAATTCAACAGCGAAGAAACCATCCAAAAAAACAGTGAAATCATCAGCCGATCCTTTTCGTATTCGGAAGTTTTATACGATGTAGTTTTGCTAAATTCCCGTATCGCTATCCAGAAAAACAAATTATCCATCGAACCCATCATGGAAAAAATCGTCAGTGTAGCCCAGACCTATTCGATACCCGCGAAAAACTTTATGATATGCAATTATGTCATGTTTCTTCACCCCAACGATTCCGAATATAAATTGGAGGAAAATATTCCAATGTATATTCAACGCTTTTTAGGAAAAGACCTCGGCCCCTACAGTGATCGATTTTACCAATGGTATGGTCCCCATTTCCATTTCCACCAATTGGTCTATCAGTATAGCGAATATTTTAGTCAAAGAATGGTATATCATAACGAATTGACAAATATGTGGAAAATGTGCGAACGAACGCCGTATAGTATGCCCATTTGTGAAGATACGGCATATCTATTGATCGACGAAGTCAAACGTATGTATGATTCTAGAAATTGCAAAGGTGGGTCACCGAAACGTTTGGAAAATGCAATGCGTAGATTAGACCTGTTTTTCAGAACACATCTGGATATTAGTTCTACGAATATGGATAGTCTAGTCACATTGACGCAATTCGGAGAAGATGAAGATCCGTATATAGAATCTGGATCAGACGAGGATTATGTGGATGTCAGATTAGGATCCACCAATGCATTAGACGCCAATTTAGCAGCATTTTGATAAACACGTGTAAAAAATTCGTTGATCTTACTTTGATCCGCACCTATAATCATATCATTGGGAACGTAATTCGTATTTCCTCGATAATAGGCAAAAATCCCCGGAACACCATTTATTTGTCTCTTTTTTTTCAAGAAAGCATAGACATCGAATGATTCGTCTATATCGACCATGTAAAAATCCAGATTTTGGGGAAGTTGTGGATGATTCAACCATTGGTTTAATAATGGCTCAATACTTTTACATGGACCACACCATTCCGCACCAAATTTGAAAATAATTACACCCTGATTATTGACAATTAAATCTTGATATTCTTGGAGAGTTATGGACATTTTACTATTGTTAGATTATTGGATATCTTTTTATCTGCTTTTTTCGATTATGTCTATAATTTCATAGAAGTTACCGTTTTCACGGTTTCTGATGTATGTTCTGTGGTGGCTAAATTATTTCTACATTTTTTGAAAATATGCAATAAAATTTGCAGGGTGGGATCATTTTCATCTTTTATAGTTCGTTCGGCAATAATAATACCTAATTGTTTATAAGCGTCACTATTATAACATTGTTTATCCGACGTTTTTTTCAAAGTTTCCATTTACTATTGTACAATATTCTTATTTACGTTGTTTTCCGATGTTTTCCATTCTTTTCCATTTTTTGTAAAATTGATTTGACTGGTATGTAAAAGAGCATTCAACAATACAAAAATGAACACAATACTAAATGCTTTGATAACGCCATACGCAACCGACTCTACCACAGTTTTAAAGAGGAGCGATCCAAATGAATATGTAAAAACGTTTATATTGAGGCCATTTATCAATACGGAAATTGATATTCATTCAATAAAACAGGTCCTCGAAACATTGACAGGGATCGGCACAATTTCATATCAAAGACGATTTATGTTTCAATTCAACGATGGTAATTTCCAAATATTATTTATTATTCATTTCAGCAAAATACACGTAGGATCGACTCAATTGGAAAATCTCCAATATTCGGTACAAAATTGGGGATATCATGATATATCGATTTACGACGAATATGGGCAAAACATAAATTGCTATCGCCTATTTTACGATAAAAATGTCACTGAAACTTTGAAACAGGATATGATCGAAAAATCCGAGGCCCGATCGAATAAATTATTGCGACGTCGGGATGGGTCTATTATTACATCGGCCGAAAAAGCGCATCAAGCAGTTCAACCAAAGGTATTGGTACCTCGAACAAGATCCTATTCGACGCAAACAGATTCGTCGATTGAATCGTATGAAATCGCAAAGCCGGTTCAAGACAAATGGGAACAAAAATTGGCCGTAATGGAGGCCAAAATGAAAAAGATGGATGAAATAATAGATGGTTTAACCTGGTTTCGCAAGGGGGCATATAACCGTTTTTGCGAAATAGAGCGAGATATTCGTAAATTAAATGGGGACGATTCCGACGATGATTGATGCTGATACTTATCAAAATCAACATCAAGATGTTTGTATCCATATCTGTGTAAAATTTTCCTTTATTTTTTCTGTGGTTTCTATAAGATCCCATGACCTCTACCCATAATCTTAATATTCAATCGTATTCTTTCGAAGAACTTCTTGGACTCTTTGATCTCAAATCCTACGATTTAACCGTCCAAGATATGAAACGTGCTAAACATAAGGTCCTCATGCTCCATCCTGACAAATCCCGACTTTCAGCCGACTATTTTTTATTCTACAAAAAGGCCTACGATGTCATCTTGGAATTCTATCAAAACCAGAATCGACAAAACCAGGTTGCCGACGAAAAGACGATCGTGTATCAGGCTCCCGGTTCCGGACAAATGGAAAAACAGGTGAAAAAAACTATCGATAAGACCATGGAAAAAATGGGTGGCCAAGATTTCAATTCCAAATTCAACGAATTATTCGAAAAAAGTGGGGTCGCAGACCGCCCCGATCCCCGTAAAAATGAATGGTTTGGCCAAGAAGGCGCGGCGGTTTTTGTACCCGAAGGACACAAGGTTTCGGCCAATAATTTAGGACAAACCTTTCAACAGATCAAGGAGCGAAATTCGGGATTGGTTCGATATGCCGGCGTCCAAGAGATGAGAATGGGTGGCGGAGGGGCCTCCCTTTATGGGGATGATGATGATGAAGATGGAAATAATGGGGGCGGAGGATATGTGAATAGTGATCCTTTTAGTAAATTGAAATTTGACGATTTACGAAAGGTACATAAAGATCAGACGGTTTTCGCCGTGAATGAGACCGATTTTGCCAAGATGCAGAAATTCGGTTCCGTAGAAGAATATAGGCAAGAGCAAAACCGCCATTCCTATGATCCCCTGGAAAAACAACGGGCCCAAGGAATCTTGGATGAACGGGATAAGGTATATCGGCAACAAATGATGCGTCGCGAATATGAGGCAAAACTTAAGACGGAACAAATGGAGGCCAAAAACCGTGCGGCCTTGGCGGCGTTCCTACAGTTAAAAAACTAACAATTGAAAAATTGATTTATTACCTTTTTTATCATTTTTTTACAATATGATAAAAAGCTCTCAAATAAAAATGTCTGTAGATAAACAGCTCCATATAAATCGTTTCCAATTACCCCAAGATATCCAAGAACAAATAAAATCCTGGTGCTTTTACGATCCAATTACAGGAAATGCCAGAATACAAAAAAGGGAAGTCCTCAAAAACATAAAAAATGCTATAACTGTGGAAAAAGAGGGTAATCTACTAAGTTGGATGACCGAAATCGATTTCAAGAGGCGTTTCTGGTTTTCCATTGGCGAAACTGAAGGATGGCATTATCAACAATGGATTTGCCGTCAATGTAACTTTTGCGAAAAATGCGGAAATTACACTGATATTTGGTCTGAGGATCAATATGAAACTACTTCAATAAATGCATGGTGTTATTGTGATATGCCACCACTTATACATGATGGTATGGACGGCGATACATAATAAACCATGTATAATAATGCATAATATATACAAAAATAACATAAAAAATACAATATACGTTAGTAAAAATGAACCGTAAGATCGCACTCTTGGTCCTTTCTACCAGTAAGGGTCGCGACGAATGGAAAACCATGACCGATACTTATTTGTATAATTTCACAGTAAAAACCTTTTTATTGACGTATAATCAAAAATCAGAAGCATTGGCCAACCAAAATTACATTCCACCCAAAAATGAATATGTCGTCTATATTGGGGTCGATCGCGGAGACCGTATTTTCGACAATCCCGCACAACAAGAAATTGTGAAAAGATTATCCCGCGTTTTCACCAATGTCGAATTCCGATTTCAGGTGACCGATGCCGCAAAAGGCCATGTAACTGTTATGTGGAACCAGATTTTCCAAACCGCCTATGACGAAGGATGCGATTACTTTTACCAATGTGGCGATGATATCAATTTCCGAACCCAGGGGTGGATTCATGATTCGATCAATGTCTTGGAGTCCCACGGTGGAATTGGTTTGACTGGACCCGTCAATAATAATCAACGAATTTTGACCCAAGCTTTTGTTTCTAGAAAGCATATGGAAATTTTCGGATGGTTTTTCCCAGAAGAAATCAAAAATTGGTGTTGCGATGATTGGTATAACTGGGTTTATCAACCCGACCATTTTTACCCCCTGTCGAATCATTTCTGTAGCAACGACGGCGGAACGCCAAGATATGAAATCAATAACGAT
>Ga0114979_10001696_pt1 | contig 14850 bp, 18 predicted proteins | sample S_140625_EF_Meta_FD_87315 | JGI IMG/M metagenome (GOLD analysis project Ga0114979, IMG submission 87315) | Freshwater microbial communities from Lake Simoncouche, Canada to study carbon cycling - S_140625_EF_MetaG | ecosystem: Environmental > Aquatic > Freshwater > Lake | place: Lake... | reverse complement strand
TTCATTTCTTTCTTCCCAGGATTTTGTTACAAGTTCTTTGTATACTCGATCTGCTTGCCAAATGGCATTGTATTTTGCATTGATATTATGAAATGCCTTTGCTGCTGGACGCGTGCTTTGTTGGGAACAAGCCCAAGTAGCCATGACAAAAAAAACGAAGAAGAATATTCTGGGCATTGGGACCTTTAAACAGTTTTCAAATTTACAATTATAAATATGAAACGGAGCAAATTATACCCGAATCAGTGACAAATTTTCAAAATTTTAATATATTGAACTTTACATTTTAAACCTATTCACATGCAACCTTATCAGCGATTTATTGGAGCGGCTTTTCAGATGTTGGTGACCATTTTATTGGGTGTTTGGTTAGGTCAATATTTGGATGGATATTTCGGTTTGCAACAGCCGTGGTGCACCATTGGATTTTCGTTGGGATCCATCGCCATTTCTTTATATGCTTTGATTAAAAGCCTACCCAAATAAATCACAATATTTCCGTAAATTGCTTTACCGTACTTTTAACTAATTTTTACGTGCCAGAAGGTCGCCGAATTATCATTTTTTTATTTTTTCTTTTGATTGGGCTTATATTCATAGGTAAAATGTTTTATCTACAGATGTTTGATTCAACCTATGAAAAAGCGGCTGATAATAATGCCATTCGCAAGATCATCCAGGTGCCATTTAGGGGAGAAGTGTACGATCGTTTTGGGAAGTTGATCGTTTACAATACTCCAGTGTACGATTTATACATCACACCCAGAAAAGCCGTCGTAAAAGATACCAATCGTTTTTGCGAATTATTTGGTATCACCAAAGGTCGTTTTGATACATTAACCAAAGAAGCGTGGGCTTATTCCCGCGTTAAACCATCGCTATTTTTGAAGCATTTATCTAAGGAGGATTTTGCTAAAATTCAAGATGCTTTGGTGGATTATCCGGGTTTTTCTATTTCGACAACCGCCTTTCGAACCTATCAATCTAAAGCACTTTCAAACGCACTCGGCTATGTAGCGGAGATAAATACAAATTCATTATCGGATCAAAAGGATGATTATTACCGACAAGGTGATTATGTAGGCATTTCGGGTTTAGAGGCTTTTTATGAAGAGGCACTTCGGGGCCAAAGAGGGGTGAAATATCGAATGGTGAATAGCAATGGGGTGGAAAAGGGGGAGTATCGACACGGTGATTTGGATGTCAGTTCGATTGCCGGGCAAAATTTATTTACGAGCGTTGATATTCGACTTCAGGAATATGCAGATAGTTTAATGATGCATAAGGTAGGAAGCGTAGTGGCCATCGAACCCTCCACAGGCGAGATTTTGAGCATGGTTTCTGCTCCGTCTTATGACCCAAGTTTATTAGCTGGAAGAAACTTTTCTAAGTATTATCAAATATTGGCTTTAGACCCATTGAAGCCATTAATCAATCGCCCTCCATCCGCTTATTATCGGCCTGGTTCTACCTTCAAAATTGTTCAGGCGTTAGTCGGATTGCAGTTGGGCATTTTGACTACTGGATCCGTTTTTACGCATGCAGGTGCTCCGGTCAAGTGCCACAGACACAATACCTCTCATAACGATTTACACAATGCGATTCAATGGTCATGCAATCCCTATTTTTACCATGCATTTCGTAAAATTTTATATGATAATACGCAAGGCGATACGTTTGAAAGGTCTGCGCAGGGACTCCAACGTTGGTCCGAATTAGTGGCCAATTTTGGTTTTGGTCGGAAATTGGGGGTTGATTTGGGAAATGAAAAGAAGGGAAATCTTCCTAATGTCGAGTATTACAATAAGGTTTATAAGGGTGAAAATACGTGGAAATTTTCCAATATTTATTCCTTGAGTATCGGTGAAGGAGAGTTAGTTGTAAGCCCATTGAAAATGGCCAATTTCGCCGCCATTATCGCCAATAAGGGTTGGTACATTCCACCACATTTAGTCAAAGGTGTTGGGGATAAAAAAACCATTGACACTTTTTACAAAACACCTGTATCGGTTGGCATCGATGCCAAACATTTTAATGTAGTTCATGAGGGCATGCGCGATGCGGTGTTACATGGCACGGTGGGAAGGGAAGGGAAAATTCCTGACATTGTCATGTGTGGAAAAACGGGAACATCCCAAAATCAAAAGGGCAAAGATCATTCTGTTTTTATCGCTTTTGCACCTAAAGACAATCCCAAAATAGCCATTGCTGTTTTTGTAGAAAATGCTGGGTTTGGAGGTTTTGCGGCTGCGCCCATCGCATCTTTAATTATCGAGAAATATTTGAAAGGTCGTGTTGACAGAAAGGATATTGAGACTAAATTTATGAACATGAGCTATTTGGCGAATGTAACGTATAATCGAAAAATAGTTAAAAAGGATTCATTAAAAAGATGAGCCAAGAATCAAACCAGATCGGGAAATTAGATTGGATCACGGTCGGCCTATACGCACTTTTCGTGTTATTGGGCTGGATGAGTATTTACTCAGCCGTGTACAATCCGGAAGCTCCTTTAGGGATTTTTGATGAGGCATTTTATACGAGCAATGCGGGGCGCCAATTAATTTGGATTGGCACATCACTCGTACTAATCATGTTGATATTTGCCTTAGATTTCAGGTTTTTTGAATCTTTTGCGGTGTTTATTTACGGGGCATTTATGCTGGCATTAATCGCTGTTCCATTCTTAGGTGTAACAATTAATGGATCCCATTCTTGGTTTAAGCTAGGTGGGATTACCATTCAGCCAGCAGAGTTTGCCAAAACGGCCACGGCACTTTTACTGGCCAAATACCTGAACGATCCCCAAGTGAATCTAACCAAGTGGATGAACCAATGGAGATCCGCACTCATCATTGCCTTGCCTATGTTACTGATTATCGGATCTAATGAAACAGGTTCTGCCTTGGTTTTTGCCTCATTTATTATTCTATTATACCGAGAAGGTTTGCCCGGTGAATATCCTGGATTATTGATTGCCTTAATCGCGCTTTTTGTCAGCTCTCTTTTGTTAAGTCCTTTGACTATTTTTATTTGCCTTTTAGGTATGGCAAGTCTTTTCGTTATTATTTTGCCGATTTACCAAAGACGTTTGCCTCAAACCTATGTCCGAATCGCAGGGGCTATTGCGATCATTATGGCACTATCCACAATTGTCGATTGGGTCGTTAATCATGTGTTAAAAGAACATCAACGCAATCGAATTAAAGTTTTATTGGATCCGTCTTTTGACACCAGGGGCTTAGGATATCAGGTGACCCAATCAAAAATTGCGATTGGTTCTGGGGGATTTTGGGGCAAAGGATATTTAGGAGGGACTCAGACAAAATTTGATTTTGTCCCTGAGCAAAGTACGGATTTTATTTTTTGTACGATTGGAGAGGAATTTGGGTTTATTGGTGTGATGTCGGTCATCATTTTGTTTTTATTTTTTCTTTGGCGTTTGTTATACTTAGCGGACCAACAACGATCTCGGTTTGCCCGTGCCTACGGATTTGGGGTTGTTGGCATATTGTTTTTTCATTTTTTAGTTAACATTGGAATGACTATTGGATTGATGCCAATCATGGGAATTCCATTGCCATTTTTTAGTTATGGGGGTTCCTCACTTTGGTCATTCACTATTTTATTATTTATATTTTTAAAACTTGATGCGCATCGTTCCGACATGCTATCTAGATAATCTATTTATATGGAAAATCAACCATTAAGCTCCAAAGCAAAAATGCTCATTGCCGTTGCCGCCCTGGGTTATTTTGTCGACGTATACGATTTAATTCTCTTTTCAGTCGTTCGGAATCCAAGTTTAAAATCATTAGGCTTATCGGGATCTGAATTATTAGATCAAGGCCTTAACCTGATGAATATCCAAATGGGAGGCATGCTTTTGGGAGGAATTTTATGGGGTGTTTATGGAGATAAAAAAGGCCGAAAATCTGTGTTATTTGGTTCTATTTTAATGTATTCCATCGCAAATGCATTGAACGGATTTGTCACAGACATGAATACATATGCTATTTTAAGGTTTATTGCCGGGATCGGTTTAGCGGGAGAATTAGGGGCTGGAATAACATTGGTCAACGAAACATTGCCAGCTTCAAAACGTGGGATTGGTACATTGATAATTGCCGGGGTCGGTGCTTCAGGAGCCATTGTTGCCCCCATCATTTCTAATTTAAGTGCTGATCCAGAGTGGTGGAGAACCTGCTATTTTATTGGCGGAGGAATGGGCCTTGCACTTTTACTTTTAAGGTTAGGAACTTTTGAATCTTCCATGTATCAGGATTTGGGCCAAGGGGTTAAGAAGGGAAATTTCTTCCAATTGTTTTCGAATCGGGCCACGTTTACCAAATACATGTATTGCATCATGATGGGATTACCTATTTGGTACATTATTGGTATCCTTGTTTTTGCTTCTCCAGAAATCACGCAATCCTTCGGAATTAGTGGTCAAATCAATGGGGGAGATGCCATTATGTATTGTTATTTAGGATTGACATTTGGGGATTTTGCCAGTGGGGCATTGAGCCAAGTATTAAAAAGTAGAAGGCAAGCCGTTTTGATTTACCTTACGCTGGTTTCATTTTTAGTCATTTATTTCCTTTATTTCTTGTCCAACATAAGCGTTTCGTTTGGTCACATCATTATCACCGCTTTAGGATTTTTTGGCGGATATTGGGCGGTGTTTTTAACCAGTTCTTCGGAGCAATTTGGGACTAATTTACGCATGACCGTGACCACAACCGTGCCTAATTTTGTGCGGGGAGCTTTAATTCCCATTACCTTATTATTCAAAGCATTAATTCCCCATTTTGGGCTTATTAATGCTGCGGCGATGGTAGGTTTTGTGTGTTTTGCGTTGGCATTTTGGGCCGTCACTCATCTGAAGGAGACTTTTGGCGAATCACTTGATTACGTAGAATAATGGCTTTAATATCCAAGAAAAAAATCCTGTATCGAATTAATCATCAACTCCGTCGATATTTAAAAAAATACAACCGAGAGTACACGATGAACATTAGTTATGCGGACTTATTGCGCTATGATAACGCGATTGTATTGTATGACAAAAATGGGGTTGACACACTTTGGGAATCTGTATTTTATTCGCCGGGAGACCAGGAAGGTGTTTATGAATCGCTGAAGCAGATTTATGCCGACTTAAAAACGGATGGAAACGAGGAGGTAATTAAGCACTTGGTAATCGACCGAGTGGATTTTTGTACCTATGGAAATACGCATCCTTTTCGGATTCGGATTGTTAATCGGGTCAACGATAACTTTGATTATTTCTACATTAAAATTGCCGATGCGTCGCGGGTGTATGGCTTAGAACTGGAACATATTTTATCCCCCAATCGGATCAATTATGTGACCATGAAAATACTTTGGTGGAAGAGCATATTGCAGGCGTTCCTGGCGACATATTTCTCCAGCAGGAATTAGAGACTGATTTGGAGGCACCTATCCGCCTGGCAAAGGAATTTGTTAAATTCAATGAACGCTGTTTAGTGCAATTATTGGGCGATATGCATAGCGCCAATTATGTCGTCATTACAACCCCAGATTTCGAGGAAATTTATTACCGCATTCGGCCGATCGATTTTGACCAACAGTGTTACGAGGGTAAAAAGTCGGTGTACCTGCCGCAGTATTTTAAACAAAATAATCCATTGATTGAACTTGGGATGAAGTATATGACTCCCGAATCTGTTTGGCAATATCAAATTGAGGAACGCTCGATGATCGCTAGTCGATTAAAATCAGAGAGCCAGCGCGTGTATGATTTGATGAATGTAATGTCAAAGGATGAGATAGCTCCTGCGGAGAATGTAGACCAACTAAAATCCGAATTAGCCAAACATTACAATGATGATCGTTTTTTAGCCTGCCAAACCATGGGGGAAATTGTCTGGCACAGTTTGGAATTAGTAATGAGGCACTAGTCTTTTTTGACTGAATCAAAAGCCATTAATGCAAACCCAAGGATAAATGCTAACCCTCCAATCGGAGCAATGGCTCCCCAAAATAATTGCTGACTAACGCAAATCAAATACAAAGATCCTGGAAATACAATCGAGCCCGTGATGTGAAAATAACTGGCTATTTTTAGCATTTTACTGGATCTATTTGTTTGTAAAACACCCAATAAAATCAGCGCCAATCCTCCATACATTTGATACTGAGCAGCGGTCTCAAAAGTATCCAGCCGATTTATATGCATTAGGTAAGGTTTCCAAGCATGAGCTCCGAACGCGCCTATGGCAACGGACGTTGCGGCAAAAATCGAACCTGAAAATAGCGCTAGATTTTTCATTTTAGAGGGTATAAAAAAAGCCTTTTGAAAAGGCTTTAAAGTTTAAGACGCTAGAGTGACTTTTAAATCATTCAATTTTCTGCGGATGGAGTCATCAATTTGTTGGTCACCAACTCGTAAAATGAAACCGCCAATTAATGACTCGTCAATGTGTTCCGTTAACTGTACTTCTTTACCCGTATAATCTTTTACGATTTTGGTCACTGATTTCTTTTGATCTTCGGTCAATGGACTGGCACTTGTAATATCCGCTTTTTGGATGCCTTTGAATTCAGTATAAAGATTGATGAATTGTTTCGCTATGGCAGGCAAAATACTCTCTCTATTTTTGTTTGTAATGATGACAAAGATCGAGTAGGTAACCGGATTAAATATGGATTTAAAAAGTTTATTTAAAATGGCTAATTTGGTATAATGCTTGATGATAGGACTTTTAAGCGCCAGCACAAGGTCTTTACTCCCTTCGCATGTTTCTTTAAATCCAACCATGTCTGTATAAACGGCGTCCACTACATTTTTTTCAATGGCGAAGTCGAGCAGTGATTTAGCGTATCGATGGGCAACAATTAATTCAGACATTTTTACTTATTTTAACGATGTTTCAATTATAATTTTACTTCCGAAATCCAGTCAGAAACTAATTTTTCTTGGGCTGATTTATCTTTTAATTGATTTTTAAGCACTTTTTCAGCTAATTCTAAGGATAGATTTGCTGCTTCTTGACGAATAGCACTAACAGCAGCTACTTTCTCTTGCTCAAAAGCAACTCTTGCTTTATCTATTTCTTGGGCTGCTGCAGTTTGAGCATCCAATTTTGCTTGGGCGATCATGGCATCTGCTGCTTCTTTAGCTTGCTTGATCACTGCGTCACGATCAGCACGTGCGCTAGCGATTAGCTGCTCATTTCCTGCTTTTAATTCAGCCATTTCTTTGCGGGTAGTTTCCGAAAGCTTGATGGCTTCGTCAATGGATTGCTCACGTTCATCCAATGAATTGATGATGGGCTTCCAAGCAAATTTAGCTAGCAAAAAGAATAAAATTCCAAAGACCATTAGCTGCCAAAATATTAATCCAAAGTCTGGGGTAATTAACTCCATATCTTATATAAATTTAAAAATTAGTAACATTTTAATAAGCGCAATTTGGCTCCAAACGAGTCTCAAATTGCGCTTAAAATTTTTCAAATCCTGAATCTGAGGCTATCCCTCAGAGGATTCTTAGGGTTAATTACTTTAAGGTAACCAACAAACAAATTACAGCAGCGAAAAGGGCAACAGCTTCCACGAAAGCCGCTACGATCAACATCGCTCCTTGAATTTTTCCAGAGGCTTCTGGTTGGCGTGCAATGGCTTCCATTGCTGAACCACCAATATTACCGATACCAACACCAGCACCAATAGCTGCTAATCCAGCACCAATACCTGCAAGGCCAAGACCTACAGAAACTTCTAATAAAATCGATAAAATAGACATACGATTTGGGTTTATATAAAAAAATTAATTTACAAATTAATGGTGATGCTCCTCTACGGCAGCACCGATGTAAGTCGAAACTAACATGGTGAAAATGTAGGCTTGAATCACGGCAACAATCATTTCAATGACATTCATGAAAAGTGAGAATGGAACTACTGCTAGTCCTAAAGCTGCATTTTCAAAAATAAAGATCAAAGAAACCAAACTTAACAAAATGATGTGTCCCGCGGTAATGTTGGCAAATAGTCGAACCATTAATGAAAATGGCTTCATAAATACGCCCACAATTTCCACTGGGGTTAAAATTACTAGCATCCATTTCGGAACACCTGGCATGGCAAAAATATGTAACCAATAATTTTTCTTGCCATTTAAATTGGTAATCACGAAAGCAATGATGGCCAAAACGAGTGTTACAGCAATATTTCCAGTCACATTGGCTCCTCCTGGAATTAAACCTAACATATTATTAAACCAAATGAAAAAGAATACTGTCAATAAATACGGCATAAATCGACGATAATGCTTCTCGCCAATATTGGTTTTGGCAATTTCATCACGGACAAAAATAATGACAGGCTCAAATAGGGATTGCATTCCTTTAGGTGCTCTGTGTGGATTTTCTTGGTATCTCTTGCCTATTCCAATGAAGATAGTTAACAATAAAACCGCTGAAATTAAAAGGGAAGCAACATTTTTGGTGATTGAAAAATCATACACATGTTCTCCATTTTCCGCATGAATTTTACCATGTTCCAGGATTAAACCTTGATATGGCACTTCCTCGTGGTGTTCGTTTTTAAAATTAGCCGATGAAAAAACCGATAAGCCTTTTGATTCTGAATATACGATACATGGCAATGGAAGCGTGATGTGTGTATGGCCGATCGTCATGAAATGCCACTCATGCTCATCAGCAATGTGATGCATGATTAATTTACCGGGATCGAATTTTTCTGATTTACTTTCTTCTGGTGCTTCTGCTTGGGTCATGGCTACTTCCGCTGAAGCAGGTTTCTCTGCTACTTCTTTCTCATTTGCCCAAACAGTTAGGCTGGTTAAGCAAAATAAAAATCCTAAGATTATATTTGAAAAATACATTTTTTTGAAATAAGTAAACATCGGCATCTTCATTCGCTCTTAAAAATAATTTCTATTGTAATTTTTGCTAATTCGTTGATTAACTGAATTTTGTCCATTAAAATTCCGAAAATTACCTTCGGGATTTCTAAAAACGTCGCAAGTTACGAAGCAAACCAAATATTTCAAAATTTGAACTACATAAATAGAGTACAAAAAAGTTGCCTACAAACAAATAAATTTGTGGCGTGTGCGAATAGGCGAAGAATGCGATAAAGAGAATGCTCAAAATAAATCGAATGCCAAAGGAAGCGGTTTGGAATTGTACAAACTTCTCGCCCTCATTTTTTTGTCCAAATTGGGCTAACTGAAGTGTCAAATACGATTGAAACAACAGAAATACAAAGATAAATTTTAAATCAGGATGTAGGAAATGGGCCAAGGAACTTTGGCTAATTCCCCAAACTCCAAGGCCTATTATGAGATAAAAAATAAATATTTTCAACATGGGACAAATATCTGATAATTGTGGGGTTAAAATAAATTTTAGCCCTCAATTTTTGGAATTTCCTTAATCCTGCCGTTAATTTGCAACCTCATTCAGTAGCTGATTGCCATTGAATTATAAAGAAGAAGGGAGAGACTAGGCTCTGTGAACTTCTGGCAACCCGTCAAGTAATTGACCCCGGTGCTAATTCCTACCCCAGGCGGTTGCCTGTTTAGGGAAATATAATGTTATGTTGTATGCAAGCAGAAATTCATCATTATCATTCGACCGACACCTTCATTTTAGAAAATGGGTTCCAATTTCCCAGTTTTGATTTGGTATATCAAACGTGGGGAAAAGCAAATGCTGCCCAGGATAACATCATCTGGATTTGTCACGCATTTACGGGTAGCCATGATGTAGCTGAATGGTGGCAAGGCCTAGTGGGACCAGGAAAATTATTCAACCCTGAAAATAACCTCATTATATGTGTGAATATCCCGGGGTCTCATTATGGGTCCACCGGTCCTTTATCGGTAAATCCCCTAACAGGCCAACCTTATTTTCATACATTTCCTGATGTAACGATTCGAGATGTGGTCAATTCCTTCGAATTGCTGAGAAAGCATTTGAAAATCAGGAAGATCAAGACCTGTATTGGAGGTTCTATGGGGGGCCAGCAAGCCCTAGAATGGGCTATTATGAAGCCAGAGTTGATCGATAATTTGATTTTAGTTGCGACCAATGCGGTACATTCTTCTTGGGGAATTGCTTTTAATGAATCTCAACGAATGTCCATCGAGGTAGATCCGACATGGACCGAATCGAATGCACAGGCAGGAATTAATGGCATGAAGGCTGCTCGGGCTACGGCATTAATTTCCTATCGAAATTATGAAACCTATCAAATTACTCAAGCGCGGCAAGAAAATTCCATGGGTGGAAATTTAAGGGCTGTTTCTTACCAAAGATACCAAGGCGATAAATTAGCCAAACGCTTCAATGCTTTTTCTTATTATCGATTATCTACGATGATGGATTCTCAAGATGTAGGGAGAAATCGAGGTGGGGTAGTTGCTGCTTTAAAATCTATACAATCGAAAACGTTAGTGATCGGCATTAAATCAGATGCGTTATTCCCCATCGTTGAACAAGAATTTTTAGCCAAGCATATTCCTGATGCATCCTTTCAAGTAATCGATTCTTTGTATGGCCATGATGGCTTTTTGATTGAAAGTGGTTTGATGACCAAAGCGGTTCGCCTATGGCAAAAATTACTCCGACTGGAAGTAAATCCAATGGCTGACTTTTTCAAAGAACTTGAAAATGTGGGGTGATGCGAGTGGCAGCCATTATAGGCTCAAAATGTTTGTTGACAAGGCCTATTTATATGAGAGTTTTACTAATTTAAGGGAGCATGAAATTTCAAAAAAATGTTGAAATAAGACCCCCATTTCAAGCTTTACTAACTTTCTAAAAGTTAGTAAAGCTATGTGTTTCCGTCCATATTAGCGTAATAAAAACTGATATTTTAAAACAGTTTACTGATATAATTTTTATTAAAATTAATTATGGATTTTAAAGATAAAATAGTCTGGATCACAGGAGCTTCTTCCGGAATAGGAGAAGCCTTAGCTTATGCCTTTGCTCGGCAGGGAGCGAAACTTGTTTTGTCAGCCCGACGAGAATCCGAATTGAATCGTGTCGCAGACGCTTGTCGATCGTATGGTTCCATGGCACATGTGATGCCTTTTGACATGATCGACTTATCAGTCCATGAGGAGAAGGTGAATGAAGTAATAAGAATTTATGGAAAAATAGACTTCGTTATTTTAAATGCAGGGGTAAGCCAAAGGTCGTTTATCGAAAACACGAAGTTTGAAGTTTACCGACAATTATTTGAGGTTAATTTCTTCTCGATTGTTTCTTTAACTCAAGCGATTTTACCCATATTTAAGAGTCAAAAATCAGGAGGATTTATACCCATCGCTTCTGTGGCAGGGCGGATAAGTACCCCAAGAAGAGCTGCTTATGGAGCTACAAAACATGCGTTAATTGGTTTTTTTGATTCTTTGAGGGCCGAAGTATATGAGGATGGAATTCGAGTAACCACTATTTTGCCAGGATACATTAAGACGAACATTTCCATTCATGCACTCAATGAGGACGGAGAAAAATATGGTAAAATGGATCCAAATCAAGCAAAGGGCTTAGATGTGACCGTCACAGCGGAGGCTATTTTAAATGCGATAAATACCGGTAAAAACGAGTTTTTCATTGGCGGAAAGCTTGAGGCTTTAGGCCTATTTGTCAAACGTTTTTTCCCGGCACTCTTGTTTTGGATGATTCGAAAAATAAAAAATACTTAAGCGGTTTCTTTCTTTTCACTAAAGAAAAGCACAAATAAAATAAGTACTAAGGCTGCTATAGCGGCTGGTACCATCCAAACTGATTTCCAATCATGCACACCTCCGCTGGTATACATATCTAAAACGATTCCCGATAATTTAGATCCGATGCCCATTCCCACGCCATAAGTGGCTAAAGTAATTAATCCTTGGGCCGAGCTTTTGATCTTTTCGCCCGCTTTTTGATCCGTATAGATCTGTCCGGTGACAAAGAAGAAATCGAAGCATACCCCATGTAAAATAATTCCGATATATAAAATCCATTCACTTTGGATTCCGTCCCCGTAGCCAAAACATAAGAAGCGAATAATCCAGGCAACAAGCCCTACGATTAACATTTTTTTAACTCCTAAGCGGATGAAAGCCAGTGGAATTAAGAGCATAAAAATAACCTCAGAAGCTTGTCCCAATGACATTTTGTTTTCAACATTGGTCATGTGTGAATCTGTCAAAGACGGATTTGCCATCGCATAATAAAATGAGAGAGGGATACAGATTAAAATGGATGATATAAAGAAAATCAAGAATGAACGCTCCTTGAATAATTTGAGGGCATCTAATCCAATGATTTGCCCAATCGACGCATTTTTATCTGCTTTCGGTGGGGTATCTGGAAGGAAGAAGGCGTAAATTCCTAAGGCAAATGAACTATACATGGCAATTTGAAAGATAGCTACGTTGTCACCTAAGGCTAAAAATCCAATGATATTAGTCACTACAATCCATGCAATAGTTCCCGTTACTCGAATCGCAGGAAATTCCTTTTCCGGATTTTGCATTTGATTCATGGCAATGGAGTTCGACAAGGCCAAATTAGGTGCAAAACAAAGTGTGTAAGCTAAAATGTACCAAAAGAAAATTTCAGGATCCTTCGTTTGACTCAAGAAATATAAAATGACACCTCCTAAAATATTAAGAAATCCCATCACCTTTTGCGCTGAGAAAAACCGATCTGCAATGAGTCCGACAAAAAAGGGAGCAAAGATTGCTGCAATCGAAAAAGTGGTGTAAGCATTACCCACCTGGTCCCCTGTAGCACCCAACGTTGTTAGGAGATATTTACTCATTTGGCCATACCATGCTCCCCAAGAGAAGAACATCAAAAACATCATGGCAATGAGCTGGAATTTTATCGTATTTTTCATAATTACAGATTAGTTGGAAGCCAAAAATACAAATTTGCATGAAATTAAAAATTTTATAAAAATATTTTTTTGGCGAAACTCAATGAAAATTAAAACCTAAAATGACTGAATTGTACAATTTTTTATAAAAATTTATCAAATTTCAATCCTATTTTTAAAAGTCTGACAAAAATGAGTAAAAAGTGCTTTGATTATGATCCTGAAGCTTTTTTATCGAGAATTTACAAAATTTGATTTTAATTTATTTTTGTTGTTGCTTTGGCCAAAATTCAGGGATTTTATAGCTGAATGCATTAAAATTAAATATGTTGTTACAAGGAGTTTTGTTAATTTCAGGTCGGCCAACAGGAGCTTTTCAGGGTTCGATGACTTTATTTTTGAGTCTGTTTCTGTTGATTTCAGTATCCCTCATTGTGGTTGGAATTTTCTTGTACAAAAAGAGATCAAAATGGGTATCTCATTCAATAACAACGTATGGCAAGATTGTTGAGATTTCTAAGCGATATGCACGGGGTGATCATTCAGGTCGTTTTCCTATCTATTTTCCAATTGTTGCTTATCATGTGAATGGATTAGAATTTAGAAGAGAAGCTGAGCAGGGAATTGCAAAAAATTGTGAGATTGGCCAAGAAATACCTGTTCGTTATCTTTCTGAAAATCCCTATGAAGCATCTTTAAGCGACAACTCTGTCCCGGTATTAAATCCGACCATATTTTTTGTTCTTGGTTTCTTGATGCTTCTAAGCTCGATTGCTTTGTCTTTAATGACCCATTGATTTTTTGTTTTTAAAATCATTTTTGTAATTTGGTTCCTCAAATCATTTCGTATGGAAACTATAGTTAAAGAAAAATCCGAATTTCGTAATTACGAGCAAGGCGATATTACTGCAGCCGTAAAGGATCATTATTATAAGATGCGTACGCGCCAGACGTATGATTATGTTCAAAGGATGAAAAAGAAGTATTTGACTTTTGAGCGTCCGATGGATTTATGGGATATGATGGATCGTTTAAATGCATTAATCGATGTGAGCGACCCGGATTTAAATCTCCCTAACATTATTCACTTATTGCAATCTGCTGAGGGAATTCGCCAAGATGGCCGTCCGGATTGGATGCAATTGGTTGGGTTAATCCATGATTTAGGCAAAGCCATGTATTTATTTGGTTCTGATGAGGATGGAACAAGCCAAGCAGAGCAATGGGGATTAGTTGGCGATGTATTTGTCGTAGGTTGTAAATTACCTGACACTTGTGTGTATCCAGAATTCAATCAGGAAAACCCAGACATGTTAGTCGATCGCTATAACTCAGAACTAGGTATTTACAATCCGGGTTGTGGGTTAGATAATTTAGAATTAGCGTGGGGACATGATGAATATTTATACCAAGTATTGAAAAATCATCCTACGAATACAATTCCTGAGGCGGGAATGGCGATGATTCGTTTTCATTCGTTTTATCCATGGCATACCGGTGGAAGTTATCAGGCATTATTGAATGAAAAGGATGCGCAATATCTAGCGTGGATTAAGGATTTCAACCAGTATGATTTATATACGAAATCCCCTGTAATCACTAATTTCGAAGAATTGAAATCTTATTATATGCCTATTGCTGAAAAGTATTTAGGCAAAGGTCCTATCTATTGGTAAGAATTTTAGATGGGTATAATTAAAAGGGAGGTCCTCGAATGAAGACCTCCCTTTTATATTTTTATAGAAGTAAAATTAAATTTAAAGTTTACCAACCATCATTCTTTTTCGGTTTGGCATTAGCCGAATTCTTTTTTGCCGGGGTAGCTACCATTTCTGTAGCAGCAGATCCTTTTAATTGGACATCCGATTCTACTCGGCTGTAAACCCTGCAAACAATTTTCCATTGGTCATTAATTTTCAATAAACTTAATAAATCGATGTATTTGAAGTCAGCAAATTG
>Ga0114979_10001695_pt1 | contig 14853 bp, 15 predicted proteins | sample S_140625_EF_Meta_FD_87315 | JGI IMG/M metagenome (GOLD analysis project Ga0114979, IMG submission 87315) | Freshwater microbial communities from Lake Simoncouche, Canada to study carbon cycling - S_140625_EF_MetaG | ecosystem: Environmental > Aquatic > Freshwater > Lake | place: Lake... | reverse complement strand
GCCAACTCCTTTAATCATTCTTCTGGCGGAGACGAGGAGATTTGAACTCCTGAAGGGTTTAACCCCTTACCTCGTTAGCAGTGAGGCGCACTCGACCGGGCTATGCGACGTCTCCGAGTACGTGCTAAGTCTAGCGTCTCCAGAACTCTCACTCTGCCCTGGTTTATGTGCATCTTGGCGTCTTTTACCTCAGAGGCTTGAGTACTAGACTTTCCCAAACTTCACCTTCTGTTGAGGAAAAGAAAGGTTGGCAATGATTGTCACTGCGATTTTTAAAGCAAAGCCTGGAAAAGAATCTGAGCTTCACGCGGAATTACATGCGGGCGCGACTGCGTCTTGGGGAGAAGAAGGGGTCCACGGATACTACGTCCATGAACTTATAGAACAGCCTGGAACGTTTATGAATATTGAGGTTTATAAAGATGCTGGCGCATTTGCTTCGCACCTTGAAACGAAGCATGTTAAATCTTTTCTTGGAAAGCTCGATGAGCTCCTGGCAGAACCTTTAACTGTTTATCAAGGAAATGCCTTATTTAGAGGCGAAAGTTCAAAAGCTGCTCTTTAGTAGTTGGAACTTATAATTATGCGACGATTACTTTCAGTTGAACGCCACCAGAAGATTCTGGAAAAAGTAGCTTCAGAGAACGCGGTAGATTTTGCGAGCCTTGCAGATGATTTAGGTGTTTCTTCCATGACTATCCGGCGTGACTTGCGAATCCTGGAAGAGAGCGGATATTTAAAGACAACTCGTGGTGGGGCATCTGCACAACTTCTTAATACTCAAGATATTTTATTGCACCCACGCGCAGCAGATCAAACACTTGCAAAAACTCAGATTGGTCAATATGCCGCCTCACTTATCGAGCACGGAGAAGTAATCTTCGTGGGACCAGGATCTACAACCGCAATCTTTGCACAATTTCTTCCAAGTAATTTTGACCTCACAGTTATTACGCCTTCGCTTGCTCATGCCTCGCTATTATCTTCACGAGGCATTGAAGTAATAAGTACTGGTGGAGTAGTGCGAGATCACTTGGCGCAGACCGGAGTAATCGCACAAGAAACAATTAATCGTTACATCGCAACGCGTACGATCATTGGGGATGGTGGAGTCTCTAAGAAGGGCGGCCTCACAGAGTTTGTTGAATCTGTGGCAGATGTCAGCCGTTCCATGATTGAGCGTTGCGAAGAAGTTATCGTCCTCGTTGACCCTTCCAAGAGTGGTGTTACAGCTAATTATCGAGTTGCCGGCCTTGATGTGGTGGACGAATTTGTTACTTCCAGCGACGGTGTTGACTCCTTAAGGCGTCAGATAGGGGCTGGGGCGACCATATTGACCCCAAACGGGTAACATTTCATCACAATTCTTGTGTTAGATTTTGTCCCTATTGAGAGGGAGTCAGCACATGGCTATCGAATTATCTTCAATTTTTAAAGCCCAGAAGCCTGTTATCGGTATGGTCCACCTCCCAGCATCACCCGGACAACCTCAATTTAAAAGTAAGCCCGACCTTCGCACATTTATTGATTCGGTGAAAGCAGATGTGAAGGCCCTGCAAGATGGTGGCGTTGATGGTCTTCTTTTTTGTAATGAGAGCGACTTGCCGTACACCACGCGCGTCAGCTCTGAAGTTGGCGCTTGGACCACTTTTATGATCGGTGCCGTACACGATCAACTCAAACTTCCATATGGCGTCAATCTCTTGTGGGATCCAATTGCTTCAATCGAAGCGGCATCTGCTTCAGGTGCATCATTTGTGCGTGAAGTAATGTGTGGCTCCTTTGCAAGTGAGATGGGCTTACTTGCACCAGATCCAGCTCTTGTTGCACAAACTAGAACACGCATAAAAGCTGAACATATCGCACTCTTTACAAACATCGTTCCAGAATTTGCATCAGCTCTGGAAGGACGCACAGTTCAACAACGTGCAAAAGCTGCTGAGTATTTTGGCTTCGATGCAATTCTGATTTCTGGCCCAGTCGCAGGAGTTCCCTTTAGTAATGAAGATCTTCTTGCGGCAAAAGAGAGCGCCACAAAGATTCCAGTCTTTGCAAATACTGGTGTCAATGCTAAGACTATTGGTGAGACCCTCAAGATTGCTGACGGTGTAATTGCAGGTAGCAGTATGAAAATAGACGGTAAGACTTTTAATCCTGTAGACCCAAAGCGAGTCATCGAACTTGTTGAATCTGCAAATAAATCTCGTTAGGAGATACTCATGGCAAAGGTAAGTTTCATTGGTCTCGGAATTATGGGATCAGGAATGGTCAGCAATCTCGTAAAAGCAGGTCACGATGTAACAGTCTGGAACCGAACAGATAGCAAGTACAAGGAGATTGAAAAAGTTGGGGCCAAAACTGTCTCTGACCCAACTCAATTACTTGCTGGCGCAGATTTTCTTATGTACTGCCTTGCCGATGACGCTGCAGTGGAAGCTGTCTTCTTAAAGGGCCCTTCTCTTGCCTCCAAAGTTGAGAAGGGAACAATCGTCATCGACCTTTCGACGATTGACCCTGAAACCAGTGCCGCAGAACGAAAAATCTATGAGGATCATGGGATTGCCTTCCTAGATGCACCCGTTTTTGGGACAAAAGGTGAAGCTCGTGATGGTGGTTTATGGATTGTTATTGGTGGCGCAGAAGATGTCTATAAGAAATCACTTCCTGTACTAGAACCAATTAGTGAAACTCTTCATTACATGGGTATGGGTGGCAATGGCACAAAGATGAAACTGGTGGGTAACTTACTCGTTGCATCACAAATTGTTTCTATTGGTGAAGCCCTAACCCTTGCTAAAAAAGCTGGTCTAGATCTAGCAAAGGTTTTAGAAGTTGCCGCAGTTGCAGATTTTAAAACTCCGATTTATGCCGGCGTCGGCGCTGGTGTGATTAAGGATGATTACGAAGTTAACTTTCCTCTTAAATTAATGTTAAAAGATGCTCGACTGATTCAAGCTTTTGCTAATCGACTTAATTCTCCTGTTTCCATTGCTGTGACAACGGAAGAGTTAGCGAGAGAGGGTGTGGATGCGGGTATGGGTGAATTAAACGCTTCAGCAATAGTCAAAGTGATTTCCAATCGTGCAGGGGTAAACCTCAGTGAATAAGCGTCTAGAAGGAATGTTTAATCCAAAATCAGGCAAGTGCATCAACATTGCACTGGACCTAGGAATCTTTGGTGAGAGATCTTTTGCTAAAGGGATTGAAGATCTCGCAAAGTCATTGCCAGCGATCATCGAGGGTCAGCCAGATGCCATTCAGTTAAACCCTGGTGGACTTAAGATTTTTAACTCGCTTAATTTAAAAACTGATGTGGCTATTGCGTTGCGTTTAGATGTAACCAATGCCTATGAAGCGCGCGATATTGAATATTCATGGGACACAGCAAATCTTGCGACCCTTTATGATGCCATGGATAAGCGAGTAAAAGTTGTTGTTCTTAACTTGCTCAATATTGATGAGAACTCCCGCCTGCAGGAACAATGTGTGAAGAACATTCAATTAATTGGGGCTAAGTGCCGCGAAGAAGGTATTCCATTGATGGTTGAACCGCTTGTAATGACTGCAAAGTCAGGAACAGGAACAACGTCTGTGGGCGATGTAAACAAGATTGCAGCCCTTGTGCGACAGGCTGTAGAACTAGGTGCGGACCTTATAAAAGTAGATCCAACAGTGCCTATGACTGACTTCGAGCAGATCGTTGAGATTGCATCTGGTGTGCCCGTGCTTGTTCGTGGTGGTGGTTCCGTTCCTCCTCGCGAATTACTGGAGCGAACACGCATCGCAATTGATTCTGGAGCCTCCGGTGTTGTCTATGGTCGCAACATTGTCCAACACCCAACTCCAGCAAAATTCATTCAATCAATCCGTGCGATTGTTCATGACAACGCATCTGTTGATGAAGCCATGCTCGTTCTAGAGAAATAAGTAGAAACAATGAGTCAGACAATGAAAGCTGTAGCAATATCTGGAGTTAAACAGATTCAAATTGTTGATGTGCCAATGCCAGTTATTGGGCCGCGCGATGTTTTACTCAAGATTAAATCTGCAGGTTTGTGTACATGGGAACAACGTATTTATACCGGTCAAGCAAAATCGGATTACCCACTAGTTGGTGGACATGAAAACGCTGGTGAGATCGCAGCAGTTGGTGAATTAGTTACTAATGTGAAAGTTGGCGACAGAGTCACAATGGGTTCATCTTCCTGTGGAACATGTCGAGCATGTCTTCGTGGGCAAGATAAAGGCTGCGCTGAGCATTTCTTAAACTTCTCTCTTAAGGGTGGATTCTATGGACCGGGTGGTTTTGCAGAGTACAAAATTCATAGAAGCGATGGCGTCTTTCCTGTCGGCAATGCACCGTGGGATCAGGCAGCACTTGCTGAGCCATTGTCTTGCGCAATACATGCAACGCGTTTATTAGAGGCTCGTTTGGGCGATACCGCAGTTGTTTTTGGCGCTGGAACAATGGGATTACTTAATTTAATGGTCTTGAAAAAATCTGGACTTCGGGTCGCAGTGGTTGACGTAAATGAAGCTCGTCTTGCCAAGGCAACATCACTCGGCGCTGACCTAGTACTACAAGCTGGTTCTGACATTAGAGATCGCGTAAAGAGTGCATTTCTTGGTGGTGTTGATTTCTCTATCGCCGCTTATGGAAGTGAAGAAGTAAATCAAGATGCGCTAGATGTGCTAAATCCAAGAGGGAAAATATGCCTTTTTGCCTCCGCTCACCCAGTAACGCCTTTTGCAATTGATCCAAACTTGATGCACAACCGCGAAACATCGGCTATTGGTGTTGTCAGTGCCGATCGCCGCGATCACGCAGTTGCCACTGATTTAATTGCAACAGGTCAAATAGATTTATCACTGATCGTAGATGCAACATTTCCACTACTTGATGCTGCAGCAGCTTTTGAACGCGCAACATCTTCACCTAGTTATCGCGTGATGCTTCATCCTTAAGGAGCAATCAATAATTCATCTCGTGGAGTTTATGCATCTGCTCTTTAGTTGATTGATAAAGTGAAGAATAGATCTCACTTAATGGCGCATATGTCTCAGCAAGGGCTGTGTTCGGTTCGATAATCTTCGAGCGCCCCTGCCATACAAGAATCTCTTTAGGTCCGGCAACTAAACCCACCGCAACTCCTGCTAAAAGTGCATCACCGTATGAAGCACCGAAAGTTAGCGGTGCTACTTCTTGTGGGACTCCCGATATGTCGCTGACTGCTTGTAACCAGACTGCGTTCTTTGTTCCCCCACCAACAGATTTAATTCTGCGTGGACGCGCACCAATAGCTGTAAAGAGATCCACATGCTGCTTAATTCCATGTCCCATGCCTTCTAAAATGCTTCTAAAGAGATGCCCTCGGGTATGCGTTAGGCTCAAACCAAATATCATTCCTCTGGCACGAGGGTCCATAATTGGTGTGCGTTCCCCACTAAAGTATGGGAGAACAATGACGCCTTCAGCTCCCGCTGGGGTTGCGTCTGCCTCTCGTGCAAGAACTGAATATGAGTTTTCTCCACCATTTTCTTCGGCGGTAATCAATTCCTTTGCAAAGTTGTCCCTAAACCACCTAATGAGTGCACCACTCGTTGCCATTCCTGCAAGTAAACACCACGTTCCGGGAAATAAATATGGATTAGCCCAGAGACGCTCATCGCGTGCTTGGTCGTTATCGGTAACTTGAATCATAAAAATAGTTGACCCATACATCATCATCATTTCGCCGGGTTCAATTACACCAACACTCAAAGCTTCAGCTCCCGCATCGATAGTGCCTGTTGTTACTGGAGTACCTATTGCTAATCCCGTTTGTTGAGAAGCAGACTCTGTTATTTGACCTGCTATTTCGTGGCTCCATAAAATTTCTGGGAGCTGGTCAATTTCTAATATCCCTTTGGTGTATTTGGGGTTCCATTCACGCTTCCAAGGGTCATACAAGGGAACCATCGCACCAGCAGAAAAATGATCGACAACTACGCGTGAAGTAAGTCGAGCAACTATAAATGTCGTGGCATCCACGAACCATCGCGCTTTTTTATAAATCTCTGGTTCATTTTTCTTGAGCCAAAGAATTTTGGGGCCTGTTGATTGTGAAGAAAGGCTGTTAGCCGTCTCATTAAATATGACATCCGCACCGTGTATTTCGTTCAACTCGTCAATTTCTACAACAGCTCTGGTATCAATTCCATACAGAATTCCCATACGTAGTGGCTTAAAATTTTCATCAATGGGAAGCACGTCAGGGCCAATTGCACTTACTGCAACGCCTTTTACGTCCTGTGGGCTCACACCATCTGTAGACAATAGTAATTTTGATAAGGCACAAAAATCTCCCCACCAAGTCAACTCTGGATCATGTTCGGCCCACCCAGCATGTGGGAAAAGTAGCTTGTGAGGGATGGCAGCTTGAGCGATAACTTCACCTTGTGGAGTAGCAAGCACACCTTTTGACTCATAAGTGCCGATATCTATTCCAAGAAGTAGGTCCTGACCCATATTGGTACTCCTTTTATCCTCGGGAGAAACTTTCTTTTACAGGAAAATTCTCAACTACTCCGATGAGTAATTTCTTCAAATTCTCTAAGTCATCGAGCGAACAGACCTCGACGCCTGAGTGCGTATAACGAGTTGGCCATGCAACATCTACACATGCAATGCCTTCGCCGACTAATTGAACGTAAGAAGCATCCGTTAATAAGCCGATAGTTGCATGGCGTTGAAGTGAAACTTTCTGTGACTGTGCGCTTTCTTCTACCAGTGAAAGCAAACGTGGGTGTGGAATTAAGCCGTTTAGGGTTCCGCGACCATGAAATGTGTATGTGCCAACTACTGGGCCAGCGCCGACTTCTACTGCGTTTCCCCCATGAATATCAGGCGTATCAGAGGCTGCAACTAAATCAATACTAATTGCAGCTGTTGGGTGAATTTGTTGCGCTGCAACCATTGCACCACGCAGATTGAACTCTTCCTGGACTGTTCCAACTAGATGCAGTGTAGCTTTTGGACGATTTTTGCCAAAGTGCTGTGCAAGCTCAACTAGAACTGCGCATCCACCGCGATCATCAAGTGATGTTGCTGCAACTCTATTGTTTACTAGTTTTTCAAAACTTGGACGGTATAGAACAGGAGTGCCAATTTTCACTCCTGCGTCAGCAACTTGTTTCGCGTTTGTTGCACCGATATCGATATAGCACTCACCTATAGGTTTGACTACGTATTTATCTTCTGGCGGAGTCAGGTGATGAGATACAAAGCCAATAACCCCATTAACAATTTTGCCGGTTGATGTCTGCAAAATTACATTTGAAGCAGCCAAGATTCGCTCTGGGACTCCTCCGACTCGTTCAATTCGGATAAAGCCATTCTCTTCAACGCCTTTAACGATCATTCCGAGAGAATCTGTATGAGCAAAAATCATTAGGTCTGAGCCCTCGGGCGATATTCCCTTAATAGTTGCAATAACATTGCCAAGTACATCTACACGGATCTCATCAACATAATCTTTTAAATCTGCCTTTAGCTTTTTAATCATCTCATCTTCAAAGCCTGACATTGCAGGTGTGAGACAGTAATTTTCCAAGCGCTCAATAAGTGACATTAGGACCTCAATGATTTAGCAATAGATTTATTGATTCTGCGATTTTCAAGTACGACGTTAAGAATCATCACAAAGATAAGCACGCCACCTTGTGCCGCAAGGTAGAAGAACTGACTAAAGCGAAGTGCGTTGAATCCTGAAGCAACCATCTGCAAAACAACTGTTGCCAGAATTACCCCTGTGACGGTCCCAAATCCACCATTTGGATTTACGCCACCGAGAACAACAATAACGATAGCCAAAAGAATGTATGAGGAGCCAAAGTCCGGACTTGCTGCTGATGTTCTCGAAGCAATAATTAATCCAGCAAGTGAAGATAAGAGACCTGAAATCAAATAAACCCAAGCAATTACCTTACGATCGCCCATGACGCTGTATTGAGCTGCTTTTCGGTTAGTTCCAACGAGGAAGACCTTTAAGCCAAGTGTTGTTCGATTAATTAAAAAGCCCACAGCAATGGCTATGAAGATCATTAATACAAAAGGGGTTGGGATACCAAAGAAGGTTCCATTTCCAACGCGCATAAATTGCTCTGGAAGCCCTGATACAGACTCTCCATTAGTCATACCGATTGCTATTCCGTTAAAGAGTGTCATAGTTGCAAGAGTTGCAAGAATCGGCGTCACATTGAGTCGTGCGACCAAAATTGAGTTCACTGCACCGGCTAAAACACCAATAATTATTCCAAGTACACAAGCAATGACGATCCATTTGGTAGATAAATTTTCTGATTCGTCCATCTTAGTTGTCATTACCCATGAAGCAACTAAGGCTGCCGCATTTGAGATAGAAACAATTGAAAGATCAATTCCACCAGTAAGCATCGAAAGCATCAAAGCAATACTTAAGATTGCAATCTCGGGAATTTGATAAGCCATCGATATAAAGTTAGTTGATGTAAAAAAAATATCTCTTGAAACGTAAGAGAAGAAAAAGAAGGTAAGGGTGGTAAAGATCATTAATTGTGTGATCTTGCGATCGGCAAGCAGCCCGGTGTTAAATCTGCTAAAGCGCTGGTTCATTATTCGCCTACCTCATCACTTGTTGACACTCTTCGGTTTTTAGCTTTTTTACTCTCGTTGAGTGCCTGAACAGTGATACCAATAAGAAGAAGTGCGCCCACTGCAGCGCGTTGCCATGAGCCGCTAACACCTAGAAGAATGAGATTTCCTTTAATTAAACTGATAAGTAGCACACCGAGAACTGTTCCAAAGACTGTTCCATAACCACCCATAATGCTTGCACCACCCAGAACAACTGCAGCAATGATGTCAAGTTCTGAACCAGCGAGATCATATGGATTAGCTTTTCGTTGAAGAGATACATATAAAATGCCGGCAAGACCAGAAAGCCCGCCTACTGACATATAAATCTTTGCCTGAGTGCGTTTGACTGATATACCTAAGCGTCGTGTTGCTTCTACTCCACCACCAAGTGCGTATACCGAGCGACCAAACATTGTTCTAGTCAGCAGAAGTGAGACAAAGATTGTGAGGATGGCTACTGGAATAATCAAAATATGAAGACGGGCCAGCGTTCCTTCTTCTGGTTGAATCTTAAGAAGATCTGCCGTTGCGAATTTATCGAGTGCCACAGGAATATCGCTGATAAATGATGAGCCGATAAAAGTGAGCATAAGTCCTCGGAAAATACCAGAAGTGCCAAGGGTTGCAATCAAGGTTGGAATTCCAAAAGTGGCAATGGCAATTGAGTTGATTGCTCCCAGGATTATCCCGATAATAATTGCGAGAGCGATTGGCAAGAGAAGATTTTCAGGGTTCCATTCAAATCGCTGCATAAGTACGACGGCGGTATAGCCAGCAAAAATACCTACAGCAGGAAATGAAATATCAATTCCGCCACTGATTATCACAATAAGCACACCGAGTGCAAAAATTAATTGCACAAAAGAAGATCGGAAGATGTCAAAGAGATTAGCCAACGTAAAGAACTCAGGGCTCTTGATTCCGATAACCAATGAAAGAACAACAATTGCAATAATGAGAGCAGTTTCGTTGCGCAGAAGGAGTTTCTTAATATTCATACTTAGCTCAGCTCCTCATATAGAGTTTTTTCATCTAGTTGGGCTTCGCTAAATTCCTTTGAGATATGGCCATTCTTAATAACAATTACACGATGACAAATCTGAACGAGCTCAGGAATATCATCTGAAACAACTAGAAATGCCATTCCTTCCTGGGCACGATCACGAATAATTTTTAGAATTTCACGCTTTGATCCAATATCCACACCCACTGTTGGACCATTGAGAATCATTAAGTGGGGATTCATCGCCAACCACTTTGCAAGTACCACGCGTTGTTGGTTTCCACCTGAAAGTGACGTGACAGGATTTTGGGGATTATTTGTTTTGATACGAAGGTCTTTAATCCAGTGTTGTCCGGCTTCAATAAGACGGGTTTTTGAAAGTCGACCACCTGTGGATTGATACTGATCAATACCAACAGAAACTAAATTATTTAGAATTGATTGCTCAAGAAATAAACCTTGCGTAAGGCGATCTGGTGGAACGTAACCAATACCTGCCTTAAGTGCTTTTGATGAGGAATTTAATTGAATAGGTCTTCCATCAACAATGATTTCACCGGAATCAACTGGATATTGTCCAAAAATTGCCTCTGCCAACTCAGTACGACCCGAACCAAGTAAGCCAGTCATTCCTAGGATTTCTCCGGGAGCTATTGAAAATGAAATGTTTGAAAACGTTGGTTTAGTTGTGAAGTTCTTTATTTCGACTACTTTTTTAGTTGTCTTCTCAAGTTTTGGTGCGATGCGACTTTCAGAGACATCTAATCCAGTCATTGCTTGTGAAATCGTCTTGCGATTAAAGTCTTTCATTAAGCCATCACCAACAACTTCGCCATTTCGCAAGATAGTGATGGTGTTGCAGATTTCTTGAATTTCATCAATCTTGTGGCTTACGAAGACTGTTGCAACGCCACGAGCTTTAATTTGTTCTACGACTTCAAATAAGCGTTTAATTTCTTTCCGTGTCAGCGCTGTTGTTGGTTCGTCCATAAACAGCATCTTTACACCGAGGTTAGTTGCACGAGCAATTGCAATGAGTTGTTTGGATGCGATTGAAATATCAGCAACTGGTATATTGATATCAATATCTATGCCAATTAGATCGAGTGCATTAGATGCAATCTCCTTAGTCTGCTTCTTACTGAGAATGCGTGAGTTATTTAAAATATAGGTTGGCATTGCGATGTTTTCAGCAACTGTCATGTTTGGAAGAAGGGAAAAATCTTGAAAAATTACTTGTACACCTTCGTGCACTGCTTCACGAGGTGAAAGTTTTGTAAAAGATTTATCGCCCAATCTTATGAGGCCTGTATCAGGAGCATGAATGCCACTCATAATTTTAATGAGGGTCGACTTACCAGAGCCATTTTCTCCGGCGATGCAGTGCACTTCTCCACTCTTTACTGAGATCGAAACTCCTGAAAGTGCCTTTGCGCCACCAAAACTTTTGACGATATCTTTAACCCCATATTCAGCGGTGAGCAACGTAGACATTTTCTGTTACATGCCTTTCTTCGCTGTGGGGGGTGCTTTTAGTTTATTGCCTTTTAACTAAGAGTGGGGCGCGGTTACCCGCGCCCCACTCTTTTCAAGCTAACTGTCCCAATCTTTAGATTTTGTACTTAGCCATATTGTTCTTATCAACAATAACCCAAGCAGCTCCTGCCCAACCCTTAGTTGTTCCAGGAATCTTTACGAGCTTGTTATAGCCAGGAACCTTAAGGTCCATCCCAGCTGTGATCTTTCCACCCTTATTAAGGATTTCAAGCATGTTCAACATCGCTTGACCCGCAAGTGCTGAATCCCAGAAGAAGATCTTGTCGATCGCTCCGGTAGTAAGGTACTTGCTTGTCATTGAAGGAATCGATGTTCCCATTACGCAGACCTTGTCATTAAGACCAAGTTCTTCAACAGCGCGGCCGATTCCGACTACGTCGTTAGCTGATGAGCCTTCTACGCCCTTGAGATCTGGATACTTCTTAAGAAGTTCCTTTGTCTTGTTGTATGCAACATCTGCATCTTCCTTAGACTCAAGTGGATCTTCAACGCGTGTGATGCCTGAGTACTTTGCCTTAGCTTGCGCAAATGCTCCAGCAACCCATTCGTTGTGGCTTCCGTTTGTGAGTGTTCCTACGAATGCAGCGTACTTTCCGCTTCCACCCATACATGTTGCAAGGTTATCCATCATGACCGCGCCATACGCAGCGTTATTAAACGCTTCAATATCAGCATCGGCATTCTTGATTCCTGCTGCTTCATGAGTTACGACCTTGATGCCAGCTTTTTTAGCTTTAGCAATAATTCCGTCGATTGAAGCAACGTCATTTGGCACAATGCCAATTCCAGTTACTTTCTGTGCAATAAGGTCTTCAACCATCTTTGACTGCTTCTCTGGTGATGCATCAGTTGCACCAGTCATGCTTGCATCAATCTTGTTAGATTTAGCCCATGCTTTAATACCTTTATCCATATTGTCGAACCAGCCGACGCCGATCAACTTAACGGAGACTACATAACGCTTCTTTGCAGCTGCTTGGCTTGATGAGATGCCAGCTGAAACAAGTAGTGCGGTAACAGCAACAACTGCTACGAGCTTGTACTTCTTCATTCGTACTCCTTTTTTTCTCCCTAAGGCAGGGCACCAGTTGAGGTTGACCCTTTGAGTAAAGACGAATATATTCTGATTTAACAAATTCGGTCAAGATATTCGTTAAAATATTACATTTTCTTATAACATTATTGTTATAATTCGTTAAATACATGGAAGGTAGGCTCAGAGAGTGCAAAAGATCCTGAATGTCCCCACGGAATTCGTCAATGAAATGCTCGAGGGGATCCTCGAGGCCTATCCAAGCCAGCTCAAAGCTGTTGATGGCGATAACCACGCACTAGTGCGTTCAGACGCGCCCGTGGCTGGCAAGGTTGGAATTACGACTGGTGGTGGCTCCGGACACCTTCCTTTGTTCCTGGGTTATGTAGGAAAGGGAATGCTCGATGGCGTTGCCGTTGGTGATGTTTTTCAAAGTCCGACAGCAGAACAGATGCTCGCGGTAACAAAGAAGGTTGATGCTGGTGCGGGAGTTCTTTACATCTATGGAAATTATGGCGGGGATGTTTTCAACTTTGATTTTGCAACTGAACTTGCGGCAGCTGAGGGAATACGCGTTGAAACTGTTCTTGGTGCTGACGACGTCGCTTCGGCACCTAAAGGTGAAGAAGCTCGACGTCGCGGTATTGCTGGAATTTTCTTCCTGTACAAAGTTGCAGGTGCTGCTGCTGCAAAGGGCCTCTCTCTAGATGATGTTGTAGCAGTCACGAAGAAGGCAGCTGCTCAAACTCGAACCATGGGAGTTGCACTAAGCCCAGTAACCCTTCCTGCTGTTGGGCATCCAACCTTTGAAGTTAAAGCTGGTGAGATGGAAATCGGTATGGGTATACACGGTGAACCTGGAATTAGAAAGAGCAAGCTTGAAACTGCTGATCAAATTACTGAAGAGTTAGTCTCGGCAATCAAGAAGGATTTGGATTTGAAATCAGGTGAAAAGGTTTGTGTATTAGTCAACAGTCTTGGAGCAACTCCGCCTGAAGAGCTTTACATTATCTTCCGCCAAGCAAAGAAATTGCTAACTGGTTACGGGGTTAGTGTGGCACGTGCTTATGTTGGCGAATTTGCTACATCTCTCGAAATGGCAGGTGCTTCTATAAGCGTCATTCGCGTTGATGATGAGCTGCTCAACTACATCAATACACCTGTTCATACACCTTTTTTCACGCAAGCATGAGTTCATTTACTGAATCAATTGAGACCGTTGCGGCAGCACTTGAGCACAACTCAAAAAGGTTTGAGGAGTTGGATTCAGTTGCTGGCGACGGTGACCTTGGCATTACTGCAGGCAACATTGCAAAAGGTCTCCGCGCAGGCGCAGCTGGAGCAACAGGTGATCTTAAAGCGGATTTAATGTTGATAGGAAGAGAGATAGCTAAGAATGCACCGTCAACTTTTGGCACACTTTTTGCTACTGGATTCATTAGGGCTTCTGCAGTAGTTGCTGATGTTGATCCGCTTACTAATGTGCAACTTGGTGTTGCTGCAGCATTTGATGGAATTGCCGCCCGTGGTAAGGCGTCGCTTGGTGAACGCACTCTTCTTGATGCACTTCATCCAGCTTCTGAAGCACTTCAAAGTGCAAATGATCTCAAATCTGGGCTTAATGCAGCAGCATCTGCTGCACGAGCTGGAGTTATTGCTACTGCATCAATGGCACCTAAACACGGGCGTGCAGGATGGATTGGCGAACGAGCGCAAGGCAATGAAGATGCTGGGGCAAGTGTTATCGCAGTAGTTTTTGAAGCGCTACAAAATTAAGTTAAGAACCGTCACGGAGTTCGATTAATCTTTTCTGTGAGAAGCTAATTTCATCAAACTGGATTTCACATCCCATTCCTGTAGGTGATTGAGCCAAAAATCCCACTTTGTGATTGTTAATATCTTTTCCTAGCGTGAAGACTCTTATGAGCTGCCACACTTTCCCGTCTAAGGATGCATGGAGTGCATAAACCTGGTCTTGCCTTGAGACCCGATACCAAATTGAATTACCTAAAACAATGAAAGAATTAGCATCATCAGAAACATTCAGTGTTACAACTGATACCACCATAGGATTTGAATCAGGTGAATATTCAAAACAAAACTTTGCCCAATAATTTTCATCACTCCATATCAGCAAAACGCCCGCATCATATTGGGACTTAAAATCTACGGTAATCCTTGCAGTAAATTGATAATCTCCTTCTGGTGGCACTCCTAAAAGAGTGGTTGCATTCATCAATGATTGTGCATCTGCTGAATTTTTACCTGCTGGATTTATATAAATATCTGAGTGTGGGAGCGCTGAAACTTCAAGCTTTTTTTCATTTTCGTTGTAATTCCAAAGATCTGGGTGATTTGTTCTCAAATCAAATGGGATGTCGTTTATTCTCACCCTGATAATTTAGCAGTGGAGCGCACTCGACGGGGCTATGCGGCGTCTCCGAGTACGGGTAAAGAATGCAACCTCTATTGGGTGGCGACTTACTTGCCTCTTCGAAGCCTGAAAAGTAAGCCTCCCACAACGATGACCAGCAGAAAGATCACGCCAATCCGAACTAATCCATTGTCTCTTGAAATGGGTTGAATCTCATCACCTGGGACATC
>Ga0114979_10001693_pt1 | contig 14864 bp, 10 predicted proteins | sample S_140625_EF_Meta_FD_87315 | JGI IMG/M metagenome (GOLD analysis project Ga0114979, IMG submission 87315) | Freshwater microbial communities from Lake Simoncouche, Canada to study carbon cycling - S_140625_EF_MetaG | ecosystem: Environmental > Aquatic > Freshwater > Lake | place: Lake... | reverse complement strand
GAGCGGCTAGCAATTTTAGATAAATACAATCTCAAGCTTTATGCCATCTCAAATCACCTTAAAGGCCAGGCTGTTTGCGATAACCCAATCGACTTTAGACACAGAGACATTGTTGGTGCCAAGGTGTGGGGAGATGGAGACCCTGAAGGCGTTCGTCAACGTGCAGCCCAAGAAATGAAAGTGACAGCTATCGCTGCACGCAAACTGGGTGTTGACACAGTTGTTGGTTTTACTGGCTCATCCATCTGGCAGTATGTTGCAATGTTTCCACCGGTATCAAAGGAAGTAATCGAAGCTGGATATCAAGACTTTGCGGATCGCTGGAATCCGATTATGGATGTTTACGACTCTGAAGGAGTTAGGTTCGCTCTAGAAGTTCATCCTTCAGAGATTGCCTACGACTATTACACGACTGTAAAAACTCTAAGTGCAATTGATAACCGTAAGGCTTTTGGTTTGAACTGGGACCCAAGCCACATGCACTGGCAGGACATCGATCCAGTGAACTTTATTCTTGATTTTGCAGATCGCATTTATCACGTTGACTGCAAAGATACCTTTATCAGAAAACAGGACGGTAGAGTCGGCAGACTTGGTTCACACCTTAGCTGGGACGACCCTAAAAGAGGATGGACATTTGTTTCCACCGGCCGTGGACAGATTGACTGGGAGTCATCCTTCAGAGCGCTAAACACTATTGGATATAAAGGACCTATCTCGGTTGAATGGGAAGATGCCGGAATGGATCGTTTGCACGGAGCTCAAGAAGCTCTCGGCTTTGTTAGATCATTACTTTGGAAGACGCCAGAGAACCCCTTTGATTCAGTCTTCAAACAGGATAAGTAAAAGCGGATGACAACCATCTGCACGGTAGTAGCAATCTTTACCCCTAAACCAGAGTTTTATTCAGAGATTCGTGACCTTTTATATAGGGTCACCCCGCTGGTTCACGAAGAGCCAGGTTGTGAGTTTTACACAATGAATGAAGATGTTGACGGCAGGCTAATTCAAATAGAAGCTTGGACTACTAAAGCGCACTGGCTGGATCACATCAAGCAGCAAACAGTTATAGACATCCTCGCCGGAGTGGAGGGCAAGCTAACCAAAGACATCGAAGTATATGAGATGTATAACATCCCAACCGGAGACTCAGGCAAGGGCTCTATTAGGTCAGAGTAGGGGGGACTTCTCCACAGCTAACTATCTTTCCAACTTGGTATCACTTTGATACCATTACACTATGGCCATGACATTAAGACTTTCAGAGAAACAAGACAAGGCGCTTACCGAGATTGCTGACAGTCTAGGAATCTCTAAGAACACCGCGGCTACTGTGGCGATTGAAGCATTCATCGCCCAAGAGTCCCAAAGGCTTCAGGTTAGAGAAGCTTTTGCGATGGTTACAAAGCGCGATGCCAAACTACTTGATCGACTCTCTGACGATTGACTCAATATCTTGAACTCGAAGTAGTTGTCTTAGAGCTTGAAGCGCTCGGATATAAGGTCAAGGACTATGGACTTTTAGAATCCGCTTTAGCCAGACCAAAAACTTCAGCTTTTGGTAAAGAAGCGTATGCCACTCTCGAACTGAAAGCGGCAGCTTTAGTTCATTCTTTGATTCAAAACCATCCGATGTTTGATGCCAATAAAAGAGTTGTCTGGCTTGGCCTTAACGCTTTCCTTTTTATTAATGGCTACACAATCAAATGCCAAGAAACTGATGGTTATGAATTCATCTCAGGAATTGCTCAGAATCAATTCTCATTAGATGAAATCGCAATCTGGATTAGCCAACATTCGATAACGCTGCAAAGGACCAAGTAGAGAATTCTCTAAACCTTTGCTTTACATCGCAAACTGACACATCTTATATACGCTCAGCACCAAACATCAAGAGCACTACATTTACTAGGGCGGTTAGCATCAGGAGTGGGAAGACTATCCGAGGTGGTTTCTGTTTGAGCGACAGGATACTTGCTAGTAAGACAAGAGGAATGACCAGAGCTAACCCAGTTATAGCTAATCCTGAATTAAGGTTTGTGGATTGAGTCACAACAATGACTGTGGCCAAAAGAGCACTGCAGGCGATAACTAGAGCGGAAACTCGCTGCCCTAGTATGTGTGGCAAGGCATTTACCCCATTAAGTTTGTCAGCGATCATGTCAGGCAAGACATTGGCAAAGTGTGCCGATACACCTAAAAGTGCGGCCACGAGACTGGTCCAAGCCGGCACCAAGAAAGGTTCTGGTGCCGCCATCCCTACAAAAACTGGCACAGCTCCGAAGCCAATCGCATAAGGAACGACTGAACTCCAGTTGGATTTCATTCCAAGGTTATAGCCCCACCCAACTATGAGCATAAGAATCATCAGCGAGGTGGCACCAAGACCTAACCCCCAACTCAAAGCTATTGCTATGAACGCAGAGGTAATTGCCAGGGCCTTTAGCAAAGAGGGCTTTACCAAGCCATTCACAGGCGGCTTGTCAATTCTTTTGGCGGCCAAGTCTTTCTCAAAGTCCAGCCAGTCATTAGAAAAACCAACAGAAAATTGATGGCACAAGACTGCAAGAAAGATCCATAAGCACCTATCCAGTGGAAGGCCGGAACCGTAACCGAACATGCCAGCAAAAAGAGACACCACCAGACAAGGAATGGGGTGGCAGGCACTGACTATTGCCAGCACTCTAACTACAGGCCTATTCATTGGCAAAGAGCTCTCCTTCAAGGAAATGACTTATCCTGCCAGCCCAAAAGAGCCGACTCCATTCAGAACTGCGAAGTTTTTGGGTAGTTAGCGGAATTGGATTCACGGTAAATCCAGCTGGTTTGATCTTTGGCATATATCTCAATGGTAATCATTTCTATTTGGACCAAACCTCGCATATAAAGCAGTGAATTTCAGGCCTAAAGCCCACTTGTTGGCCAGTTAAATAAGGGTTAACCCTTTGGGAATAATTGGCTTATGCATTGAGGGTAGGCACTAGACTGTTGTCAAACTAGCCTTTAGCCTGTCAAATAAAGAGGAACTCAAATGAAGCTTTTGAACAAAACCGCACTCGTTGCTGCAACTTTCGCACTGGTCTTTGGCCAGGCAGTAGCCGTTCAGGCCCTTCCCTCCCCGTCTTTCAACATCAGTCTTCAAGGAGGGAACCTTAGTAATTCCACTATTTCTGGTTTCAGCGAGGATCAGCTCCTGAGTCTTTCCCTCAGCGTGCCTTCCGGGCAAATCATCTTCAACTACGGTGCGTCAAGCGCTTCTCTAGTTTCAAGCTCTCACGTAGGTCCAAACCTTCTTATTCAGGGAACTCAAGCGCAATTGCGCACAGTTTTCAATGCAATTAGTTTTTCTGCAGGCTGTGGTGGTGACATTCAACTATCAGCAAGAGTCGATGCTGGAGGTGGTCTGAAGAACGAGGTTAATGGCCATTACTATCGACTGGTCAAAACCAGAACCAGCTTCAATGGAGCTATCAACCTTGCTTCGCAAGCGACTTTTGACGGTACCCCAAGTGGATCCCGCGGTTACTTGGCAACCATCACAAACAAGGCTGAAAACGACTTCTTATATACAGTGATGGGTGGTGCAGGCAATAACGCTTGGATTGCGGCATCAGATAGAGATCTCGAAGGTGACTGGAAATGGGTAACTGGTCCAGAAACAGGAACTGTTTTTTATAGAGGTGTGTTCTGGGCAGGTGGTGCAGTAAACGGCGGGTTTAGTGGATGGGCAGGTGGCGAACCAAACCAGGCTGGAGACGAAGACTACGCTGAAGTTTACGGTAGCGGTCAATGGAATGACATTCCTTCTTACGACGATCAGAACTACTACCTAATCGAGTGGGGCGGAATGCCAGGGGATAACTTCACTTCTGCTGTTACCTTGAGCGATACCGCCACTTACGGCCAGGTAGCATTCTCCGGTGGTACTGGAACTCAGTCATCGCCATATCAAGTAAGCAGCGCATACGGTCTATCTAAGGTCGCAGCCTGTTCAGGCTATGGTGTGTATTTCAAGCAAACCGCTGACATTAACTTGACTGGAACAGACTTCTCCCCGATTGGCACTCAAAACAAACAATTCCAAGGTAGCTACGACGGAGATAACCACCTGATTCAAGGGGTTAATGTAAACGGCGATAGAAAATCTCTCTTTGGCTTGATCACGGGCTATGACAATCTCTATACCCAAATCAAAAACCTTCGTGTCTCTGGAGATCTGAATGTGCAGGGCAATAACAGAGCTGGCCTCGTCGCCTCAGTTGCTAGATACACCGATTTTACGAATGTACACGTCTCAGTTGCTGCAAACATCAGCGGTGGCTCAGAATACATCGGAGGTATTGCTGGTGAAACAACATCTATAACAATTTCCAATTCAAGTGTTACCGGTATCGCTAATGTTTCTAACTCCGTTACTGTTGGTGGATTTGTCGGTGTCGGTGGTGGAATCAGACTGGAAGATGTAAGTTCATCAATCGTTATTAATGGGGCAGACAACACCAGAGTAGGTGGTTTTGCAGGTATTCTGAGTTTTTCAGATCTCACCGGTGAATCGTCACATCTAAATAGGGCAAGATTCACTGGAGAATTAAGTTCTAGCAATGGAGAGTTTTCTGGAGGCTTGGTTGGGCTAATGCAAGGCGGCGGAAGCAGCATATCTAAGTCATATTCCACCGCGCCAATCAGTTCTGGAAACCATGTTGGCGGATTGGTTGGAGCAGGCTGGGAGACAAACATCTCAGAAAGCTTCACGGCTGGCACTGTGACTGGTACCGGAGAAAATGCCGGCGGATTGGCTGGATACCTTTATGGGACACCGGTAACTGACTCATATTCCAGTGGAGCAGTTACTGGTAATTCTTATGTAGGGGCTCTAATTGGTTCTGCAGAAGGCTCTTCTCTCAGCAGAGTTTACTCAGTAAGCCCGATGGCCTTCAATCTAGGCAACAGAGGGCTAATCGGGTATGACTCTCAAGGCTGGGGTTCATCAGTTAGCGATTCGTTCTGGTCACCTGAAAAATTAGGTATCAGTGAGTCAAGCTTCCAACCGATTGGTAGCGAAAGTGCAATTTCAGTGGCTCAAGCTAAGAGCATATCCACTTACCAGAATGCAGAGTGGTCAATTGGAGACTTTGTCACCAACACCGACAGCACTTGGGCAATTGCGCGAAGCCTAAACGATGGATTCCCAATCCTTAGACACTCAGCAGAAGATGGCGTATGGAAGCACACATTCGTAGTGAAGGTAGATGACGGATTAGTCCAAGCTCCTGCTGTTCCTGTCCGCCCTGGTTACGATTTCCAAGGCTGGTCATTACTTGAAAATGGTACTGCTGTTTCATTCCCATTCGCTGCGGTCTCACAAGACACCACACTGTATGCCTTATGGACGCTTTCTACATTCACTGTGACATACAACACAACTGGTGGTACTTCTGTTGCTGCAGGTTCGTTTGTGTACCTATCTGATGTGGAATCTGCTCCTAGAAGTCCTAGACGTATAGGTTTTGTTTTTGCTGGCTGGTCGGCTGAAAATGGAGGCAGCGCTATCAGCTTCCCTTACAGCCCTGGCGTAGCATCAAACATTACTCTGTATGCGAGATGGACTGCTTTGCCTCCTGTTATGAGCACTTCAAAGGCGTCAAATGTTGCTCCTGGCGATATGGTTTCAGTCAACATTTCTCGAGTCAACCCTGGTTGCACCGTGACAGTTGGATGGACAGACGAAGACTCAGGTGTGAGTTCAGTTTCCAAGGTAGTGAAAGCTAGCAGAAGTACTGGTGCGTTCACAATCGCTACCCCTTCAACTGCTGGTGTTTACACTCTAAGGACCGACAGAATCGAATCTGAGTGCTATGGAGGATCAGCAGTAACTTTGGCTAAGCGATTCCTAGTTGGAAAATCTTCAAGCATTTCTGCCAAGGTAGCTAGCACAAGCGGTTTCGTTTCCAAGAACCCTGAGCTAACTGTTTCCGGTTTCATCAAGTCCGGCACAGTCAATGTCGCCAACAAGCAGATCACTATTTCTTTGAGAAAAAATGGTAGTGAGGTATCTAGCAAGAACGTATCAACAGATAGCTCAGGTGTGTTTAGTTCAACTTTCACTGGAAGTGCAACTAGCGCTGGCCTATACACAGCAGTAGTTACTGTTGTTGGTGACGCTACATACATTGAAACTGCGCTAACCACTGCAAAGATCACGTTGCGCTAAAGTCAATCAAGCCTTGCTTGGTTAGCAATTAGTTCCTGAAGAGGACCCGCCTTTGGTGGGTCCTCTTCCAGTTTGTGATGGAGTGTGCTTTGTTTGTTCTTGTAGCACACGACTGTTGTCTATTGCATGGCTATCAAAGCTCTAGCTAATCTCTTGCCTAAGTGTTTTGAGCCAACCAGGATTTACTGCTCTCCTGTTTTAGGTATGTTAGAGCAACCAGTTGTCATGGGAATGCTAGTTGCTGAAAGTGTTTTGCGAGTGAACTAATTGAGCATAAGCACCATTGGCTTCAAGCAACTGCTGGTGAGTTCCTCTCTCGATGATTTCGCCATGAGCGAGTACCAGAATCACATCTGCGTTCACTACGGTTGAAAGTCTGTGCGCTATTGCAATGGTGGTTCTGTTAGCGGTTGCTGCATCCAGTGTGGCTTGGACGATTCGTTCGCTGTTGGTATCCATCGCACTGGTTGCCTCATCGAGTATTACTACTGGCGGATCTTTTAGAAGCACTCGAGCTATAGCGATACGTTGCTTTTCTCCACCACTTAGCCGGTAGCCTCTTTCACCAACCATGGTCTCGTAACCTTTAGGAAAACCCATGATGACTTCATGAATGTTTGCAGCCTTGGCTGCTAGCTCAATTTCCTCTTGGGTTGCTTCTGGCTTGGCATAAGCAAGGTTTTCTCTGATGGTGTCGTAAAACAAATATGTTTCTTGGTTTACGATACCTATTTGATCTATCAGTTCTTCTTGATTGAGTTCTCGCACATCAATCCCGCCGAACTTCACCGAACCTGAGGACACATCATAGAAGCGAGGTAGCAGGTAGCTGATAGTTGTCTTACCAGAACCCGATGCTCCAACTAGGGCAACATACTGACCAGGCTGTACGCTAAACGAAACCGACTTTAGTGTGGGCTCAGCTTCACCTTCGGTGCCGGGGTAGCTGAAAGTCACATTGTCGAACTCAATCGAACCAAGTTTGTCTTTTGCTATCTGCTTAGGGTGTTCTGGGTTGTTTACTGTGGGTCTTAGATCAAAGTATTCAAAGATTCTCGCAAACAGCGCTTGAGATGTTTGCAGATCGAGGCTTACCTGCAAAAGGTTCATCATCGGAAAGAGGAGTCTTGCCTGAGCTGTTGTGAAGGCAACTATTGTGCCAATGCTTAGCGGGTCTGAATTGAGTATCAGATAGCCAGCGCATAGATATATAACTGCTGGAATGGAGGACATGAACACTTGCACGGTTGCAAAGAATGTTTGACCACTCATGGTCTGTCTTACCTGAAGCAGTATTTGATTTCTATTTTCGTTCTCATATCTTTGAACTTCACTAGATTGGCGCCCGAAACTCTTAGCTAAAAGAATGCCACTTACCCCAAGAGACTCCTGAGTGATTGAAGACATCTCACTTAAAGACTCCTGTGTCTTACTAGCAATCTTTGCCCTAACTTGACCGACTCTTCTTTGTAACAACACCATAAGAGGAAGCATGATCAGAGCAACAATGGTGAGCTGCCAACTAAGCAAAAGCATGGCAATCATTGAAGCAAGTACTGTAACGCTAGAACCAAGAAGGCTGCTTATTGTGTTGCTCAGCACACCGGCTACCCCACCAACATCATTTTGTAATCTGGACTGAATGGCCCCAGTCTTGGTCTTGGTGAAGAAGGCAAGTTCCATGGCTTGGAGGTGCGCGAACATCCTTACTCTCAAAGAGCCCATCACCTTATTACCAACAGAGGAAGTTAGGTAGGTCTGCCAGATACCCAGGGATGCTGCTAGTAACCAGACCCCAATCATGCTGAGAACAAAGGTTGTTAAGATTTGTAGATCTGGAGTGCCATTTTCAGGGAAAAGGCCTTCATTGAAGGCACCTTGAATCAATAGAGGCGGAATCACTGAAAGCCCTGCCCCTATTAGAACCAGTGAGATGGTCCAAATAAGTGTTGTCCTGTGAGGCTTGAACAGTTCGAATATCCGACCCAAAAGATTCTCAATCTTTGGAGCCTCTGCATTTCTGGCTTTGATTAGATCTGGGTCTTTAGAAAACCGACCCATTGGGCCACCACCATGCATGCTCATAACCTGAAGTCTATTGCCAGCCCAGATAGGAATACTTTAGGGAGTTTCTATTTGAGTTTTCCTCGCCAAGCGCTAAAGGATCTAACTGATCCTGAATGAGGTGCTTTGAGCCACATATAAGGGTGTATCTCTGCTAAGTTTTCAAACTTTGCAAAGCTTGGCACCGGTGCATGAGTCACCGCAACCAAGTTATCTCTAGCAAATTCAACTGGATCTCCAAGATAAACCTCAAGATGTCTTCTTTGAGCAAGGTCCGCAAGGGTTTCAAGATAGAAGAATATTCGCTTTGAGGAAAGCTGTAGCTTTCTAAGTGCATCTTCGTTGAATACGAATACAACAGGTAAGTCAGGGTTGGCTACCATGGCTGGGTCGCTATCTCCTAGCGATTCAACTGTTAGAAGAACAAAGTCAGGTTTGGCATTTCTAACTGGGACTAGAGGACCTGTCGTGTATTCAGGAGTTGGGTCAACTCCAAGTAGGGACTCGGAGTGCAGTGAGTAAAGCTCTTGCTCTGCTGGAAAGTTTTCAATTGGACAATTCTGTTTCAGCGGACAGCCTCCGCATAGTTGAGGTGCTCTCTTCTGCACCTGCCACCTTGCAAAGCCGTATGGTTTTCCGGTTCCAGTGCCAACAGTCCACTGCCAACCTAAGAGATTTGCTGCTCTAGAGCCATCTATGAGCTCTCGATACATCCGCTCTTGGCCATGTAACCAACCTTTACCGTTTCTCACAGTCCAGTGCGAGGCTAGCCACATTCTTGTTTGGTTAACTAACCAGCCATCTTGGTTTAGTTCATCCAACACAAAATCAATACATGCCATACCTTCTGGCCAACCATTGCCAGGTTCATCTCTAACTTGTTCAAACCTTAGGTTTTCAAATAGGCGAGTACCAATTCGTGCATACAGGTGACGCGCATATTCTTGCCACAGGAGCTCATCGCGGTACTTATCCTTATCAGCGTATGGGGCATCTTCTGCTTTATCCCAAAGTTGTTGCAGGGGAATAATGTTGTGCCTTACATAAGGGGACATAACCGTAGACCCACGGCTTTGAACAGGAAGAACTTCATTCCTATCCTTGGCATAGCCACGAAGATCCAATTCAGCTAGCGCCTGGTTTGCAGCAGTCTGACCACCTCTGATCGAACTTCTTCCACCACCTGAATGCAGCCCATCGAAATGCTTAGCAACCAGTTCTTCGAGGTCAGCATTCATGTCTAAAGGCTTAAAGACTCCATTCACTTCCATACATACACCCTATGTTGCCAATACAAGATGTGAGCCTATTCTTGAACCATGGAATCTCTAGGCAGACACGAAGACTACGGGCAAGAGGCCCTTAGTGAAACTCATCTCGATGCAGATCCAATTGAACAGTTCAAGCTTTGGCTTAAAGAAGCAGAAGCTGCAGCCATCTATGAGCCAAATGCTTTCGTATTGAGTACTGTCACAACAGAGCACCAACCTAGAGCCAGAACTGTCTTACTAAAAGGTGTCGATGAGCACGGCTTCTTCTTTGCAACAAACTATCTGTCTAAGAAGGGTCAAGCCATAAAAGCTAACCCCAAGGTAAGTGCAGTGTTTGGTTGGTATTCCATTTACCATCAGGTGATCATTGAAGGTATTTCCAAGGTAGTTCCCGATAGTGAATCTGATGAATATCACAACTCAAGACCACATGATTCGCAGGTAGCCGCTTGGTCAAGCCACCAGTCTGCATTTATCGAGAACAGAGAAGCACTAGATAAACAGTTTGAAGACGCTTTAGAGAAGTTCAAAGATTCTGAAGTGCCTAGGCCGGAGTACTGGGGTGGATACCGAATAGTCCCAACTCGAATTGAATTCTGGAAGGGAAGGTCTAATCGCATGCACGATCGCATTGAATACATGCGCATTCTAAAAGATGACGGCACCTTCACTCCATGGGAAATACAACGACTTCAGCCCTGAGAGGTTGAGGGTGTGTGCTGACAAGTAATTGCCAGCACACACCTGGTTCTACCTGGTAAGGATAGTTTTGACAATCAATATGATTATCTTCACCACCAGTATCACCAGATCAACAATCTGACTAATAGTCATCTTGTATCTCCTCTCGTAAGGCATGGACTAAGAAGAGGGCCTAACCGGAAGGGGATAACTTCTTGCCTAAGCAAGGAGTACTCCCTATACTCGAAACTAGAAGAAGTTTCGGAACTGTTTCTTCCGATTAGATCCTCTGTCAAGAGGTCAAACAACTACCCCGGCTGCTACCGGGGTTTTTGTTTAACTGCTGGCTAGAAAGCCATGCTTCTGCTAGCAGATACATTCTTTATGAATTCAGATTTATCTGCAGAAACTATGCACAGTCTTACTAGTGGGTAGTGAAGAAAATCTTTTTAGCTTTCATGATTACTTGAATCCGAGCAATTGACGATTTTCCCATTCCATGAAGCTCTGTGAGTTCTTGGAGGGTAATTTTTCTTAGGTCTGAAACCTTGTATAGTTTTGCATCGACAAGTGCTTTACGAGCAGGGCCCGAGATTCCAATTTTTAACCACTCTGCTTCCAACTTTGCTTGATCAGCTGGTGCTTTGCCCTGAGATTTGGAAGCCATAAACAAATTATAAATTGCTGTGAAGTTGTTGTGAGCGCATTAGGCAGGAACAGTGAAAGCGGTTTCAAACTAGTATTGAGTAATGAGAGCAAAGCCCATTGGATTACTAACTGCAGCCCTTCTGTCCGTGGTAGCTTTAGCTGCTCCGAGCCTAACTAATAGTGCCGTTGCTGCAACCTCATACACTGTGACATTCCACGGGAATGGTGGCACAGGCGCAATGCCTAAGCAGGTAATCCCCGCAAAAGGTAAGGCCTTGTTATCAGTCAAGTTCACTCGAGACTCTCACCGTTTTATCGGCTGGTCTTTGACTAAAACCAGCCCCGTTAAGTACTACAACCTCTCTGTGGTCAAACCAAAGAGCAAACTGAATTTATATGCGCAATGGAAAGCAACCGTGGCTGCCCCAACATTGGTTGGCCATAAGGTAGGCAAACTGCTTTGGTCTGACTCTTTCACTGGCAAGACTGGTGGCTTGATCGATTCCACCAATTGGACGGCTAGATACTGTGGTCATGGCAGCGAGAATGGCGGTGGAACTTGTCACAACTCGGAAAAGCAGTGGTATACCCCTGACGCTATTCGCCTAGATGGCACCAGCCAAGGAAACGCTGTGATCACGACTAAGAGAGTGAGTGTCGCCCCAACTGATGCAGGCGAATGCAAGTCTGCTCCTTGTAGCTATACCAGTGGTCGTTTTGATACTCAGAAGAAGGTTTCCTTCAAGTACGGATATATAGAAACACGTATGAAGATGCCTGCAGGCGGGGCTAACTGGCCAGCGTTCTGGGCATTAGGGGACTCTATGACCGATGTTGGGTGGCCTTTGGCTGGGGAGATAGACATTGCCGAGCAGGGTGGAAATCTACCCATGAGAAACTCTGCTGCCGTGCACTTTTCGAAGACTAACGAAGCAACTTGCTGTGGCAATCACAGTTACGTTGTTGGAGAAGAAAAGAACGTAACAAACTATCAGGCAGATTTTCACACCTATGGCCTTGCTTGGCTTCCTGATCGACTTGAGTTTTATATAGACAGAGAAGTCTTCTGGTCAGTAACCCCAGACAATGTGCAGGGACAATGGGTTTTCAATGAGCCATTCTTCCTCATCTTGAACAATGCTGTTGGAGGTTCTGCTGGTTTTGGTGGAAGTTACTCAGGTTGGTCAGAGAGCAAGACAGTAATCGACTACGTCCATGCTTGGCAACTAAATGGCCAGGGATCGGTCATTAAGAAGTAGTTCTGTCGTTACTTAGTTGATGTAACCGAAGACGCTAGGTCTGCTGTGACAATAAAGGCCTTGTTAGTTCTAACTAAGCTGTTGAATGGGTAACAGGTGGTCAACGTTAACACAGCAGAGTCTGATGGTCTAATCACATTACTATTCGATCTTTGGACTATCCAGAAACTTCTGACTTTGTAAGTAAAGACTCCGGCTGAGGTTTTGACATAAATTTCATCACCCTTTTTCAATTCACCTATTCGGTTAAACACAGTTGTTGGTCCTGTGTTGGTTATAGCTGAGCCGCCTAGAACAGCAAAACTCTCAGCATTTCCCAGCTCGACCTAAGGTTGTGCAGCAAAGGCCGTTCCGCTGATGATTACAGAAAAAGATGTGAGAGCGACTGCAGAAGCTAGAACTAGTCTTCCGGTTGAAAATTTGTTTGTTAGTGCCATGGTGGGCCTTTCCTTGCCTTAGCGGGGGAAACCCCGTCTAGTTTTGGGTGTATACCCGATTGGGGTCAACATTTTCCAGGGCCGGGACCAGAGTGTAAGCGCTTGCCGAAGAAAGGCGTTGATAAACTGAACGAATGAGCGAGGCAGGACAAGAGACCAGAAGTCGCCTGCTAGCCACAGCAGTTGACATGCTTGATGAACTCCAAGAAAAGGATGTCTCAGCAGCTGAAATTATCAGACGAACAGGCATAGCCAGAGGTTCTCTGTATCACTTTTGGGACTCTATTGGAGACCTTATCCAAGAAGCGTATCTAGTTAGATACTCAAGATACGTAGAGAAGAGTGGTTCAGTAATCACGGAACTGCTAGATACTTGCACTACTAAAGAAGAGTTCTTTGCTGGCCTAAGCAAGGTAACGGAATTAACCCAGGATCCTCAGCGTAAAGCTAATCGCTACGAACGAGCAAGAATACTTGGAATGGCTGAAAAGAACGAGGGGTTCAGAAAAGCCCTTGGGCAAGCACAGCAAAGCTTGACCGATCTATTCACCACACAGTTCACTGAAGTGCAAAACAGGGGCTGGTTCAACAAAGACTTTGACCCAAGAGCTGCTGCAGTATTCATCCAGGCATATACCCTGGGCAAGATTGTTGACGATATCGTAGATAATCCCATGGACTCAATTAGTTGGAATGATTTGATAGGGCTCATAGTCGGCCGAACATTGTCGTCGCCTACAGTTTCAAAATCCTAGGATATGACGCAGTAGATGTTGTAGACAGATTTCCCAGAAATGATTAAATGCCAGCACTATCTAGGACCTTGATTACAGGGTCTTAGAACAGGTCGGCAGTCATTACCTTTGTCCAAGCAGCCGAGAAGTCATGAACGAACTTCTCGTTCGCATCGTCTGAGGCATAAACCTCAGACACTGCTCTCAGTACTGAGTTAGATGCAAAGACTAGGTCTGCTCTAGTGGCAGTCCACTTTCTTTCACCGTCCGCATAAGCATGTGAACCATAGATTCCCTTTTGGTCACCTTTAGGTGCCCAAGCGATGTCATTGTTCAGAAGGTTTCTAAAAAAGTGATTGTTTAGAGCTCCCGGAGTTTCAGTTAGCACACCATGACTAGTTCCCTGAGGAACGGCACCTATTGCTCTAAGTCCACCAACTAGAACTGTTAGTTCTGGTGGGGTTAGTCCTAGAAGAGATGCCTTCTCTAGTAATAGGTGTTCTGCGGTGTCTTCATTACCTGAAGCCCAGTTGATAAAACCATCAGCTATTGGCTTTAGATAGTTGAACGATTCAACATCAGTTTGGTCTTGTGTAGCATCGCCACGACCAGATGAAACTTCTAGCTGAATGTTTAGGCCGGCATCTTTAGCTGATCTTTCAACTGCCAGATTACCTGCAAAAACAATCAGGTCAGAAAGAGAAATGTTTACGCTGAGACTGTTCTTTACTTCAGCCAACTTGTCGATAGTTGGCATTACATCCCTGTTCACTTCCCAGCTTCGCTGTGGCTCTAGAGAGATTCGTGCGCCGTTAGCGCCACCTCTCTTATCGCTGTTACGGAAGGTGGATGCTGACCGCCAGGCTGCCTTTACTAACTCTGCATTAGATAAACCGGTTGCAAGAACTGAAGCTGCAATCTCATCTTTACTGTTAGTCCAAGACGTGTTGCCTTCAACTACAGGATCTTGCCAGAGTAATACTTCTGCTGGAACATCAGCACCATGGTAGCGAGCACGAGGACCCATGTCACGGTGAGTGAGCTTGAACCAGGCGCGAGCAAACTGATCTGAGAAGTAGTCAAAATCAGCCAAGAACTTGCGGCTAATCTTTTCGTATTCAGCGTCATAGCGAAGTGCAAGGTCGGTAGTGAACATTACTGGAAGGTTCAGCTGTCTTGGGATGTGAGCATCCGGAACCATGTCAACTCTCTCGCAGTTGATTGGATGCCACATCACAGCACCTGCTGGTGAATGTGTTTTCTCCCATTCGTATTTGAAGATTAGTTCTAGGTAGGTGTTGTCCCACTTAGTTGGTGTTGGGGTCCAAGCACCTTCAAGACCACTTGAAATAGTGTCTTCGCTGTGACCTTTACCCTGGGTGTTGGCCCAACCAAGACCGACCTGGTGAAGAGGAGCACCTTCAGGAGCTTCCCCCACTTGAGCGGCATCACCCGCACCGTGAGCTTTACCGAAAGCGTGACCACCTGCGATAAGAGCGACAGTCTCTTCATCGTTCATCGCCATGCGCGCAAATGTTTCACGAATATCGATAGCTGAT
>Ga0114979_10001688_pt1 | contig 14886 bp, 18 predicted proteins | sample S_140625_EF_Meta_FD_87315 | JGI IMG/M metagenome (GOLD analysis project Ga0114979, IMG submission 87315) | Freshwater microbial communities from Lake Simoncouche, Canada to study carbon cycling - S_140625_EF_MetaG | ecosystem: Environmental > Aquatic > Freshwater > Lake | place: Lake... | reverse complement strand
GGACTATAAAGATATGAGCATGGATCTTACTAGGAAGTTCAGTGAGTATGAAGTAAATCACAAGTGCTCACTATCCTATGATATTATGAAGCTCGATGGAACTTTCAAGTGTCCGCCGAAAGAGGAGCTGCTTGGAGACACCCTCTCAAAGTATTTCACAAAAATTGAGTTTGTGTATATGCTAGTACAAGACGGAGCCGAATGGGAAGATATCATTATTATTCTTGATAAAGAAGAAGCCATTCAAGCATCTATAAAATTTTACACATCAAGAGTTGAAATCTTTAAGAAATGGAGTCTAGGGTATATTCCGACATACGCATTTTACAAAGCAGGTAACTTACAGCAAACGCCCGTATAAAGTCCAATGGAGCGTCCAAACGTAGAAATTCTGTGTTCGATGGGTGATGATTTGATGGTGGTGAATGCGGCGCGTGTATCGTTTGCAAAGGAGGCGGCGGAATTCAAGGAGCAGGATGGGAAGCTCATTAATTATCTCGCAAAGCACAACCATATCTCCCCCTTTTTCCATCCGCAGATCCAGTTTCGGATTCGCATGCCTATTTTTGTGGCGCGCGAATGGTATCGTCATCAGATTGGGTTTTCTCGCAATGAAGTGAGTCGGCGGTATGTGAGCGACAGGCCTGATTGCTGGATTCCAGAGGAGTCGGAGTTTCGCGAGAAGGATCCGAAGGTCAAGCAGGGAAGTCGGGATTCGGCGGTGGAATACTCGCACGAGGCACAAGCTCTGTTTGAGCAGGCGGTGAGCAACTCGGTCATTACCTACGATGTTCTCCTAAAAATGAATGTGGCGCCCGAGATTGCGCGAACGGTTCTTCCGCAGTGTATGTACACCGAGTTCATCGAGACGGGTTCTCTTGCGGCGTATGCGCGTCTTTACAAGCTGCGCACCAGTCCCGACGCCCAGCGTGAAATCCAAACGTATGCAAATCAAATTGGGGCGATTTTGGAGGAGAAGTTCCCTGTGAGCTGGAAGGCGCTGACAGCATAAACATCTTGAGTTAGAAGTAAGAAATGGCAAAAAAGAAGTCGAGCACGCTGCTGCTGGTTGGCGTTTTAATAATCGTGGCGGCGGTAGCAGCAGCGTGTTTGCTGCTCAGACCTGTATCCCCTGTCGTGTTGGTTCAGGGTGGCGGTGGCGTCCAGTTTGACTCGATTCGGAAGCACCCGTTTGATGTGCTTGCGGACCCGTATCACCCGCCTGAGCGGAAGAATCCCTACCTGTTTGGCCGCGATTACTCGTACCAGCAGGTTGGGTTTTTGGAAGGAGGAAGCAGCATGCTGCCGCTGTTTGGGCGCCCTCACCCCGACTCGTCCAATCGCTGGGAGTACTACACCATGAACGGGCAAATCAAACTGCCAGTGTCGTACAGCGGCAAGACGTGTAACTCGGACACGGGATGCCCCGAGATGCTGAGCGGCGGGAAGGGCGACCCAGTGAACGTGATGGGATTGGGATCTATGAGTTCCTACATCTACGACACGAAGCAGCTGCGCAGGTAATTTTCATGCTCGCCTCGTTTTAAAAGAGATGCGCACCCCCGTTCCCAGTCAGTACAGGCAGGTCATTCTGCAACGCCAGAGACACACGTGTAATGTGTGCTCTGTGTATTTAGACGTGTACGATATTGACCATGTGGTTCCATATCGTGTGCGCCCAGTTCACACACTCACCAACCTACAGGCACTGTGCCCCACGTGCCACGCACGAAAGACGCGAAGCGAGGCAAAGCATGTCGCCCTGCTGAGCGCCTGCGAAAAAACACAGTCCCACCGATTGTGCTGGCACTGCAAACGCGTTCTATCCGCGTACTTCACCCACACATGCGTAAAACGGATTTAAAAACTTATTTCTTAATGCTTTTCAAACACAATGGAGCAACGCATACATGACGTGATTGTGTATCAGGACCCGCTCCATCTCGCCAGCATGTACTGCCACGACGAAGAGTTTGATATTTATGAGGCGTACCGTATGTACGCAAACATCATCATTAAGAGCATGCAGCGGGGTGACAAATCCTTCAAGGCGTGTATGGATGCGTTTAATGATGAAACCGACGACTACGAAATCCTCGAGACTGCAGAACACGTCGAACGATACTGGACGTGTAAAATGGATTCGCAAGTTGCTAACCACCCAAACAGCACACAGCAAGAATGACGGACCTTCCGACTGCCAACGCCCTGCTGACCAAGCACGACTCTGGCATCCCAGGCATTACCGTGAAGCAGCGCCAGACCATGGCCAATGCAATTGCGAAGCTAGACGATGGAATGAGTGCAGGGCTGAAGCGGGGCGAGTGGGTTCTGGCAGGGGATGTTTGGGAGTTTGAGCCGGAAATGCACGCCTACCTCAGTTCGCTCGGGTACGATACCAAGGAGATGGAGTACGCTGGCCAGTGGGGTCGTGACAGCACGATGCGTGTGGAGATCCGCATCCGTCCCACTGGCGTTCCCATGCTGACAAATGTTGTGGAGAAGAAGCACGTCCCTGGGGCACCGCCCGCCAAGCGCCGCCGCATTGAGTAAAAAAACATACAAACACATATTCCACTACTTTTTCAACTTACATTCGTTGCACAGGGGGTCTTCTTCATCAACATCTTCACCGCACTCTTCACAGTGTTCTTCGAAAGGTATATCGTGCTTGACTAGAGCCGCGCGCACCTCATGTCGGGGAGTATTTTCCCATTCCATCAGTTTGTACGCCATGTCATTGAACACCCGGTGCTTCTGCTTTTCACTGAGAAACATTGTGGACTGTCCTAGAAACAGAAACAGCGTACTCACATCCCAGTTTAGCATGGTCTTTGCGGCACCGCTCATCTTTCTCTTGCGTCGGAGAGTCTTGCCCTTCATTTGTTATACCACCTCAAATCCATTTTTTCATGCTCCGTAGTCATTCTCGTCGTCCATGTTGCCTCCTGCGTTTGCATAGTCGTCGTAGTCCCGCACCGCCCGGTCGCCGTAGTCCCCGTAGTCAACGTCAATGTCCGCTCCAGCGTCCGTCTTGGGAACGTCTCCATTGTCCACGTAGTCGCGCACGCTCACGTAACCCTCTTCGGGCCTGTCAGCGTCATCCTCCACCGCCTGTTCGGCGTACGCCTTCTCAGGGTCAGCATCCACGGGTGCCCGAGCCTTGAAAAACAACTCACGGTCCTCGGGCGTAATAATGTGCCCTGAAATCCCCATGTCCAGGTACAACTTTGTGAGTTCGCGCCGGGTGTCGTCCATGCGCCGCAGCCGGTCTTTCAGGTTCTCACGCTCGCTCGCACGCAACTCCTGCTGCTCCTTTTCTGCAATTTTTTTGCTCAAAACCAGCATGCGCACCACAATGTCGTGCTTCAACAGCCCCTGTATCTGCTGGGTGATGCCGCTCACATTGTCCATGTTTGACACGGCGTGCATTGCCTCGTAAAACAGGCCACGCACGCTGTCGCGGTACAGGTCGGTCACCTTTAGTTGTATCAATTCCGCCCGAATTGTCGGTAGACCAAGGTCGTCCAGCAAGCGGTGGAGCACCGACGCAAGCGCCAGGCCGTCTTCCGTGTCTTCAATGAAGCGCTTAAGTTCAGGCAGCTTGAGCGACGCAGGGAACCCAAGTTTGATGCGGCGCCGTATGTCGGCGTCCGCCATGCTGGTGGGGCGAACTACCGTGACAGGTTCGGGCAGCAGGGATTTTGCAGTGTTTCCAACCAGCACACCGTACTTTAGCTGGAGGGCTGCCTGGACAAGCACGGGAGGCGCCTTGGCTTCCAGCGTGTTCATAGGCCGAACGGACGGGCATGCACTAAATGCAGCAGAAGGCCGCTGTGGGCGCTCGCTGGGCCGGTACAGCGGCTGTTCAACCACTTCTTCATCCCCAACCTGATTCCCCGCTTGGACGTACTGCTCGTGCGCCGACTCCATCAGCGACTTGAAGTGGCGCTCGACGATGCGCTGGACGTTTTGCAGCGTCTCTTTGCGCACGTCCTTGGACTTTGTGAGCACGGCACGGAAGAACGGGGCAACGGACCCCCTGAACGACGCAGGAAACGCCTCAAACGTGGACCGCAGGATGTACATCAGCGAGTCCACAATGCCACGCTTCTCCGTTTCCTTGGTGTCACGAGGGAACCCAGAGTACTTGAGCGACTGAAAGCGGTTGGGGATGAGCATGTAACCTTGAATCAGAATAATAACACCTGCAAGACCCAGTATGCCGTCGGTACGGTTCGTAAATTCGGGGTTCTTGGACGCCTTGCGCAACGACCCGGATATGCTGCGAATCACGGTGAGCACTGCCAGCAGCTGCTCCGACGTGGGCAAGATGTGAAGCATGGACAGCATGGTGTAAAACACGTTTTCCGACACAATGTCCATTTGAAACACGGATTGAAGCTTGCGCAGGGAGTACGTCATTGTGTCTGCCTGCGTCTCGCCTTGAAACGACGGGCGGTCCAGAGCGGCGTGCGACACCATCAAGCGACCCGTGTCGTCAAACTCGTCCTGCTGGACAAACACCTGCCCGATGCGTTCGCCGCATCGTAGGCACACCCGCTGACCCGCGTCAATGCCCGTCCATGAGCGGTAGAACTTGTGCTCGTCCTTTTCAAGGTCGCCCTTTAGCACGGCGAGCGTGTGCCCACAAATCAAGAACCCGCCGTCCGCGCTCACATACACCTGATTTACGGGGATGAGGTCTTTCACCAGCGTTTGAATGCCGTCCAGCTTGTCCTCGTCCAGGCGCTTGGGATCTTTCAGCACCACGAGAATGTCGCGGCGCAGTTGTGGGATGCCACGCAGGGGCACGGACTCGTACGTGCGTGAAGCCTTACCTGGTTCCTTGAGCTGGAAGGATTGCAGGGTGCGCTGGTACGCGCTCAGAATCTCGGTTTCAGTGCCGTCCTTCCACGGCAGGCGACCGGTTGCAATGAGTTTCTTGCGCTCCTGTAGGATGGCCGACACGGGCACGCACCGGTCCTTGCGGTACACGCCACCGTTCAAAAACGCGTCAAATGAGTCCACCGCCAGGCAGTCGTCGGGCGTGGACTGCGGGAACTGAATATCAAGCACGTCGCCCAGCGGTTGAACCGCCAGCAGGCCTGCAGAGCTCGCACGGGACAGCAGCATCTTGATAATCAGCTGGCCTGCGTCGTCTTGCTGCTGCAACCAGTACCGCGGCTCAAACCCGGGCATCCACGGCAGGATGTACGAGCCTCGGATGTTTTCCGAGGGCACCGTGGCGTCTGACCCTGGAAACTTGATGGACACGGGGGGCGGTGCTTCGTGTATCGTGTCCACGCCTGGAAACCGGGACTTCCACGCGTCCCACGATATTTCACTTAGTTTGACGTCGTACACCTTCAGGAACTTTTGACCAATGCCGTACGGGTCGGTGGTTGTGGGCACCGCGTGCGTGAGTATGGCGTCCACGCTGGGATACACGTCCTCGAACGGTTGGTCCGTGATGAGCGTGCGCACCTGCGTAAACTCTAAAAAGGGGTGGTCTTGTAGCGGGTTGGGAATGTCCACGCCGCGTGCGCGTAGCAGGAACCCCCGCGTGCGCAGGTCGTCGCGCGTGTTTGACATTGGCACAGCGGTGATGGTCACGCTGCCGTCTTCGTGCTTGACGCTTTTTGTGCGGACATAGTCGCCCAGTCCCCGCAGCTCGGTTTTCGCGTCGTCGTCCAAGTGCCCGACGGTTGTGGTGCGAATAGCAGGGTGGTCGCTCGCTGGCGTGGCGTACGGCCGGGGAATTGCGGCAAGCATGCGGGGGTAATAGTTGGCCAGCATGAGCTGCTCCTTGGCAAACAGGGGTTGCCAGTCGTTGCGGTAGTCGTACTTTTTCAGGTCAGGTTCCTGGAACAGCGGTCGCACCCAACCCGGCATGCGGGGGGCGGCACGAGGACGCACGCCATAGTCCGTGTCGGTCAGCTCAATCGTGCGGGTGTACGCCTCCCGCATGCGGTCAAGCTGTGCCGCGAGCTGCTTGGACTGGTACTTTGTCATTCGCCCCGTCGGGATGCGGGACTCAAAGTAGTCCTTGAGCTGGTCATCCAGTGTAAAAAATCTGAGTGCCTCAGGTCGCTGTACCTCTTCTTGATACTCAAACGTTTCAAGGACCTGGAACTCGGTCAGGGGGTCAAATACATCCTCCATTGTTCTTTTACGCTAGACCCTTTTCTACAACACTACAATATTCTTGAATCACTTTGTGCGATGTTTCAAGCACGCTCTCGGGCGTGTCGGTGGTGTGCAGGCGGATGACAGTGTCGGGCCGCAGCGGGTGGGGAATGTCGTACGACACGAAATTCACCGACTCCATGGCGTTGTAGATGACCTCCTGGACCAGCGCGCACACCGTGTGCCCGCCCTGCTTGAGCTGAATCGTGTACTCGTTCTCCTTCCCCCGCTCAATGTGCGTCACCGCCTCCTTCATGTAGTCGTCCACCTTTTCACGCAGGATCTTGACAGCCATCTTCACCAGGGTCTTGGCGGGCAGCACGCCGATGCTCTCCACGTTCAGGTCAATCCAGTTGGGACGCCCGTTTGCGTCGCGCGAGTACGACTTTTGAATGTAAAAGTTGTCAAACACTGCAGGTTCGTTGCCGTCCTCCACCCACGCCTTGCGGTCCCGCTTTGCGAGCTCAGCGTCCACGTGCCACGCCGTGGTGGCGGTGCACACCTGCGACGCATTCTCCATTTGTAGTCCCAGTTTTGCACGCAGGTGAAGCGTCTCCTTGGCCCGCATGCGCATGAACAGCATGGGCGTGTCAAAGTCGCGGTCGTTCATCAGGATGCCCGCCCGACCAGACTCTACCACGAAATCAGTGTTGTACACGGAGCGCAGACCCGTGTCGGGCAGCATACGCAGCTCAACTTTAGCGTCGCGAATCAGCTGCGTCTCTGATGGCATGACTCGCACGGGCATCATCTCCACCCGGTGCCGAATCATTTCGTGGGGGAGTTGGGTGGTGTTTTCCAGAATTTCCACGTCACGAATCACAACGGTGGGAATGCCTCCAAGCAGGATGCGACGAAGCGCATTCACAAACGACACGGGGAACAGTTTGAACTCGCAGTGGAACTCATTGTTACAGTTTGTTTCACGGAGGTTCTCGACGGCAAGCTCCATAATTGTTTGCTGACTACTCATTTCGTTATTACAGCATCCGTTTTTTTCCTGAAAACTCACAACGACATGTCTTCTCAACCGTACCTGTTTTACAGCGAGCGGTGTGCAAACTCGAAGCAGGTGATTGAGACGCTAAAGGCGCTGAACAAGGCGGGGCTGTACAAGTTCATCCTGGTAGAGTCCCTGCCTCGCAACCAGATCCCTGCCTTTTTGAAAGCTGTGCCTACGCTGTACAACCCCGAGACCAAGGACGTGATTGTGGGAAAGGACATTTACGGGTACATTGCCAAGCCCACCAACGCTCGCAAGGAAATCCCTGCAAAGGAGGGGTCCATCCAGGCGGACGGCGGTCAAGGTCGCGATGCCCCAATTGGAGAGCTGAGTCCGTGGGGGTTTGAGGGCGGGGGGCGGCTGACCGAGAGCTACTCCATGTGGGACTCCCCGAGCAGTTTTGTGAACGAGGGCGGCAGCATGTACACCTTCCTGGGCGGCGGTCCACCCACCGCGGGCCCCGTGCCGGGCGCCGACGCACCCCAAAGCCAAAACACCATTGCAAAGTCCAAGACGGGGTCCAACGACGACGTCAAGGCGCGCATGGAGTCCATGCAGAAGCAGCGGGAACTTGAATTTGCGGGCGTGGACCGTAAATAAATAAGTTTTAACAAATTCAAACATTAAACTACAATGGCAAGCCGTGTCGCCCTGGTGAACGCCTTTTACGAGCAGTTGTTTACGTTCATGGACCAACTCAAAGACATGTACCCTGACGACCCCGATTTCCCGCTGGGTATCATGACCCTCAAGATGGTAAAGTCGGGAAACCCGATATTTGTCGTTAAAACGTTTTACGAGTCGTCCAAGGGGTACGAAGACCAGATCCTAAGCAAGAACGAGCACTTTTTTCTAGACCACGATTTTGCCGATTTTGGCGAAAGCATGGACTTTAACATTTTGTCAAAGTTGAAGCAGTACGTCAAGACGATGGGAGCCACCTCCAAAGACAATGTGTGGCTGTACGTCCAGGCGCTGTACAAGCTTGCCCGGGCGATCAGCGCATAGTCTTGCCGAGCGTCACAAACGTGTCCAGCGTGTAGATGAAAAACACACCGGTGAACACGTACAGCAGCATGTCGTTGGTGGTGCCAGTTTCGTAGCCCGTGCGATTCTGCTCAATCATGTGCAGAATGCGGTTGAGCTTGGAGTCGTGCTCAGTGTTGGGCTTGAACGACGGCGGCGAGTACGGGTACTCTGGCGGGGGCGCCGCCGCAACGGTCATGTGCTCGCGCGCGTGGGACTGGACGGGCCGGAAGTTGTTGGTTAGGTCCGAGTCGGAAACGGCGATGGGCAGGGAGCTGCTCAAATCGTCAATCGCCTTGCGGTGCTTCTGAACAGCGGCGGTTGAGCGCTCGGCGGGCGACGCGTACACGCGCGTCTCCTCCCGTTGTTTTGCCACGTCTGCCGCTACGATGCCATTCCGTGTGGTCATTGGTTGCCGCTTCGGAAACGGGGTGCCCCAAACTTCCTCAATGCTTGCCATTGTTCAAAGAAACACAGAAAAATATTACACATTGTTCTAAACAAAGGAATGCGGGACAATGAAATACTAGGAGCAACCGCAGTCGCAATGTACATTGTATTTTTTGCGTTATCACCTCCGGATTGGATTCATCGGGTGTTGCGGAACCCGATTGGAATGCTTGCAGCGTTTGGCGGAGCAGTCTACGTGGCCCTGTACAAGAGCAGACTGGTGGGCGGCCTGCTGATTGCCGCGTTTGCAGTTTCCATGACTGGGGTCACAGAGCACTTGACAGAGCCTACTACCACACCCACGCCTACTACCACGACTACGCCTAGTACCACGTCTACGCCGCCGCCCACGTCTACGCCCAGTACCACGTCTACGCCTAGTACCACGTCTACGCCCAGTACTACTCCTACCCCCACGTCTACGCCCAGTACTACTCCTACCTCCACGCCGCCGCCTGTAGTTGGAAGACCCGCGATTACGCCTCCTGCGTCGACTGCCATGCCTGTGGTTTCCTCGTCCAGACCCGAACCCACCGCCTCGCCCTTACCGGGTCCGTCCCCCATCCCTCAGCTGTCTGCCTCTGCCCCGCCGCCCACTCCCCCCGTAGCCCCGACACCGTCAATGTTTGCTGCGCGCCCGGTGCTGTCTTGTAATCTTGAAAACTTTGCGTCTTTTTAATAAGACAGGATGCTAGAGAAAACCGCTGCAAAACTAAATGGGTCACTGTTTTTTGTTGGAATCATGATGCTGGTGCTCAACATGTGGAGTCGGTACATCGTCCACGAGCTCAGCGACTCTGACGAAGAGTACCGGCAAAACATTATCCTGCGACGCATTGCAGTGTTTGCAGTGTGCTTCGTGGGCACACGGGATGTTGTCATCTCCCTCATCCTAACCGCTGCATTCATTGTGATTTCGACGGGCATCTACCACGCAAAGTCGGTGTACGCGCGCGAGGGCATGGAGAACTTGCCGCAGAGGGGCGCGAGCGTGATGATGGCGTCCTCCCATTGAAAATGGATTCCAATCCAGGAAACGCATCCGTCACTAAAAGAGAATGAATTACAAGTGTGTGCACAACACCGAGCTCCACATTGCTAGGTTGTTCAAGAGGAACAAGCTCATTGCAATGGCACGCAACACAATCGGCACCCGGTCGCGCGGGTGCGGATGGAGCGACCAAAGTTTACATGCGGAACGTGCAGTTGTGAAGCGTCTTGGAGATACTTCACAACTGAATGGTTGTACGCTTGAAGTTGTTCGGATTGGCAAGCATGGAAACGTAAAGAACTCAGAGCCCTGCTACAACTGCTACCTGTTCCTCAACAAGTGCATCCGGGAGTACGGGTTGCGCAAGGTCATGTATTCGTGTAGCAACGACGACGAGGACGCACGTTGTCAAATGAGCACGGACATGAAGGTTGATAAGACGTAGGAGATGGCGACTGCAATCAGTCCTAAAATCGCGGCACCGTAGTACGACACCACGCCTCCGCTGGTGTACATGTTGGGAATGTACTGCAAAAACAGTCCACGAGGCACTGGCAGTGAGATAATCATGGCCGCAACGAAGAACGCAAGGTACGTCATTGTATTTTTCACAATGCTGCGGGCGGAACCCATCATCCCGTTGGTCCTGAACTTTGTGGTGGGTTCACGTGACGACTGCGGGGCGATGAACGGGTCCAGTCCGCCAGTGACCATGGGCGCAAACGTGGTGGACTGCGGGAGCGACGGATTCTGAACGGGGCTACCGCCCAACAAATCCGATAAACTTGTTGCTCCTTCCATTTATTTATATGTAGAGAGTGAGTTTTCACGCCACATCTTCCGCATCAAGACACTCTTATAACATAATTACCTCCAAATGACGAAGTGTATATGCTATTGTCGGGACCGAATGCAGACTGCATTGCGTTAGCACATGTCCACGTGTACGCGTTCGTGCCGTCTGTTGTATTACCAGATGTGCCCGCTATCGTGGTTATGATGCCAGTGTCAACGGACACTCGTCGCAACCTGTTTCCGTCCCCAATGTAAATATTGCCCAACGGGTCCACGCTTATCGTCCACACATTGCCACCGCTCAATCTTGCAGAGGTTGCTGGACCTCCGTCTCCGTCAGTGGGCGTAGTAGAAGAATTCGACTGATTGAGAATGCCTGCCACGGTTGAAATGGTTCCTGCTGCAATCGGAACGTTCGCCACCGTCACCGTCCCGCTCGTGTTCAAATTCACAGCACGCACAATATAATTGTCTCTGTCCGAAATGTACAACACGTTCCTGTTTCTATCCAGGTCGCACCCCGTTGGGACTCTTAGTTGGGCAGATGTGGCTAGCGTGCCGTTGGGACTGTACCCCCCTACACCCGTTCCTGCTATAAGTGTGGGTGTGCTGTTGGATTTATTGATTCTGTAAATCCTTGAACTAACACTTGCCACATACATATTCCCCAATGTGTCGGCAACACTCGAAACGCCGTATAACCCAGCCCCTACCGGGTTAGCAATCGTATAAATACACCCAGGGTTCACGGTTACGTTTGAGGTTGTAGCAACGACCGACCCTGTATTGAACGCGTGTAGATACGTCCCGCCGCTAATAATGAACAGAAATGGGTCGTCGTATCCCAGTCGTACTGGACCTGCAATATTCGCAGTCGTTCCGGCAACATTTACAAAGTTTTGAAGCACGCTGTTGGACCCGCCCCCCGAGTTTCCTGTTCCAACCACGGTTGTAATTATGTTGTTTGCCATATCTACTGCACGGACACGGTGGTTATCTGAGTCCGCAATATACATGATTGTTTTGGAAGCGTTGAATACGACTCCAGTAGGGTGTAGTAGCGTAGCACTCCGGGCAAGTCCTCCGTCGCCCGAGAAACCTCCTGTGAAACCCGCTGCGAACCTGTACCCAAACGGCGTGCTTGTCGTTGCCACATTGGTGGACGTGTACAGTTCGTCCGCCTGGACGCTCGCATAGTAGTTGTAGTACGGGTACATGCTGGTCACGGTGTACCCTGTAGACCCGACTCCAGAGGATACAAACGCCCCGCCGGATGGACTGTTTGTAGCGGTGCGGTACACTGTGATTGGCCACGTGGATACCGCCTTGGAATCCGTCATGGTATAATTGACGGTGACGCCGCGTGGTCCAGAGTTTGAGTTTGACATGGTTAGCGTGGACACGAAACCCTTTACGACCGGTTGAGGTTTCAGCGGGGGCAGGATACAGGGTTCTATGTAGTTTAGGTACTGGTAGGACGTTCTCAGTCCACACGCCGCCTGAAGGTGTGGGGTGGTGTGTGCCACGCCACCCGGGTACATTGCCTTTGTATTTTTAGATTCTGCAGCGATGCGCCGGGCGTTTGTGAATCCTGATGCTGACGGCATTCCTTATTACCCTGCGGGAATACGTAATTTGCGCTTCTTCGGGGTGGGAGGCAGCGACTGTGCCTTCAGGTCGTCAAAACGTGACCGCGCTTGTTCTATGGGTAAATCCTTGTATACCACCTGGAGTTTCAGTTTTAGGTAGTTGTCCATACTCTGTCATGGGAACATTTCGCACCGCGTTGTTCCACATGCGTGGCTCAAACGGAATCTTTGTGAGTTCTTCGGGCACGGCGGTGCCGTAACTCGCATACATAAAAAAGAAAAAGGACCCTACGACGACCACCAGGATGGTTGCATTGAACCACCACGACACCAACTTATCCCGGACGTGTTTCACCCACAGTAAGTTGTCTTCAATGTGGGACACACTGTCTTGAACCAGGTGTATCATCGTTGTATTAGAAAATTGAAATATAGGTGAGATAAATAAGCGAATGGCAGCACAGTATGGTATACCGTTAGCAATAGGAACGATTGGAAGCTGGATTGTGGGCGCCATGTTTTCGGCGGAACCCCAATACACGCAGTCGCAGCCATGGTTTGGCGAAACGCAACCGCAATCCCAATACACGCCTCCGCCATCTGAATACACACCGCCTCCTCCGCCGTCCCAATACACGCCTCCGCAATCCCAATACACGCCTCCGCCATCTGAATACACGCCTCCACCTCCGCCATCTGAATACACACCTCCACCTCCGCCATCCCAATACACACCTCCACCTCCGCCATCTGAATCGCAGGCACTAATAGAAACGCCTGAAACCGAGTCTGAATACACGCCCCCGCAAGCTCCCGATTCTGAATACACGCCAGCGCCGGAGTCCCCGCCGCAAGTGACGCCCGAGACGATGCGCATGTGGCCTGACTCGCAGTGCGTTGAGTACTTGGGCAAGTTGAACATTCGCGACAGGCGGGCGTTCCGCATGTGGGCGCTGAAAAACCACCCAGACAAGGGCGGAGACGCCCAGTTGTTTGCAAACGTGTCGTCGTGCGCCGACCGCATTGACCGTATATTCCCCGAGTCCCCTCCTACATCCACGCAAGACTGCTCCAATCCCGACGTGTACTTTGAAAACACTGCATCGGGCGACTGCCTGTTTGAAGCGTTTTCCCAGATTTATTACCCCATTGACAAGCGCGACAATGCGTCCGACTACGAAAAAGTCCTGGACGCTGCAAAAAAGACACGCATGCTCTTGTCGCGCGTGTACGACTTTGTGAGCTCTGACGAGTCGCTGCGCAAGCAGTACTCCATACCCTTGCAGATAACCGACAAGGACAACCGTGTCATGTCGTTGAAGACGTACGCCAGTCATATCCGGCGTCCGGGCATTTGGGCGACCGACACGGATTTGGAGATCTTATCGCGGGTGTTGCGCGTCCCCTTCCACGTGATTGAGCACTCTCCGCAGGGAGCCACCATCGTGCGCGACATTGTTGCGTTTGGAACCACGCCTGCCGAGTCAGAGTACTACACCATGTGTAACATTGACGACCGCCACTGGGTGCTGAAGAAGCACGCCAACCCGCTGCCCCCGCACAGCTCCCTACTCGCAATGAACGACGGGCAGATTCAGAGCGCGTAAGATTGAATCTATGTAGGCGTTGGTGGCGCCGTGGGGGCACACGGACACCCTGGAAGTGTGGTGCGCGAGCACGAGGCGGATGCACTCGTACTGCTCTGCCCGCGTCAGCTGCTTCATACATATGCGCACGGGGACGTCCTTGTACACGAGCGTCTCGCGTAGCACCTCCATATGTTTAATACGACGTCAGTTTCTGTGTATACGGATTCTGCTTGAAAGCGTCTAGCATGCTGGGGTTGTTGCGCTCCACGTTCACGTCCTGCTGGAGCGGCGTGTTGTAGCGGTAGGACCCGATTTGCTGGGCGCTGGTGGTGAGCACGTGCTGCGGCACGTTCATGCGGGTCGCGTCCTCCAGCACACTGTCCATGTCAAACTTGACTTGGGCGGCGTACTGACCCGCGCCCACCGACGTGCCCGTCCCGCTCATGCCCGCCGGACCCGGACGACCCGCTGCAGTCAACCGCATGAACTCCTGGTACGGCTCCGTGAATGCGCGAATGTAGGACGTGAACGTGGACACGCCCGACGACGCAGGCATCAACTCGGTGCGGTGCGTGGTTTCGCGCGACTGCTCCTTCATGGGCTGGTCCGCGTAGATGCGGGGCGCCGTCTGGACGCCCACGGCGGTGTTTGCCCGGTCCATGCCGTACACTGCAAACCGGTCGGGCTTGTTCTTCTTCACGTCAGCCTGGATGCCCGGCATCGTGACCGTGGACGCGCCCGGAATCACGGGCGGCTCGTACGACACCTTCTCCTGTCCCACGACGCGGGTCTCGTCCGTCGTCTTGGGCAGTGCAAACTCGCGCATGGTGTCCTGCTGGTACCCCCCGCGCGGGATGTTGGTGTAGCCGTCGTTCACGCCCGGGCCCACGCGCACGGGCTCCACGGGGAACACGTTGTTCATGCGCTGGCCAGACACCATGCGCGACTGCACAAAGTCGGTCTCAACGGGTGCCCCGAACGGGTTCTGAACACCCGTCTTTGCGTCAAACAGCGACTGTACCTCCCGCTTCTGGAAGTACTCGTTGCCCGCTCCCGTGTGCGTGTCCATCAGCGTGTTGGTCGCGCCCGAGTACATGCTCTGCGTGACATGCGAACCAAAAAAGGGCACCTCATTGTTGTGCCCCTTGGTAGGGTCGGTTTTCTCGCTGTCGGGCACGTACGCCTGCGGCTGACTCTTTACCAGCTGCGGGAACTTTAACGAAAAGTGCTCCTGCTCCTGTTTAGAGGGCGGTG
>Ga0114979_10001682_pt1 | contig 14918 bp, 29 predicted proteins | sample S_140625_EF_Meta_FD_87315 | JGI IMG/M metagenome (GOLD analysis project Ga0114979, IMG submission 87315) | Freshwater microbial communities from Lake Simoncouche, Canada to study carbon cycling - S_140625_EF_MetaG | ecosystem: Environmental > Aquatic > Freshwater > Lake | place: Lake... | reverse complement strand
TATTTCTTCATTAATGCCCATCGACTCAATAACGAAATCGTATAGCCCAGCCTGCTCCATAAGTTCTTTAATTCGTTCGTTCATAGTTTAACTCCTAAGCCATCTTGTCAATGTTGCTACCTTTGTCAAGGTCTTGCGGTTTAATTTTTTCTAACTCTTTTTGTCGTTCTTTGATTGCTTTGATCTGTTGTTGTTTAATCATTTCTTGCTGACTAAGTTTCTGTAACTCAATTTTATGAGCCATTGCTGGGTTGACGCCGCCGATCTTCATTTATCGAATCCAACTATAAACTAGAAGTAGTAACATTAGGATACAAATCACCCATGTTACTATTTCTTGTCTTGCTTGTTCTTTTTCAAGGATTTTACTGTTCATTAAAAACTCTTGTGCTTCATTAAGTATAACATATGATAGTAAATTCTCCAAGTGTTTTCAGAGTCATCTTGAGCATCATGTTTCCGACCTTGAAATTTCAAATTGAATCGTTTCATAGCACTAGCCAGGCCACCGCTATAAACAGCATTTTCTCTAGCGATCATTTGGCTAACAACTAGAGTCTTTGCATCGATCCATCGTCGACCAAAACACCAATCTTCTTGTGACTGTTGATTAACTTGTAGTCTAAGGTACTCGCTATCGCCACCACCCCAAGTAACCGGATTCATAAATTCACTATGCTGTCTATGCCAAAGTTTGAGTTGGCCGTAAGCATCGTCAATGCTAATGCCTTCTTGATCAATCTGTGCCTGTGTAATTCCACATAAGTCGGTTATATTTGCGGCAATTGGTTCACCGGGATTAACATAGATACGGAGTCGGTGGGTAATTTCACCTGTTTGCGTATCACCGACAACGGCACCAATTTGAACAATTTTGCCCGAGGGCTGATTCATTTCAAGATCAAGGACTGTTAGTTTCATACTAATAGTATAACAGAACTTTCAGGTTTTGTCAAGCAAGAGTTTTACCAAAACGGAGATAGTATTCTGTAAGTTTTTTCAGTTCGAAAACGGCTACTACTGCGTACTGATGTCCGTAGGTCATTGGATCGGCACGCCTGTGCCATTCTGGAGTATCCATGGCATTTTCCATAACCCATTTTCCAGCATCACTTTGTTGCCAATTCCAAAGAGGTTCGGCCGCATATAGGTCTGGGTCTTCTACATCACCCATTAGAAAGGTGTGGACTGTTATTTTTTTGGTTTCCACAACCTTATCCTCTATGAGCATATACTTGTGTATTTTGTCCCATTTCTTTTTGTTAGTTGTAGGCATAGTTCCAGATATCGGACTATGTGTGTTTACGAATGTTCTGCCCATCTTAGACTAAACATTGTTGCATGTTGGCTGTTTTCAAATCCAAATTCGTATCGTTGGAAACCACTCATTAAATTAAAACTGGTAAGTTCCCAATCTTCTCCAAAATGATCATTACACCATTCACCTGCTTCTATGGCAACTAAAGGATCTTTGATTGTTATATTAATCATTCTTTGCGACTTTCTTTTTAAAGTAGCGTTTCTTTGGAGCAGTTTTTCTACCTGTGTTTAATGGTGCGTGTTTGCTGGCTTCTTGGCTACGCTGTAGTGCCGCATGGATTTCATCCGGAGTTGGTTCGTAATCCAACGCACCTTCTGGTAAAGGCATTCCGATCTTCTTTAGCAATCGATTTTCTGTCTTTACATCTTCTCTGCGAAAGAGTCCGATGGGTCCGTTAGCATCTGGACTAATTTGATCAAAACTTCGAACTTCGTAAATATCATCAATACCTGTTTTAAGTTCGATGATATAAAGTTCACGAGCAGGATCATGACCTTCTTCTAAATGCTCAAGGTCGATAATTTCTACTACACGACCTTGTACAAGGGTTCTTTCACCATTGTGAATCCACACGGTGTCTTTTATATTATATTCTGTTTTCATATTACTAATAGAGCTACTAGTCCTAAGTATGTTATTTGGTGGGCCATTTGGTCAAGTCCTAACCACATCCAGAACTTTGGGTTCTCGATGGTGTAGTTGTACTTTTTGTTAATATTGATTTTGGCCCAATCAATATGATAATGAAGAAGAAAGTCAAAGAGGCCAATTAATAGTGCGCCCTCGATTGGAATAAACAAAAAGAATACAATAGCTGTACCTAATCCGTGTTTAAGGCTGTGTTTAACACCCTGCCAATCTAAGTAAGTGCCCTTACATTTAACTTCTTCTTCTGTTTGATTTACAAAATCAATGTACCAGTGTTTAATCTGGAGTAGAATTAGTACTATAAAAAACAGTTCCATCATTCAGGTTGCTCAGAAGGTTGATATTTGCCTTCTAAAAGATCCTTAACGAACTTTAGAGCTTTTCGATTTGTATCAAATACAAATTCGCAGTCTTCATCTGATGTGCGAAGACCAACAATGACTCCATTTCTTACCTTACGTACTTCAATTGATTCATACTCCATAACGATGCCTCTCTAGATTATTGTGGGACGGAAAGATTGTAATTAAAGTGGAAAATACCAATATGTGCAATTTCACGACTTAACTCGTGATCTACCCAAACTGGAATTCCAGCGGCTTTTGCCTTACGGCAGAAGTAAATGTCCTCACCAATTTCAAGATTCATTTCTGGAACAAACTCTTGTAAGTAATGTGGCTGAGGAATTTTTTCATATACTGAACGATGTACCATAACCATGCCGTGCGGTAGAACATCTACTTCTTGCATTGGAGGACTGTTATCGTCAGTTACTAATTCTGTAAATCCGCCCGGTTCTCCCATCATCCCTGTGAAACCAGGGTTGGGGAATCGGCGACGACGATAGTTGGCGCCGACTAATGGTACTCCTCTCTTGAGCAACTTAATAGGTGCGTCAATTGGGAACTTCATATCTGAATCTACCCACCAAGCGTAATCGAAATCACTCTTGAGGAAAATGTCTGTTAGGTTGCGTCGAGCAATAGTGATTACACTACCGATGTTGAACGCACAATTAATCTTAATGCCGTTGGCTACTAAGTTAGCACAGGCCATGGCCAAATGCTGTGCAAATTCTGCATTAACCATTTCCATAGCTGGAACCAATACCATAACACTAGGAGTTTTACCACCTTGTTGTGCTACTGGATTTGGCGTCTGCGGTTGTGGAACATTAGCACGAGCTTGATTTGGTCGGCTTGGAATTTGCAGTTTACCTTTGTTTTTCATTATTATCCTTTAATGTTTTAATAAGTTTTTGTTGACTGTTAGAGAGCAGTCTTGCATCGTTATACTCTAATTTATCGTCTAAAACAGCCTCAATCACAAAGTTTGGATCTATGATTACGGAGGTTTCGGTGTTTTCGTTCACTCACATTCCTCTGCACTAGGATCTCCATCTTGGTTAGATTGGAACTTTACGGTAATACCACCTTGATTGGTCATCAAATATTTGACGCCATCTATACATAGTACTGAGAAGTTTTTTGGAATGTCTGTTTCTTCGTCACTCATAGTAAGAATTTTAATATCGAGCTTGTCTTTAACTCCGCGAGGAATTGACGAATAGTCTTGACCGCAGGCAGTAATGCCTACACTAATAAGGGCAATAATTAATAGTTTAATTTTCATTGGTTTGTTTCTGATGCCTGAATTCTCTTTTTAACCAATATTTGTACATTTGAAAGTATTGTTCCTGAGTATAGGGTAACTCACGATACTCTAAATGTTCGTCAGTATTCTGTAGCCAAAGCTCATGAACCCAACGACGGAATTTACTTTGCTTGTTCATTAGCTAACCCCATAAAGATTAATTCACGTTCTGTTACATGAGCTACAGGTTTAATCCATCCGTTGTTAAAACACTTTTGTATGATTAACGAATATTCAATTGGACACTCTGGTAAAACATGTAACATGGCTCTAGGATAGCTTGCAAATCCGTCCTGAATCATAAATCGCTTGTCTCCAGCGCGAATTGATTTTACCTTAGACTCGTGTAACTTGATATCCATGCATTAAGTATAACACCGAGTTTAGGTTATGTCAAGTGTTTATATACCTTTTTGAGTAATCTTTTTATTGGGGGAGTTTTCATGTCTTTGGAAAATGCCTGCATATAGGCCCAAAGGTTAATGCTGTCGTTGACCGAGACAGCCGCCGGATTGTCTAATTTGCTTAATGGATTTGGATGTTCCTTTAATTCAGTTGCTATGTTATAAGCATACGCATCTATTTCATCCAAATCACTTAGATAGGTTAAATTTTCATCTATTTCCATTTCACGATAAGCACGATGTTCTACAAATATAAAATCTCTAGCACGGGCTTGTCGCATATGGATTAATTCGTGTGCTAAACTGTCTGCTAGTCTATTCACAAACAGAGTCCAAAGTTCTTCGTCTAATATAAGATACTGATCATTTGGATTAGTTACTAGGATTAACTCAATGCTTGGCTTGCCCAATTCGTCACATTCTGGGTCGTAAAAAGCATTGATGTTTAATTCAGTAGATTCTACTTCCCAGGCCTTTGCGTGTAATACACTTACTCTAAACTTACGTGAAACAAATTTACCAACAGAGTAAACAAGATCGTCAATAGAAAATACTTGACTAACGATCTTATCTTTAAGACTTTGGCAAATGCTGTGAACCTGCTCCCGGGTTGGAAGTTCTACTGCGTCACCCAAAGCAGGAGCACAATTGAATTTCTTTGTTTTCAATATGTTAACCAGTCTGGTGTTTTAAATGGTTTGCCTATATAGGCGTTTTCTAACTGTGTTAGAATCTTACGTTTCATTCTGCGAATGATTTTATGATCGTGATCGAACTCAAAATAGTGTAGATAATTGTACCACCATGAATTCTTGTGGCGTTTAGCACCGTTTGTATCCATGTAGCGTTTAATTGCCGATGGCTCGTATCCAAATCGATCAATCATTTCACAAGCAATGTTAAAAGCAAATGCTCCCATTTCATCTCGATCACCGTAATATTGTTGATTTTTACGAGATTTGGCACTTTCGGCTGTGCTTTGATATCCAGGAAGTTCTTTAAATCCACGGGCACGGAACTGTCTCATATGGATTATTTCGTGTAGCATAACGTCTGCAAAACGTACACTCATACGCTTCCAACGATAGTCAGTCATTTTTAAGTATTCGTCAAACGGATGATAGCTGAAGTTTACTTCTATTGCGGGCTTGCCCTTGCTGTCTGGTTCGCTGTAATATACACCGCCCATGTAAATATGGCGTTCTAGTATCTTGGCGTCGATGTGTTTTTTAATTTTAACAGGTAGGAGTCGTTTGACGTGTCTGGTTATTAGCCTGTGTATTTGATCAGGCGTTAGTTTTTTACCCACAACTCGTTGGTTAAGTGAATAAAAGTAATAATACAAGCTCTCACGGTCCAATACAGACCAATTGGCTGTTGTTGCGTATGACACGATAATTGCTCCCACGGACTTTGCTAGTGTATTTAACCTCAAAAACGATTAAATCAGTGGGTGTTTATCGCCCTCGCCCTGCCGAGCGTGTAGTGGGCTTTTTACCCTGTACTTGATTTTGAAACTTGGCCTGCTGTACTTGGCTAGTTTTTGAGCCCGGAACTGACGGATTTCCAGCGGCTTGTTTAGCGGCCAATGCGGCGGCTATAAACGGGTTCTTGCTTTTCTTTTCTTCTGTCATTATATACCTACTTAATTTGGGTTACTTCGACTCCTGACTTTGTGAGGAAGTTAATTCCAGCATTGTCACGATAGCTATTACGATAGAACACACTATTAATCCCAGACTGATAGATGAGTTTGGCACAATCCAAGCAAGGACTATGAGTAACAAACAATAGGGCACCGTCTCCGCTTTCAGTAGATTTCGCCAATTTAGCGATAGCGTTTGTTTCTGCATGTAATACCTCTGGTTTTGTTTTGAGTTTGGTCCAATTGCCCTTGTCAGTCTGTGTGTAGCCCAATGACACCATATCGGTGCCCATAACTTCCTCATCTAACACAAACACGGTATTTTCACAATCGTTATCCCAACCTGCGGGCATACCATTGTATCCAATACTGATAATACGATCATCTTTAACTACAATAGCGCCAACGTGAAGCCGCCTAGCATGACTTAGTTCTGCAAACGTTTCTGCAGTCTTCATGTAGGCTTGTATTAGCTTTTCTTTCATTGGACTCTTTAAATGGTGCCCCAGGAGAGACTCGAACTCTCACGCCTTTCGACACTGGCTTCTAAGACCAGCGTGTCTACCATTCCACCACCGGGGCAAAACTTCTACTAACTGTGGTGCCGGTTGTCGGATTCGAACTGACCACATCCGCCTTACAAGAGCGGCGCTCTACCAAATGAGCTAAACCGGCATTACTACAAATCTGGTGTGGCTGGTAGGGTTTGAACCTACAAAGGCGTCGACTAAGTCATTGCCCCATCCTCGACCCAACGGGTGAGAGCTTTGCCTGATTTGCTCACAGCCACATTATTAATTATACAGATCTTATCCCGTACTGTCAATAACCGTGGCTAACTTTTTCTTTCTCTCTAGCATGCCGATCACGAACTTTGTTCAAGTATTCTTCAGCATTGATTTTACCTTCTTGAATTTCAAGAAGTGCTTCTACTGGAGTAATGTACTTTCCGCTATCTTTATGCTGTCTACGCAATTCACGCAATCTTTCAGATGCAATGAGCACTAGATTAAACCTAGCGTCACCGACCATTTTTGTACACAACTCTGTGTCAACTAATGGGCCACGGCTGTCAATTCGACGTTTCATTACATACTTTTGGACTTCGTTCATATTATACCAAACCTTCGCTTGTTAGTACTGCTACTGTTTCATCGGAAAGAGCGATTTCTGTGCGGACGTTTAGTTCCAACACTTCATCGTTCAGCTTTTGCTTGTCCTTTTTCAAGGCCAATTGTTCTGCTTTGAACGCATCTACTTGTACTTGTGTAAGCACACCTGTACTAACTGTGTCGCTGTAACCATAAATGCTACGTCGGCTGTTTTCACCTTTATCTGCTTTCAACTTATCAACTTTACCGTTGATAACCAACATGCTATCTTGTACTGCATCACTGCTGATAAGGGCAGTCAATTGGCCAATACGCTTGTCAACATAAGCGGCTTTTGCCAGTCGCTCGTTGATACCACATTCGGCATTGGCTGTACCAACCTGGGCACGAACAACGTACAAGACTTTTGTTAGTGCTGTACGTCGTTGATCAGCGGAGATCAACTTTAGATTAGCTGTTTCCAATGCAACGTCTGGACGCTCAAACTCGTTAAGTTCAACCTTAACAGTTATATCAACGTTTTTTACAACTTCTTGGATTGCATTCTGTAATGCAGATGCTTTGCGTAGTGTGATTTTCATATGTGTGCCTTTTCAATAAACAATTATAGCAGAACCATTCTGCTAAGTCAATAAAAACGGTAAGATAGACAGCAAGCGAGTAGCTGGACAATGTGCAAAACACAACCGGTCCGATGACTAATCTTTCCTTACAACTATCAAAAAACAGAGAACTCAATATTTCCAAAGATCAATAAACACGGCTCACCGCCAGAGGACTTTGGATCACTGAGTTACGGAGGCTGTTCAGGCCAATTTCAGTAAACGATTTGTAGTCGTTAACTGTTGTGCCACTCCTCATCTCCGCTACCTTACCGGAAAACCGAGCAAGCCCGATTTTCAAAACCTTATAGGTGCTCTCTGTGGCGCTTGAATCCACGATAGCCCATCTCTTCATGGCCGGTCCTTGTACATGGTCGACATTGACAAGTATTTCGGTGTTCCACTGTAGCTACTCAAAGAGCACGTATAAAGTGTCTAGCTACCTACACCACATAGGCCCTAGACTGAGCAGTTACTCTGTCCATAACATTTATTCTTATGGGAAGGTGTTAAACCTCACCTAATGCGTTACCGCTACTCCTGAACGGAGACGGAAGGTCAATGCACTACACACCTGGCGCTCTCTATGGTGACTGCCCCACCCCCTTTGTATAACGGACAAGGGCGTCCGGGTTTTCTTTATGTGTTTATTTTACAGCTTTTGTTCAGAAATGTCAAGTACTTTATACTCGTAATTTACTGAGTCTTCGTTTTCACGGAAAGTAATTGCACCATTTTTTGTATGGAATTTACGAGCCATTTCTGTTTTAGGACTGAGTGTAACGAATCGAGTAATAGTTGGAAATTGTTGTTTAATTTCTTCTACTGTTTGCATTAGTAAATCTTTACCTGCACCTGGAGCATAACTCCAGATTGTGTAAAAAATAGCGGTGTTTGGTGCTAGTGCTTCTTGCGCCAATTCTGCTACACTTGAGGGAACAATATCTTGTAGGGCAACGCATACGATCGCTTTTGGATCTTCGCCGTCTACAAGACTTGATATGAAACGATTTTCGCTGACTCTAAACTCCGCAGGGATCTCAGGACGAACCGGATCATCCTTAAGGAATTTAAGTAGTGGACTGGTTAGGTCAGTGATAAATGTTAGCATATAATTGTATTTATCTTTTCATTATTAAACATATATAAAATGCTCTGCGAACCCCGGCGGTAATTATAGTACATCAGAAATTTCGTCAAGTTGCCCCAACTAGTCTATTCATCACGCATACCCTCCACCCGCTCCCCGACAGGTTCCGTTCTCGTATTGCCAACGCTAGTTCGGTAGGACTAGAACCACCCTTGAGTCACGAACTCACTTCTCCTTCGTACGGGTCATACTAGCCAGGCGTTACCCCGGCGGGTTTGGTTGCGGATGATGGAATCGAACCACCAACTGAAGCTTATGAGACTTCCGAGATACCGTTTCTCTAATCCGCGATAACTTTGGTCTCGGCGGCAAGATTCGAACTTGCGACATCCTGCTCCCAAAGCAGGCGGAATGAACCAGACTATCCTACGCCGAGTTTATATTTCTCTATAACTGGTGGGTGATGAGAGGATCGAACTCCCGACAAACTGCGTGTAAGGCAGCGACTCTACCGCTGAGCTAATCACCCGAAAACTTGGAGCGGGATGGGGGAATCGAACCCCCGACTTTAGATTGGAAATCTAAGGTAATACCATTTTACGAATCCCGCATAAAAACTATTTAACTATGGTGCGAGAGGCGGGACTCGAACCCGCATGCCTTTCGACGAGAGATTTTAAGTCTCTTGAGTATACCATTTCTCCACTCTCGCAATTTTATTAGTTGATAGTATTCATAGTCTTACAGACTAAGCAAATTTCTGAGTGGAGTTCGATTCTCCTCATAAGCCATTGCCCTGGTTGTCTCAGGACTGATCGATGGCCCGACCAGCCCGCCTAGTGTATGCGTCCACACACGGTACCCACCGAATGCTATCAACTAATAAAACAAATTTTTAAAGAACGTTTATAGACTGTTTTTTAACTGTCTAAGTATATATTATATAGGAAAATTGTCATCTTGTCAATGACTTTTTTTGAATTAATGAACCGATTCTTTCGCATCTACAGTACACTCAACTACCCAATTTGTGAAGTCAGTAAATTTAGTTACTTCAACGCCTAGCCCTACTGCTTCGTTTACAAAATGTTGTAGTAACGCATTGTAAAGTTCATCGGGCATTGTATCTTTATCGAAACGGATTTTCATTATATATCTCCTTGTCGCATATACTCGTCTCCTGCTAGAGGAACTGGCTTTTCATCCGCATCATAAGTCCAACCCAGATGCTTCATCATGCGATGCTTGACTAGCAAGTTAGGACTACGAAAACGCCCAGTGTCATTAAAGCCCATCATGACTCCAACTTCACAAACCGCACCCGAACGACAAATGCCAGCGTAGCAATGAACAACTACATTCATGCGATTTTCCAATGCGTGTTGTAGCAAACGAACCAGCTCAGCCGCCTGCTCATGACTACAACGCATAGCTTCTTCTAGAGCAAAGTCTTTTTCTTCAATGTCTAAGAACTCAAAGTTGTGACGCTCTTTAAACTGATGCTTGGCTTCGGGACGCCAGCTGGCTGGATCCACAATGCTGATCAGCATACTATTAGGGCCAGCATCGTGATGAAATCCTGTTGGGATATCACTTGCGGCCACGTTTTCAATCCATGGCATATAATCCTCCTATTTAAGTGTACCAAATTTCTTTAAAGCCTTCTTCCTCAGTCGGCTCTTCCCAACTGTCAATCATACTCTGTACAACCTCCCAAGGAATTTCTTTTCCTGGACGACTACTTAATCTTTCTTTAAGAACGTCGAGATTGGGAGTACGGAATACAACAGCAACGTGATCATAGTCACGCAACATTCTAAACTTACGTCTACGGCTTTTAACGGTGGTGCTAGTTTGGTCCCAAATTACAGTATGATCGTGCTCACGTGCAAATACAACTTGTTTAGCCATCTGGTCAACTGCTGTAGGCATGTAATCCTTAAAAACTTCACTGTAAGTTTTACCTTGTGCTCTAGCATAATCTTCCACAAACGAGTCTGTAGAAATTATTGTCAGGCCTAGTGCCCAGTCTTGATTTTTAATCCAAGTACTTTTGCCTGCGGCAGGCACCCCGATCAATTGATAACACGTTGGCATTAGACCTCCAAAAACTTTCTTACCCAAGCTAACCGAGCTTGTTCGTCCATAGCAGTATATTCTACTATGTTAGTACGGATTGCGTCAACTAAAGGATAGTATTCTTCATCCAGATTGTGCTTGATATCATTTTGCATGTTCACCAATTTGTCAGTGCGTGGATTACGAGCTACCCACTTACTTGTTAAGTAGTATGGACTCTTAATCTTAGCACTAACACCGTCATCTGTGTAGAATACAAACCCCTCGTGCTTACATTCTTTAGCCATCTCTTGCAAGCGGCTCATGTTAGTTGTTACGCTTTCTGGAGCATAACATTGTAATGTACTAGCAAAGTCTTGTAAGAAAAATGGATCACGTACAATCTTAGAACCCCATGTGTTTTCACGAGCTCCTAACAAATACATACCTGACTTTTCTGGTATAATATGTGGATCATTTGGATGCACACATTCAAACATAAAAGTCATTCCTAGACAATCTGCTGTACCTAACAGTATGCGCCAGTCTGTCAACGGCATGTGGGAAGCCATCATTTCCTTAGCATACCCAACAAAGTCACTGTCCGTGCTACCAGTAGTAGACACTAACAGTTCTCCATTGTGTACAGTCATAGCAACCATAAAGCCGTTAACCTTTCGGAATGCAGTAACCTTAGTATCTGGAGCAAACACAGGTGCTTGCTTTTCAATACCATAGTTGTAGATCTTTGTGAATGGATATGTAACTAGGTTAAAATCCTTGTCCACAATGCTTCCGCGACATTCGGCAATATAGTCGTTCCACAAGTTATCGTAGAACACTTTCTTTTTGTACTTTAGTACGTAGAGTCCATTGCCACATTCTTTCATGTTGACTAGTTTGCTGGACTCTACGTACTCCTTCAACTGGTCTTGAAACATATTATTCCTTAATGAAGCTTACGCCTTCAGAATAGTAACCGTTTGATTGACCTAGCCAACGCAAGTCCACATAACCCTTGCGAGTTGCAAACTTGTAGAAAGTCCATGTATAAGACTCGTATGCTTCGAAGTCTGCTGGGCTTTCGCCGTCAACTTCTTCAGCAATCAAAATCTCTGAACCAACTAGGTCCTCTAGGTCTCCTACCACATCTTCAAGCCGTACACTTTCGCAACAGTCTTGTTCGTGATACATACGATAAGTTTCGCCGTCGGTAGTTTTAAAAACCAACTCGTCGCCCTCGTCCTTCAACGATACTAGAGTCTTGCCCTTCAATACATCAACTTTACAATAGTTGTCATAATAGCTCATACATGATGTCCTTTAATTTCGCCCTTCATGGCGTCTCTAATTGCGTCTTCCATTGAAACAGCAATCATACCAGTTGCATCGATACCAACATCTCTACAACGAAACTTTTCCATACCGCTTGTGTTACCGTGCAAGTGACCGTGTAAATGTACACTACCTCTATGCATTTGATCCCATTCGGCTATAGGGTAGTGAAACATCACCACCTTAGTTCCCTCATATGTGATGTCCAAGTATTCATGCACCTCTGCAAACGCATTGCGGAATGTTGCATCCATCAATGTCTTGCGGTCATGATTACCTCTAATCAAAATCTTTGTGCCGTTCAAACGCATTACCATTCGACCAGCATCACTGCCTGACAAAAATGCTACATCACCTAAGATGTAAACAGTATCGTCTGGAGCGATCAAATCGTTCCATTCTTTAACCATTGCCTCGTTCATATAGGCAACATCGTTTCGAAATCTTGCTCGAGTAATCGGGCAAAATGTCATTATATTTTTGTGTCCGAAATGAAGATCGGACGTAACCCAAGTTGTCATCTCGATCTCCTTATAATCGTGTTCGTTTAACTCGCCCAATTCGGCTTGCTTTGTTCCAGTCGTAAGCAACACCATCTGGGCACTTGCCATCTTTAACAGTATCAACACCAAATGTTCCTACGATTTCGTAGGCGTTACTTTTTATAGTAACAAGTACTGCTAAAGTTTTAGCCCAATCCATTGCTGGAATTAAGCCATCAAATTCTCTTTCACTAGCGACACCGCTAGTATCTTTCCATATTACCTTTATTTTTTCTTCTTTCATTGTCATATTATACATTATCTTTTTGGTTTTGTCAACCGTTATTTTGGTCCCCCAGTGTGGAATCGAACCACATCCTGGACCTTATCTAGATTAATCGCTTATAAAACGACCTGCTCTCCTTGAGCTACTGGGGGAAATTTTGGGGTGTTAGATGGGGAACGATCCCATACTATCGCTTTCACAGAGCAATGTGCAGACCACTACACTACTAACACCATAGAAACTTGGCCTCGCCTGCAGGAATCGAACCCACATTCGTAGGGTAGAAGCCTACTGTATTATCCATTATACGAAAGCGAGATATCTGGTACCCTACCTCTGATTCGAACAGAGATACTCCTTCCTTTTGAGAGAAGTGACTTTACCAATTTGTCTAGTAGGGCATATCATGGTACCGCCAAAAGGAATCGAACCTCTATTCCCACGTTCGTAGCGTAGTGTATTATCCATTATACTATAGCGATATATTTGGCACCCGGGCATGGACTCGAACCATGAACGACTGAGTCAAAGTCAGTTGTGTTACCATTACACCACCCGGGAACAATTTGGTGCTACCTAGAGGAATCGAACCTCTTTCAACGGTTCTTCAGACCGCCGCTATGACCACATCAGCTAAAGTAGCTAATCGAGCAAATATGATAAATCTCTATCAGGTTCCATTGTACAAGAAATTCTAGTAGTTGTAGGATTATCAAAACGTTCAATATTATGTGGAACGCCTACTCTAAACAATACTGGTTGAGTCAAATAAAATCGATCAACTTGAACACACTTGGTTTCATTAATTTTTTCAAACATCAATCCGTTAGGTTGAACGCCGGGTTCTGGTATACCGGTGCATTCATAGAACCTAGTTTCAGAATTTTCACAATTAAATAATGGTATATTGAGTCTACAAGGAACCCTATTTTCATCAGTGTGGATTTGTCCTAAATTCCTACGAGTACTAAAAATCATGAATCTGTCAATTTTAAAATCTACTCTAGACATCATGATATCTAATTCAGCAGAAGCATACTTTAGTAAATCTTCTTTATCGACATGAATAACTGGGTCATACGGATCGACCCTTGACATTTCAGGTCTTATCTCTGTAACATACTTCCCTAGCTTTTCTGCAAATGGTTTCCAATCTAAGTCTAAATATTTGAAGTATTTCATACTTTTATTTACAATATGTCAATGGCCGGTCCTGCAGGATTCGAACCCACAACACTTGTTTCGAAGACAAGCATGATAATCCATTTCACTAAGGACCGAAAAGAAAAACCTCACCGAACAACTATGTTGTTTAAGTGAGGCCGTGTTGTCTGGCGTACCCCCAGGGACTCGAACCTTGACTTTTTAATAAATAAACATATGAAATGTTTAAATTGTTCTAAACCGTTAACCGGTTATCAAAAAAAGTTTTGTTCTAATTCCTGTTGCGCTACACACTCTAATTTACAAAATCCACGAAGAACTAAAACAAGCTCTCGATGGCATGATTGTCCTGCTTGCGGCAAGCAAACAAGGAATGTTCGATATTGTTCTAATGAATGTAAACCTAAATTAACACCACAAGAACGATATGCTAAAGATAGAGCCATGCACAACGAAGCATGGCAACGTTATATGGCCAAACGTAAAAATCAAACTCCGGAAAATGTTGACATAAAATCATTACAAGAATTTTATATGAACTGTCCGGTAGGTTACGAAGTTGATCACATTATACCAATTAGTAAAGGTGGTCTACATTCTTTAGAAAATTTACAATACTTGACCGTTAGCGAAAACCGCAAAAAATCAAATAAGACATAAATGGCGAGCCAGGAGAGATTCGAACTCCCATCATACAGTTTTGGAGACTGTCGTTCTGCCAATTGGAACTACTGACTCATAAAAATCTTTGTTGTGTTACCTCTTACACCACCGTAAACTGCCTTCACGCTGTAACTACATTACAGGCTTGGCTTGATTTATAGGCTGGCCTCGAACCAGCTACTACAAAGTAAATGGAGTAGAGAGTGGGACTCGAACCCACGACTTTACAGATTTGCAATCTGCTACATTGGCCGCTCTGTCATCTCTACATAAAACTGGCAGTGAGTGAGGGATTCGAACCCTCGGGGCACCTTACGGCACCCCGCAGTTTAGCAAACTGCTGATTTAAGCCACTCATCCAACTCACTATTAATTGGCGGAAGCGAAGAGATTCGAACTCTTGGACCCTTTCGAGCCGTCAGTTTTCAAGACTGGTGCAATAAACCGGACTCTGC
>Ga0114979_10001681_pt1 | contig 14931 bp, 19 predicted proteins | sample S_140625_EF_Meta_FD_87315 | JGI IMG/M metagenome (GOLD analysis project Ga0114979, IMG submission 87315) | Freshwater microbial communities from Lake Simoncouche, Canada to study carbon cycling - S_140625_EF_MetaG | ecosystem: Environmental > Aquatic > Freshwater > Lake | place: Lake... | reverse complement strand
CCAGTTTTCATAACTGAACCATCTAGAACTAACAAATGGCTGATACTTTGTTCGGTGCCGATTTACTATCAAATCCAAATATTACTGGAGCTCCAGATATGAGTATGGCAAACTTGGATTCTATTGAACTTCCTTCGATTTCGTTCGATACTTCAGAGCCGCCGCCACCGGCTCCTAAACTGTTTCCATCGGTTAGCGATGTTGGCCCGATGCAGACTTCAGATGGGTTTCATAATATGAATGCTGATCCATTCATCCAGGCTACCTCAGGAACATCGCGTCGTATGTCGGAGGAGCATTCACTTAAGGAGAAATACGAACTCCTTCGTAAGTTCGAGCGCCTACAGAAGCTTGGAGTTCCTATGCGTAAGCGTTTCACCCTGGACTCTCCCATTGACGAAATGAAGATGGAGCTTGAGTTTATGCGTCGTGAAAAGGCTGCGGATCAGACGATTAAGCAGTTTTGCGATTGGTTCATAACAGGTATGTCTGCACTCGAGTGGTCATCACAGAACGTTACCCTTATGAAGGCATTCGGTCTTAACTTGGAGGGACTTTCGGAGTCTGCTCAGATGAATGTTGGTGATATGGAAGAGGATTTCGAAGAACTTTACGATATGTATGGCGACAAGATGAAGATGCATCCGCTTGTTCGTATTCCGATTCGTACTTGTATGATGGTTTATATGGTTCATCTCACGAATCAGATGGCTCGCAAGGCTCCTATTCCAAACATTGACGAAGTTCTGCGCACCAATCCCGCGATTGCTCATCAGTTAGCTCAGGCAGCTATGCAGCAGCAGACGCACGGAATGAAGACACAGATGCCAAATCTGGTACAGCCTCCCCCACCAAGTGCTAATCCGATGGCAGGCCTACAGAACTTCATGAGCTCAATGATTCCTCCTCCGCCTCCTCAGGCTACCCAGAATGCGTCTCGGGCCCAACAGCCTCTGCGAGCTGTCAAGGTTCAGCGTCCCAATCCTCAGCCCCCAATGGCAGCACTCGCACCTCCCCCAGCGCCGGCTCGCGAAATGCAGCCGTCGGCGGTGAATATCGATGATTTGCTGAGACAGGTAAACGCTGAATCAAAGAAGGTTAAGATTGCGACCACTCCTAAGAAGGGTGGTGGTACGCCGAAGAGCGTTGTCAGCTTCAAGCTTTAATCAATACCCGCAATCGCAACTAGCTCTCCTCGTTCCGCTAACTGTTGTGTAGTCATTCCTTCACGAGCATAACGAGACTTCGTGTAAAATAACCCGGTCGACAGTACCACAAAGACTGCTGTCAGAACAAGCGCAACTACTAGATCGCGTGTTCCTACAAAGCACGCAGCAAAAATGGCGAGTCGTCGAAGGATAATGTTCCGTCCATATTCTTCGTCGGTATCGCTCATCTCGTGCACAATATATCTGCTTCCTACATTCAGTACTAACATCATAATACCGATAAAGAACAGGTTAGTGTTCAGTGAACCGAAAGCTTCGTCTAACATCTTATTAGATACTTCCAAAGTTTTCAATACTACATTTCATTGCAGGAACAGGCGGTAGTTGAGGGGCTGGAGGTGTTACAGGTGTATCACGTAGAGGAGTAGACACTGGGGCTGTGGCACTCTGCTCTAGCCGAGCCCGCTCAGCGACGCGCGCCTTCATCGTTTCGTTGTCAGATGTCTCACTCAATCCGATAGATTTCAAGTAAGCAATATCTGCATTAACCTGAGCAATACGAGGATTATTTAGGTGTTCGCGGCGAAACAACATCTTCAATGCCCCATAACCAAGTAGAAGTATAACGCCCCATACTAGAAACGTTCGTTTCGTTGTACTGAGCAGTGTAATCACAAGAAGCACTATGAAAGATATATCAATAACATCCATTTACTTAGAACGGCGCAAAGTTTTCAATGTTACATGCTGCTACAGCTCGAGGCGGAGTAGAAGAAAGAACAGGAGCAGTCGTAGGAGGCGTTGGAGCGGGTGGAGTCGATGGCTGTGGAATCGGGGAAGTTGCAGCGGCCGTCTGCCCACTGGGTACCGTTGTATTCGGTGGTACTGGTGGCAGAGTTCCGCTTGACGATCCGGTCGCGGGAGGCGGTGGTGACGCATTCAAACGACTTTGTAAGTTCTGAAGCTGTGTATTTAGAGCAGTAATACGCTGTTGCTTATCGGGGGCAGTGCTTGCCTGTGCGGTCGCAATCTGAGCCCGTGTATCAGATATTTGAGACTGAATCTGCGTTGTCTCCTGCTGAGTCAGGTGCTCGGTCGTTTGAGTCATACTCGCAAGAAGCGCGATAATCAACAGCCCACCTACTGCGCGACTGTAATACAGAGCGGTATAAATGCCAACACCAAATGCACTTGCAACTCCGATGGGATGCGACAGAACCGTCTTAACGAACGCAGGAGGCGACAGAGCAAAGAATACTATATACATCACCAAGACTCCGCTGATAAACAAATCAGCTTTGCGAACATACATTCTATTTGTTTATGAAGAACTGTAATATTTTTCTATGCTTCTTTGAACAATGGCAAGCATAGAGGAAGTGTGGGGGACTCCATTTATCACAAAACCCCCTATTAATAGAGGACCTCCAGAACCAAAGCGAGACCCTGTTAAGGAAGGGCGGGTATTCCGTAGCCCACAGGAACGGTCTCATGCTGCGATTTTTACCAATAGCAAGACGATTGACGACCTATCTCGAACATTACCAATCGTTCGTAGCGACGAAGAAGCTCGTAAAAACTATCGTCCTGAAAAGAGTCGTGTTCAGGAACATTTTGGAGTACCGGAGTTTCCATATGCTCCTCCAAGCTTTACGGGTGGAGCTAATGATGATAAGTTGAATCGCATCCTGCATATGATTGAACAGAATCGTACTGGTTACGAATCTGCCTCTACGAATGATATGCTTCTCTATGTGTTCACTGGAGTCTTCTTCCTGTTCGCAATGGATACGTTTGTATCACTTGGGAAACGGATGCGATGAGCAATCCACAAAACGGATTTAAGGCTCAGATGCTGGGATATGGTAGATACAACATGGACCAAATCATTCGCAAGAACGCAGTTTCCGGTTGCCTGATGTCTCCTGAGAAGTTCAAGAAGTTGAGTCGTGCGAATGTGAGTTGGCACTATTTTGGTCGTCCTTACTTCTTCTTTGATCGTGAACTTGAGCATGAGTCTCTGGTTGATGATGTGGAGTACGCAAGGCTGAAGAAGGCTTCTATTCGTCATCTCGTTCCATACAATGATGGCTACTACGACTACATTGTACACAGCGAGTACACGTCTCTGAATGAGTGGGCCCTTGCAAATGGTGAGACACTTGACAACATCCGTTATGGTATTGTCAAGAAGCATCGTAAGAACGCTGCAAATCCAATCGTGGCGTGGGTCGACCTACGTCAGCTCGTACGCTATCTGGACCCTAGCTATACCGAGACGTCTACAGCCGAAGTAATCGCGATGATCGATGATATTGTAGAGCGTATCATCAGTATTCGTTCTATCATCGAGCGCATCGTTTAGAAGTTGTACCTGAGAACTAAAACATAAAACATAAAGAGCATTTTTTAGTTCCGTGAGGCCAAACGGGTCTCGAAGCTTGAAAAGTCATCAAACGCATTCTCTAGATATTCGATTTCAAGCGTCAAGTTATAGTCTGCAAAATCACCACAGTTAGAAGTTGTTGCTGTATTCCCGTCAGTTGTCCAATAAATGAAGCCCTTATTTCCTTGCTGAGAGTGTAGGCGAGTTCGGATTTTTAGACGGTCAAGGTTTTCAATGGGTGGGTAAAAACGAGAAATTATATCACAATCGGTTTTATTAGAGTAAACAATTCTACCCTGTTCTGTTCCTCCAACTTTGAGATAATGAGATACGTTTCCATTAATTTTCCCAAAAAATCCATCAATATATGCAGATTTGTTTGCTCCAACTGCACATTCATCTGATGTATTTAGCCCAGGCAGGTCTATTAGAAAGTATGCCCCTTGGATTCCAGTCAACTGTGCATCAGATGCATAATCATTATTATATGAATGAGTTAAAGCTCCAGGGGTCGCATTAGCCTGCATTGGCGGGAACATTGCTTGAGTTAGGGTTATGGAAACAACATTCTTATATACTATTGGCAGATACGCAACCCAATCGCCATTAGTAAAAAACTTTGTTGTATCCCTATCTGCTGAATCGATATGAATAGTCTTTTTTACAGTACGTAGCACTTTTGTAGGTTTTGAGGGGGCCACAACATGGCCATTGTAATCGTAAGCCGGATTCATCTTATTGTATATATTAAGAGTGTTTTTAAACCGCCATTCTGGACATCAACATTTCAATCTCATCATCTGTTAGTTGAAAGTCGAACATCTTCTTGATATTTTCATGGAGGCGAAGGCAAAGTGCGATCGGGAAGTTGCCCGTCTCGTTAATTTCCCAAATCAACTCTGACAGTACCAACTCACATTCCTCTGCCATAGCCCGCCACCGCTTATCCACGATTTCTGGATTCAACCGAGACATGTCTGAGTAAAAGTCTCGAATAGTTCGGATCCACCCAATCTCTGCCTGCATCCAATCTTCAGTAATGCGCTGGCCGGTCTTGATGTGCTTTATTACATCGACGACATGATTGTAGTTTGAGTACTTCTCATCGTCAGTGTACTTTTCATCATCGCTACAGTACTCCTGGTCGCTGCAACAGTTATCGTCCTCGATGTAGTCCATCTTGTCATATCTTGACATCCTTTCGTTTCAGGATTAAAAATCCGTTTTTTGCCTTTTACAATGAAGTATCTGGTTGTAAAGGGAGGGATACTTGGATTCGGAGACAGACTAGAAAGTTTGAAAATGGCAGTTAACTATGCCTTAGTTTATAATCTTCAAATATATGTAGACTGGCGAGATCCTGTTTGGAGTCATGGTTCTGAAGATTTTTATACGTACTTTAAGCTTGTTAATATGCCAGTTCTGAACTCTTTATCTGACATTCCAGAAGAAGCAACTTACTATCCGCCTCATTGGAAAGGTAGATTGAACGACGCACTTACGATGGAATACATTAACGAACACAAAGACGCAAACTTGAACATTGGAATGTTAGCTACACCATTTGATGCAGATGTTATAGTGTATTCTTGCATTGGCAATCGGTGGCTATATAACGATTGTACATTCTTTGGGAACGTGTTTCGAGTAGCAGATAATCGCATTCGGGAAAAGGTACGATATCACGCATCCCGCAAGCCTCTTGCCCAATCATGGGGCGTTCATATTCGCGGAACAGACCGCACCAAAACGGCAAATCGTCGTATGATGAGTATTCAATCTATTGTTACTAACTTTACCATGATGGGTGGAATGAATATGAAAAACATGGTTGTTGTATCAGACGATCGCGAACAGACGCAAATATGGAAGAACTATTATCCTGACTCATATGTTGTCAGTGAATCTTCACTAAAAAACTCTAATATAATAGGAAATCATCTGCAAGGAAAGGATTCTTTAAATATATCAAAAGACGACCTGAACGTTGATTTATTAGTTGATTTTTTTGTATTGACTTCGTGTGAGCGTGTATTTACAACTGTTAAGGACAGTAGATTCGCTCAGGAAGCACGTCGTTTACATCCACATGTTAATGCTATTTTGAGTGGAGTCTAAGATAGTCTCGTTCGGGCATAGAAATAGAACACTACCAAACACGAGATGACTATTACGACAATGCATCCGATAGATACTGGCTCCATTTCTTTAACAATATCTCTTATCGAAAACGAAATTCCGTTTTGCTAGATTATAGGCAGCAACAATGTTGACTTTAAACGGATATCGGATTCCCAAATCTGAAATCAAAAATCTGATTCATCTGAAGGGTCTTCTGACTGTACGTCCGTATATTCCGAAGGTTTTCGTAGACCCACGATTTGTATCTCGCTATCCGGTTTATAAAGAATCCGAAAACTATATATATGTACCCAAGCACTATGGTCTTGAAGAGTTCGGTCCGTATGCTGGCTCACAGCGAGATGTCGCAGAAACTCCAAAATCTTACTGGGAGTTCTCTGGTGCTATACGTCCAGCCCAAGAACCAGTTGTTAACTCTTTCCTCAAACCAGAACCTCACGACGGCATTATCTCCTTGCAAACCGGTGGAGGCAAAACAGTGTGTGCCTTGTACATTGCCTCGCAACTCCGTCTTCCGGCACTTATTCTCGTTCACTCCACATTTCTAAGAGACCAATGGGTCGAGCGTATCCGAGCGTTTCTTCCCAATGCGCGCATCGGAACCGTACAGGGTGAGACAATGGATATTGAAGACAAAGATATCGTAGTTGGAATGCTCCAAACGATATCTATGAAAGATTTACCACCCAAAACGTTCGAGAAGATTGGACTGGTTATTGTAGACGAATGTCATCATATTGCGAGCGAGTCATTCAGCCAAGCCATTCCCAAACTGACCTCCAAGTACATGCTGGGACTGAGTGCAACACCCGAACGCAAAGATAAGCTCATGCGTGTCATCAACTGGCATTTAGGACCAATCTTGTACCAATCCAATGCTGATGACAAGATTGATGCTGGTGTTCGTGTTGAATATGTCGAGTTTGAAACAGACGATGAAGCATTCAATACAGTCGAACTCAACAAGGCAGGTGTCATGTCTACGGTTCACATGATTAACAAAGTGGTTGAGTTTGAAGCTCGCAACAAACTTATTATTGAGTTGATTGAAGATATTTATAGCGAGCCCGACAGGAACGTCTTGGTATTGACGGACCGAGTAGAGCATACCAAGAAAATACTCAGCATGCTTCCAGAACATACACAAAAAGAAACAGGAATCTTGAGTTCCGGAATGAAACCAGCAGTTCGCGACGAGTTCTGTGCGAGTAAGCGAATCCTGATTTCAACCTACCAGCTTGTCAAAGAAGGATTTGATGTACAAAAACTGAATACACTTGTCATGGCAACTCCTCGGCCTGACATCGAACAAATCGTCGGCCGTATCTTGCGTGTGGAGAAATCAAAAAGAACGACAGAGCCACTCATCATTGACATTGTGGACCCAACCTTTCGCCGACAGTTCCAACAGAGGCTATCACTGTACAAAGAGCGGAGTTACGTGATTGAGAAGGTTAAGTTGAGTTAGTTTCTACAAATCATACAGCACAAGTGGGTGAACATATAGCAAGGACCGCAAAAGTATGCCATACAGCACGCGCCAGGAACTTCCAACCAACGATGCCTTTTACTTTTTTCCTGAACAACTCGCTCCACCACAACTACTTGAGGCCGAGGCGTATGCGCTGGAACTTGTCGGATGTTTTCGAATGGATTGACTTCTCGCGGATTTTCAAACGGGGAGTCCATACTGTCATTGAAAAAGTTGGGCTTGAAGTTTTTTGTTTTCGTTTTTAGTAGTTGATGCGGGTGCGAGTCAGCGTCATACTGGGAACCTCGTCCTCCTCATCTTCGCCTTCAATTTGCACGTTGATGTTGATTTCAATCTTGCGCTTGTTTTCGGTGTCGAATCGCTTGTCGATGGACTCGGCGCTCGGAACGTCGTACTCGTCGGCCAGGTACAGATCCTCATCGTCATCCGCAATCAGGTCTGCGATGAACTCACTCACTGCCTTGCTGGTCAGGAAGTCCATGTGGTCGAACTCTGGCTTTACACCGTTCGCCTCACGACCAAAGTCCGTCGCGTAGCGCAGGTTGTACAGGTACCGAGGCTCACCGCGGGCATCGATTTCCAGCTTGCTAATCTCCTCGTCAAAGAACTCGACCATCTTGCCCTGCAGCCTCTCTGACGGGCACGGTAGCTTCTCCGCGTGCTCCTTCATGGTCTTCAGGTACGCCAGCTGGGCGACTGCCTCGGACATCATCTTCTGGCGGGCCTCCTCGGTCTCTGCGGCGAGCTGCTGGCGGATAGACATCTTATTGTGGGATGCTCTGGTGGGGCCTGGCAGCCTTAAATCCGTTTTCCGGAAAATGGATTGTTAGTTGCAACAACATACGGCCATTAATACCACAATGGAGCATTCTTATCCGATTACACGCGACCACCTTCGCAACATGTCTGCCATTATTAACGCCCAGCATAAGCAGGCGTTTATCAATAAAATGGTCGAGCATGTATCATTGGAAATTATTCACAATGCAACTCAATTAAAAACCAACTGTGAACTCACGTGGCAACTATTAATGCAGAATGTACAAAGCCGAGGACCACAAGTCTATATGGCTGTGCGAGATGGTTCGTTCGAGCCATATATTAATGCGGTTATCGAGGACTTGAATTGCCGATTTCCAGATTGTAGATTCACGCAAGACCCTGCAAAGAAATACTTGTTCGTTGATTGGTCTTAAAAACGGATTCCGCCAGAGCCACCAGCTGACAACTAACCAAGATGATGCCACTAGTTGATGAAATCGAACGCGTTATGCGGAACGTTAATCCGTTCGGCTATATTGACCCACAATACAGCGACTACTATTATGAGGCCAACAACATGATTAAACTGCTCCCGTCCTTCACGGGTGATAGGATAGACCTGTGCATGGATGCATTTCAAATGTACGATAACGGTAGCCCAATATGGAAACAGTTGGAAACTGAAATCAGCCAACTGTTCGACCAGATAAAATCAAACAAAAGAACAAAAATCATTGGCCCCGAACTAATGGCACTCGCTATGTCTCCTCAGCGTGTAGTTTCTATGATTAATCAGTACGGACCTCACGCTCCAGCTCAAACATTTACCTGATACACTTCCCCGTTAAAAAACTTACGACCAAATATACTTTCTAGCCAATCGTTGTGTGTAACAATCGCAATACTATCCAAATGTAAAGTCTCCTTTTTGATTATTTCTAAACACAACTCCGCACGCCGTTTTACATCTTCCATTTTTTCTTCTACTTGAGAGGGAACGTATGTGTCACTCAGGTGGTAGATGTTTATGTTATCTAGACTTTGAGCAAAAGTACTGTAAAAATCTCTCCAGTTACACGGAAATGGTCCTTGCGTTTCAAGTAGTCCGTCGTGAAGATAAATGAGTTCATCGCTACCAAATATGATTCGGGCAGTTTGAATACACCGCTTCAAAGGAGAGCAGTAAACACGATCCGGCTTCTGTGGTAACTCCACTGCTTCAATCTGCCCAATACCTTTTGTAGTGAGAGCAGAATGCCTGTATGCATGAGAAGAATACACCTCCTTGTTTTGTTGTTCGTCAAAGGCTGCGTTGTGATCAGCGTGACCGTGTCGAATGAAGTAGATTTTCATTTATATATGTAATCAATTTATTCTCGATTTCAGACCACAAAGAATCCGACCATTCGATTTTTGTTACGCGATTACTTCCATCGGGAAAACATTCATTTAGGATACCAAGCTTTCGATTAGTTAGTTTCATGTAACAGCGAAGCTGAATCAAATCGTACTCTGGCGGAGACTTCCAAAATCTGCGTCTTGTTTTAGTTTCAACTACAGTATCTTCTCCTTGCAGACCATCAGTCATGCCTGCAATAACCACATTGCTAGAGGGAATATGATATACATAACACGATGCATTTCGGCTGTGAATAGGTATCCCCGATGAAGCCTCGAGTTTATTTGTGGAGTCTTGTTCGATTCGGGTACCGCGTTCCTTGACAGCTAGACTCAGGGCATGCAGTACTACCGGAGAACTATCGGATTCGCCCTTAGCCTGTGTGAACTCTTTTACTTTTTGTTCGTAAACCCGGATGTTTGCCTCCAGTTCGCTTGAAGTTTTACTCTGACACACCAAATCAGTCTCGGCTTTACATACCGACTGTATTTCCTCAATTAGTTCGGTTGCCTCAACATCTTCCTGAAGCAGTCCGTTGTCTAACAGCACTTCATTCAAAGCATCCTGTGGAGTCTTAAATGGATTCTTACCGATCAACGAAGCAACATTTGATGCATTTACTTTGATGCGCATTATATGTCTACATACTGATACGTGAAAAGGAATCTTCAAGAGATGAACAGCATCCAAAATAGATTGATACAACCTTTTTGCACCCCCAGCAGAGACGATATGATTTTGTCTTTTCGCATCGGGTATATTCAGCCACATATCTTGCCTCACTTCTTGTTTTCCGCGCATGACATGTGGGACACAACGCTTGCAAGTTAGATAACCGGTGCTCCTGACAGATACGATATGGAACTATATGGTCAATATCGTATACGTCTAAAAAGACAGAACATTTACGACACTTATGCTCCTGTCTGCGCAAAATAGCCTGCGTGTAGTGAGTTGGAATTGGAGTACGCATCTTCACATAGTATACGCTTACAATATTAAAATGATTACAGGATTTCACGTTCAGGATAACTACCTAACATGGTGGGAAGACATATCAAAGCTAAGCCAATACAGTTGGATGTTTAAGAAAGAACAGTGTACCGTTCACGAAAACTGTGTGTCTTGTAGGAAGGGTGGTTACGCTTTGATTTTTACTTACGCTTAGAACGGGTCTTGCGAGGGGATTTATCTAAAAAGCGTTTCAGTGTCTTCAGGCGCTTCTTGTACTCACTGTTCTTCTTAGGATCCCACTGGACGATATAGAGCCCAGTTTTGTCCTTGTAGATATGCGAACCGTCCTTGTAAGAACCTAGGATAGCAGGCATTTATTTTATGGTAAGATTATCGGCGCAACTGCTCCGTATCGTAAATGTAGGATTTCATGTTTCCTAGTCCCAGTACGTCTACCGTATCCCCCTTTCCCCCACTCAGCATTTCGGGACATCCGGTATCTGAATTACACTTCTTTTTTCCCATAGAAATCGGAAGCTTTATTGAGCCATTCATAGTGTAATATTCCCAACGGTTAGAAGAGTTGGGCGACGGGCGACCAAACAAGGGCATCATTCCGGTACTGCCTTCCAATAACCCAACCTGCTGGTACGAATAATCGCGTCCGAACAGGTAAGGATTAGTGCGTTCGGGGGGATGATATGGATCTGCAAAAACATCAAACGGATGCTTACGGACTGAATCAAACTGAACACCCCCACTTTTTACAACGACAGTTGACGCGTGAGAACTTACGAATATGACTACGATCAAAAGCCCGATAAGTCCAATAACAACTAAATCATAACTTTTCCTTGCCATTACTTATTCATCATAGAAAACGGATGAACGTTCCTGCAATATCGGATATTATAACAATGCATACAAACGGAGTTAAATATATTGGAAGCAAACGGACATTGGTACCATATATTCTCGATGCTGTGAAAGATATTGAAGCAAAAACAGTTATTGATGTATTTACCGGAACAACTCGAGTCGCCCAGGCGTTCCGTAAATCTGGTTGGGATGTAGTGTCAAGCGACCTTTCATGGGCAAGCGAGGCTTACGCGCATCTATTTCTAATGACAACTCCGGACGACATACATATTCTTGAAGAGAAAGTTAACTATCTTAACAATATCGAAGGCTATTCAGATTGGATTACTAAAAGCTATTGCGACGTCAGAGGCGAAAAAGATTCAATCATTAGAACCTGGAGGCCTATGAATGGAGAAAAATCTGACGCGATTCGCAATCAAATAGATGAATGGGAGCGTTCTGGGGAACTCTCACATCATATTGCGATGAGTTTAGTTGCTATTCTGATTCTTGCAATGGATGCTGTAGATAATACAGTGGGTGTACAGCAAGCATATTTAAAACAATGGGCCATCAGAACATCCAATCCGTTGAAGTTGAAAATACCGCCTGAAATAACTATGGGAAATGTCGGAAAGCATTACGTTGGAAACTGCTTGAACTTACAATATCCTTCTGGAACATTGGCGTATCTGGATCCCCCATATTCATCACATAGCTATGCTACATATTATCACATCTGGGATAGCATAACCCGTTGGGATAAACCACATGTGTGTTTGGGTACAAATAGACGAAAAGACAGAGCGAATGGTTCGTTTGATGAATCTATGCGAAGCGAGTGGAACAACAAAAAAACCGCATTGAAAGCATTTCAAACGCTGCTAAACAAGTTACCTGTTCGATACATACTGTTAAGCTACAGCAATGAAAGTATTGTATCCTTAGTTGATCTAAAAAAGCTGTTGGAAATCTATCCGAGTTATACTGTGAAAGAGATTGATTATAAGCGTAATATTATGTCTCACATTGGAAATGCGACATTGTACGAGAAGTCTGATTACAATACTAAGAATGTCGAGTACCTGATTCTTATTGACAAAGGAGAGGACGTACAGTAGACTCGAACCACTCAGCTAGATTGTTGGGGTCTCTATCGCCTTTCCAGAACAACACGTGATGACGCAAACTTTTTCCAATAAAGAAGAATACCTCTCTACGATAGCCAGCATCATCAGCCAAACCGCCTGAGAATACAAATCCTACTGGATGATAATCAACCTCCAAACTATCTTTCAAGTAATCGATCATACCAGGTGCCATATATTTACACGCGCGCTCATGTGCATTTCCTGCAGCTTGTTGTTTTTTTACTTCAATGATGTACTTGCGGTTTGATGGGACGTGAACGATTCCAATGTCTGGAACGAATGTCTCCTGAATATTCTTTGCACCCTTTTCAGTCATACGGTAAAACTCACCATCATCATACCATTCATCGTCTATCTCAGGGTTTTCCGGTTTGATCATCGGCTCTAGGGAATGCTGATACTCTAGAAACGGTGTCTTGAACCATTTTGGTTTACTTACTACATCGTACTCCTCAGGATCCAAGTTGGCTTTTAGAGTACGATATACATCTGTTTCACTCTTTGCGCCGCCCTTGTTAGCCTCCAACTGCCAGTTAGGACGCGTCGACAGATAATGAGGCTTCTCCATATTTGCAGATACCTGTCTCACTCTTCAGTTTCTTAAATCCGTTTTTAGGATCCATAATCATTTCCATCGTCGTACTGATTCTGCCCAGTGTAGTCTTCATAATCACGCACCGCCATATCTCCGTAATCACCATTATCCACATTCATTTCAACTCCATTCCCTGTCGTGGGAGGTTCATCATCTACATAATCTCTGCCATCATTGTATCCTTCCTCTGGGCGATTCGCATCGACAATACCTTGAGCTAAGACATCTGCTTCTTCCTTAACTTCAAACTCCTTTGAAAAGAGTTCACGATCTGCTTTAGTTATGATAGTTCCAATCCCGATATCCATGAGCTGTTTTGTTATTTCACGTTCTGCATCATTCAGTGAACGCAAACGTTGTTTGAGTGTTTCACGTTCACGCGCACGAAGCCCCTGTTCCTTCTTTTGAGCTTCATCACGACGAACCATGAGCATACGCAAAACAACATCTGTTTTGACTTCAAACGCAATACGCTTTTCAAGACCACTTACATTGGCATTGGATGCAACGCCTTCCAGTAAGGAATACATGAATCCAAGAAGTGTATCACGAAGTAGCGATGGTGATATTTTAGTATCGATTTGTTCTACAATAGTCTTTGAGATACGTACGGCAGATTGAGGAAATGTAGGCTCCGTTGCAAGGATATCTAGTAGACGGCTCATAACGTTCAATAACGAAATACCATCCTTTTCTTCAGTCAAGTAGTTCTTCAATAATGTTAGTTGCTTCAGGCTCTTTGGGAATCCCACAGCTAATCTCTTCCGAACATCGTCTGCTTTGAACGTAACAAGGGTCATATCGTACGCTGCTGGCTCTTGGACGATTCTAGCAGTGGATGATAGTTCCAAATCTTCCCACACTGGTAGAGGCTTTTGGGATACAACAGGTCCCTTTTTCGATAACAGAGTGGCGCCTGGCTTGACAGCAGAACACAGAGCTACACCCGATTGCTGAGGAAGCGTCTCGCCTGGCGCATAAGCTGACTTTTCAAGAGGAATGGCAGGAAATGTCATATTTGTATTCGTTGTCTGTTCTGGCATAACGTATCGTTCCTTTGCTGCTTCTACTTGAGCCTTGAACTTGGCAATCGCCGGCTTGAGGTATAATAATGTTTCCTTGCGAGTATCTGCTGTTTTAGAAACAACCGATCGGATGAACGGAACGATAGGGCCACTGAATGTTCCTGGAAATGCCTCGAATGTTGTTTTCAAAACAAACATGAGTGTATCCAAGATACCCTTCTGATTCGCATCTTCTGTATCGCGAGGGTATCCTGTTAGAACAAGTGGCTTCGAACCAAATGAACGACGGGGAACTAAAAATGGCTGATGTGTCTGTAGCAATATGACGGTTCCTGCTAATCCAACAATACCATCAATGCGATTTACTGTATCTGCTGCAACCTTCTTCTTTTGGCCTCTCAACGCCTTAGATACGTCTCGAACAAACTGCAGAACTGGTAGTAGCTGAGATTCAGTTGGAAGAACTTGTAGCAAAGATAACAGAATATACATGGTTACTTCCCCCGCATGGTCCATCTCGAATACCTTTTTCAAATCTTTCAATGAGTTGGTAAACGAATCTATTTGGGCATCGCCCTGGTACGTGGGACGATCTAGCACAGCCTGTGATACAACTAATCTACCATCGTTATCAAACTCATCCTGCGCAACAAAAGTGGAACTGATTTGTTCTCCGCAAGACTTACATACTCGAACTCCCAAATCTATTGCTGTCCATTCCCGATAAAACTCAGTTGGATCACGTTCTAGTTCACCCTTCAGGATAGCGAGAGTATGGGAGCATACTAAAAAAGTTTCATTAACATCCAGGAACAACTTCTTATCATTCGGAATGATATCTCGAAGCAGGACATCAATCGCTTCTGCCTTGTCTTCCGGGGTACGACGAGGATCTTTCATGAGAGTCAAGATATCCTTGCGAGTTTGAGATTCTTCTTTGGCTGCAACTGGTTCATATTTTTCAATCTTCTCAGCTATAGAAACTGGCTGAGACT
>Ga0114979_10001680_pt1 | contig 14933 bp, 12 predicted proteins | sample S_140625_EF_Meta_FD_87315 | JGI IMG/M metagenome (GOLD analysis project Ga0114979, IMG submission 87315) | Freshwater microbial communities from Lake Simoncouche, Canada to study carbon cycling - S_140625_EF_MetaG | ecosystem: Environmental > Aquatic > Freshwater > Lake | place: Lake... | reverse complement strand
TTTCAGGATCATTTCGGATCGAGGTGATCACCTGAAGCAATTGCGCCAGGGAGTGGCTTGACCGCATCAATCTGGCGCCCCCGACACGAATCGAACGTGTGACCCTCTCCTTAGGAGGGAGATGCTCTATCCACTGAGCTACGGGGGCCCTGCAACAGACCTTGGCGCCGGCCTCGGTGCAGCGCGATTGTAGCGGGGAGTCGAGACCAGCGTCACAATAGCGGCCTCAGCCAACGGATTGTCATGACGCTGACCGCGGCCCTCGTTCTCGCCTATTTTTTGGCGATCCTGATCAGCCTGAAGCTGCGCCGGCATGACGTGCAGAGCCGGCACCTGCACTTCTTGCGCGCCTTTTTTCCGAACTGGCGCTTTTATCATGCGGTTGGACATCGGCCAACGCTGGAACTCAGGATTCGGGGTGAACAGGAAACGTGGTCTGACTGGATCCCTCACTTCCCACGTGCGCACCGCCGCGCTCTGCAGTTCATCCATAACCCCGAGATCAATCTGCAACTGGTCGAGCAGACGCTGATTGAGCATCTCGCAGGGGACCTTGCTGAGATGTCAGACGATGAAGACGTAACCGATCTCGTCAGCTATCGCCTGACCATTCGATTGGCCAACAAGCTCGCCCTCCAGCAGGCGCATTCAGTCGTACCGCAGCCGACCCAAGGCCTGTGCTACCAGTTTCGAATCCGCCTGATCCATGCGCTGGACCTCCAGGGGGACAACCCCATGGTCCTCGTGTCGCCCACGCTTTACTTTGATCCGGACGACCACCGGTGACGATCGATCTGGGCGATGCAGTCAGAGCCTTTGAGTGCCTTTGCGCCCTCAGTCTGCTGATCCAATGTGCCGAGTTCTGGCGCCTGACAGCTGCGCAAGAAGGGACTGGAGTCTGGCGCTGGGATATCCAGCGCGACGACCTCAAGAACGCGCCACGCTGGTTGCGCAGCACCTGCGACCATCTATTTCGGCCCCAGACGCAGCGAGTCCATCTTGGCTTTCGCATCCTGCTGGCAGTAACTCTCTTTTGGGGATCAAATCTCTTCAGCTGTACGATTTTATTTCTGAGCACCATCATCGTACTCATTCGTTGGCGTGGAACGTTCAACGGGGGTAGCGATTTCATGACGATCGTCGCGTTGACCGGTCTCCTGATCGGCCATCTCGCAAGCATCTGGTGGCCCCCAGCTCTGGCCTGGCGTGCGGGCCTTTGGTACGTCACGATTCACACCCTTACGTCGTATTTCATCTCGGGTGCGATCAAGCTGGGTCATGTCCATTGGCGAAGCGGCAGAGCACTCACGGTGTTTCTCGACACCGCGATCTACGGACCTTTGCCGGCCAGTAGCCTCTGGCACCAGCCCGCCATTACCCGCCTGGCGGCATGGAGCTTTATTCTGTGGGAGTGCGCCGCGCCACTGGTGCTATTGGGACCCGTCTGGGCAATCGGCTTCTGCATGATCGCGGCCGTGTTCCACGGGCTGGTGTTCTGGTACTTCGGGCTGAACCGCTTTTTCTGGGCCTGGGCCGTGAGCTTTCCAGCGCTGATTTTCTGCGCGTCGGACCTAAGATTGGCCGGGATTCAGTAAGGATTCAACCGGACCTGGGGATTCCTTGTGCTGCGTCACCAACTCCGCAAGAAAATCTGCGAAAGGCTTAATGTCCTGTTTGACGCTGGCGAATTCTAGCGCTTCCATGTATCGCTCGCGCTCCGCCACCGGAATCACGGTCCACGGGTAGCCGCCCGAAGCCATCATGGCGTTCATGAGGAATCGTCCCATGCGCCCGTTGCCATCGAAGTAAGGGTGGATGTAGACGAAGAAGAAGTGACCGAGCACGACCCGCACCGCAGGCTCATCTTCCTCCCGAAGCTGATCCATAAAGGCTGGCATCAGTTCGCGAACTGCCTCACTGCGGGGGGGGACGTGCATCGAGTGCCGAATATAGACAGCGCCGTTGCGGTACCCCGCAAGATCTGCCGGCTTGAGTATCCCGGCCACCACGCTGGGACCAAAGAGTTCGCGGTACCAAACGCGGTGATTTTTCTCCGTCACATCACCAGCATTCTCTCCGCGCAAGATACGATCAACGCCTTCCCTGACCTTCTGAAATGCTTGCCAGTAACCGCGCGCAGCGAGTGCGTCGCGATGCTCATGACCACTCGCCTCATCCGGATTCCAGTCACCAGATCGAACGCGCTCGATGAGATCCGCGCTGACCCTGTACCCTTCAATCGAGAGTGAGTTGTAGGCATCGGTTACATAGGCATCCTCGACCTCGTCAAGATAGCCCTCGATATCGGATGGAAGGCCCGGTGGCTTCGGGAACCGCTCAAGTACGTCATTTCGCATCAGTCCCCACATCATACGTAGCCGGTTTACAGCGGGTGAGATCTGCCGAGCGCTAATCACAACGGGTGGTGCATCAGTGAACGGATCGGACTCGACGGTCGTGTAGCCAGCAGAGCGCATGGTCTCGATGATCGTGTCCGCGATCTGGCTTCGTCCAATGTTGCGGAAAGCGCCTGCAAGCCTTCCGGCGACGCGGCTATGTCCGCCGTCCAGCAATCGGACCAATACTTCGGAGGCATCCTGAACCATCGCCAGCGCCGCCCTCGTGTCCACTGGGCGGGTTGCGAACTGTCCGGGTGCGCAATGAATCAGAGCGGCAGGGAGTCGAATCACACGCGAACCTTCGAGTGTTTCGACATCTGCTTCGGCTGGAATTTCCAGCCGCATATCGAAAATCGAGGTGTCGAAGAGAAGCCCGGTTGGTTTGTTGTTGCCCTTCGGCGCACGCACGAGTAATTGTCGGGGAACTGTCCAGTTGCCGATGTGTAGGGCGAGGGACTGCTCAGCGCCTAGGCACCATTGATCACCAAAGCGTTCCGACAGGTAGGCGCTGCAGAACGACCAGAAGGAGGCGTACCAGTCTGTACTTTCTCCTGCCGCGCCGTCCGGACGAGCAGGAATGTACCAGCCCTTCATGACCTCGCGAATGAAGCCGTTTTTTAGCAGGCGCTCGCGATGGACGCGGGAGAGGTTGTTTGCGCGAATGGCAACGCGACCGGTGTCCTGAAGAGACTTCAGGACGCCAAGCGACTCGGCAAGCTTGTTTGCTGGCTTGGCCATCCGTTTAGTAGGTTATTCTGCGATTCAATTTCTAGGTTTTTATGCTATACCATATTTAGGTTATTATGCAAAAAAATCAAGGGGCACGTTACAAGGTGCAATTCTCAGCGTGTCGATAATAGGGAAAGAGTTCCAATGTCCGAAGGTCCAATCGCGGAGCAAGTACGGCAACGACGCACGTTTGCCATCATTGCTCACCCGGATGCGGGCAAAACCACGCTGACCGAAAAACTTCTGCTATTCGGTGGTGCCATTCAAATGGCCGGAACGGTCAAGGCCCGCAAGAGTGGTCGACATGCCACCTCAGACTGGATGGAAGTCGAGAAGCAACGCGGCATCTCGGTCGCCAGCTCGGTCATGCAGTTTCAGTGGGGCGGTTGCACGTTTAACTTGCTCGACACCCCGGGCCACAAGGATTTCTCGGAGGACACCTATCGGGTACTCACCGCCGTCGATTGCGCGATCATGGTGGTCGACGCGGCCAAGGGCGTCGAGGAGCAAACCATCAAACTGCTTCAGGTCTGTCGACTGCGCGACACGCCGATCATTACTTTTGTGAACAAAATGGACCGCGAGGTCCGCGAACCCATCGAGCTACTCGATGAGATCGAATCGATCCTGAAAATCCAGTGCGCCCCCGTGACCTGGCCAGTCGGCATGGGCAAGCGATTTAGGGGCGTCTACCACATGCAACGGGACGAAATCCTGCGGTTTCGGGCAGGCGAAGAGCGCGCAGGCGATGACGATGTTCAGGTCCTGCACGGCCTGGATGATCCGGTACTTGACCGCGAATTCCCCGACGAAGCCACTCAATTGCGGAACGATGTGGAGCTGGTCCGGGCCGCCAGCGGAACCTTCGAGCTCGATGCGTTTCTCGCTGGGCGTCAGACGCCCGTTTTCTTTGGTTCCGGAATCAACAACTTTGGTGTCCGTGAGATTCTGGGTGCCCTTGCCGAATGGGCGCCACCACCGCAGTCACGCCCGGCCAGAGTTCGACGCGTTGAACCCACTGAACCCGCATTCACCGCATTCGTATTCAAAATTCAAGCGAACATGGACCCACAGCATCGGGACCGGATTGCGTTCGTGCGGGTCTGCTCGGGGCGCTATCACCCGGGTATTAAAGTCCGTCACGTTCGCCTGGGACGTGAAATGAAAATCGCGAACGCAGTCACTTTTATGGCGAACGAGCGTTCGCGAATGGAAGACGCGGTTGCCGGCGATATTCTGGGCATTCATAACCATGGCCAGTTGCAGATCGGAGACACCCTTTCGGAATCGGGTGAGGCACTAGGCTTTGAAGGAATCCCGTACTTCGCACCAGAGCTATTTAGCCTCCCGCGGTTACGGGACCCGATGAAGACCAAGCCGCTGCAGAAAGGCTTGCGCGAACTCGGCGAAGAAGGTGCGGTGCAAGTCTTCGAGTCTCTGATGGACAGTTCCCTGCTGATCGGTGGCGTCGGTCAACTTCAGTTCGAAGTCGTCCAGGCGCGTTTGCGCACCGAGTACGGCGTCGATGCGTCATTCGAACGCGCGGGCATCACGGCCGCCCGCTGGATCACCTTTGATGACCCCGCCCAACTCAAAGAATTTGAGCGCGCTTATCCCTCCCGGTTGGCCCGCGATGTCGACGGTAACCTCGTCTACCTGGTCGACAGCCGCCATACGCTGGCCGTCACGATGGAGCGATGGCCCAAGGTCCACTTTCATGAAACGCGCGAACACGGCCAACGACTCAGTTAAACCGAGAACACTATGATTCACGATCCAAACTCACACGATTCCCACAATCATGATCATGATCATCACGCGCATGATCACGCACACGGCCATGACCATCACCATGACCATCACCACGACCATCATCACGACCACGACCACGACCACCCCCACTCACACGCACTGACACCGGTTGCAGAGATCCCCAGTGAAGCGTTGCTGGTCGAAGCGCTATCGCTCCTGGGCGAAGGCGTAACTGCGAACCGGATCGAAGCCGCTGCGCATTCGATCGGGTTGGTTCAAGGCGTCCTGGTGCAACTGGACACCGTCGGACTTGAGTTGTTTGATATGGCGCTACATGCCGAGTTGGATGCACTCAAAGCAGTCGCTCAGGCGGCGATTCCAGGCGCCAAGAAGGCGAAGGTCGTCTCTGTTCGATTCCCGGAACCAGCGGTTTATGTGATCGAAAAGATGGCCCACGGCTTTCGCCGGACTGGTCGGGCATCGGGCGGCGGGTTCTACGATTACACCGCGGGCGCTGAGCCTCAACTCTGGAGCGGTCTAAAAGTCTTTGAGCGCGGCGCCCGCGAAGTCGACGATACGTCTTTGGCTGAGCGCCTGCGGGCTGCGATTCGCTAACTCGCTACGGGTTCAAAAATACGGGCTCAAAAATCCAGATCAGCCTGGAGAGGAAAGCTCAGCCAGTCACTTGACCGGCCGAGCCTCCTTGGTCGACTTACTCGAGGGGCATTTCCCGCTCTTCGGGAGTCACGGCCTTCATCGAAAGACGCAAACGTCCCTTGTCGTCGGCCTCGATTGCCTTGATCCGGATCTTGTCGCCTTCTTTGACGAAATCGCCGACACGCTCGACGCGCTCGTTGGCGATCTGGCTCACATGCAGTAGGCCATCGCGCCCGGGAAGAATCTGCACGATCGCACCAAACTCAAGAACCTTGAGGACGGTGCCCTCGTAGACTCGGCCAATCTCGACCTCAGCCGTGATCTCTTCGATGCGGCGACGTGCGCGCAGCGCTGCATCCCCATCGGTGGCAGCGATCGTAATCTGACCGTCGTCCTTAATATCGATCTGCGTACCGGTTTCTTCGGTGATGGCACGAATGACCGCACCGCCCTTGCCGATCACGTCCCGAATTCGCTCGGGGTTGATCTTCATCGAGTACATGCGGGGCGCATAGGCCGACAGCTCTTCACGAGCGCCGCCGACAGCGGCCTTCATCTTCTCGAGGATATGCAAACGACCTTCACGCGCCTGCGCCAGTGCCACCTGCATGATCTCGCGGGTGATCCCCTGAATCTTGATGTCCATCTGCAGCGCAGTGATGCCAGTCTCGGTGCCGGCCACTTTGAAGTCCATATCGCCCAGGTGATCTTCATCGCCCAAAATATCGGTCAAGACGGCGAAGCGCTTGCCCTCGAGGATCAGCCCCATCGCGATGCCCGCCACATGGGCTTTCATCGGTACGCCCGCATCCATCAATGCGAGGCAACCGCCACACACCGAGGCCATTGATGAAGAGCCATTCGACTCGGTAATTTCGGACACCACGCGCAGCGAATACCCAAAATCAGCAGCGGAAGGAATCAAGGGGTTGATCCCGCGCTTGGCCAGACGGCCGTGGCCGATTTCGCGACGCTTGGGGCTACCAACGCGACCGGTTTCGCCAGTCGCGAACGGGGGGAAGTTGTACTGGAACATAAAACGTTCTTTGTACTCACCCGCGATGGCGTCGATCACCTGCTCGTCCCGCGCCGTACCCAGCGTGGCTGTGACCAAGGCCTGGGTCTCACCCCGGGTGAAAAGAGCCGATCCGTGGACCCTTGGCAGGACCCCAGTACGGATCGAAATCGGCCGTACCGTTCGGGTATCACGCCCGTCGATCCGCGGGTGTCCGTCCAGGATCTGCTGACGCACGATGCGTGATTGCACGTCAAATAAACGCGAATCGAGTTCTACGGAATCGAGTTTCGGATGACCAGCGGCTTCAGCTTCGCTCACCAAAGTCGCTTTGGTGGCGGTCTCAATCTCGTCGATCCGGATCGAACGCTCCTGTTTACTGCGAATCGCGTAGGCCTCGCGCAATGGCGCTTCGGACAGTTGGTTGATGCGCTCGACCAGGGTTGCGTCAGGGACTGGAGGGGTCCATGCCCATTCGGGTTTGCCACCAGCCTCGACAAGTTCATGAATCGCATCGATTGCGATCTGCATCTGCTCGTGGCCAAACACCACCGCGCCCAACATCAGGTCTTCGGGTAACTCGCGCGCCTCGGATTCGACCATCAGCACGGCACTTTCGGTGCCCGCCACCACCAGATCCAACGCCGACTCGGCAATTTGGGCCACGGATGGATTGAGAACATAAGCGCCATCGAGCCAACCCACACGCGCAGCGCCGATTGGACCGTTAAACGGGATACCGGAGATCGCGAGAGCAGCCGATGCCGCGATCAGCGCAGGGATATCCGGCTCCACCGCTGGGTTCAGCGACAGCACCGACAGGATGATCTGCACTTCGTTATAAAAACCATCCGGAAAAAGCGGGCGCAGCGGCCGGTCTGTCAAGCGGGCAGTGAGCGTTTCCTTTTCGGTAGGACGTCCTTCACGCTTGAAGAAGCCGCCAGGAATCCGTCCAGCGGCGTAGAACTTTTCCTGATAGTCGACGGTCAGCGGGAAGAATGTCTGCCCGGGTTTTGCATTTTTGGCGGCGACAACGGTGGCGAGCACCACGGTGTCGTCCATGTTAACGACCACGGCACCCGTTGCTTGACGGGCGATTTCGCCGGTCTCCATGGTGACGGTGTTAGCGCCCCACTGAAAGGTTTTACGAGAGATTTCAAACACAGTCGGTTTCCTTATTGACTGACATCACCTGGAGAGAAGGCCGGGCGCTCCAGTTCGCCCCAACGATCGACGCACCAAAACAGCGCCACCTGCCTTAGCAGGGCGCTGATTCAGGTGCGACAAAAAGAAAGCGGGCTTATTTGCGCAGCCCCAGACGCTCGATGAGCGTCCGATAGGCGTCGACATTTCGGCTTTTGAGGTAATCGAGCAACTTGCGCCGGCGACTCACCATCTTGAGCAAACCGCGACGTGAGTGGTGATCTTTGACATGGGCCTTGAAATGACCCGTGAGGTCATTAATGCGGGCGGTCAGGATTGCGACCTGGACTTCCGGCGAACCCGTATCCCCTTTAGCGCGCTGAAAATCCGTAACGATTTTCGACTTATCAAGCGTAGCAACAGACATGTTTATTTATCCCCAAATTGGCGTGCCCGTTGGCACGCAAAATACTTGCGGTTGCACCGGGAGTGCGCAACCGTGCTGAGTAACTCTCAATTATATCAGGGTTGCGGATTCACGCGTTCGTTGCGGGACTGCAGCTTGTTTAGCGCGTTCAGGTAGGCCTTGGCGGAGGCTACGACGATGTCGGGATCAGCACCCACACCATTCACAATGCGTCCGGCCCGAGTCAGGCGCATTGTGACCTCACCCTGCGATTCAGTGGTCCCCGAGCTGATGGAGTTCACCGAAAAAAGCAAGAGTTCGGCACCTGAGCCCACCACCGATTCAATCGCCTTGACCGTGGCATCAACGGGACCATTACCCTGACTTTCCGCCTTTTTTTCCTGGCCGCTCTGAGCGAAAACGACTCGAGCATGGGGGCGCTCTCCCGTTTCGGAGTGCTGCGAAAGTGAGATGAATCGATAAAGTTCATCACCCACCTCGACGCCGTCGCCGCCCGCTATTGCATGCAGATCCTCATCGAAGATTTCCGATTTTCGATCGGCCAGGTCCTTGAATCGCGCAAAGGCCTCGTTCAGGGCGGTTTCACCATCCAACGCGATGCCGAGTTCGTCCATGCGCTGCCGAAATGCGTTGCGCCCCGAAAGCTTGCCCAGCACGATGCGGTTGGCCGACCAGCCGACGTCCTCAGCCCGCATGATTTCGTAGGTGTCGCGGGCCTTCAGGACCCCATCCTGATGGATACCAGACGCATGAGCGAACGCGTTCGCGCCGACGATCGCCTTGTTTGGCTGCACCGCAAAACCGGTGATGTTCGAGACCAGGCGGCTCGCGGGCACGATCTGGCTCGTATCGATTCCGACATCCAGACCAAAATAATCGCGCCGGGTCTTCACGGCCATGACGATCTCTTCGAGCGACGCGTTCCCTGCACGCTCACCCAATCCGTTGATCGTGCACTCAACCTGTCGCGCACCGCCGATCCGGACACCCGCCAGCGAATTGGCGACCGCCATCCCGAGGTCATTGTGGCAATGGGTCGACCAGATCGCCTTATCCGAATTCGGGACCCGCTCTCGGAGGTTGCGGATGAACTCGCCATAAAGTTCGGGAACGCCATAGCCAACCGTGTCGGGAATATTGATCGTGGTGGCACCCTCTTCAATCACCGCCTCGAGTACACGACACAAAAAATCGGGGTCGGAACGATAGCCGTCCTCAGGCGAAAATTCGACATCACCGACCAGGTTGCGTGCAAATCGTACCGAGAGCTTTGACTGCTCAAGCACCTGCTCGGGCGTCATCCGCAGCTTCTTTTCCATGTGCAGGGCGCTGGTTGCAATGAACGTATGAATCCGCGCCGATTGTGCGGGGGCAAGGGCCTCAGCCGCGCGTGTAATGTCCCGGTCATTCGCACGGGCGAGCGAGCAAACGGTGCTGTCGCGCACCGCGCTCGCGATCATCCGGACAGCCTCAAAGTCTCCGTTGCTTGAGGCGGCAAAACCCGCCTCAATCACATCGACACGCAATTTTTCCAGCAAGCGGGCAATCCGCAACTTTTCGTCACGCGTCATCGACGCACCGGGGCTCTGCTCGCCATCCCGAAGAGTCGTATCAAAAATAATTAATTTTTCAGCCATCAGAATTCTCCAGGCGCAACGCGCCGCAATCGCTGGCGCCTGAGCGCCTCTGTTAGGGGAGGAGTCGTTCGGGGCGGGGTCTCGCGCAGTTCCGTTTGGCCGGAAGCCCCGAGGCTCCTGCCAGGCGGCCCACCCGCTGTATCGTGCCACCTGTCTGAATAGAGCCGGGATTTTAAACGAGCCCGGCCACGGGCATCGATGTCAGCGCGCGGGGCGCGGCGCTAGACATAGTCGGCCGAGGCTGGCCTGAACCGGAAGGTGATGGTGACGTGCATCCATGCGTTGAAGCGTAGCGGATGCCCGCGTCGCGCGCAAGCCAGACTCCGCAAGCCGCACGTCGCGCGGCGCTAACGCTTCCGTGCGCTCGCCCTCAAATCAACTTGGCAACTGCGTCGCAGTTTGCGCGCTGTTCGTCGATCGCAGGGAAGCGCGCGCAAACTGGGGTCAACTGGGCCCGCAGCCGGTTTAACACGGCAGACTCCCGCCCCCCCTGATTCCAGTCCCGCAACTTGGTGGCGACCCGCTGCATCGATCGCCCACTACGTTCGTAAAAGGCACTCGAATCCTGACCAGCCTGAGTGATTAGGCGTGCGGCCAGTTCTTCGATCGATTGCACCTCTTTAGGGGACAAATCAACCAGTGCGCTGAGGTATGCGGCACCCCACTGCAATCGGGTCGCGGGACCAACACTTGTCTCATAGGCCTCTCGATACCAGCGTAACGCATCAGCATTTCGGCCAAGCTTGCGCGCATTGCTGCCGAGCTGGCTCATCAGGTAATACGGCGAATGACTACGAGCAAGATTCGCCTTCAGTAAGGCATCGCTCTCATCCCACAGGCCCGCCTGCGCGAGCATGGAACCCACGGCCGTCATCACCGCCTGACGCTCATAACCATCCGTTGTTTCTCGATCCATGCGCTGTGCCGTCTCGCGGACATCGGCCAGCAGAGCGGGCGGCAAACGCGGTTGCATCTCATCCTTGCCGAGATCGAGGCGCACCAATGCGACCCGCTCGGTTAGGGCCGACACTCGATCGGCCCGGGACAACGTTGGATCGGCCTGCAACCGCTGGAGGGCGATATCCATCCGAGTAAAAAGGGCCCGACGGTCGGGACCCGACTCCGGAGCCAGTGCCTTAACAATCAACGCAGCGCCGCCGGTCAACACGTCCATTTGCTGTCGTGCAAGTGCCTGATCGGCAAGGACTCGTTCGACCCGATCGCGCAGGCCCGCATCCACCGCGATCGGTTTGGACGTTTCGCTGCCGGCCGCAAGCGCCTTCAGCCAGAGACGAGTCAAGGTATCGCCCTCAGCAGGTAGCGACGCCTGCAACCGACGGGCAAGTTCAGCCAGGATCTGCGCGCGTTCGGCGGTCGTCGCCAGTCGACCTTCATCGGTTTCCCAGGCGTAGAAGGCCAGCGACTTCCATTCATTGCGGGTGAGACTCTGACCAGCCCGTGTATCGGCCAAAATCTGCCCGATCGGTCGTCCGCCAGCTAGGCCCAAGCGCAGGATCGACAAGGCTTGGTCGGGCTCGATTTCGCCAGGCAATCGGGTAATCTCCTGCCCCTGCCCGTTGAGTAGCAAGGTGGTTGGGTAGCCGCGCACCTGGAACCGGGTGCCCAACTTTTGCGCACCTGGCAAATCCCCGTCCACCTGAACCGCGACAAATGACTGCGCGAGGAGAGCAAACTCCTGTTGGTTGAACAAGGTGGCCTTGAGTTGATTGCAAGGCGGGCACCAGGTTGCCCCCCAATACAGAAGGACAGGTTTGCGGTCGCGGCGGGCCTGAGCGAAGGCCCGATCGATATCGGCGTCCTGTGCCGCCGGGATCCAGGCCACATTTCCAGGAAGCGACGATGCGGCGACGCCCTCCCCGACCAGCCCAAGGAACATTCCGAAGGCCAAAATTGTTGCGACGCAACAAAATAATTGCAGGCGCCCACAAACCTCTTGTATCATTGCGATGTTGCAGTGCAGCGTAAACCGCAACCAAGCGTTGTTCTGCGTTTTGCTCAAATATTTCTCCCGAGTTCTTTTCCCGCTTTTAATCTCAAACTTACTATCCCACAGGAAGTGCAACACATCATGGCAACACCCACAATCCCCGGCATGGAAAACATCATGGCTGCTCAGCGCGCTGCGCTCGAGGCCTCCCTTGAAATCGCTGGCAAAGCAATCGAAGGTATCGAGCGCCTGACCGCACTCAACATGCAACTCGTGCGCGAAACCCTCGATCACCAGGGCGAATTCGCGAAAGCCACTATGGGCGCCAAAGACCCAGCGGCTCTGATGAATATCTCCAAGACAATGGCCGCCCCCGCTAGCGAGCGCGCAGCGACCTACGCGAAGCAGGCCTATTCGATCGCTTCTGAGACCAGCAACGCCATCACGGGTTCGGTTCAGCATCAGGTCAAAGCCGCACAAAAGACGATGACTGACGCCCTCGACACGGCCTCACGCAATGCACCTGTCGGCAGCGAGCAACTGTTTGCTGCCGCCCGCAGCGCGATGCAAGTGGCTAGCCAGTCGGTTGATCAGGCTGTGAACGCCAGCAACAAGTTTGCCGCCGCCGCGAGCCAGGGCGTCGAGTCGCTGACGAAGGCCAGCGCTGCAGCCGCCAAAAAAGCAACTGCCGTCTAAAGTCCGCCGGATGCGCCCGACGCATTGAGCGTCGACCCGCCCAAACCCCTCTAGCCCTCGCGGCTTGAGGGGTTTTTTACGTCTTCGGCAAAGTCACTCCGCTCTGCCCCTGATATTTTCCGCCGCGGTCCTTGTAGGACGTTTCGCAAACCTCGTCGCCCTGGAAGAACAACATCTGCGCGCAACCCTCCCCCGCATAAATCTTCGCCGGGAGAGGCGTCGTATTCGAAAATTCAAGCGTCACATGGCCTTCCCACTCGGGCTCCAGGGGCGTCACGTTCACGATGATTCCGCAGCGGGCATAGGTGCTCTTGCCCAGACAGATGACCAGCACATCGCGCGGCACCCGAAACCACTCCACCGTCCGAGCCAGCGCGAAGGAGTTGGGCGGAATAATGCAGACATCGCCCACCATATCGATAAAGCTGCGGTCATCGAACGCCTTTGGATCAACCACCGTGCTGTAAACATTGGTGAAGACCTTGAATTCGTTGGCGCACCGGACGTCGTATCCGTAGCTTGATGTCCCGAACGAAACGATACGATCGCCCCCGGCCGTATGACGAATCTGCCCTGGCTCGAACGGCTCGATCATGCCCTTCTCCAGAGCGGTTTGCCGGATCCAGCGGTCTGACTTGATAGACATCGCAAAAACCTCTTTTAGTGCGGATTCGAAGTTGCCGGTGGTGCACTCGACGCCACCGCTTGCATTGCCTCAGGACGAAGGCCCCTGTAATAACCGAGCAAGATCTCGCGCTCCAGTGCCACATGCTGCCCGGCGGGGCAGGGATAACGCAACACGAGCGCGACCTCATTGGGCTTTTCGGCCACCAACGCCACGCGCAGCCTATGTGAGGGCAAGCCGACGAGCTCGACTTGCCGGCGCCGGGCCAGGTGTCGTTCAGCCTCGTCAGCAAATGGCGCGCAAACATCCGACGCAGCCGCCATTAAAGCGGCCTCGGCACGACCCAAATCCATTGCGTCGGGCGTCACCGGGACGCGCAAGGTACGCACGCCCAATTCGCCGGTGCGTCCCTGCTTGCGCACGGCAGAGGTCAGCAGAACCGAATTGGGAAAGCGCAAACGAGTCGTGGTGGCATGACCTGCCGGGGTCCGTTCGATCAGTTCGGTATGCATCAGATCAATATCGACCACCTCGCCCACCAATTCGCTCCCGACCGTTACCTCAATGATGTCGCCAACTTGATAGGCCGAGGTCAATACCCTGTAGACACCGCCCAGGGCACACACAATTACCTCGCGCATCGCCAGCACCGCTGCCGCGCCCAGCGCAGCGACCGAGACAGCGAGACTCTTCAGATCACTGCCCCATGCGAGGAGAAGGATCAGGGCCACACCTGCCACCACCGCGTTGCGGGCCCGAACTGCAAAGGCCCGGCCGAGATCATGGTCATCGAACCCTTGCGCCCGCCGCTGCGCAAGCCGTTGCAACACCGCCGCAACCAGGAGTACCACACAGGTGACGACCAGTTCTTCGCCACGGCGCTGCCACAGGCGGTCGAGCCCCGTGACTGCCGCAAATTCGACCAGCAGGTGAATCAGCTCGGCCATGGTTCTTACTTTGTCATCGCGATCTGATCACGGCCCTGGTTCAGGTGTTTTGCACAACGATCGACGGAAACTTCGAGGTCATGTCCTTGGCGCGCTGGGCCACCCGCGCCGCAACCTTGCGGGCGATCGCCCGATAGGCGAGCGCGATCGGACTGTCGGGCTCTGCAACCACCGTTGGACAACCGCCGTCGGCCTGCTCACGGATCCGAATATCGAGCGGCAGCGCACCCAGGGATTCAACCCCCGTTTCAAGCGCCATCCGCTCTCCGCCACCAGATCCAAACACGTGTTCACTATGACCGCAGCGCGAGCAATGGTGCACCGCCATGTTCTCGACAATGCCGAGGATCGGGATACCGACCTTTTCGAACATCCGCAAACCCTTCCGGGCATCCAGCAGGGCGATGTCCTGTGGCGTGGTGACAATCACCGCCCCAGTCACCGGAATTTTCTGCGCGAGGGTCAAGTGGATGTCCCCTGTGCCCGGTGGCATGTCGACGAGTAAATAGTCGAGATCGCGCCAGTTGGTATCACGAAGTAACTGCTCGAGCGCCTGCGTCACCATGGGCCCACGCCAGACCATCGGCGTATCCATATCGACCAGAAACCCGATCGACGAGGCTTGCAAACCGTGCCCCATCATGGGCTCGATCGTCTTGCCATCGTCCGAGACGGGCCGGCCACTGATGCCCAGCATCATCGGAATTGAAGGACCATAAATATCGGCATCAAGGACTCCCACCGTAGCCCCCTCTGCGGCGAGCGCCAGAGCGAGGTTCACGGTGGTAGTGCTTTTGCCGACCCCCCCCTTGCCGGAGGCAACCGCGATCACATTGCGAACGCCTGTCAGCAGTTTGACGCCCCGCTGTACGGTGTGTGCCACGATCTTCTGGCTCACGTTTGCACTCACGTTGCCGACCCCCGGCAACGCGCGCAGGGCCGAGATGATGTCGCGACG